>Ga0180220_1001074_pt1 | contig 22301 bp, 9 predicted proteins | sample eDN5th37CBELigBY_FD_151335 | JGI IMG/M metagenome (GOLD analysis project Ga0180220, IMG submission 151335) | Enriched backyard soil microbial communities from Emeryville, California, USA - eDNA 5th pass 37_C BE-Lig BY (version 2) (version 2) | ecosystem: Environmental > Terrestrial > Soil >...
AGGTCGGGCGTTTCCTCGGAGGTCGGGCGTTTCCTCGGAGGTCGGGCGTTTCCTCGGAGGTCTTGGCGTATCCGCGGAGGTCCGGCGTTTCCATGGGGGTCGGGCGTTTCCGCGGTGGTCCGGCCCTTCCGCTGGGGCCCGGCGCTTCCGCTAGGGGGCGGCGCCTCCTCTGATGGTGCCTCGCGTTTCCGAGGGGCCCGTGTCCGTCCGGGCCCGTCGACTCGAATGTCGGGGTCACCTGTCACAACGAGCGCATGGAAAAGTCGAGCGTCGACGAGCAGAGAGCCAGGAACGCCCGCGAGCGAGCGGAGCTGAAGCGAATGGGAGAGGAGATCGCCGCGGTATCGGCCCGGATCTCGGCAGCCCAGTGGAAGCTGCTCTCGCTCATACGTGAGTTCGACGCGCGGGGAGGTTGGGAGGGCGCCCTCACCTGTGCGCACTGGCTCTCATGGCGAGTCGGCCTCGACCTCGGCGCGGCTCGGGAAAAGGTGCGGGTTGCGCGCGCCTTGGGGCGCCTCCCGCTCATCGACGAGGCGATGCGGTCCGGCCACCTCAGCTACTCCAAGGTACGGGCGATCACCCGCGTCGCCACGGAGGAGAACCAGGAGGCGTTGGTGCACATGGCACGGAACGCCACCGGTTCCCAGATGGAGCGGATCGGGCGTGCCTATCGACGCGTGCTCCAGCGGCTCGAGGACGGCAGGATGCAGCAGGCGCCCACGGAGCGATGGATTCACACGAAGCACCTCGGCTTCGGAATGGTCAGCATCGAGGCGCAGCTCCCCGCGGAGGAAGCCGAGGTCGTCCTGAAGGCACTCGACGCGATCCGCTACGCGGCGAAGGAGAAGCTCACCTCGAATGCAGCGGAGGCCTCCGATGTGGCAGGCCCTCGGTACCCCATCCCACGGCCATCGAGCCTCCAGGAGAAAGGACTTCGAGGGACAGTGCGACTTCTGGCATCTCGGGAAATGCGGGCCCGATGGACGGCGCGGAGAACGACGCATCGGACGGCAGATTGGATGGTGCGCCCAACGGTGCAACGAACGCCGACGACGTTTCGATTTGCGGTGCAATGGACTTCGCGAACGTCTGCGGCGTGATGGGCAGCAACGCGACGGTCGGCGGCGCGACGGTCGGCGGCGCGACGGTCGGCGGCGCGACGGTCGGCGGCGCGATGGTCGGCGGCGCGATGGTCGGCGACGCGACGGTCGGCAAGGCGGGCGACATCTTGGTGAACGGTGACGCCACGAAGGATCACTTCACGGCGATCCGATCTCCCCAAGAGAGCGGAGCCGCTCAGGAGGTCGCGGCCGAATCCGCGTCGCCTAGGCGGCGCACCGACGCCCAGCGCTCGATCGATCGCGCCGATTCCCTCGTCGCCTTGGCCGAGAGCGTCCTCCATTCACCTGATGCGATTCGCGCTTCCGGTCGCCCGCGGGTCGAGGTGGTCGTCCACGTGGACGCCGACACCCTCGCGAGCGCGAGCGAAGCGCCCGCCACGCTCGAGGACGGCACCGGGATCGATCCGGAGACGGCGAGGCGCCTCTCCTGCGATGCGCCGATCGTGGAGGTGGTCGTCGACCCGGATGGGCATCCCCTCGACGTCGGGAGGCGCACCCGCGCCATCCCGCCGGCGATGAGGCGGGCCTTGCAGGTCCGCGACGGAGGATGCCGATTCCCCGGCTGCACGCACCGGCACTTCGTCGATGGGCACCACATCGAGCACTGGGCCAAGGGCGGTGAGACCCGCCTCGACAACCTCGTGCTCCTCTGCCGAACCCACCACCGCCTGGTCCACGAGGGCGGCTACTCGATCTCCATGGAAGGCAAGGAGCCCGTCTTCTTCGATCCGGACGGCACGCGCCTGGACGGCAGCGCCTACGTCCCGCGCTTCCACGATCCGATCGGCCTCGATCGGTACGCAGGATTCCTCTCCTGGCTGGACGAGCAGGAACACGCCGAGTCCACCGAGACGCCGCCGCCACCCGATTGCTACCCCTGGGACTTCGAGCTCTGCGTGGACGTCCTCGTGCAGCGCTATGCGGGACCGCCTCCTCTGCTGGACACGGACGCAGCGATGCGCCGCGGAGCCGCGCCTGGCGACGCCAGGCTCGCCGCTTGAGGTCGCGTCGGCCGCTGCGCATGCACGCCCGAGCCCCGAGACGAGGTACGCATCGCGGGCCCGCAGCCGACGACGCGATAGCCAGTGAGCGACCGCCGGTCCTGCGCCGCGCCATTCCCACTCCGGAATCGTCTCGGCCTGCCAACAGGGCACAGGGCAGGCGCTGGTCGGTCGGCGGGCGAGCCGCGGTGATCAGCCGAGGGTGTCCGGCGCGGGTGGTCGGCTCGCCTGACGTGTTTCGGCGGGACGGCGGCAGCGAACGCCGCGATCAGCCGCGGGCACTGGCGCGGGTGATCTGCTCGATGCGCTGCGCTTCGGCGAGGCGGCGGCGGGCGAACGCCGCGATCAGCCGCGGGCGCCGGCGCGGGTGGTCTGCTCGATGCGCTGCGCTTCGGCGAGGCGGCAGCGGGCGAACGCCGCGATCAGCCACGGGCGCCGGCGCGGGTGGTCTGCTCGATGCGCTGTGCTTCGGCGAGGCGGCGGCGGGCGCGCAGGATCTCCGCCTGAACGCGCTGCGGATCGGGGTGGCGCTTGAGTGCCTCGAGGTAAGAGGCGAGAGCAGCCTCGGGGTCGTCCATCGCCAGCCGGGCCTCACCGATCTGGAAGCGCGCGCGGGACGCGATCTCCGAGTCGGGCCAGCGGCGCTCCACCTCTTCGAAAGCGGCGACGGCCTGGGCGTTCTCGCCCTCGAACTGCCACGCGGTGGCGAGGAGGAAGAGCGCGTCCGCGGCCCACTTGCTGCCGGGCGCCCGCTCCGCCAGCGCGGCGCATTCCTTGCGGGCCTGTTCGTACTGCTGCTGCTCGAAGTAGGCCTTGGCGGCGAGGTAGGCGAAGCGCTCGCCCTCCGGGCGGCCGGACTCCGCGAGCGCCTGCCACTGTGCGATCGCCTCCGAGGGATCGGAGAGGAAGCGCTTGGAGAGGTCGGCGAGCTTTTCGCGCGCCGCCCAGGCCTCCTCGTGCGCCGGCTCCTCCGCGATGAGCATCCGGTAGGCTTCGGCGGCGCTTCGGTAGTCACGCAGCTCGAGGTAGGTCAGATCGCCGTATCTCGCGAGCGACTCGACGCGGGCGGCGCGGGTTCTTTCGCTCTCATGGTCGCCCTCCTCGTCGAGGTACGCGAGGAGGACGCGATACTCCGCGGCCGCTTCCTGCGCCTTCCCCGCGAACGAGAGCTGCCGCGCCCGCTCCAGACGGGTGTTGACGGACGACTCGCATCCGGGGAGGACGAACCCGAGAGCCAGGATTCCGACAATCGTGACGAGCGCGTGGTTCATGCACGATCCCGCGGAAGCGCCAGCGCTTCCGTTCTGCACGCTGCCCCCCCGGCAGAGGCGTGTCGTGAGCCCCTCACATACACATGGGATCCCCTCTCAGGTCAAGCGCCTGGAGGCAGTGCCGCAAGCGTCCACCTTTGCATACATCGGTCCGCGTCGGCGGCACTCCGCCTTCGTCCCAGCGATGCGCAGGTAGACGCCGAGCGGAGGAGCTCACGGTGCTCCTCGCGGCCCGCCTCCCCGGGGGAAAGGCAACGAGGAGAGTCACTCCGCCGACGGATGCCCCGCAGAGCGCTCGTCCACCGTCCCGGCCGGCTACGATCGGCGGCGCCGCCAGGCGATCGCGCCGGTGACGACGAAGGCGAGGAGCCCGAGGTCGCCGCCGCCGGCCTGGCAGCCGCCGCTCTTCTTCTCGGGCCTGGCGTCGCCGGCGGGTGGAGACGGTGCGGTCGCCAGCACGCGCAGGGCGATCGAGGCCCTGCCTTGCCGAAAGGCGCGATCGTGCGCGCGCACCGTGAAGGTGAAGGTGCGCTCGGCCTCCCCGAGGAGCAGGTCCGCCGAGACGGCGCCCTTGATGGCGCCGTTCGCGTCGAGCGAGAGGCCCCCGGGCAGGACGCTCTCGTCCACGAGCGCCCACGACGGCTTGCCGTCGCCTCCCTTGGCGACGAGCTGCGCGTGGTAATCCGCGTCGGCCACCGCGTCGGGCAGCGTGGTCGTGACGATCGAGAGCGATCGATCGGGGGCGACCGAGACGCGCAGGCCGCATTCCCGCCTCTGCTTCTCCTCGTCCTCGACCTGCACCCACCAGTCGAAGCCGCCGGCCTCCTGCGGTGTGCCCGAGACGTTGCCCCCGGCCAGCAGCGCGAGGCCCGGGGGCGGGAGCCCGTCGCGGTTCAGGGGCTCGGGCGAGAGGTCGTCGGCCAGGCGGACCGAGCGCACGGTCGACCAGCGGTACGGCGGCTCGCCGCCGGTGGCGCCGAGGGAGACGCCCGCGACGGCCGACCCCTGGGTGAATCGCACTTCCGCGAAGTCCGCGCACGCGAGCTCGGTCCGCGGCAGGACCTTCAGGCTGAACGCCTTGGCGTCGGTCCGATCGTCTGCGTCCTTCACGCCCACCTCGAAGGTTCCCTCCCAGGTGCCCGCTGGCATCCCGGTGATCCTGCCGTTGGTGCCGAGGCTGAGGCCCTCCGGCAGCTCGCCCTCCTCGAGGGTCCACCGCAGCGGCGCCCTCCCGCCGGCGGCGGCGAGGTTCACGCTGTAGGCCTTGCCCACCGTCGCGGCAGGGAGCGAGCCCGTGGTGATCCGAAAGCGCGGCAGCACGGTGAGCGAGAGGTCGACACGGCTGCGGAGCCCGATCGAGGCGACCTCGAGCGAGAAGGAGAAGGTCCCGGTGCTCCGGGGCGTGCCCTCGAGCACGGCGGCGCCTTCGTCCTCGGTGAGCTCGATCCCCGGCGGGAGGCGAGAGCCCGTCGCGAGCGACCAGGCGTAGGTCCCGTCGCCGCCGCGGGCGGTGATCCGGGCCGACCACGGCGTCCCCTCCACCGCGTCGGGCAGGTCCGGCGCCAGCGCCTCGAGGGCCGGGCCGACGGTGAACGGATCGGACACCAGCGCGTCGTTCTTGCGCCGCGCATCCTCGATGGTCTCGGCGGGATCGAGCGAGACGCCGACGTAGTACACCCCGGGGACGACGCCGTTCGGGAGCGGGTGGGTCGCGCTCAGCGGCGCGCTCGTCCGGGCGAGGAGATCGATCGTCCCGGAGTCGAGGAGCCAGGTCGTCCCGGAGGCGAGATCGGGCGACGTCCCCAGGATGACCTCGTAAGGCACGGCGGCGGCATCCAGCGTGCCGAGGTTGTGGGCTTTCCACTGGATCGCGAGCGGTCCCTCGACCTCGATCCGCGCCGGGGTGGTGAGGCCGCGCGCCGCCACGTCCGCCACGGGATCGGTGACGAGGACGGGGCCGAAGACGCCGGGCATGATCTCCGCGCCGTAGGAAACCTCGACGAAGATCCACCACTCTCCGTGTGCCAGATCCTCCGGGAGCGCCGAGGTGGCATCGAAGATCTTCGCGTCCCCGGGCGGCACGTCGACCACGGGCTGATCGGGGCCGAGCTCCATGGGCGTGGAGATCGGCTCGGGCTCCTCCTCGGGATCGGGCTCGGGCGTGGGCTCCGGCTCCCAGGTCGACGGATCGAAGTCGGGCGTGGGTGCGAGCCAGAACCGGGCGGTGACGCCCGACGCGATCGCGCCGCCAAGGTTCTCCACCTTCGCGATCACGCCCAGGTCCAAGCCCGGCGCGCCGATGTCGTCGCCGCCGAACGAGGCGATCCGCGGCGACGGCCCCGCGCTGTAGACGATCGCCGTCTGGGCCGGAAAGTCCGCGGCGGTGCACGCCGCGTCGCAGTCCTCGCCGGTCGCGGAGATGCCGGGCGTTCCGTCCTTGCCGTCGGCGCTCTCGATCCCCATCGCGGCGGAGAACTCGATCCCGGTGCCGGCCGCCACGTCGCCGTAGCGTACCTCGATGGTGCTCGAGCCTTCGAAGAGCCAGAGCTGCGCGTCGAACCAGGCGCCGCTCGATCCGTACTTGCGGCACTTGGTCCACTGCACCACGAAGGATCGGTTCGGCGCGGCGCCGAGCTCCTGGGTGAGCACGGGCCCGCTCTGGAGACCGGCGAAGGAGCTGTCGCAAGCGATCTGATCCCACCACACCGCCACGAAGCCGTGGGGAGGCGTCGCACCGGGGATCGGCCGAGGGGTCGAGGACGTCGCGTGGTGGGCGGTGCCGAAGGTCACGATGCCGTTGGCGCCGACGAAGGCCTCGGTCTCGGCCTGCCCGAAGAACCACACGGGGAACGGCAGGGTGATCTGCCGCTCGAGGACGCCGCCGTCGCCGAAGGGATGGCCGCCGCTCAGGCTCCGCACCGGCTGTCCACCGGGCAGGGGCAGCTCCTGGTACGCGATCGGCCGGCTCGAAGCGGCGTAGGTCGGCTCGGCGGCCGTCGCCGCGCGGGGCACAGCCGCGCCGGCCAGGCAGACCAGCGCGGACACGTACGCCATCCGCACGCACAGGTTGAAGCGATCGAACGTCATGGCCTTCCTCGTCGTCCCGGCGTTTCCATGGGTCGCGCGGGCGACCCATGCCGAGCCCGACGCCGCGGAAGATACTCCGAAAACGCCGGCAGCCATGAATCCCCGCCCCCTGCGTGAGGGCGGCCGGGCTGTAGGCGCCGGGTGACGACGACGCGCTGGACGGGCTGCACGGCGAGGCACCCGCGGCCTGGCGGTGCCGTTTGCTGCCATCCGTCCGGGGGGATGACGGCGGCGCCGGTCGTCGCATACCGGCGCCGCCGGATCGATCAGCGCCGCCGGCGCAGGATCGCGATGCCCGCGATCACAGCGAAGCCTGCGAGTCCGAGCGCGCCCCCGGCCGACTGGCAGCCGCCGCTCGACTTCGAGGACTTCGGGGATCCGGGGTTCGGATTGGGCTTCGGCTCCGGGTCGGGCTTCGACCACTCGGGATCGGTCACGCCCATGGAGAGGGTGGCCTCGCCCTGCCGGAAGGCGGCGTCGGCCACCCGCACGGTGAAGCTGAAGTCCCTCGACTCCTCACCCAGGAGCTGCTCCCGGGTCGGCGTCCCCGAGATCCGTCCGGACGAGTCGAGCGAGAGGCCGTCGGGCAGCGCGCTCCCCTCAGCGAGGGAGAACGTCGCCGTGCCTTCGGCGTCGGACTCGAGGAGGACCTCGTATTCTTCGCCCACCGAGGCGGGCGGCAGCGAGCCGGGGGAGATCTTGAGCGTGTGGTCCGGCTCGACCGTGACCACGAAGTCCACCGCTCCGGTCAGGCCCAGCGCGTCCTCGACCGTCACCTTCCAGTCGAAGGTCCCCGCCTCCGTCGGCGTGCCGGTGACGACGCCGTCCTCGGAGAGCTCGAGGCCGGGAGGCGCCTCGCCCGTCCGGACGATCGCCTCGGCCCAGAGCGTGTCCGCGCGGCGGGTCGACTGCGCCGTCACCCAGGTGTAGGGCGGGTTCCCGCCGGAGGCTTCGAGGACGAGGCCGGTGGCCGCGGTCCCGAGGATCAAGGAGGCCGGGACCTCCACCTCGATGGTGGGCGGGACGTTGGAGGTCACCACCATCGCCAGCTCCGCGGTGGCGCTCTGGCCCCCTTCGTCCGTCACCCCGAAGGTCACGGTCCCGTTGTAGGTCTCGGTCGGAGATCCGAAGAGGAGGCCGCTTCCCAGGAGCTCGAGCCCCTTGGGGAGCTCACCCGCGACGACCGACCAAGAGTAGAACGGCGTCCCGCCCGAGGCCATGAGGTCCACGGCCACGGCGTCCCCGACGGACCAGCTCGGCAGCGTGGAGGTGGTGATCCGCAGCCGCTCCACGACGAAGAGCGACAGGTTCACCCGCTTTCGCAGGCCCATGGACTCCGCCTCGAGCGTGAAGGTGCTGCTGGCGACCCTGGTCGGGGTCCCGGCGAGGAGGGTCTGGCTACCGTCCTGCTGCAGCGAGAGGCCCTGGGGGAGCGAGCCCACGGGGACGGACCAGGTGTAGGTGCCGTCGCCGCCCTGCGCCACCAGGGGCACCGAGTAGGGCTCGTTCACGTACGCGATGGGGAGCTCGGTGGTGTCGACCAGCAGTTCCGGGGCCACCACGAAGCCGGTGGAGACGTTCCGGTTGTTCCCGAGCTGCGTCTCGCCGAGCGTCTCGTCGGGATCGATGACGACCTCGACCCAGTACCTGCCCATGCCGGCCTCGGAGGGCAGCGGGTAATCCGCCTCGATCTGCTCGTCGGCGCCGGTGGGGAGATCGATGGTGCCCGTCTCCAGAACCCAGGTGGGGCCGGACGAGAAGTCCTGCGTGGAGCCCAGGGTCACGACGAAGGGCACGTCCGTCGCGCCGAGGCTGCCGAGGTTCCGGGCGTTCCACCGCACGTTGATCGTCCCGCCGACGTCGACCCGCTGAGAAACGAGGACCGGGCCGACGGCGGCGTCGGGCGCGGTGGTTTCGACCGAGATCGGACCGAGGGAAGCGACGAGCGGGTTGGGCGAGACGGCGTGCGTGTGGTCGATCTCCGCGATCACGTAGTATTGGCCGTCCGGCACGGACGGCAGCGGCACGGACAGCGTGTAGGTGGTCGACGTTCCGGACGCGATCGTCTGGGCCGGATGAACCAGGAGAGGGGTGGAGGTGCTCGGCACCGTCTCGTCCTCGGAGAGCCAGAAGCGGGCGCCCACCCCCAGCGCGTCCTCGCCGCCCACGTTCGCCACCGTGGCCACGGCGTTGTAGGTGACGCCGGGGAAGCCGCTGGGGTCTCCGGTGAACGAGGCCACCTGCAGCGCGGGGCCGGACGAGTAGGTGAACTTCGTCTGGGAGGGGAAGAGCGAGGCGTCGCAGGTCGGGTTGCAGACCGTGCCCTGATTGGAGACCCCGGGGGTGCCCTCGGTGCCGGTCGAGTTCTCGATCCCCATCGACGCCTTGAAGTTGGTCGCGGCGCCCGGGACGATGTCGCCGTAGTGGACCTCGATGTGGTTCGAACCCTCGAAGAGCCAGAGCTGCGCGGTCACGTACGAGCCGGTGACCGCGTACTTGCGGCATTCGGTCCACTGCACCACGAAGGCCCGGCTGGGGGCGGTGCCGACCACCTGGGTCAGCACCGGGCCGTGGGTGTGCCCCAAGAAGGTGCTGTCGCAGACGAGGCGATCCCACCACACGGCGATCAGGTTGTGCGGGGCCGAGCTGCCGGGAATTGCGCGGGGGGTGTAGGTGGTCGCGTGGTGCGTGGTCCCGAGGGTCACGTATCCGCTCGAGCCCACGTACATGTTGGTTTCGTCGTTTCCGAAGAAGTTCACGGGGAAGGGCAGCGTCACCTGCGCCTCCAGGGGCGCGGGCGAGTCACCGCCGAACGAGGATCCGTTGCTCAGGCTGGTGACGGGACCTCCGCCCGCGAGCGGCAGCGGCTCGAAGGTATGCGGTTGTGTGGTGAGGGTGTACAGGTTCGCGTGGGCGGCGAACGGTGCCAGGACGAAAAGGGCGAAAGCGACGGGAATCGGCAGCCGGGACACACAAGATCGAAGCATCATTGCATCACCTCGTGAAACGCACCGGGGGGGGGAGGGCCGAGCTTTTGTCTGATGTCCAAACACAATGATACCCCAACCGCGACCTTGCTGTCACCAGGGCCCCGGAGCCGCCCTCGTCCCCCAAGAGGGTGCCACTCCCCGCCGCGTAAAGGGCCGCGATCCGGACGGAAATCGCCCCGGATCGCGCGCCCCGCACGCCAGCCGTGCGCTCAGGGCCTCCGGCGCAGGATCGCGATGCCCGCGATCACGGCGAGGCCGAGGAGTCCGAGCTCGCCACCGGCCGACTGGCAGCCGCCGCTCTTCTTCTCCTTGGACTTCGATCCGGAGCCACCGCCGTTGCCACCGGGAGAAGGCTCGTGTTCGGGATCGACGATCGGGAGCGTGAGCGTCCGGGTGCCGAACCGGTAGGTGCCGTCGACGACCTGCACGTCGAAGGTGAAGGACTTCTTCGCCTCGCCGAGGAGCTGCTCCCGGGCGGGCGTCCCGGAGATGACGCCGGTGCCCTTGAGCGTGAGGCCGATGGGCAGCTCGCTCCCCTTGCCGAGCGAGAACGAGTACCAGCCCTCGGCGTCGGTGACGAGCTTCACCTCGTAGGCGGACCCGACCTCGGCGTCGGGCAGCTCATCGGGGCCGATGGAGAGCGGTCGATCGGCCTCGACCACGAAGTGCGTCTCGCAGATGCCCGTCTTTCCGCGCGCGTCGGTCGCCCGCAGGGTCCACTCGTAGGTCCCGGACTCCACCGGGGTCCCGCCGATCGTCCCGTCCGCCTTCAGCTCGAGGCCCGGAGGCGGTTCGGCAGAGCGGGTGATGGCCTCGGCGAGCTCGTCCGCGACGCGGACCGAGCGACTCGTGCTCCAGGTGTAGGGCGCCTTGCCGCCCCCCGCGTCGAGCGTGAAGCCCGCGGCGGGCGTGCCGATGACGAGCGCCTCGGACGGGGGCGTCGCCGAGCAGAACACGCCGGTGCTGGAGTTCACGAAGAGCGAGACCGTGCGCTCGGCCGTGGTTCCGAGGGAGTCCTGGACCTGGACGGTGAACTCGCCGTCGAACTCGGCCTCCGGCGTTCCCTCGACGCCGCCGTCCGCGAGGAAGACGAGACCCGGAGGGAGCGCGCCGTCGACGACGCTCCACTCGTACGGCTCCACCCCGCCGCGCGCGACCAACCCGGCGGAGTATGCGATGCCCACGGTCGCTTCGGGGAGCTCCGCGGTGTCGACGCGGAGGACCTCGATGACCTGGAGCGAGTAGGTGGCCTCGGCCTCGAGTCCCATCGACTCCACCTCGAGCGTGAATTCGAAGGTCCCGGCCTGCCCGGGCGTACCCGAGAGCCTCGTCATGCCCGATCCGTCGGCCTGGAGCGACAGGCCCGGAGGGAGGGTGGAGCCGGACGCGACCTTCCACGCGTAGGTCCCGTCACCGCCGACCACGTCCAGCAGCACGGAATAGGGCTTCTCCGTCTCCGCCATCGGGAGCGAGGTCGTCAAGATCAGGAGTTCCGATGCGATCACGAACGGCAGGGACGTCCTCTGGTTGTTCGATCGGATCACGTCGCCGACGAGGTCGTCCGGATCCACGTCGATCCGGACGACGTACCGGCCGCCCTCGAGGCCCTCCGGCAGCGCGAGGGTCGCGTTCATCGCCTTCGTCTGGTTGGGGCTCAGGTCGAAGGAGCCCTCGTCCAGGATCCACTCGTCTTCCGTGGTGGTCGAGGCGAGCGTCACCACGTAGGCTACGTCGGTCGCCTCCACGAGGCCGAGGTTGCGCACCGTCCACTGGAGGTCGAGGTCCTGGCCTTCGTCGAGCCGGGGCGGGACCACGACCGAGTACAGCGCCACGTCGGGGGAGGCGACGGCGACGGAGAACGGACCCCAGACGGCGGCGATCGGTTCGGGGCCCACCGCTCCCGCCGTGTCCACCTCGACGATCAGCCAGTACGCGCCGTCGGGGAGCGGCGACGGGAGCGGCTCGTTCAGGTCGAAGGAGACGGAGACGCCCGCCGGGATGTCGATCGCCGGGGCCGTCGAGAGGAGATGGGTCATGCCCGCCAGGGTCGGCCCGTCGGACAGCCAGAACCGGGCGTCGATGCCGATCGCGTCCTCGCCGCCCACGTTGTCCACGATGGCGGTGGCGTGGATCGGCAGCTCCGGGGCGCCGATCTCGTCTCCGACGAAGCTGCTCACCTGGAGGACGGGCCCGGCGGTGTAGACCAGCGCGGTGTTTGAGGGGAAGTCCGCGGCGGTGCAGCCGGGGTTGCAGTCCACGCCGAGGGCCGAGATCCCCGGGGTGCCGTCGGTGCCCGTCGAGTCCTCGACGCCCATGGAGGCCCGGAACTCCGTGAGCGTCCCCGGATCCACGTCGCCGTAGTGGGCCTCGATCCGGCTGGAGTTCTCGAAGAGCCAGAGCTGCGCGTTGAACCAGGCCCCGGAGGATGCGTACTTGCGGCACTTGGTCCACTGCACCACGAAGGCCCGGTTCGGCTCCTCGCCGACGATCTGGGTGAGCACGGGGCCGTTCACGACCCCGGAGAACTCGCTGTCGCAGACGATGTGATCCCACCAGACCGCGATGAGGTTGTGCGGGGGTGTCGTCCCCGGGATCTCACGCGGGATCGTGCTCGTCGCGTGAAAGGCGTTGCCCAGGGTGACGAAGCCGTTCGCGCTCACGAAGAGGTTGGTCTCGGGCGTGCCGAAGAAGTTCACGGCGAACGGAAGCGTCACCTGCACCTCGAAGATGCCGCTGTCGCCTCCGAACATCTGGCCGCCGCTCAGGCTCGTGACGGTGCCGCCGCCGATCGGCAGCTCCTCGTACACGATCGGCTGCTGCGTGACCGCGTAGCTCTGGGCTCCCGCCGCGTACGGGACCAGCATGACGGCCACCGCGGCGAGCGCGAGGTGGAGGGGGAAGGGACGACCTGCCTCGTGAACCGAATCGAATCTCATGACGCACCTCTGGGCGGCAAGGATACCCGAGGTGGTCGAGTTTCGGCCCGATTCGTCTGGTGGAGGGCGCTGCCGGCGGCACCCTCGCCCGCGGGGGGCTACTCGGGAGCGCCCTCGGCCCCGTCCTCACCCTCGTCCGCGGCCTCCAGGCCCTCCGCGCTCTCGCCCTTGTCGACGTCTGCGAGCCGGGCCACGCCCACCACCTTCTCGTGCTCGGAGCCCACGGTGATGAGGCGGACACCCTGGGTGTTGCGGCCGATGATGCTGATCTCGCTCACGGCCATGCGGATGAGCGTGCCGGCGTTGGTGATGAGCATCACCTCGTCGTCGTCCTTGGCCTGGCAGACGCCGGCCACCTTGCCGTTGCGGTCGGTGGTCTTGATGGTGATGAGGCCCTTCCCGCCGCGGCCCTGGACCCGGTACTCGCTCTCGAGCGTGCGCTTGCCGTAGCCGTTCTCGGTGATGGTGAGGATCGCCGCGCCCGGCTCCACCACGTCCGCGCCCACCACCACGTCGTCCTCGCCGAGGGTGATCGCCTTGACGCCGTAGGCGCTGCGGCCCATGGGGCGGACGTCCTTCTCCTCGAACCGGATGGCCATGCCGTTGGCGGTGGAGACGAGGATGTGGGCGCCGCCGTCGGTGAGCATCGCGGCCACCAGCTCGTCGCCCTCCTCGATGCCCACGGCGATGATGCCGTTGGAGCGCACGTTGCTGTAGGCCATGAGGTCCGTCTTCTTGATGATGCCCTTGCGGGTCACCAGCACGACGAACTTGCCCTCCTCGAAGCGCCGCACCGGCAGCACCTTGGCGAGGGTCTCGCCCTCCTGGAACTGGACCAGGTTGACGATGGGCCGGCCCAGCGCGGTGCGCCCGGCCTGCGGGATCTCGTGGACCTTGAGCCAGTAGAGCTTGCCCTTGGTGGTGAACACCAGCATGTACGCGTGGGTGCTCGCCACGAAGAGCGACTCGATGAAGTCCTCCTCGCGGGTGCCGGCGCCGGATTTGCCGCGGCCCCCGCGGCGCTGGGCCCGGTAGAGGCTGATGGGGTTGCGCTTGACGTAGCCGTTGTGGCTGAGCGTCACCACCATGTCCTCTTCGGCGATGAGATCCTCGCGGGTGATCACCCCGGCCTCGCCCTGGATCTCGGTGCGGCGCGGGTCGGCGAACGCCTCGCGGACCTCGACGAGCTCGCGCTTGATCACGCCGAGGAGCACCTGCTCGCTGCCGAGGATCTCCTTGTACCAGGCGATGTTGCGCACCAGGCCCACCAGCTCGGCGACGAGCTCCTCGCGCTCCATGTTGGTGAGCCGGGCGAGCCGCATGTCGAGGATGGCCCGGGCCTGCAGCTCGGAGAAGCCGCCCGCCTGGTAGTCGTGCGAGAGCCCCTCGTACTTGGGCTCGTCGCGCTGCACCCGCTCCACCACCCGGCGCAGCCCGGCCTCGGCGGCCGCGCGATCGATGCGCGGCAGGTCGGCGAAGCGCTCGTGCTCGTAGAGCGACGGCGTGAGGATGTTCTGCAGGCCCCAGCGGGCCTCCTCCGGATCCTTCGACTTGCGGATGAGGGCGACGACCAGGTCGATGAGGTCCTGGGCCACCACCAGGCCCTCGATGAGGTGCAGCCGCTCCTCGGCCTTGCGCAGCTCGTACTTGGTGCGGCGGGTGACGACGTCCCGGCGGTGGGCGATGAACCGCTCGAGCATCTGCTTGAGGTTCATCACCTTGGGGACGTTGCCGTCGATGGCGAGCAGGGTGACGCCGAAGCTGGACTCGAGGGCGGTCTGCTGGAAGAGGTTGTTGACGACGATCTGCCCGATGGCGTCGCGCTTCACCTCGATGACGATGCGGACCTTCTCCTCGCGATCGGATTCGTCGCGGATGTCGGAGATCCCCTCGATCTTCTTCTCCTTCACCAGCTCGGCGATCCGCTCGATGAGCCGCGCCTTGTTCACCTGGTAGGGGAGCTCGCGGATGATGATCGTCTCGCGGTCGCGCTTCTCGTCCCGCTCGATCTCGTACTTCGCGCGCAGGCGGATGGAGCCCCGGCCGGAGAGGTAGGCCTCGAGGATCCCGCTGCGGCCGTTGATGATGCCGCCCGTGGGGAAGTCGGGGCCCGGCACGTGCTCGATCAGGTCCTGCACGGTGCAGCGCGGGTTGTCGATGAGGTGGAGCGCGGCGTTCAGCACCTCGCCCATGTTGTGGGGCGGGATGTTGGTGGCCATGCCCACCGCGATGCCCGCCGACCCGTTCACCAGCAGGTTGGGGAAGCGGGTGGGGAGGACGAGCGGCTCCTGGGTGGAGTCGTCGAAGTTGGGCCCGAAGTCGACGGTGTCCTTGTCGATGTCGGCGAGCATGAGCTCGGCCAGCTTGGTGAGCCGGGCCTCGGTGTAGCGGTAGGCCGCCGCGGAGTCGCCGTCGATGCTGCCGAAGTTCCCCTGCCCGTCGACGAGCAGGTAGCGCATGTTCCAGTCCTGCGCGAGGCGGACCAGCGCGTCGTAGACCGAGGCGTCGCCGTGGGGGTGGTACTTCTTCAGCACTTCGCCCACGGTGCCGGCGCACTTGGAGTACTTGCGGTTGTGCAGCAAGCCCTCGTCGAACATCGCGTAGAGGATGCGCCGGTGCACGGGCTTGAGGCCGTCGCGCACGTCGGGGAGGGCGCGCCCGATGATGACCGACATCGAGTAGTCGAGATACGAACGGCGCATCTCGTCTTCGATGTTGATCGGGACGGTGGCGGCCGAGCGGGCGCCATGGGGCGGAAGCATCGTCTCGTCGGACAAGGAAGCCTCTCTTCGAGATGGGAAGGTTCGCGCGAGATGCCACTCGCCCCTCGACGACGAAGGCAGGAGGGGCGAGGCGCGGCAGCCTTCGACAACAGATGGGTCTAGCCCCTTGTTCCACCCCGGTCAACGGCAAAAACGCCTTGTTTTCCTATAGGTTGAGGTAGATCCGCTCCCTGCCGAGGCCGGCCTCCTCCAGGGCCTCCGACACCCCCTGGATCATCCCCTCCAGCCCGCACAGGCAGGCCACCGCGTCGTCGACCGGCGGCAGCTCCTCCCGGAACCGTTCCTGGACCCAGCGGGCATGGGATCGGTCGCTCCGCTCCGGCCGCGAGAGCACGCGGTGGACCCGCACTCCCGCCCGCTCGAAGGCCTCGAGATCGGCCGCGTACGGGAGCTCTCCCTCGGTGCGCACGCCGAAGAACAGGTCGATCCGGCCGTAGGCGTCGCGATCCGCCACCAGCGCCTGGAGCACCGCCCGGATCGGCGCGATCCCGGAGCCGGTGGCGAAGAGGAGAACGTCGCGTCCCCGCATCGACTCGACGGGGAAGCCCGCCCCCATCGCCGGAGTGGTCTCGACCAGGGCGCCCACCGGGAGGGAGGCGAGCTCGTCGGGCAGGCCTTCGCCCCTCTTGACCAGCAGCTCGATCCCCTCGCCGTCCGGCGCGTTGGCGATGGCGAAGTAGCCGCCGCCCGTGTGACCGGGGAGGCGCACCTCCACGAACTGTCCCGCCTCCCGGTGGCTCGCCGCGATCGGAGGGGCCACCGCGAGGCGGATCGCCCGCAGGCCCGGCGTCTCGTCCACGGAGGAGACCACCCGAGCGGTGTGAAAGGGAGCGCCGGAGCCGAGCATCGCCGGAACCTATTAGCGGCGACGATCGCTGCGCTCAAGCCGGGATCGATTCAGAGGGAGAAGAGGACGCTGTCCACGGTGTAGCTCGTGAAGGCGGACGTGGTGAGCAGGTCGTACGACCACTGGTCGAAGGAGGAGCGCGGCTCGATCCCCTGGACGAGGGTGAGGCGGAGCTGCGTGTGGTTGCGCAGCTCGCCGTGGAGCGCCGGCGGCACCTCGAAGCGGGTGGTGTCGCCCGGCACCACCGCGTGCCAGAGCGGCATCCCCGTGACGGTGTCGATGTAGAGGTAGGAGAGGGCGGGGGTGGGCCCGGGGCTCCGGCTCCACTCGATGTAGGGGCCCAGGCCCATGTCGGGCGAGACGAAGCGGGTGAGCCCGAGCAGGGGGCCGATGGCGACCCCCTGGCGGACGTCGCCGAGCTGCCTTCGGAAGGTGGCGGTGAAGGGCTCGTCCTGCTGGAGGCCCTGGCCGCCGCGGACCGCGAAGAGCAGGTTGACGCCCACGAGGGCGGGGAGCCTCGTCAGCGTCGCCTTCGAGCGGTCCCCGCTTCGGGTGATCGCGGAGTCGAGGGGAACGATTCCGTCGCCGCCGAGGTCCGCGTACGCGTAGACCCGCGAGGAGGTGCTCAGCCCGTCGGCCTCCGGCGGGTTGAGGATCGTGACGGGAACCGTCACGTCGAGGTGGGTGTCGAGGATCACGTCCGCCTCGGTGACGACGCCGGGCTCGGTGAGCACCCCGCGCGACACGCCCAGCGTCAGCGGCTCGAACTCCCGCGTGATGGTGTTCTCCACCCCGTAGATCGCGTAGAGGGCGAGCTGCCTCCCCCCCACGAAGACGAACCGGAACGGGTCGCCCTCCGCGGCGATCTCGATGAAGCTTGGCGGCGGTCCGAAGGGCGGCAGCGAGAACACGCTCCGCGCCGCCACGCCCACCCAGGCCACCTCGCGCTCCCCCGTTCGCAGCGGGCGGTTCGGCGGGAGCTTGAACCCCCACACGCGTCCCTCGACGGCGCCGGGCTCGGGAGGGGGCGGTCCGGGCACGGGATCCGGCGGTGGCCCCGGATCCAGATCGAGGAGGCGAACGGTGAGGTTCTCCGAGCGGTGGTTCACCACCGTCGCCGCCTCGAAGCCCGACCGCACCACGGTCACCACCTGCGGCTTCACCAGGAGGGGCGAGGAGAGCGTCACCTCGCCTCGGGCGTCGGTGTAACCGGCGACCATGCCGTCGCCGGATCCCGCCATCACCCGGGCGTTGGGGATGGGCGCGCCGAACTTCCACCAGGTGCCGTCCACGACCGAGACGTTGAGGTTGCCGTTCAGCGGGCCGCCCGACGATCCGCCCGTGGTGCTCGAGGGGTTGAAGTAGCTGTAGCCATCACGAAGCGTGAAGGAAGGCCAGGGCTCCCCGGACGCCTGGGCGCCGGCCTCCACGTCGACCAGGCCGACGTCGCCGCGGGGCGTCTTCACCACCGCGGTGAAGGGATCGAGCACGCTCTGCGGCCGCACCTCGTTGCCGCCGAAGGCGAGGACCAGCGAGGGCGTGTCCAGGCCGACCCCGCGCACGGTGACGAGCGTCCCACCCGCCCTCGCGCCGCTCGCCGGCTCGACCCTCGAGATCCGAAGGGGCGATCGGTACGAGAAGCCGTCGCGCCGCCCCTCCACCGCGGGATCCTCCGCGTCCACCACGCGGACGGGCACCGTGCCGACGGCGCCGGGGGGGATGATGGCCGTCACCCGCGTCGCGCTCATCCGGACGACGCCGGTCGCCTCCCGCGCGCCCACGAAGACCCGGGGCGTGCCTAGCACGCCCGAGACCTCGATCGAGATCGCCCCGCCGCCCTCCACCGGCGCGGATTGGGGCGAGAACGACAGGACCTGCAGCGGGAGGTCGTGGTACCGGAACGCGCCCTCCAGGATCGCGACCTCGCCCTCGACCCTCGCCTCCACGTCCACCACGCCGGGGCCCGCGCCCTGCGGGGCGGAGACGGTCACCGACCACGGGCTGCGGGGGCCGTGGATCTCGGCGAGCTCCCCGCCGATCCGCACGGCGAGGTGGGGATCGTCCAGGCGGTTGCCGATCAGCGTGTACGAGCCCCCCGGGGGCGCCGTCCAGAGCCGCGACGCGGGATCGATCACGTGCAGGCGAAGCTCGGTCTCGTCCGGATCGAAGTAGGCGTAGGTGCCGACCGCGTCGCCCGCCCGGGTGCGCACCTCGAGCGGGACGGCGCCCGCGGTGGACCGGGGGGGCATCGTCACCTCCAGGCGCCCGTCGGCGCGCAGGCTCGCGTGGGCCGGGGTGCCGCCCACCAGGACCTCCGCGTCGGCGGTGAGGCCCGCCCCGGCGATCGCTGCGGCGTTGCCACCGGCGAGGGGCCCCCCGGGTGGCGAGACCGAGTCGATGCGGAGCGGCGCCACGTACCGGAAGGACTTGCGCAGCGTGGCCGCGCCGCCCTCGTCGAAGATCCGCACGTCCACGAGCGCACCCTCCTCGCCCGGCGGCGCGATCGCGGTGAGGGATCCGTCCTCCTGGAGCTGCAGGTCGAGGGCCGCGTTGGCGCCGAAGGTGAGGATCATCCCCTCGCCGAGGCCGGTGCCGCGCAAGGTGACGAGGGTGCCGCCGTCCGCCGAGCCGTACGGGGGATCGATCGACGCGATGGACACGGGCTCGAGGTAGCGGAAGCACCCCTCGCACGCGGCCTCGCCCCGGGGGTTGGAGACGGTGACGTCCGTCCATCCGGCGAGGCCCGGCGGGACGCCGACGTAGATCGTCTCGTCGTCGATCACCCGGACGCCGATCGCGGGGTTCGAGCCGAAGCGCACCTGGGTGTTCGCGCTCGCCTGCTTGCCGAAGTTCTGGAGGAAGCCCGCGCCCTGCAGGGTCACGGTGTCCCCGCCCTCCCGCGACCCCATCGGCGGCCGCACCGCGTCGAGCCGGACCGGGGTGATCGCGCCGCCCGCGCCGCCGCTCCCGCCCGCACCGCCGAATCCTCCGGCGCCGCCGTCTCCGCCGCTGCCGCCGGTCGCGGGTTCCCTATGCCTCGGCTTCCCGCCGGGTTCGCCGGGGACGGCGCCCGGATCGGGAAGGGCGCAAGCCGCGAGCGAGGCGAGGAGGAGCCCCAGCGCGGCCGCCGCCGCGTGGCGGAGCCGCGAGGGCGCCGTGCGGGATCTTCGGGGAGCCGGGGCGCCGGGCAGCCCCGCGGCGTGGCGACGACGGGCGGACCTTCGCGTCGACGTGTCGAGAAGCTGGCCCATCGGCCCCCCAGCTTACAACCAGAAGGTGAAGGAGTCGTATGTGAAGCTCGTGTATGCGTTGAGTCCCATGTCGGCGTACCCCCACTGGCCGAAGTCGAAGCGCGGCTCCGCACCCTGCACCAGGGTCATGCGCAGCTGCGCTCCGTGGAACTGGGCGCGGACCTTGTCCATGACCGGCGGAGGGATCGCGAAGCGCTGCTCCGTCCCCGGCAGCACGGCGTGCCACACGGGGGTCCCCCCGCTCGTCTCGATCAGCGCGTAGACGACCTCCGGCGTGGGTCCGTATCTCCGGCTCCACTCCACGATCCCGTCCTCGCCGGGCCACTTCGTGATGGAGGTGAGGCCGAGGAGCGGCCCGAGGGTGATCCCCGCGTCGAGGCTCCCCGACTGGCGGCGGAAGCCCACGGTGAGGGGGAGCCCGGTCCTCCCGCTCATGCCCCACGCCTCGAAGAGGAAGGACCCGGCGGAGAGGCGCGGCAGCGAGACGAGGCGGCCGCTGGCAGCGCCGAAGGTCGAGGACACGGTGGCGGAGCCCACCGGGATCACCCCCTCGCCGCCGAGGTCCACGAAGGCGAAGACCTCGGCGTGGCCGGCCGGGGCGTTCTGCACCGTCACGGGCGCCTCGGCGTCGAGGTGGGTGTCGATGATCACGTCGGCGACGACCTTCTGATCGGGGATCGGGTTCAGGTTGCGGGTCACCCCCATCGCCAGCCGCTCGAAGGTGCCGTCGGCCCGCTGGATCCCGTAGGTGGCGTGGATCGCCATGTGCCGCGGCTGGGTGATCTCCATGCGGAAGGTCCCACCCTCCTCGAGCACGGTCCACTCCGGGTTGCCGTAGCCGAACGGCGGCGCGTGGTACACGGACTCGGCCGAGTAGCTCACCTTCGCGACCTCGGTCTCCCCGGGCCCGAGCATGCGGTTCGGCGGCAGCTTGAAGCCCCATACGCGCCCCTCGATGGTCGCCACCCGCACCCAGGGGATGCCGCCGTCGCCGTCGTCGCCGCCGGCGTTGCGCTGCAGGAGCACGGTGAGGTTCTCCGAGCGCTGGCCCACGATGGTGGCGCCCTCGAAGCCGGCGAGGTGCACGCTCACGATCTGCGGCTTCACCAGCAGGGGCGAAGAGAGCGTCACCTGCCCGCGGTCGTCGGTGACGCCGCTCAGGGCGACGCCGTCCTCGTTGCCGAGCGAGACCGTGGCGCCCGGCACCGGCGCCCCGAAGGTGGAGGCGCTGCCCTCGAGGACGGTGACGTTGAGGCTGCCGGTGAGCGGGCCGCCCGAAGCCCCGCCGGTGGTGCTGCCGGGATCCACGTAGCTGTAGGCGCCGAGCCGCAAGGCCGAGGGCGATCCCGGGCGAGACACCGACACGTCCACGATCCCAGTGTCGCCGCGGGGCGAGCGAACGACGGCCGTGAAGGGATCCAGCACTTCGAGATCCGAGGCCGCGGCGTCGCCGAAGGTCACGGTCATGCCGTCGCGGAAACCCGCCCCCCGCAGCGTCACGCGGGTGCCGCCGGCGCGGGATCCCACGGTGGGCTCCACCGCCGCGAGGGCGAGGGGGCCTTCGTAGCGGAAGCCGTCGGCGAGGATCGCCTCGAGCTCCGGATCCTGCGGATCGACGATCCGCACCGGCACCGGACCGTCCGTCCCGCGCGGCGTCCGCGCCGTGATCCTCCCGTCGCCCACCCGTACCACGTCGGTCGCCTCCAGCGCGCCGACGAAGAGCCGGGCGCCGGGCGGGAAGCCCGAGCCCGTCACGGTGATCGATGTCCCGCCACCCACGTCGCCCGACGACGGCGTCACGGAGGCGATCGCGGGGAGCGACACGTAGCGGAAGGCATCGGGGAGCACGTCGGCGCCGGAGGCGACGCGCAGCTCCACGTCCACCGTGCCGGCAGGGGCGGGAGGCGTGACGGCGCGCACGAGGCCCGGCCCGTCGGCGAAGGCGTCGGCGGCGAAGGCGCCGCCCATCCTCAAGGCGAGCTTGTCGTCGTCCAGGCACGAGCCGGCCAGCGCGATCTCCTGGCCGCCATCGGTGCCGCCCCGCTCCGGCGAGATCGCCAGGATCCGTGGGGGCCCGCCTTCGCAGGGGCCGAGGTAGGCGTACCGGGCCGAGAGCGTGCCCCGGGCGGTGACGACCTCCAGGGGCACGGCGCCCACCGCGTCCCCCTCGGGGACGAGGGCCGAGAGGCGCTCGCTCGACTCCCAGCGGGTGGCGAGCGGCACGCCGCCCAAGACGAGGTGCGCGCCCCTGTCGAACCCCGCGCCGTGCACCCACACCCGGCCGCCGCCGGCGAGCGGTCCGCCGGGCGGGTCGACCGCGTCGAGGCGCAGCGGCGCGAGGTAGGTGAACGCCTTGCGCAGCGAGGCCTGGCCCTCCTCGTCGAAGACCCGCACGTCGGCGGCGCCGGGCTCGTCGCCCGGGGGCAGGATCGCCTCGAGGGTCCGGTCGTCGATCGCCGTCACGTCGAGGGCCGCGCGCCTTCCGATCGTGACCGTCATCGACGCGCCGAAGCCCTCGCCGCGCAGCACGATCCGATCGCCGCCGCGAACGGAGCCCTCCGCCGGCTCGATCCCGGAGAGCGTGAGGCCGCCGAGGTAGCGGTAGCAGCCGGCGCAGATCGTCGTCTGCTCGCCGGCGATCACCTTCACGTCCACCGGCCCGGCGAGGCCCGGGGGGGCCTCCGCGAGGATGGTCTCGTCGTCCAGCACGCGGGCGCCGAGGGAGGGGTTCGAGCCCACCTCCACCCGCACCACGCCGTGCCCCGCGAAGCCCCGGCCGGAGAGCACCAGCACCTCGCCTCCGGCCATCCCCCCGCGGGGTGGCCGCACCGCGTCGAGCCGGATCTCGAAGCCGCTGCCGCCGGTGCCGCCCTCGCCGCCACCCGATCCGCCGGCGCCGCCGCTTCCGCCGCTGCCGCCGGTCCCGGGGCGCTCGTGGGGCTTTCCGCCGGGGGGATCGCCGGCGCCGCCCTCGGGCCCGGCTCCCCCGCAGCCGAAGGCGGCCGCCGAGAGGA
>Ga0180220_1001075_pt1 | contig 22279 bp, 14 predicted proteins | sample eDN5th37CBELigBY_FD_151335 | JGI IMG/M metagenome (GOLD analysis project Ga0180220, IMG submission 151335) | Enriched backyard soil microbial communities from Emeryville, California, USA - eDNA 5th pass 37_C BE-Lig BY (version 2) (version 2) | ecosystem: Environmental > Terrestrial > Soil >...
AGCGACCGAATATGAAAACGAGGGGACCCGCCTCACGCTTGAATGCAGACAAAAGGATTATGATCGCTACCGCGAATACGTGATCGGCTAAAAATATGAAGGCCCGGATCGAGCGATGCTCGAACCGGGCCTTTTTCGCAAGGAGACGAACCGGCAAACGTTTATTTGCTGATCGTGAATTTTCTAATATTCTCTTCCAAGTCGCGGGACAGGCCTTTAAGCTGCGTCAGATAGCCGGAAACATTCTCGATCGTGGCGAGCTGCTCTTCGGCCGCGGCGGATACGTCCTGGGTAATGGCCGCATTCTCTTCCGTAATGGCCGAAATGTTCGTAAAGACGTCCGTTAGTTCGTGGCGTTTTTCCACCATTGCCTGGAGATGCTCGTCCACTTCCGCGGTTTTGTCCATCTGGCTGTTGGCGGAAACCAAGATTTCGTGAAAGATCGATTCCGTTTCCCTCACGGCCTGCTCTTGGTCGGCAAACAGCGTGCGCGAGGTACCGATGGCTTCCACCGCATCCGAGATCTGACCGTTTACGCTCGAAATGATATGGCTTATGTTGTTGACGGATGCGGCCGATTGCTCCGCAAGCTTGCGGATTTCCGCGGCGACCACCGAAAAGCCCCGGCCGTGCTCGCCGGCCCTGGAAGCTTCGATGGCCGCGTTCAGCGCCAGCAAATTCGTCTGCGCCGAGATTTCCAGGATCGTGTCGAGAATCGTGCTGATTTCGCCTGCGCTGCCGCTGACCTGGGAAATGGCTTGGGCCGTCTCTTCCGAAGACTGCAGCGTGCTGTTGAATTTGCCGACAAGCTCCTGAACAATGACCATGCCGCGCTGATTCAGTTCTCCGGTCCGGCGGGCCAATTCGAGAATTTCCTGTGTCGAAGCAGTCACCTGATCGATGGCTCCGCCCAGTTCTTCGACTTTTTCGGACCCCATCATTACCGTATTCGCCTCGTCGCTAGCGGCGGAGGAGAGCTGGATGATCGATTCGGTAATTTGCGAAGAAGCCTTTTGCGTTTGATCCATGCTGTCTTTCAGGTCCAATGCCGACCGGGAAACGATGTGAGCCGAACCGGAAATTCCGCCGATCATCTCCTGAATATCCTTTTTCATCGTATTGATCGCCCTGAGCATGGCTCCCGTTTCATTGCTTTTTTTCAGCATCGATTCCGGAATTTCGGTCGCCAGGTTGCCGCTGCCGATTTGCTGCAAATATTGCACCGCCGCATTCAGCGGTTTGGCGATTGCTCTCGAAACAATCAACGAAATTACCATGACGATGACAACGATGATGATCATGACCAGATAAATGATGCGCTGGATCGCTTTCGTGGATTCGGCGATCTCGCTTTTGTCCATCATGGCGATGTACTTCCAATGCGTTTCCGGCGAAACGTAGACGCTGACGGTGTAATTTTTGTCATTGAGCGAGATATCGAAGTTTTTCCCTGCCATTTTGTCGATATCGGCGAACGCTTTGATGTTCAAATCCTTCAGCGTTTTGAAATTGGTTTCCGGATTTTTCGGATTCGCCAGAATCGTTCCGGCTTCATCCGTTAAAATGACGTAACCGCTCTCCCCGATTTTAATGTTGTTGATCGTTTTGGTCAGCGCCTCCAGGCTGACGTCCACGCCTTGAACGCCGACCACGTTGCCCGCTTTGTCTTTAATGGTCACCGAAGAGCTGACGATCGGCACGTTGCCCGTAAACGAAGCGTACGCGCCCGTACGTTTGACTTGATCCGGATTTTCAACCGCCTGCGTATACCATGCCCTGGTTCTCGGATCGTATTTGTCGTTGGAGGTTCCCTCCGGCCATTGGATGTAGCCGCCGTCTTTTGTTCCCAGATAAATGTAGGAAATGCTCGGATGCGTCTTGGCGTAATTCAAATACAGATTGTATATTTCCGACTCGATCCCGGGTTTTTGCGACGGCGTCATTTGGATCGTTCCGTCTTTGCCAACGGTGTTGATGTATGAGGTGATCGAACCGTCGATTTGCTGCACGAGCGGGTTTTTGGCGAAATATTCGACCGATTCGTTGACGGTGCTGAAATACAGGTTCATGGCTCCGCTGACTTGCTTGATTTCCTTTCGGGTGGCGTCGTAAAAATCCTGCTCCATGTCTTTCGTGACCTTGTTGTTGATGGCAAAGCCAAGCGACAAGGTGGACAGCAGGACAAGCGCCACCATCGTGACCAGGAATTGCATTTTTAGATTCCACTGCCATTTCTTTCTCAAGTTGTTTCTCTCCTCCATGTTCAGGAAGCTGCAAATTCGAATCTTGCAGAATCCTTCGTTTTTAAGCATGATTGTTTCTCTCTCTTGGATATATATCGGCAGGAATCTTGTTTTTGTTAAATTTTGTCGAAATTATCGGCGAATAATAGGGACTTTTGTCTATTGCTATTCATTAAACGCAGGAAAATAACGATAAATAGTGTGGGAGAGAAATTATGCTGTAAGAACTACGGCCTATTACAAAAAGACATCAGGAGGTAAGACAACGTGAGAAAAAAGCTTTTCCATTTCAAAGCGCTGCTGGCTATTTTGCTCGTGGCGGCCCTGCTGCCATGGAATCAAGCCAACGCGGCAGCATCAGAGAAACCTGCGTTTGATCCGTTTGAAAAAAGCATCGATGAAATCGCAAACGCTTTGGATACGAACCAAACCACATCCGAGGAGCTTGTCGAATACTATCTGAAACGCATCGAGGCATTCGATAAGCAAGGTCCTGCCATCAATTCCATCATTACGGTCAACGATAAAGCCTTGGAGACCGCCAAAAAGCTGGACGCGGAGCGCCAAACGAAAGGGCCGAGAAGCAAGCTTCACGGCATTCCGTTCGTCGTCAAAGACAACTTCGACGTGGTCGGCATGCCGACGACGGCCGGATCGGTAGCGCTGAAAAACGACTACCCGTCCAGAAACGCGTTTACGGTGCAAAAGTTGATCGACGCCGGGGCGATCGTGATCGCCAAAACGAACATGTCCGAGCTTGCCGCGTCCTACGGCAGATTGGGATACAGCTCGATGGGCGGCCTGACGCTCAACCCGTACAACCTGAACCGCGACGCTTCCGGTTCCAGCAGCGGCAGCGCTGCGGCGGTAGCCGCAAACTTCGCCGTTTTCGGCCTCGGAACGGATACTTCCGGGTCGGTGCGCGGTCCGGCCAATGTTACCGGACTTGTAGGCATTCGCCCGACGCTTGGGCTGACCAGCCGCAGCGGCGTCGTGCCGTCGGCCCTGTCGTTTGACGTGACGGGACCGCTGGCGCGGAGCGTTGAGGATGCCGGCATCGTGCTGAGCGTCATGGCAGGAACGGACAAAAACGACAAGGCGACCCAAACCGCGCATCATTACGTTCGCGATTACGCCAAGTCCCTGGATGCTTCCTCGTTGAAGCATGCGCGTATCGGCGTGGCCACCGATTTCTTCGGCGACAATGCCGAGGTCGATGCCATCGCAAAACAAGCGATCGCCAAAATGCAAAGCATGGGGGCCGTCGCGGTACCGGTATCGTATTCCAGCCAGACGAAATACCTGTGGACGCCGATTCTTGGACCTGTAGGCGATGCGGAATTCAAAACCCAATTCGAAAAATATTTGGGCATGCTGCCTGCCGGCGGGCCGAAAACGCTGCAAGAGGTCATCGACATCAGCGAATCGCCCGAAGTGATGAATTCGGCTACGCCCGTGAACCCGGGACGGCTTGAAGGCCTCAAAACGGCGCTGGCGAAAGCCGACACGCTGAATTCGAAGGAATACAAAAAAATCGTGCATAAAGAAATTCCGAACACCCGCAAAGAAATCATGGACATCATGAAAAAGAACAAACTGGATGCGATCGTATTCCCGACCATGTCCTGTCCGGCATCCAACCGGTTCGACAAAGAAGACCCGACCTACGTATGTACGTCAGACGACACCTATGCTGCAAGTTATGTGGCATCGGCTACCGGATTCCCTGAAGTGACCGTACCTGCGGGCACCGTGGAAGCGGGCGTGCCTGTCGGCATTTCGTTCTTCGGACCGGCTTACAGCGAACAAAAGCTGCTCAGCCTGGCTTATTCCTTCGAACAAGCAACGAAAGCAAGAACGGTTCCGAAAAACACGCCGGAACTGCCATAACGAACAAACCGCCTGTGCATTCTGTCCGTCTCTCCCGTCCATGAAGCAGGCAGATGCATTGCAGAAGTCTTGAACAACGGAACCATCCAAGCCGTCCCGCAAACAGCGGGGCGGTTTTTCGCGTTTGCAAGGCCGCGAGGGGCGATTGAAACGGTTGAATTCGGGTAATGAAATGTAATATGCAGAGGCCTGTTGCGGATATCCGGACCGGATCAGGGAATATTAGGCAGTGAAAAGAAACAGCGAGGTGAATGAAGCATGACAGCACCGGAGCAGCACGTCAAGCTGCATGGATTCAACAATCTGACGAAGTCGTTGGCTTTCAACATGTACGATATCTGCTATACCCGGACCAAGGAAGAGCGGGAAGCGTACCTCGAATATATCGACGAGCAGTATAATGCGGAACGTTTGACGGCCATTTTAAAACAGGTTTCGGACATTATCGGCGCCCACGTGCTGAACGTCGCCAAACAGGACTACGTCCCCCAAGGGGCGAGCGTCACGATTCTCGTATCGGAGGGGCCCGTGGTGGAGGTGCCGAAGGAATCTTATGCGGAATCGCCGGGGCCGCTTCCCGAATCGGTCGTCATGTCGCTCGACAAAAGCCATATTACGGTCCATACGTACCCGGAATATCATCCGGATGACGGGATCAGCACGTTCCGGGCCGATATCGACGTATCCACCTGCGGAGAAATTTCGCCGCTGAAGGCGCTGAACTATTTGATCCATTCCTTCGACACGGACATTATGACCATCGATTACCGGGTTCGGGGGTTTACGAGGGATATTACGGGGCATAAGCTGTTTATCGACCACGACATCAATTCGATCCAAAACTACATTCCGGACAATGTCAAAGATCTCTACCACATGATCGACGTGAACGTCTACCCGGAGCATATCTTTCATACCAAATGCAAGCTGAGGGCGTTCGATCTGGACAACTATTTGTTCGGATATACGAAGGACGGCCTGAGCGAGCAGGAACAAAAGGAAATTACGGAGCGGATCACGCAGGAGATGGATGAAATCTATTACGGCAAAAACATGAGCTGAACCATAAGCTGGAACCGCCTGAGCTGAGGAAATATTCCCTCGGCTTTTTTCTTGGCGGAGGCGGGAACCGCACCGCGAAAAAAGCCGTGTTTTACGCTTAGTCCGAAGGAGGGGTTGGGGCCTTGCGCCCAGCGGGTTGCGAAATGTCATTTGGACGCTTATACGCTCGTCCTATGGAAATTAGGCCGATTTTAACATGGACCCAGGTCTTGTTTTTTGGCTGCAAGTGGTCATAAATTCCTGATTTTTTCACGGACGCTGGATTAATGACAGGGAATCATGTTTAATTTTGGGAAAAAGGATTAGAGGGGACTGATCGTTATTTCTCGCTTATTCCGGTCTATCGCTATTATGCTGTTTACGATCGTTATTATGGGAGGTTGTCAAAGCGCGAACAAGTCGGAAAAAGCCGGCCAAATGCAGGAGGCCAAAAATCTCGCCATCCAATATTTGAAGGATGAATACGGCCTGGACGTGGAAATTACGGATCAGGAGAGACTGGCGAAATACATATCGCCAAAAATTATGATGAAAGGCCACGTGAAAGGAAAACCGGAGGAAAGCTTCAACATTTCCGTGGATTATGAGGATAAAAAAACGACCGACTTCGTCATGAGCCCGGAGCTCGTAAAGGCTATTCGCGCCAAAGGCATCGATCCCTTCACGAAGAACGATGCGTCAAAATAGGCCGCAGCCCGAGATCATTTGACCGTAGCAGATAACTGACGCAATTATTCATGTTTCTGTCCGTCGGCATGATATCGGGGTGTTGCTGGGCATCCTGCTTGTCGGGGCCGTATCGTTTATCGACCCGGGTTCGGCGATCCGTTTTGATTTCAGGTACATCGGGCTGATTTTCATGTTTTTTTTGCATAACGGCATGGGTTTGGCTTTCGAAGCCGCGTTTTCTTTGAAACAAGAAAACGCGGCTTTTCTTTTTTTTATGAAGCTGAAGAAAATTATGTTTGCCCTTCCTACGGCCTATCCTCCAGCATTTCTCCATCTTTGTATCCAGGTTTGGAAATCCGTTCCATCGTCGCAGTAATTTATGAAGTTTGCGGGATACCCGCTTCCGAGGATTCCATGAATAATGAAAATGAACTGAGGATTTGCGGATTCTCAGGATCAAAAAAACGATCATTTCTTGAAAGGAGCAGACGAATGTCCAGAAAAGTTCCGCGATTATGGACTGCGTTTATGGCCGGGTTGCTGTTGGTGGTTGGGTTTTTCCCCGGGGTGGGGCATGCGAATGCCGGGGAGGCGCAGTCAACGGTCGAATGGTCCAGGGATTACGGAAGCGGCTCCGAGGGAGAGGGAGTCATCCCGACTTCCGATGGAGGCTATCTAGCTTTGGGAGGTATTTACGATGCGGACAAGCCGGGAGGATATTCGTATCAAAAAGCCTATGTTCTGAAGCTGGATGCGGAAGGTGAAGTCGAATGGGAACAAAAACTAAAACATCATGCCACGAGTAACAGGGCTTATCGAGCCATCGAGACGAAAGACGGAGGCTATTTCATTGCAGGCACATCGAGGTCGGATGGTGAACCGAAGGACCAACTGTTCATGATCAGGCTGGATTCGTCGGGCAATGTATTATGGGATAGGGTACAAGAGGACGACGCCATCCACAGCACCCCGAAATCCGTGGTCGAAGCGGATGACGGCAGCTTTTTGATCGCCGGAGAAGGGATGGTCAGTTGGGTCGCTTATGAACAAGGTTATATTTTAAAGGTCGATCCAAACGGAGAAACGCTGTGGTACAATAAATACCGCCTTACAGGTACCGTCGACTTTTTAACCGATCTTATCCCCGCCCTTGATGGCGGTTATATCGCCGTCGGCCACGCAGGCATGGTCGAATACGAATCGAAAGATTTCGATGCGATGCTGATCCTGAAAATCGATGAAGAAGGAAAGGTTCTCTGGTCGAAACAGCTCGTCGATCCGCGCAGCGGCTGGACGGCCTATTCGATTGTCGGAACGGCGGATGGCGGATACCTGATTTTAAGCAGGAAAAACAGCGGAAACGGCGCTATGCTGCTTACCAAAACAGATCTCGGCGGACAGGTGATATGGGAAAAGACGTTCTTTAACGGCACGGATTTTTACCGCGCCTATAATCGCCTGGTTCGGACTAAAGACGGATACGCCATGCTCGGGAGACATACGACGCGGATCGAATGGAATTCGGATGTGAAATACCAGTACGGCGTGTTAAGAGTCGACGAGAACGGCGATATGATCGGCGAGGAGTTATTCAAGGGACCTCCGATTGTTAGCGTAGGTATAGCAGCGGCAACTCAAGACGGCGGCTTTATTTTCCCGGGGACCGTTTTGCGGGGAGACGTTAGGAAGTTCCAGTTGATGAAGTTGTCGCCTCCGGCGGACCGGCAGCCTGCCGAACGCACGCTGACGGGCATCTCGTTTATGGAAAAAGAAAAGAAGTTGAAAACGGACACCAGCTTCTCGACCGTGCTGCAAGCGGTTTATTCCGACGGATCGAAAAACGACCTTTCCAGCGCTGCGTTATACATATCGGGGGACAACCACATCGTGGACGTCGATGCTTTGGGCCGGATCACGGGGCATGAGCCGGGAAGCACCTATATCGAAGCGAATTATGAAGGTTTTACGGCAACGATGAACGTGACGGTTCTGCCGGAAGATACGGACGAACTTAGTCCCGTAAAGGGCGATCTCGGCCTGGATTCGGGCGAATATTCACTTTTGGAAGGTACGACGCTGGACATCAAGGTCACCGTATATGGCTATAACCCGCGAACGGAAACGGATGTCACGAAACTGGCGACGTATAGCAGCGACCGTCCGGACGTCGCCGAGGTGGACGGGGATGGAAACCTGATCGGCCATAAAGCGGGCAAAACCCGGATCTATGCGAAGTATAAGGGAAGCACCGTTTATGCCGAAGTGCTGGTCGTGCGCGCAACCGTGCCGAAAGAGGATACGCAGCCGGATGCGGGAGTTCCGGAAAACGGCACGGTCGCGCCCGGTACGGAGCATGCTGAAGATCCGAAGCTGCCGGTAATGGGTGTCGAGGCGAATCCATAAGGAATGGAAGCGAATGTGCGGGTCACCGGCACAATCGGCCAAGACTCATTTCGAACGAATGAACGGATATCCCCGCATACGGAAAGGACTGTTCAGGCCAAAACTTTGCTTGAACAGTCCTTCTATTTTTCAGGATTTACGTCTCTCGCTCACGTAATCCGTTTTCGAATCCAGCCCGAAACCAGATCGGTCACAACGACAAGCGCGATGATACCGAGCAAAATGATGCCGACCCGGTTCCAGTTCCGAACCTGGAGCGCAAAGATAAGCGGCGTCCCGATGCCGCCCGCGCCGACCAGGCCAAGCGTCGTGGCGGAGCGAATGTTGATTTCGAACCGGTACAGCGAATAGGAAAGGAACTGCGGGATCACCTGCGGCAGCACCGCGTAACGAAGGACCTGGAGGCGGTTGGCGCCCGAGGCGATCAACGCTTCCTGCGGTCCGCGGTCGATGTTTTCGATCGTCTCCGAATACAGCTTGCCGAGCATGCCCACCGAGTGGATGCCCAGCGCGAGGACGCCTGCGAAAGACCCGGGGCCGACCGCTTTGATGAACAAAATCGCCACGATGATCTCCGGGAACACGCGGATGACGCTCAGCAAGATTTTGCCGCTGCCGGAGACGGCAAGCCCCCTGCTCATATTCGTGGACGCGCAAAAGGCGAACGGGATGCAGACGACGGCGGCGATCACCGTGCCGAGAATGGAAATGACCAGCGTATCCAGCAGCCCCCGAAGCAAATCCTCTCCTTCCGGTATATAGACGAAGGACCAGTCCGGGTGCAGGAATCCCTGCAGGATGGATTTGGACACGGTCCCCGCCGTACCCTGAATCCCTTCAAAACGAACTCCCTGGATCGACCAATAATAAACCACGATCACGATCAAGGCGATCAGCGCAAAACGAATCCGTGAACGGAACGCGGAGCCGGAAGTTTTTCCGGGCGCGGGCTTCGTGTTTGGTTTCATAGCAGTTTCCTCCGGATCATCGTACTTCCGTAATCGATGACGAGCACGATCGCAAGCGTCAGCAAAATAATGATCGCGGCCCGGTCATAACGGAACAAACCGAGCGAACGGTCCAGCAGCAGGCCGATGCCGCCGGCCCCGACAAGTCCGAGAACGGCTGCCGCCCGCACGTTGACTTCAAAGGTATAAAGCAGGTAGGACATGAAATATGGCAAGGCCTGGGGCACGACGCCGTACATGATGATCTGGAGCCGGTTGGCGCCCACGGCGGACATCGCTTCAAGCGGGCCCGGATCGATGGCTTCGATCGCCTCGAAAGTCAGCTTGGCGATAATGCCGAACGAGAAAAAAACGAGAGCCAGCATGCCTGCAAACGGCCCGATGCCGAATACGGCCACGAAAATGGCGGCAAACAGCAAATCGGGAATGGTACGGACCAAGTTAAGCACCATCCGCGTCGGCAGGGAAACCCAGCGGCTGATGCCCAAATTGGAAGCGCAGAGCAGGGCAACCGGAACGGCGAGCAAAGCGCCTAGCGTCGTGCCCAAAATGGCGATCTGCAAGGTTTCCATCATCGGCCCCCAGATCGTGGGCAGGTAGCTCCAATCCGGCGGAAACATGTCCTGCAGCAGGCTTCCCATTTGCGGCAAACCGACGATCAATTGGTAGGGGGTCGCTTCCGTCCGGATCGAACAAGCCACGATCATGGCGACGAGGACGATCCACCCGGCAATTTGCTTGTATTTACGTGGAGCTTCCATGCCGGGAGCGGCCGGATTCGGCGAAGCGGGAGAAACGGTCGTTTTCATCATGCTCCTCCCAGCAGCTCGTCCTGCTGCACGGGACGGCCGTAAATTTCGGCGAAGGCTTCGTCGGTCGCTTCTTCCGGCGTGCCGTCGAACACCACTTCCCCCGCGCGAAGGCCGATGATCCGCGTCGCGTATTCCCGGGCGAGGTCGATGAAATGCAAATTGATGACGGTGGTGATGTTCATGTCCCGATTGATCCGCTTCAAGTCCTCCATCACTTGGCGCGTGGTCAGAGGGTCGAGCGAGGCGACGGGTTCGTCGGCCAAAATGACCCGCGCCTCCTGCGCAAGCGCCCGCGCGATCGAGACGCGCTGCTGCTGCCCGCTCGACAGCTGATCGGAGCGCACGTATGCTTTTTCCCGGATATTGACCCGCTGCAGCGCGTCAAGGGACAACTCCACGTCTTGTTTCGGGAACCAGCCGAGCAGGGTGCGGAGCGTGGAATGGTAACCGACCCGGCCGGACAAGACGTTTCGGATGACGGTCGAACGTTTGACGAGGTTGAAGATCTGGAAAATCATGCCGATGTCCCGCCGGATGCGGCGGAGCTGGCTGCCGGAGGCGCGGGTCACCGATTGGCCGTTCACCCGGATGTCTCCCGAGGAAATATCCGTCAGGCGGTTGATGCTCCGCAGAAAGGTGGATTTGCCCGCGCCGGATAGGCCGACGATGACGACAAGCTCTCCTTCGCGAATGGTCAGGTTGATGTTGCGGAGTCCGACCGTTCCATTGTCATAAATTTTCGTTACGTTATCGAATTCGATCATGGCGAACCAACTTTCTGTCATAGTTTCGAATGCGGATGCCTGCTTTCCGCCGTCCGCAATGGGAAACAACACCGCCATAAACTGAATGGACGGTGCTGCCCGAAAGAGAGTATGGATATGCAGGGACCTCGGGTTACTTGATTTCCTGGCCTACGACTTCCGCATATTCGCGGACCGGATCGAAGTTTTTGTCGTCGCCCGGGGCGTAACCTACATGCGTATAGATGTCCTTGATGATTTTGGCGCCTTCTTCGTCGTTCGTGATATCGATGAACGCCTGGCTGATTTTGTCCCTCCAGCTTTGGTCCATGTCGCTGCGGACGCTGACGGTATCGTTCGGGATTTTGGCGGTGTAATGGAGGACGCGGGTTTTCTCGAATACGTCGGGCACGTCCTTTTTCACTGTATTGCGGGCATCCTGGAATACCGCGACGGCGTCCACCTGACCGTTCAAAAGCGCCATGATGGCGGCGTCATGCCCTTTGAGCGTGACGCCCTCCACGTCCTTGTCCGGATCGACGCCTTCTTTTTTCAGCTCGGCCGCCGGGAAGACGTAGCCCGCGGAGGAAGTGACGTTTTGCCATCCGATTTTTTTGCCTTTCAGGTCTTTCAGGCTTTGGATCGGGGAATCTTTTTTGACGACGATCATCGCTTTGTAAAAGTCGACCTTTTCGGTCGTGTCCTCGCCGGTTTCGTCCTTGATGCCGTAGCGCTGCGCTTGCAGCAGAAGGTCGGCGGCTTTTTTGTTGTCATGGGCCAGAACGTACGCGTTCGGCGGCAGGAAGCCGACGTCGACCTGCTTGGAAGCCATCGCTTCGACGATGGTGTTATAATCCGGCGATACGGTGACGTGAACCGGAATGCCCAGCTTGTCTCCCAGCAGCTTCTCCAGCGGTTTGGTTTTGGCTTCGAGCGTATCGGCATTTTGGGACGGCACGAACTGAACGTTCAGCTCTTTAGGCACGTAACCGGAAGATGCCGCTTCCGCAGTGCCCGACGCCGCGTCTCCGCCGCCGCTGCCGGCGCTTTTGGAGCCGCATGCGGCAAGGCTGGCTGCCAGCGCCAGCGTCATGCCGATCGCAAGTGCTTTTTTAAACATGATGGTCCCCTCCACGGTTTTTTCTATGATTATTCGGTCGGAGCATACCCTTCCGACAGGAATGAGCGTAACATAGGCGCGCGAACCAAGGGTTAACGGAAGAGTCGATTTTTGTTGATTGGGCGTAAAATATGCGCCGATCGGAGGCGAGATCCGGTTCCCGTGCTTGTTCCGAATCAACCTTATATATGGTAGAAACATGGATTAGGCGATTTTACTCCCGCTTAATACGCGGGCGGTATAATGGGCCTAACGATGGATCGAAAACAGGAGCTTAAAGGAGTGGTGAACGTGAACGGGATTCCGAGCGAATACAAGGGCAGCACGCGTCAAGAAGCCGAACCGGCGATCCGGCTGCGGATTTTGTCCACGACGGACGTGCATGCTTGGTTGATGGACTACGACTATTACCGGGACCGGAATGATGCCTCGGCCGGCCTGGTCCGGACGGCAACACTGGTGAAGCGTGCAAGGATGGAGGCGGAAAACACGCTGCTCGTAGACAACGGGGATTTGATTCAAGGCACGCCCCTCGGCACGTTTGCCGCGCAAGTAGACCCGTCCCGCATCTCGGCGCCAGGGACGTGGATTCATCCGGCGATTCGCGCCATGAACGCCATGGGGTATGATGCGGCGACGCTCGGCAACCATGAGTTCAATTACGGATTGGCATATTTGGATCAAGTGATCGCCGGCGCTTCCTTTCCTTACGTCAACGCGAATATTTACGTGCATGAAGCGGAGGCCGGTAGGAAATTTGCCGTTAACCGCTACCGGCCGTACGTCATTTTGACGAAAACATGCGTCGACAGCAACGGCAGGAAGCATGAAATCCGGGTCGGTTTCATCGGGCTTGCGCCGCCGCAAATTTTGGATTGGGATCAGGGCCATTTGGCCGGAAAAGTTCAGGTGAAGGACATGGTCCTGTCCGCGCTGGAATGGGTGCCCGCGATGAAAGAGGAAGGGGCGGACGTCATCGTGGCGCTTGCGCATACCGGTTTTGACGCCAACGTTTCCCTGAAGGATCACGACGCCGAAAACGCGGTCCTGCCGCTCAGTCTGGTTCCGGGAATCGACGCGATCGCGTTTTCCCATACCCATCGGGTGTTTCCGGCCCGGGATATCGCTTCATTGGACGCAACGTTTAAAAGCGCGAACGGTGAGCCGCTGCCGGCCATTGATTGGCAGGCGGGAACCATCAACGGATTGCCGGCGGTACAGGCGGGGTACGGCGGTGCTGTGCTCGGAATCATCGATTTGTCGCTGCGGCGGCTGGACGGGAAATGGCAGGCGGTTCATGGAAGGGCGATGGTTCGGGAGATTTGCGACGGAATGGAGGGAAGCGAGCTTGCGGAACGCGATCCCGAAATCGCCGAGCTGCTGCAACAGGCGCATCAACAAACCGTTGCCTATGCCAACGATCCCATCGGCCGGACCGCAGCCCCTTTGCATACGTATTTTTCCTTGGTGCACGAGGATGCTGCCGTTCAACTGGTCAATCATGCCCAAATGGCATATGCCCGCCGCTGGATCGCTTCGTCTGCGCCTGACTTGGGGAATCTTCCGGTGCTTTCGGCCGCATCGCCGTTTAAAGCCGGAAGGAACGGCCCGAACGACTATGCGGAGATCCCGGCGGGACCGATCGCGATCCGCAGCGCTTCGGAGCTGTATTTGTTCGAAAACACCGTGAAAGCGGTGATCGTGAGCGGAGCTGCCCTGAAAGAATGGCTTGAGATGTCGGCGGGAGTATACAACCGCATCGATCCGGATGAAACCTCAGAGCAGCCTCTTTTGAACAGGGCGTTTCCCGCCTTCAATTTTGACGTGATCGGCGGCGTCACGTATCGCGTGAACGTGACCCGGCCGGCAAAATACGGCCCTGACGGCACGCTGCTGAATCCCGGCGCAAACCGGATCGAAGACCTGCGTTACGATGGCTTGCCCGTGGACCCGGAGCAGCGGTTTATCGTGGTCACCAGCAATTATCGGTTGTCGGGCGGAATCGCGCCGGGCCTGCGTGAGGCGGAACTGGTGCTGGACTCGGCGGACGAAAACCGGCAGGCGCTGATCGACTATATTGCGCAGCAAGGTTGTCTGCAAGCGAAACCGGAGAAAAACTGGAGTTTCGTGCCCGTCGCGGGAACGGTAAACGTCATCTTCGCAAGTTCGCCCGAAGCAACCAAGTATTTGGAGGATTATACGCAAATCTCATATACGGGGCGACGCGACGACCGGGGTTACGGCATATATCGCATCGATTTGGACACGGATCGGGCGGATCCGGCAGCATTTTCCGGAAAACAGCCGATTCGCCACCAGGATGCAGAAACCGACGAACCGCGCCCCTTTTCATATTTGCCATAGTGTTCAATTCCCAGATTGCCTCGAAAGGCAGAGGTTTCGGATGTCCCGAGACCTCTGTATTTTTTTGCGAAAGATAAGGACTAAGCCGCTTATGATCCTCTTCTTTCTATTATAAAATTCTACTACCAACCGGCTGGAGGCGATGTTATGAATGCGGCGTAAAATTTTACAGATTCAGCAATTTGCAATAATAAAGGGGTGCTACGTTTAAGGGGAACGCGATTTTGATGAGAACATTGGGGAGGTAGGAAGGAATGAAAACGGCCAGTCCTTTCAGATTCCATAGCAGGCAGCTTGCCGGCGCGATTTTTGCAATGATTTTAGCGTTAACCTGCATTTTCGGCGGACTGCCCGCGCAGGCGGCAGCACCTGCTCTTACCGTCGCGCAGGCTTTGGCCAAAAACAACAGCGGCGAAACCGCAACGGTCGAGGGATATATCGTCGGCGAGGTATACAACTCCAAGCTTATTTTTTCGGGTTTTCAAGACGATTTAAACGTGCTCATCGCGGATTCTCCCGGTGAAACGAGCAAGGACAAGCTGATCGACGTCCAGGTGACGGCAAGCTACCGTCCGCAGATCGGCCTGAAAACCAATCCGGGCAATCTCGGCAAAAAGCTCCAGGTCACCGGAACGCTGACGGCATACAGCGGCATGCACGGCGTCAAAAGCCCGACGGCCATGACGTTATCCGGCGAATCCGGCGGCGGGGACCCCGGAAACGGAGGCGGAACGCCGAATCCGTCCGATCCCGGCAGCGAAAATATCGGCGTGCCTACGACGCTTCCGGACGGGACCGGCAAAAAGGTGCTGTTCGACCAAAGCCACGGGCAGACCGCCGGCGCCGCGGATTGGGTCATCGACGGGGCTTTTTCGGATTTTGCGGACGGCTTAAGGGAAGCGAATTTCCAGGTGGATGCGCTGGAACGAACGCTGCCGATGACCGCCCAGGCTTATGACGAGCCGACCATTACGCTAAGCAAATTGAAGCCGTACGACGTGTTTATCATCGGAGAGGCGAATATTCCGTTCAAAGCCTCCGAGCAAGCCGCGATGCTGCAATACGTCAAAGAAGGCGGCAGCATTTTCTTCATCTCGGACCATTACAACGCCGACCGGAACCTGAACCGCTGGGACTCCTCCGAAGTGATGAACGGATACCGGCGCGGGGCTTTCGGCGATCCGGCCAAAGGGATGTCATCCGCGGAAGCGGCTTCCGGCGCAATGAAAGACGTAACCAGCACGGATTGGCTGGGGCAAAATTTCGGCGTCCGTTTCCGCTATAATTCCGTTGGCGACGTGACCAAGACGGATGCGGTCCAATATGACCAATCCTTCGGCATCACGGCAGGCGTCAACGACGTTGCCATGCACAGCGGCTCGACGCTCGCGATCCTTGATCCGAAGCGGGTCAAAGGGATCGTATACCTGCCCCAAAACGTGCCCGGCTGGAACAACGCGGTCGAAAACAGCGATAGAAAAAATTTCCCGACCGGGGGCGTGTACCAAAACGGCGGCAAAGCCGAGGGGCCGTACGCAGCCATCGCCAAGCTGGAAAAAGGCAAGGCGGCTTTTATCGGCGACTCCTCGCCGGTAGAAGATGCGAGCCCGAAATACGTTCGCGAAGATAACGGCAGCAAGAAAAAAACCTATGACGGATTCAAAGGCGAAGCCCAAGACGGGATCTTCCTCGTGCAAACCGTAAAATGGCTGGCCGTTCACGAGGATTACGAGACGTTTGAAAACCAAGGCATCGCGCTGGACGAGCCGACGCCGCTGCTCGGAGCGCTCGAGGAGCCGGCGGCATCGGCGGAAATTCCCGGCACGGAGCCTTGGACGACTCCGGCTGCAGGTTACAAATGGTATGATCCAACGACGTACAAAGCAGGTTCTTACGGTTCCGGCGAAAGCGGTCCGGTGGTGACGATCCCGGAGCTTTCCACAATCAAAAACGCCAGATCCGCTGCAGATAACAGTTATGTAACGGTACAAGGGGTCATCACGTCCGAACCCGGCGTATTCGGGGGATCGGGGTTTTACCTGCAGGACGGAACCGGGGGCATTTACGTCTATCCAAGCACGGCGACGGGATTCCACGCAGGAGATAAAATCAAAATTACGGCTCAGAAAACCGTCTTCAACTCCGAGGTGGAGCTGATGAACGAGGTTCAGGTCGCCAAGGCGGACGACATGGCCGGCATTCCGGCTCCGGCGCCCGTCATTCAAGAAACGGTGAACGACGGCAACCAAGGGCAGCTGATTACCCTGAAAAACGCGACGGTGCAGAACTACGCAACCGTTACCGGCTCGCTTGAGTTCGACCTGGTCAATGGAAGCGTGAGCAATCATGTCCGCGTCGACAGCCGTACGGGAATCGGCGCAGATACGCTGAAGCAAATGTTTCCGGACGGAACGAAGGTGGATATCACCGGCATCTCGTCCATTTTCAAAAACAATTACCAGCTCAAGCTGCTGAAACTGGAAGACATCAAGCCGGCAGCGGTTGGCGGAGAAAAGGACAACGCGGCAACGATCACGGCCCCGCCATCCACGTATGCGGGGGCTGCGGTCGACGTGGCGGTTGGCGTCAGCCAGCTGACGTATTCCTTTACCGCGATGGACGTCACGATCCAATATGACCCTTCCAAGATGACGTTCGAAACGGAAACCGATCAAGAAGGCAACCCGGTTCTCGCCGAGGGAGCCGCCGCTTCTTCCAGGGAAGGCTTGAATTTGCTGGCTGCGGGGATCAAGCCGGAAACGGGACAAATCCGGCTGCTGCTGGCTAGTACCGGCGAAGCGAATGCGGTCAAAGACAGCGGCGAGTTGGTTAAACTGCACGGCAAGCTGAAGGAGGATGCGGCCGGCAGCGCGGAACTGTCGGTGACGGCGTTCACGGTATCCTCGGACGGCGTTTCGCAGGCCATCGACACGGATGGAGCGGCCGTTCATATCCAAGTGGCGGCGGCCGACCGCAGCGCGCTTGGCGCGGCCATTCAGGATGCGCAAAAGTTGGCGGACCGAGCGGTAACGGGCACCGAACCGGGGCAATACCCGCCGTCGGCCAAATCCGACCTGCTGGCGGCGATTCAAGCAGCGAATGCCGTTTATAACGATGCATCCGCAACCCAAGAGCAAATCAATTCGGCATTGGCCGCTTTGACAAGCGCCGTGAATGCCTTCAAAAAAGCGGTCATTCCGGTGCCGTCCGTGCCTGCGGACAAATCGGCCCTGAACGCGGCGATCGCTTCCGCGCAGAACGTGTACGACCGTGCCGCAGCGGGCGATAAAATCGGACAATATCCTGCTTCGGCCAAGTCGGCGCTGCAATCCGCGATCCAGTCGGCCGTCGCGACGAAAAACGGCCCGGCGGTTCCGCAAGCCGAGGTCGATGCCGCAACATCGGCGCTGAACGATGCCGTTGCGGCTTTTAAAGCCAAGCTGATCACGCTGGTGCCGGGAACAGGCAGCATTTCCGTTCAGGACCTGTCCATCATGGCTAAACATTTCGGCATCAAATCAACCGATGGCGGCTGGAGCCGCGTCGCCGCAGCCGACCTCTTCAACGAAGGGGAAATCACGATCCGCGCGCTGGCGGGGGTCGCACAAATGATTATTGGAGACTGGTACGGCAAGTAAAGTAAACAGACCATGGCTGAAAATCAAATCGCAGGAGGCTGCCGGAAGGCCGTTTCCTGCGATTTGCAGTCTGAAAGGATGAAGCCCATTGCTGAAAAAGTTAGCCTCTGTGCTCGGATTCGTGTTCCTGTTGGTGTGGTTTGCCGCCCATACGACGGCGTCGGCGGATGACGCCTCTCCCTCCGTCTCTTTAAAATCAACGGCCAGCGGCAACGTGATCACCGTAGTTGTGACGGGGGAGCGCCTCAAAGACCTGTACGCTTATGATTTTATGCTGAAATACGACACGAAGAAGCTTGCGTATCAAAGCGCTTCGTCAGGCCGCAGCGGCTTTTCGGTCGATCCGATCGTCCGAAACGGGAGCGTCCGGATCGCGCATACGAAGGTAGGCAAAACGGCCGGCGACAACGGCACGCTGCAGCTGGCCGCCGTCAAATTTACGAGGCTGGAGAAAGGCAGCGCCGCCATTTCGCTGCATGACGTTAAATTGGTGGATTCCAAGCTCAATTCGTCAAGCCCGGCCGTCCAAGCCGCCGTTTCGGTCGAAGATGGCGTTTCCTCCGTGCCGGTTGCGTTGAAAGACATTGACGGGCACTGGGCGGCGGCAGCCATTGAGCAGGCCGTGCTTCAAGGCTGGGTGACGGGTTATGCGAACGGAACGTTTCAACCGGGCAAGGAAGTGGCGCGAACCGAATTTGCCGCCATGCTGATCCGCGCCCTGGGGGCGGCGGAAGGCAGCCGGCAGCCCGCCAAGTTTACGGATACGGAGCAGATACCGCCCTGGGCGCTGCCTTACGTGGAAGCAGCGGTAGGCCGGGGGATCATGAACGGTTACGGCGATGGATCATTTAAGCCCGGCAAGCCGATTACGAGAGCCGAAATCGCCGCTATGGCCGTTCGTTCTCTGCATTCGGCCGATACCCCGGCGGCCGGCGGAAAGCAAGCTTTTACCGACAACGCTCGAATTCCCGCCTGGGCCAAGCCGTACGTGGAAGCGGCGGCGCAAAAAGGCATCATGAACGGACGAAGCGGCGGGGTGTTTGCGCCAACGGCCCATACGACCCGCGCCGAAGCGGTGGTCGTGATTCTGGCGTTGCTGCAGCACAAATAAGGCGTTATAGAACTTATCGATGGCATGGAAAAAATTCTTTATCAAAAGAAGCTTCCGCTAAAGCGAAGATATGTGCTATACTATTGTAAGTAACCATCCAGGTTGCTTTATCATACGATGACACGTATCATGGTATGGACGATATCAAACATCAAACCAATACTACAAAAATATGAATATGGATCTTCGGGGTAAGGTGAAATTCCTGACCGGCGGTGAACGTCCTTGAACGCCAAGCGACGTCAAGCCCGCGACTCCTGCTTTTCGAACGTTGAAAGGCAGCGACTGACCTGGTGGGATTCCAGGGCCGACGGTAAAGTCCGGATGGGAGAAGATCAATAGAGCAGGTTTGCATAGAAATGTTTTTCGATACATTTCCGCAGGCTTATTTGATCAGCCCCCGTTTTGTCGATTTCGGTCGATATGCGGGGGTTTTCCAATGTTGACTCCGTATTCAGGCAAGGGGATTAAGAATATGGAAAACGTAAGCAACAAGTTCAAGCTGAATCCCGCCATGCGCAAGCAGGCGGTCCGCCCGAAAACCGGCTTTTGGCTGGTCGTGCTCGGGGCGGCGTTATGGGGAGCGGACCCGCTCTTCCGGATCATTTTGATGCGCGAGCAGATCACGCCGACGCAGATCGTTTTGCTCGAACATATCATCATTGCGCTGTTCGTGGCGCCGATGCTTTGGAAGCACCGCTCCGAATTGAAAGGGCTCAAGCTGCGGCATATCGGCGCGCTGCTGTTCCTCTCTTGGGGCGGCTCGGCGATCGCCACCATTTTGTTTACGCTGGGGCTGAACCACGGCAATCTGAACGCCGTATTGCTCCTGCAGAAAATGCAGCCGATTTTTGCCATCCTCATGGCGCGCCTGCTGCTGAAAGAAAAACTGCCGAGACAGTTCGGATGGCTGCTGATCCTGGCCTTGGCAGGCACCTACCTGCTCACCTTCGGATTCACGTTCCCGTTCGGCCACGTGAACGATTTCGTCACCGTGGGCAGCCTGCTTTCCCTCGGCGCGGCGGCATTATGGGGCGGCTCGACCGTCATGGGGCGGCTGATGGTCGGCAAAATGGAGTATGAAACGGTCACCTCGCTCCGTTTCATTTTGGCGCTGCCGCTGCTGATCGCCATTACGATCAATCAAGGCGATCCTTGGCATGTTCCTACCGGCGCAGGCACAATCGCGGCCGTATCGATTAACTTGCTCGGCCAGGCGCTGCTGCCCGGATTGTTCAGCCTGATGGTCTATTATAAAGGCCTCACGACGACGAAAGCCTCGGTTGCGACGCTCGCCGAGCTGAGCTTTCCGATGGTCGGCGTGCTCATTAACTGGATCGCGTTTCAGGAGGTCGTGAAATTCCACCAAATTTGCGGATTTATATTGATCTGGGCCGTTTTGTTCGTCATTTCGCGCAGAAGCGCAAGAGAGTCATAAAGATTTGGATGGCATTGATATATAAGGCTGTTTCCGGGGCCGTTTTCGCCTAACCGCGGGAACGGCCTTTTTTGCGTCCAGCGGATATGGTGAAGCGGCCTGCGGCCCGGGAGGAGGGAGGACGCCTTTTGACTTTTGCACGTCCCTCCCGAGAACCTAAGAATTCAGTCATGATTTGAACGGTTCGACATACATTTTTATGAGTAAGCGCTTGCAGAATACGTTTTAGCTAAAAAATGTCGGTGCAGTTCATCTGACTCAAGGTGTCAATGTGATGAATGGAGGAATGTTCATGAGGCTGAAATTCGCTTCCAAACCGCTGATCGCACTTTTTATGGCGGCGGTTCTCATCGCAGGCTGCCAAACCGTGCAGCCGCCGTCGGCTTCGGAAACGCCAAAAACCCAGGAGGAAAACAAAGCGCCTTCGGGCAACCAGACGGAGCCTTCCAAAGAGCCCGCGGCAACCGAAACTTCAAAAGGCGACGCCAAGGAAACGCCGAGAAACGAAACGCTGTACATCAACGGGCTGCAGTGGGGAGCACCGACAAACTTCAACCTGCTGAGCGGCAATCCGGCTTTTCCGATCAATTACGGCAACTCCCGCGAACTTGTGTATGAAACGTTGTTTATGATCAACCAGCTTGACGGCGCGCTTGAGCCGCTGCTCGGGACGAAATACGAATGGAAGGACGACACGCTCCGCGTCGAGCTGAACAAGGACGCCAAGTGGAACGACGGCAAGCCTTTTACATCGGATGACGTCGTTTATACGTATGAGCTCGGCAAAAAGTACGACATCAACTGGAGCAGCTATTGGACGAATATTTCCGAAGTTACCGCTGACGGACCGAATGCCGTCAACATCAAGCTGAACAAGGAGAACCCGAACCGGCTTAGGGTACTGGACAGCATCGAGCTGATCCCGATGCTTCCGAAGCATATTTGGGAAGAAATCGAAAAGAAAGCGGGCAACGACCTGTCCGCGATCCGCAAGGAAGTCAACGCCAATCCGGTCGGCACCGGCCCCTATAAGCTGTACTACTATAACGACCAGAAAATTACGATCGAACGCGACGACAATTACTGGGGCCAATCGCTGTTCGGCAAGCTGCCGGCACCGAAGTATATCACGCACGTGATTTACAAGGACAACGCGGCCGGAGACCTGGCGTTCAAGAGCGGGCAGGTGGACGTGTCGCAGCAGTTCATTCCGCAGGTATGGAACATGTGGGAAAAAGGAGCTCCGATCAAGACATACCTGAAGGACGCTCCGTATTACGTGCCGGGTTCCATGCCGTCCATCTTCTTCAACCTGTCGAAAAAGGGACTCGACAATGCCGACGTCCGCCGCGCGATCGCCATGGCCATCGATTACAAAAAAATATCGGACCTGGCGATGAGCGGCTACTCGGCGGCGATGGAACCCTCCTTGACGCTGAATACCGACGCCGAGTCCAAATACGTCGACAAAGACGCGATCAAACCGCTGCAGTGGTCGACGGACGTCAAGGCTGCCAATGAGCTGCTCGACAAAATCGGCGCCCAGAAAGGCAAGGACGGCATCCGCGTCCTGAACGGCACACGCCTTGGCCCTTATGAAATCGAATGCCCGTACGGCTGGTCCGACTGGAACGCGGCGCTGGAAATCGTTGCGCAAAGCGCCAAAGCGATCGGCATCGAAATCCGCACCAAATTCCCGGAAGCACCGGTGTGGACGAACGACCTGCAAACAGGCAAATTCGACATCATCATGAACACGCCGGCCGGCGGCGTCAATCCGAGCCAGCCTTGGAGCCGGGCCCATGACAGCATGTACTC
>Ga0180220_1001076_pt1 | contig 22258 bp, 19 predicted proteins | sample eDN5th37CBELigBY_FD_151335 | JGI IMG/M metagenome (GOLD analysis project Ga0180220, IMG submission 151335) | Enriched backyard soil microbial communities from Emeryville, California, USA - eDNA 5th pass 37_C BE-Lig BY (version 2) (version 2) | ecosystem: Environmental > Terrestrial > Soil >...
ACAAGAGCTTCACCGCCTCAACCCCCTGCCTCCCAAAGCTCCGAACCGAGGCGAAACTCGAGCAAGTCTCCCCCTACACCGGCCGCACCACCCCCTTCGGCGGCGAAGGCGTCTGGCTCGCCCCGGGACAGGGGGCCCTGTTGCGGATTGTGCCGTGAATGCCCGGTCGTCATGGACTCCGCTTCGATGGGTTCGATAGGGCCGATCCGGTTATAATATAAAGCCATGCGACCGGGTGGGTTGTGGCGAGTTCTTCGGAAACGGCTCAAGCCGAAGAGGCGAGATATGGAAGGGAAGACTATCGAAGGGACGTGGGAAGAAGTCGCGCGACGGGCCGGGGAATTCGCCGGGCATCGCATCCGCGTGACCGTGCTCGATGAACTCGAAACTCCCGGGCTCGGTGGCCGGCCTCACGCGGAAACGACGGGAGTGTCGGTGTTCGACGTTCTGGCCCGCGCCGGCCTCACCGGCTGCCTTAAGGCGACGCCGGGCGGTCCCACCGACCTGGCGACGAACCCAAGCCACATGGAAGGCTTCGGCGGTGAATAAACGAGCGGTCGTCGACTCGGGCCCTCTGGTCGCCATCGTCCGCGCTCAAGAGCGCTCACGAGAGCTGCGTCGCTACGCTCAAAACCCCGCGCTCGCCGCTTTTCACCTGCTGGCCGGTCATCACCGAGGCGGCCTGGCTCTTGCGATGCGAACGGGGAGCGATTAAGGCGATCGACGGCCTCATGTCGAACGGAGGCGTTCGTCTCGTCGAACTCGACGCCAGCGCCCTCTCATGGTCCGTGAGCTTCATGGAGCGCTACGCCACCCTCGGCGCCCAACTCGCCGACGCGGCCCTAATGTTCATCGCCGAGCGTGAGAGCGTCGACACGGTATTCACTGTCGACCGGCGCGATTTCAGTGTCTACCGCACCGATGCTGGGCGAGCGCTCAGGAAAGTTCCTCTCCCTACTTGGGAATCGCCTTCTGTGTAACCAGGTCGAAAGTCTTCCCTACGTCTGGGATCTCAACCCTCTTAATGAGGAGAATCACAGCCTTCGCTTTTCCGTTGGAGTCAACTGTCCGATGGGTCACACGGATGGTGATTGATCCAACTGGAGCCTTCCCTTCATAGGTGCCGTCGGCCGCCGTCACCATGGCCATGTTCTTATTGGACCCGGGAATCTGGAAGAGGACCCGCACGTCGGGGATCGGTTTGCCTGTCGGGTCGGTCACCCTGCCCTTGACATTTGCTTGTATTGTCTCGCTTGGGTCTGAAGGAGATGGGTCGGTTTGAGAGATAAGAGCCTCATCACCCACCGCGCTGATTGTGAGCGTTGTCGCGGATTTGAATCGGAGCTTTTTCTCCGTGGAACCCACGGTCTCGTATCCTGTCGAATGGCTCCGTAGCGACACGACTCCGAAGGGAAATTCGTCATTTCCCCATACTTCGATAGTGGCTTTCCAAGCCCATTCGCCTCCCGTCCCTGGGAACAGCGGGGAGGGCGCGAGTTCGGCCACACCCTCCCGCCCCTCACACTCAATCAGCCCTAACGGGGTTTGGATGATTCGCGCCCCCAACGGCTTGACATCGTGGAGGCGCTCCGGGATGAGGTTACGGAAGCGTTCGATCTCATAACGTTTTCTCGCCGAGTCAACTATGGGCTCGGGGGCTTTAACCATTCCGCCTGGGTTCCAATTCTCCATTCGCAAGACGTGAGAGAGCGGATCTTCTCCGCGCTCAAAGTTCTTCTCTGGTATGAGGAGTTTGAGGATGCTCTTCACCTTCCGCTCGGGGACCTCCAGTTCGGCGATCTCGCGCCCGATTTCGATCCAGCGGCACTCTCGGTTGTCGATTCTGACGCGTTCGACGGCGCCGAGCGTGATGGACCCCCGGACGTCGAACGTCTTGGGGATGCCGAGTTCGGCGAGTTCCGGTTCATGGGCTTCCATTTCCGCGATCGTATGGAGATCGTATTTGACTCTGGACCCGTCGGCGGGCAAGCGGTTAATCAGCCCCTCCGCTCGGAGCGCGCCGGAGTTTAAGGCTAGGGTCACAAAGAACAGGGAAAGGAGAGCGCGGCTCATCTTCCATCTCCCATGGCGGCTATTCGGATTGACCTGGCTCCCATGCTAGATAGCCGGAATGGCACCGTCAATGACAAATGTCGTTGAAAAGGCCGCGCGTAACGCTCGTCATATCGAGCATTCATCGGATGGCAATTAAAGAGGGGAAGTCCGATGCCAGTTCAGCTCAGCATCGACGTTCAAAAGAATGCGTCCAGAAGAGGGGACACTGTGATTGGGAACGCGGGGCTACTATCCTGCAAACCTCGGAGATTTCTGGATCAATGAAGATGCTTGCTGGAGTCCCCGGAATGCTTGGATTCCTTGGTCAGCGGCGATCCCTTTCCACGGTGAGCGGCGGGCGGTCCCTCGGCGACATCCCAAGGAAACGCGGCGTTGGAGCCTGCCCCGCCACTGCGGTCGCGCGCCTCGTCTTGATCTTGGTAACGGCGCTGGCGTGTGGTTGGGCGGAGGCTGCGGAGAAGCCGAACATTGTGTTGTTCGTCAGCGATGATCAGAGTCCGATTGCGGGGTGTTATGGGTCGCCGGTGATTCGGACGCCGCATTTGGATGAGTTGGCGAGGGAGGGGACGCGGTTTACGGAGGCGTTCGCCACGACGGCGTCGTGTTCGGCGAGTCGGTCGGTGATTCTGACGGGGCTGCACAATCACGCCAACGGGCAGTATGGGCATGCGCATGACTTCCACAAGTTTGAGACGTTCGCCAACTGCGCGGCGGTGAGTTTGCCGCAACAGTTGAAGGCCCAGGGCTACCGCACGGCGCATATTGGCAAGCTGCACGTCGCGCCCGAGTCGGTTTATCATTTCGACCGCTGGCTCAAGACCGGTCCCGGGCGCGACGCCGAGAGGTGGGTGGAGGCGTGTCGGCCGCTGATTGAGGAAGTGTCGGACCAGCCGTTCTTCCTCTGTTTCTGGACGAACGACCCCCACCGGAGCGGCGATGAGGTCGAGGGGCCCGAGCGATGGAAGGCCAACCGCTTCGGCAACCCGGCACGCGGAGGAGACGATGAGATCGTCTACGACCCGGAGACCATACCCGTCCCCGACTTTCTTCCCGACACGCCCGAATGCCGTCGAGAGCTGGCGCAGTATTACCAGAGCTGCTCGCGAGTGGACCGGGCGCTCGGGGCTTTGGTCGCCGCGCTGAAGGAGGCGGGGCGGTACGACGACACCGTGATCGTCTTCACCGCCGATCACGGCATGGCGTTCCCAGGCGCGAAGACCACCGTGTACGAGGCCGGGCTGCGGGTTCCGTTCGTCGTCAAGGCTCCGGGCGTTTCTGGAGGCGCGGTCAACGACGCGATGATCTCGCATCTCGACATCACGCCCTCGCTGCTCGACGTCGCGGGAGGTTACGACGCTCAAAAGCAAGGGCCGCGGCGGCTCGTCCCCGTTCCCCCCGTCGGCCACGGAGAGAACGCCGGCCCGAAGTTCGACCGGTATCACGGCCGATCCTGGCTCGGCCTTTTGGGCCGCGAGCGCGGCGAGGGGTGGGATGAGGTCTCAGCCTCGCACACCTTTCATGAGATCCAGATGTACTACCCGATGCGAGCCGTCCGCGACCGCCGTTACAAGCTCATTTGGAACATCGCCTCCCCCCTCCCCTTCCCGTTCGCCAGCGATCTGTGGGCGGCCTCGACCTGGCAAGCGCAATTCGCGCTTGGGCCCGAAGCTCCCTACGGCCGCCGAACCGTCGACTCGTACATCCATCGCCCCCCGTTCGAACTCTACGACCTGATCGACGACCCCGCCGAGTCCAAAAACCTCGCCAACGACCCCGCCTTCGCCCCCCAACTCGAAGCCATGAAGGCCCGCCTCAAAGCCACGCAGACCGCGACCGGCGACCGCTGGATCACGAAGTGGGATTACGAATGAGCGGTGGCTTCAGGCCGCGCGGGACAGTCGCCTACCCCCCTGGGCGCGAGTCTCCGGCTCGCCGTCACGAGCCGGAGAAACCAGCGCCTTGGAGATGGGGGAGTCGAGGCGTGGAACCGCTCGGCGGGTTGATGAATCAAACCCGCGCCATGGCGGTCGGCGCGAGGACCGGGATCGGGTTGTCTTCCGTGAAGTATTCGATGCCGCCCGAGGCGACATCGTACATCGCGCCCATGATCGCGATGCGGCCCTCGCCGACCAGGCGGCCCAGCGTTTGGCTCTTGGTTCGCAGCGACTCGATCGAGTGGGCCGTGTTCTGAAGCGCGATCTGATTCACGATTCGCTCCTTCTCGTCGGGGGGCAGTTGCGGGAAGGCTGCGAGCGCCTCGGGATCGATCGACTCCTGGATCTCGCGGAGGATTCCGGCGACGTGTTCGCAACCGGCGGGACGGCCGTTGGGGTCTCCCGCCGCGAGCGCGTTGACCGCGGCCGTGACCGCCCCGCAGCGCGTGTGGCCCATCACGACGACGAGCTTGGCTCCGGCGATCGCGCAGGCGTACTCCACGCTGCCGAGGACCTTGTCCGGAGCGATGTTCCCAGCCACGCGCGCGACGAAGATGTCTCCCACACCCACGTCGAAGATCAACTCGGCCGGGACGCGCGAATCGATGCAGCCCACGATCACCGCCAGCGGGTGTTGCGCCACCGCCGTGGCGTTGATCAGGCGACCCATGTCGCGCGTCAGTTGATGGCCCTTGCGGAACCGCTCGTTCCCATCCCTCAGAACCTGCAACACCTGGGCGGGCGTCATCGCGCTCTGCAACTCGCGCGTTGAATGATCGACATACTGAATTTGATCCTCAAGCTGGTACCAGTCGCGGAACCCCTGCATGCTGACCTTCACCCCGCGCGCCGGGCCGGTGCGCTGGGAGAAATCGCACAGAAGGTCGAGGATGTCGGGATCGATGTAGTCGGTGTTTTGGGCGTCGATGAGAACCTGCTCCCCCGGCCGCGCGCCATCCAACACCTTCGTCAGCGCCGCCTTGTTCAGGAAGCTGACCTGGTTGGAGAGCTGGATGTGCAGAACATCGCCGCCGAGGTGATGCTCCACGTATCGGCGCACCGGGCGCTTCACGTTGTTGCCCAGGATGAAGCCGATGCTGACCGCCAAGCCGATCAGAACACCGATCAGGAGATCCGTCAGGACGATCGCCAGCACGGTCACGACGAACGGGATGAAGACGGACCTTCCGGCCGCCCACATCTGCCGGGCCAGCGACGGACTCGCCAGCTTCACGCCGGTTACGAACAGGATCGCCGCCAGGCACGACAGCGGGATGATGTTCAACCACGAGGGCAGCATCACCACGCAGAACAGCAACAGCGCCCCGTGCGTGATCGTGGACAGCTTCGTGCGGCCGCCCGCGTTGACGTTCACCGAGCTGCGAACGATTACCGACGTGACCGGCAGCCCGCCCAGCAGGCCGGAAACCGTATTGCCCACCCCCTGCGCCAGCAGTTCGCGGCTCGGCGGCGAGCAGCGCTGGCGGGGGTCGATTTTGTCCACCGCCTCCAGGTTTAGGAGCGTTTCCAGCGACGCCACCGCGGCGATCGTGATCGCCGCGACGTAGACCGCCGGGTTGAAGATCTCATTGAAGTTCGGGTGGGTCAAAAACTTCGCGAAGCCCGCGACGCTCTCGGCCACCGGCACCTGGACGAAATGGCTCTGGCCGATCGCCCAAGAAGCGCCCAGGTCTTGGAAGACCCGCGCTAGAATCACTCCCAGCATCACCACAATCAAAGGCGACGGCACCGGCGACTTCTTCAAAAACGTCACCCGATCCCAGACGAACAGCAGCGCGATCGACAGCAGGCCGATCGTGGCGGCGCCCGGGTGGATGTTGTTGATCATCGCGGCCAACTCCGAGAACGCGCTCCCCTGGTTCGTCTGAATGAAGGCGAGATCCCCCAACGGATCGTCGTCATGCCCGAGGACGTGGGGAATCTGCTTGATGATCAGGATGATCCCGATCGCCGCGAGCAACCCCTTGATCACGCTCGACGGAATGAACGCCGAGAGGAACCCCGCGCGGGCGAACCCCAGCGCGATCTGGATGACCCCCGCCAGCGTCACGGCCAGCAGGAACGTCTCGAACGAGCCCAACGAATGTATCTGGGCGGCCACCACCGCCGTCAGACCGGCCGCGGGGCCGCTGACGCTGGAGTGCGACCCGCTAACCAGTCCCACCAAGATGCCGCCGACGATGCCCGCCACCACGCCCGAGATCAGCGGCGCGTCGGACGCCAGGGCCACCCCCAGGCAGAGCGGCAAGGCCACCAGAAACACCACCAGACCCGCGACCATGTCTTGCGGATTGATCGAAAAGGGCGTCTTGGGCGTGGAGATATCGAGATATTCGCGATTCATCAAGCCTTCTCCCCCGGCGCGCGGCGTCGGCCGACGCCATGTCCTTGATGCCGGCGCGACGAGCCCGCCGCCGTGACGGGCTTCCAGACGCGCCGAACATGCGAAATGGCGGTACGGAGAGCGCTCACCCGCTAGGGGCATCAACACCCAGCGCGCGTGAGCCTCGCCTTCAAGGGGAGGAACGCCTAACAGCGAAGTGGACGGTGGGACGAGGCGAGCGCCGAGCCGAGAGCCGACGCCAGCCAAGGAGGCGCGAGGGGAGATTCGGGACGGTGTGGCACGCGGGAGACCGTCAGCGTCGCCACGACCCGGACGTGGATCCGAGTCACCGGCACCGCCGCCGCCGAGGCCGTCGACCCAATCGTTTCGACCGGTTCCGGCTCGGCGTTGATCGGCATCAACGCGCGGGCGGGCGCGTTGTTCAGCGTGCGCCGCACCAGTGAGGGATCGCAAATCGCGAGCGACGCCAAGAGCAGCATGAGCCACTTGGACGCCGACAAGCCTCGCCATTCGAGCCGATCCAGCCGATCGAGCACAAACACCTCCGGAATGGGCTTCGAGCCAGGCCGCATGCCGCCACGCGGCCCGGTCGGTCCAGCTCAGCCTCCAACTCCAACGCGCTCGTCGATGATGACAAAACGGCGCGGCCGCGAAAAGCGGAAAATGCCCCGATTTCGTCGAATGATCATATCCCGTTTTCCGGTATCACGTTCCCGCGTGGGCGACGCTTCCGCCACCAAAATCGGGGAGGCAATTTTAGGGGGGCGGAGAGGAGAGTCAATTCAACGGCGGACGAAAAACAAGTTGGACGCCGGGATAAATCCGCGGCGCACGAGATCGTAAGTCCATGCCGAGATCGCTGGCGAAATTTTAACGTGGCGCGGCGTGGAATTTACGACGCGAACGGCGGAAAGCGGCCTTAGCCGAGGCGTTGAGCTTGCCGAGCGCGTCGCGTCGGCGACAGGCGCGAATATCGACTGCTCGGGCGGGAGCGCGCCGGCTTGGCGCATCACGTCGAGCATATGGAACACAAAAAAGCCCTACTCCCGAGGCTGATCCGAGGACGGGCGGAACGGATTGCCGAGCATTTCTCGGAGGAGCGGCGCGGACAGGAAGAGACGGTAACTCTCGATGGACTCCTTCGGCATGAGGCTGTGGTAGCACATTGCGCCATCGGCGAAGTAGGCCGCATGCGACAGCAGGCCGCGTGGCGACAGGTCGTCCTCCGGCCTCGGGGAGTGGATCATCGCGCTGAGTTCCTCGGGGGGAAGCCGCGAAACCTCATCGCACCATCGGGCGATGGACTCGGGCTCCGTATCAAAGTCAAACGCGAAGGCCGCGCCTTCGGCCAGCCATTCCGCCCGGGCGAATTCGTCCCGCGTCGCCAGGCCGTCGATGAACCGTTCCGCGACTTCGACGCCCGCTCGACTCTCCTCCTGAGGCAGCAGCGGCCAGATCCTCCGGCAGCAGGCGAGGCAATAGCGCTGGATGATCCTGTCTAGATCGGCCTCCTCGCCACGCCACTCTTGACGGAACCATCGCAACATCAACGACACGTCGTCCGATCGCAACCATTCCTCCTCAGCCATCTTCACGATGGGACGTGACGGGTCCCTGATCCCCCAGCAGTCGAATAGGGCGTGGGCAGACGATACGATGTCTTCGAAGACAAGCACGACATCGGCCGCTGGCGAGTTTGCCCAGACCTTGAAGGGGGGCGATGCCTCGATGGTCGCGCGGAAGTCCGTGAGATCCTCGGGCCCGGCGCACCATTTCATCCATCCGGGGAAATCGCCGGCCTCGGCTCGTGGCCCGAACTTGAAGATCAGGGAGAGGTCGGCGGGGGGCGTGGGATCATCATCGGGAGGTTGGAACCAGCGAGTCAGATTGAAACCGAGCTCGTCCCGCCCGTAACGGGTGACGATCCCCCACGAGCATGTCAGGTATCCGTCGGCGGGATCATCGCGATAGACGCGAAGCATCAGTTCAAGGCCCTCCCGCGGCGTGAGCGAGGCGAGCGGGACTCCCGACGAGGCGATCAGTGCTTCGAGCCGCTCTCTGGAAGCGTCGGGATTCATTCCGGGGGCCCTCCAGTGGTTCAATTTTGTGAAGCGCGACCGAGAAACCGAAGATCGCGCCGACCGGGCATCCAGGATGCCGACCTCCACCACCTCACTCGCCTCAAACCAGTGTGTCCCCACGCCAAGTGTAAGCAATCCGGAAACGTGGGGGGGAAGACTCGCCGTGATGGTTTGGAACGCGCAACGCTCACGATTCCGCGAATCCGGGAGGGTGTCCCACTCGCTCCGGCCGAGTTTTGTGGTAGGTTGTACTCATTGAGGTGCTGTGTCCCACTCGATGCGGAGCGTTGCGTCATGGAGACCGAGAAGGTCATCACTTACTCAGCCATCGGAGTGGCTGGAATCGTCATCCTGATCTTCATGCTCGACCTGATCGCGGGAATCTTCGGGCGATTCATCGTGATGGACGTTCTCTTCATCCTCGGAGGCGCGTTCTTGCTTTGGCAGGGGATTGAGACGATGCTCGAATTACGGTGAATGAGTTTGACGCCCGTCCTGATGTGAGACGCCTCCAGAGCGTCACGACGTCGCGCGCTCCGAGGAAATCCGAGCCACGAGCGCCTGGGTCAAACCCTCCCACGAGTGAACCGACGCCTCGACCGCGACCTCCCAGCCGAGGATGGTCGCGGCCTCGGTCGTGACGGGGCTGATGCTCGCCAGCTTGATCTCGCCGCCGATCCGCTCGCGAGTCGCTTCGGACAAGAGCGCGTGCAGCCGCGAGGCGATCGCCGGACTCGTCAAGGTGATCCAGTCCACGGTTCCTTCTTCGATCCGCTTGAGGACCGACTCGGGGATCTCTTCGGCGTCGACGTTCCGATACACGGCCACTTGGACGACCTTGGCCACCCGGCCGAGTTCGTCTTGGAGGATCGTTCGGCCCCGATCGGCGCGGGCGAGCAAGATTTTAGAGCCCGCGGCGACCTTCGCGAGCGATTCGGCCAAGGATTCCGAGCGGAACGACGGCGGAATCAGGTCGGCCCGAAGGTGATGGTCGGCCAGGGCCTCGGCCGTCGCCGGGCCGATCGCCGCCAGTTTCGCCCTTCCAAGCGATCGCAGGTCCCCTCCCCGATCGAAGAGCCGGTTCAGGAAGCCCCGGACGCCGTTGCCGGAGGTGAAGACGATCCAGTCGTATTCGGCGATTCGGGCGATGGCGTCGTCAAGCGGACCGAAATCGTCGGGGGGATGGATCTCAACGGTTGGCGCGATCAAGACCTCGGCGCCAAGCGGCTCCAGTTCGGCCGCCGCCTGTTCGGCCTCCTCCCGAGGGCGCGTCACCACGATCCGCTCGCCGAATAGCGGTCGCGTTTCGAACCAGGCGAGCGCCTCGCGCTGGTCCACCACTTCGCCGACGATCAGGAGGGCGGGAGGACGCGCGTTGTTCTCTCTGGCCCGCTCGACGATGTCCGACAGAACGCCAACGATGACCCGCTGGGTCGGCAGCGTTCCCGATTCGACGACCGCCGCGGGAGTCTCGGGCGATTTGCCCTCGCCGATCAGGGCTCGGCGAATTGATTCGAGATGCGTCACCCCCATGTAGAAGACGAGCGTCCCGGGAAACCGCGCGAGGGCCGACCAGTCGATCCGTGATCGGTCGTCGCGGGCCAGCGACGCCGGATCTTGATGCCCGGTCACGAAGGCGACCGCCGAGGAGACGCCCCGAAGCGTCAGCGGAATCCCGGCGTAGGCCGTGACGCCCACTCCCGCCGTGACGCCCGGCACGAACTCGTACGGAACGCCGTGGCCGCGGAGGAAGTCCGCCTCCTCGGCCCCCCGGCCGAAGACGAGCGGGTCTCCCCCCTTGAGCCGGACCACCACCTTCCCGGCCTTGGCGTGTTTCAGAAGCGCCTCGTTGATCTCGTCCTGACGAAGCGTGCAGCGCCCGATCCACTTCCCAGCGCGGATTCGAAGAGCCGAGGGGGGCGTCAGGTCGAGCAGCCTCGCGTTGGCCAGGTGGTCGTAGACGACCACGTCGGCTCTTTCCAGAGCCCAGGCGCCCCGAAGGGTCAGCAGCCCAGGGTCGCCCGGACCGGCGCCAACAAGATAAACGATTCCGCGCTTTGGATTCATCGGAGATTCTTCATGGGACAAGGAGCGACGGACCTTCGCCGGTCCGATTCGCGGAGGACTCGAAAGGATCCCGCGGGCCCGGCGTCGGCTTGGCGAGAGCCTCGCCCTCCCTTCAACGCCGACTTCCCGCTCAGAGCACGGCGAGCGGTCCGCGGGTGACGCCGTACTGGTTGGACGCCTTCAGCGCCCGCCAAAGGGTCTTGCCGTCGCGCTCGCCGTTTAGGGTCTCGCGGTAGAGTCCCACGATTCGGGCGACGTCTTCGGGAGAGTCGTCCAGGAACTCGATCCGAAGGTTCGCGACGCCTCGGGCGATCAGCCTCGGCAGGAACTCGGCGGCCGTCTGGGGGGTCGCGTTGAAGAGCGTGTTGCGACAGCCGACGTCGGCCTTCAGCGGATGCTCCGCGCCGACCCGGTCCCGCAGCTTCACGTCGTGGACGTCGCAGGGACGGCCGCAGTTGGTGTGGTCGGTCCCCGGCGAGAGGAAGGCGCAGAAGACGCAGTGCTCCATATGGAACATGGGAATCTGCTGGTGAATCACCACCTCAAGCCAATCGGCGGGGACGCTCTCGATCAGGTCGAAAAGCTGCCCGACGTTCAGGTCGTACGAGGCCGCCACCCGCCTCGCGCCCCGCTCTCGCAAGAGCGCCACGGTCAGCGCGTTGGCGGGGTTGAGCGAGAAATCGGCCACGAAGGGAATCTCGGCCTCGGCGCAGTAATAGAGTCCCCCGGCGTTGCGAACGAGCAGGCCGTCGGCGCCCACCTTGCCCAAGTACTTGAACAGGTTCCGCTCGGCCGGCTTCTCGATTCTGGGAGTCGCCACGAAAATCGAGGCCCCCGCGCTTCGGGCGGCGGCCACGGCTTCGGAATATTTCTTGATGTCCTGATAATCGGCGTAAATCGTCGTGATCCCCAGCGCGGTCGCCGCCTCAATCTGATCGGTTCGACGGCAAAGGACCGCGAGGCTCGTCCGGCCCGCTCCGCCCTCTTCCGCCATCTCGCGACGCCCGCGTTCCCGCTCGGCGAAGATCGGCGCCAGAAGCGCGGGAAGGACCGGCTCGGGGGCCAGGGGACGAGGCGAGGGAGCGGCCGAGGCCGCGTCGAGTTGGGCCGTCAACTCGCGTCGAAGATGGTTGAGCGAGCTTTTGGGGACCATCGGCCCACCAACGATCTCGGCCTCAAGCTCATTCAGACGGTACGCGGTCCCTCCCAACCGACCGAGCTGCTCCCGAAGGAGCGCTTCGTCGGCCGGGCGCGACTCCGCAACGGCCAGCGGCGATTCGCCGACCGCCGAAGCCGAATAACCGGATGACGATCGGGCCTCGACCCGGAGTGGTTCGCCGACCGCGGCCCGAACGCGAACGTCGAGATCGACCAGGCGGGCCGCGGGATCCTCCAACGCGCGCCGGAGGCGCGAGGTCAGTTCGGGATCGTCGGTCTTCCAGACCCCCTGCCCCGGGCGCAGCCTGGAAAGATCGATCGCGTCACGACCGAAGCGCAATTCGACCAGGCCGCCCTTCGAGGCGATCACCTCGTAGACTCGCCCCCCCTGCTCCGGGACTCCCGTCGCCTCGTCGCCGTCGAAGACCAGGCCGTCGCCCGGCTTCACGACCGTCGAGGCCGCCAGTCTCACGCCCGACCGTCCGGCCGACTTCACTTCTCCCAGAAAGACCCCGCGCTTCTTGGCGTAGTCGCCACGAACCAAGACCTTGTGGTTGTTGCCGTCGAGAAACCCGTGGCTGAAGCCTCGCGAGAAGGAGAGTTGCATTTCCTCGATGTCGCGCGGCGAGAACTCGGCGGCGCGGCCGGCCCAGGCTTCGTCGATGGCCCGGCGGTAGTGGCTGGTGATGTTGGCCACGTATTCGGGAGACTTGAGCCGCCCTTCGATTTTCAGGCTCGCCACGCCCACGCGGATCAACTCGGGAATCAGGTCGTGGGCCGCGAGGTCTTGAGGGCTCAGAAGATATTGCGTTCTTCCAAGGTCCACCTCCTCGCCGTCGCTGATGATCTGATAGGGCATCCGGCACGCCTGGGCGCACTCGCCCCGGTTGGCCGATCGGCCGCCAAGGGCCTCGCTGGTGAGGCACTGACCCGAGTAGGCGACGCAGAGCGCGCCATGGACGAAGACCTCGACGGGGAGTTCGGACTCGGAACGGATCTTTTCGATTTCCCCGATCGAAAGTTCGCGAGCCAAAATCACGCGCGAGCAACCCAGTTCGGCCGCCAGGCGAACCCCCTCCTCGCTGGTGATCGACATCTGGGTCGAGGCATGGATTTCCAGCTCGGGCGAGACGGCCCGGATCAGGCGGGCGAGCCCCAAATCCTGGACGATCACCGCGTCGACCCCGGCCGTTGTCAGCTCGCGAACCGCCTCTTCGACGTCCGCCAGTTCGTCGGGAAAGACGAGCGTGTTGAGCGTGACGTACCCTCTCGCCCCGCGCTGGTGGAGGTACGCCATCGTCTCGGCCAGGTCGATCCCGTCGAAATTCGCGGCACGGATCCGGGCGTTATGGCGCTTTAAACCAAAGTAGACCGCGTCGGCTCCGGCGGAGACGGCCGCCTGAACGGAGGTCCGATCTCCCGCCGGCGCGAGAAGCTCGGGTTTAACCGAGGAGACCCCGCGATGGATCGTCTCGACGGCGGCGAACACCGGCTTTGCTTTGCTCTCAACCTTCATCAGCGCCCCACCGACGGACTCGGCCCATTGAAACCAACCCCACACTCAATTATTATCACTTGGACGACCGATCGAACAAGAGCCGCTCCGGGTTCCACCATGACGGAGTTCCCGCCGCGAGGGCGCGAAGCGCGTCTTCGTGCGCGAAATCAACCGAATTGGGGTTGCCCGCGTACAACTTTTGTTTTACAGTCACGCTTGCCACAATGCGGAACGAGGCTTAAAGTGGATGGAGTGGATGGGTTCTCTTTAGGGGCGCGCGGCGAGCCGGCTCCCCGGAGGGTCGGCCGTCCCACTCCCGCCCGCGGCCGCCGTCGGATGACGCGGGTCTCCAGACTTGGAGTATCTTAGGCGTTGAACGGGGGCCGCCAAGGCCCGCCCGGAAATTCCCCGCCGGTTCCAGTCCTGCTCGGCCCTCCAACCCTCGCCGGCCGAGTTCGGCCGGTCCCTCCCACCCCAGCGCGAGACGTCCTCCCTCCTTCGGACTCGCGTTTTCCCTCAATCAGGAGTATCGCTCGATGCGCGCATCCAAGAGAATCCGGTCGTCACTTGGGATGATCGCGTTCATCGGCGTCGCGGGCGCTTCGATCGGGATGGCCGCGAAGCACTCGGACTGGCTTTTCGGGAACGGCCCGCGTCCTCTGGCCGAACGTTATCAATTCGCGCCGGTTAGTCGCACGGTCCTGGGCGGTTCGATGACGGCGATGGGAACGCTGCAAAGTTCCAAACGCACCGTGATCGAATGCGAATTGGAAAACATCGCCATTGGCGTCGCGGGTCGACGGCTTGCGGCCGGCGGCGCGTCGATTCTCATCGACGTGATTCCCGACGGTTCGCTCGTCAAGAAGGGGGACGTTCTGGCTCAGCTCGACTCCTCGGAGTACGAGGAGTTGCTCCGGCAGCAGCAGATCACCGTCGAGAGGGCGCGCGCCGATCACCGCCAGGCGGAGCTGGACTTGGAGGTCGCCAAGCTGGCGGTCGTCGAGTATCAGGACGGGGTGATGAACGAGACGCTCAAGGACCACCAGCGGCTCATCGCTTTGGCCGAGTCGGAACTGACCCGCAGCAAGGACCGGCTCGACTGGACGCTTCGCATGAGCGAGAAGGGTTACGCCTCCAAGAGCCAGGTCGTCGGCGAGCAACAGAACTACGCCCGGGCGCTGTTCGCGATGGAGCAGCAAGTTGGCGCCCGAAAGTTGTTCGAGCGCTACTCGGCGCCCCGGAGGGTCCATGAGCTCAAGGGGGTGGTGATCTCTCGCGAGGCCTCGCTCCGCCACCGCTCCAACCAACTGAGATTGAGCCTGGAGAGGCTTGAGAAGCTTGAAAAGCAGGTTGAGCTCTGCACCATCCGGGCCCCGCACGATGGGTTCGTCATCTACGCCAACGACTCCCGGCGCAACGTCATAATTGAGACCGGCATTTCGGTTCGCCAAAAGCAGAGGCTGTTTTACCTGCCCGACCTTGACCAGATGGAGGTTGTGGCCATGCTGCACGAGTCGGTCGTCGACCGGGTGGATCAGGGCATGGACGCTCGGGTGACGCTTGAGGGGGCCCCCGGCGCGCTGATGAGCGGCAAGGTCACGTCGATCGCCTCGCTGCCGGTTTCCCAATGGTGGTCCGACGTCCGTTACTACGAGGCCATCGTTCGAATCGACGAACTCACCCAGAAGGGACTGCTGCCCGGCATGACCGCCCACGTCGAGTTGGTCTTCGCGCCCAAGCCCGACGTCTTGACCGTGCCGGTCGAGGCGGTGGCCAGCGAGGACGGCCAGGACGTCTGCTACGTCGCCCGCGAGGATGGATTGGAGCGTCGCCAGGTCGCGCTGGGCGAGGCGACCCACCACCTGCTGGAGGTTGCCGGAGGGCTTGAGGAGGGAGAGCAAGTCGTTCTCAACCCCAGGCGCGATCAGGTGATCCTCGACATCACCGACTCCCGCTCCCTGGAGGCCGGGACCGATTCGATCGCGCCTTCGGAGGACGAGACCACCGACACGGTGGCCGCTTTGCGCTGATCGCAAGGACCTTGCGGAAAGGAGCGGGCCGCCCGCGCCCACGGGGCTCCGAGCGGCTATCGGTTGGGGGTCTTGATGGCCGAAGGAGAAAGGGAGTCGAGGTCCGTCACCCATTCCGCTCGTTCATCGTCGACCCGAGCCCGGACCTCGCCGTTCCTCACGAGCCGTCGCAACAAGATTCATGGCCTCCAAACGCGCTTCCGGCGGCGCGTCGTCCTCGTCGCCGCCCCCCATTGTGATCGCCCTGCTTTTGGTCGGGGCTCTGGGTTGGTCGCTCGGTCTGCTGGTCCGCAGGGGCATGATGACGTGGCCGCCGACCCACCTGCTCTCGTGCTTGGCCACCGTTGCCGGAGCGCTGGCGCTTGTGGGACCGTTCATCCTGTCGCGAGCCGGGCGCGGCGGCGGCGGCCTGGGAGAATTGCTCTGGCTGACCGGCGGACTGTTGATCTGGATCTTCAATATCGTCGCCATCGTCGGGGGGAACCTCAGGCCCCTCAACTGGGCCACGCCGCTCGGCGAACGAACCATGGGGCTGATCATCCTGGCCGTTCTGTTGGCCGGTCTTCGAGCCGGGCTGGCCGGTCGGGATTGGTCGTGGACGAACGTCACCGGCTGGGCCCTGGGACTATTCTGGGTCGGTCTGGCCCTCGCGACCTGGTTCCTGGGACCCGACTCCGGGCTGGGAGCGGGCCTGGTTGTTCGCTAATCCTTGACGCGCGGGGGCCCAGCGATTAGCTTCGAGTGTTGTCAAAAACCCTGATCCGGGTTCCGCGGTCGCAGTGTTGTTTTTTTATCGGCTCATCCGTCTCGGGTCGGGATTTCCGAGGAGTTTTTCGTGGCGATCGACCAAGAATCATCCCCCGACGCGACCGAACCGAAGCCCTCCCGGCCGTCGGTCATCGAGAATCAGATTCCGACCTACCGGGCCGTCAGCACGATGGCGGTCTTCGCCCTGATCTGCGGCGGGCTGGCGTTTTTTAGTTTCACGAGCTCGTTCTTCTACATCTTCGCCGTTCTGGCCGTCGTTCTGGGCGTCTTGGCCGAACGCTCCATCCAGCGCCGGCCCGATGTGCTGACCGGCCGGGGATTGGCGCGGGCGGGAGTCGCGATGGGGCTGATCTTCGGCCTCTCGATCGCGACCATCACCACGGTCCAAACGTATCTCATCAAGCGGGAGGCCGGCCTCTTCGCCGCCCACTATGCGACGATGCTCAAGGAGTCGTCGCTGGCCGACCTGTACTACGTCGGTCTCACGCCGCCGGCCCGAGCCGCGACCACGCCTGAAGACAACCTCGCCCAAATGGCCTCCCAGCGCGAAGAGGCGGCCATGGCGGAGATGAGGTATGCCCCGCTCAAAAATCTCAGCGAGTTCTTGAAGGCCGCGCCGGAGCACACGATCTCGTTCGTCGAGATCGAAGGTCTTGGCAGTGAAGACCTGATCCCCGTCGCCCTGGCGGTCTACAAGGTCGAAGACACCGGCGACGAAGACCACGAGGCGGAATACGCCATGGCCGTCCTCAAGGGCATGATCCCCGAAGGGAAACGGGGCTACGAATGGTGGGTCGACGACGTTCGCTACCCCTACCAGCCGCAAAGCTACGTCGCGCCCGTCAAGGCGGGCTCCGACGACGGCCACGGCCACGCCCACTAAGCCGGTCCAGGCTTTCTGAAAGCCAGCCGGCTCCGCGCCGGCTGGTCGATCTCCTCTCCACCATCAGGGGAGAGGGGTCGCTCCGACGGGTCGGCCGGGAGAAGGAAACGTGTTGCCGGGGGCCGTTCGCGACCCCGGCGCGTGAGCCTCGGCTCGCGGCGCGCATCCGGCAATTTCGGCCGTTCCGACCGCCGTCCTTCGGAGGAAAGAGGGTGGTCGCCGCGCGACAAGCGCCGGGATCAAGGCTCGGCTGGGTCGCCCCGATAGCTGGCGAGGCAGTTGGGCGTCTCCCAGAGTTGGACCTCGACAATCGGGAGACCGGCCTCGCGGCCGTGCTCGTAGATGAGGCGCGCGATGTTCTCGGCGGTTGGGTTCTCGTTCATGACGTACACCCGCTCGCCCCGCTCCTGGAGCAGCGGCAGCAAGGGATCATCGTGACGGAGCAGCATGTTGTGATCGATTTCCTCGTCGATCCAGCGCTGGATTTTCTGTTTGATCTCCCCGAAGTCCACCAGCATCCCCCGGTCATCGAGCCGAGGACCTTCAAGCGTGACGACCGCCCGGCCATTGTGACCGTGCAGATGCCGGCATTTGCCGTCGTAGTTCAGCAGACGGTGACCGTAGCAAAACTCGATTTCGCGCGTGACTCTGTACATTGCCTCAGCGTCCTTTGCCAACCTTGAATCATTCCCGGAGACCGACCGCGCGTTGGGCGTAGCGGGTGTGGTCCGGAACCCCGGCGTCTTGAAATCCCTCGCGGCGCTCCGCGCATTTGTTGCAAACGCCACAGTGCAGCCCATCGATCGGATGAATGCACGAGAAGGTCAGGTGAAGCGGCAACCCCTCGCCCCTCGCCACCACGTCGGCCTTGTGCAATTGGGAGAACGGTCGGATCAGCCGGGGAGATCCGGAAAGCGCCCGATCCAGGACCGCTTCGAGTCCTTCGAAGAATTCCGGAGCGGCGTCTGCAAATGGGTTCGACCCCAGCGACCCGAGCGCCAGCTTCGGGATGTCGCGCAGGCGACACCAGATCGCCGCCTTGACCGTCAACAAGAGGTTGCGTCCGGGCAGATAAACCGCCTCGTCGGGCGATTCGGCGCTGGGAACCTCCTTCCCCTCGTCAATGCTCCAGTGCGGCCCGTAGACGTCGGCGATCGGCTCGTGAAGCACGACCAAAGGCGCGAGGCGCTCGGACGCGATGGCCTCCAAGAACGCGCGGGCGCCCGCCAGTTCGGCCTTCTCCCAGCGCAGGCCGCAACGGATGTAAAGCGGTTGCACGCAACGGCCCGACCGGACCAGTTCGCCGCAAAGCGCCGAGCTTTCGACGCCTCCGCTCATCAAGACGGCGACCGGCCGGTCGTCAACCTCTCGCATGCTCGGCCATCCGTTCCACCTCAATCGCGGGTCGTTTTATTTGGCGAATTGGCGCGACCATACGGCCCGCGCTTTCCTTCATCTTAGACGGAACGCTCGCGCCGAGCAAACAGACGCGAAGCGCTTGGGTCAGGACGACGCGCCCGAGTCGTCGGAGGCCAGTTCGCGGTCCAGCCACTCCAACGCCTCGCGTTTCTCGTTCACCCGGCGCTCGAGTTGGGCGTCGCGAAGCCGTTCCAGGATGATCCCGAATCGCGCCCCCGGCTTCAATCCGTGGCGCTTCAGGTCGTCTCCGGTCAGCAGCGGAGGAGGATCGATGGGGCCGGCGGGCTGGTCTCGCAGGTAATGCTCGCAGTAATCAACGTGCTCGGCCTTGCCGGTCATCGCCAGGGCGTCGGCCCGATGCAGGGCCAGCAACTCGTCGATTCCGGGAGAAGCCAGAATCCGCTTCAAGGTCGATTCGCGCAGCTTTCGAGCGTTTACGAGGGACCGATGATGGGTCACGAGCCAGACGACCCGCTCCCGCTCGGCGTTGGAGAACCGCAACCGGCGGCATATCTCATCGGCCCTGATTCCACCGATCCGCCCGCGGTCTCGATCTGGGTCGAGCGACCCGTCGTTCGGCGCTCCCACTTCGTGAATCAAGGCCGCGAAGGCCAGGGGGAAACTCGGCTCGTGGGGCAACAGGTCGAGGACGCGCAAAGCGTGGTCCCAAAGGTCGCCTTCGGGCTGCCTTGGAGAGCCTAGAAAGATCCCCCTGGTCGCCGCGACTTCGGGGAGAATCGCGGGGATGAGGCCAAGCTCCATGGCCGTCTTCATCGCCCCCGCGCGGTTTTGATGAACCAGCATCCGCCGCATTTCCTGGCCGATCCGCTCGGGGGAGACCGAGACCACCTGGCCAGCCATCGCCTTGATCGCCGCGAGGGTCTTCGGCTCGATCCGCAGATCAAACCGCGCGGCGAACCTCACGGCGCGGAGCAGTCGCAGCCGATCCTCCTCGAATCGGGCGGCGGGCTCGCCGATGGCCCGCAGGACGCGCGCATCGAGGTCGGCCCGACCGCCGACGTAGTCGATGACCTTGTCCTCCAACGGGTCCATGAACATGCCGTTGATCGTGAAGTCGCGCCGCTCGGCGTCGGCCTGGGGCGAGCTGAAGACGACCCCGGAAGGGCGTCGGCCATCGATATAAGCCAAGTCGCTCCGAAACGTGGCGATCTCGACCTCGTTCCCCCGGATTCGAGGGTGCCGGACGCGCACCACACCGAACGAAACCCCCATCGTCAGGGCCTTGTACGGCAGGCTCCGCATGACTTGTTCGGGGGTCGCGTTGGTGGCGACATCGTAATCGGCGGGAGAGAGGCCAAGAAGCAGATCTCGGACGCAGCCGCCGGCCCAAAGCGCCTGAAAACCGGCGTCACGCAACTGGCGGACGACCTTCTCGGCGAAGTCGCGCCGAGCCTTCGCGTCAGTCATCGCCGTCCGCTCCCGCTTCGGACTCGGTCGCGTCCGGCTCGGTCACGTCCGGAGTGGTCCAGAAGGCGATTCGCGTGTCGCCGTAGCGGCGGATGTCCCACGACTCGAAGTCGGGCAAAAGCCGCTCGTCGAGGAGCCGGCCCGCCTCAAGCGCGATCAGCGACCCCGCCGGCAATCGTTCCACCAGCGCTTCGAGCATCGCGCGAATCTTCTTCCGGTGAATCTGATACTCGCGATAGGGCGGATCGAGGAACACGGCGAGCGGCCGATCGGGCTCGGCCTCAAAAGTTCGGGCCCATCGGTAGGCGTCGGCCATTCGGATCCGCGACCGATCCTGATAGCGAAGCTTGGTGACATTGGCGTGGATCAGGGACACGATCGCGCGGTTCTTCTCGATGAAGATCGCCGAATCGGCGCCCCGGCTCAGGGCCTCCAGGCCGATCGCCCCGGTCCCGGCGAACAAGTCGACGGCGATCCGGCCGGGCATCAACGCGCCCACTATGTTGAACAGGGACTCGCGCACGAGGTCGCTTGTCGGCCTCGTCACCGCCGACGCTCGGGGTCCCTCGATCCTATGCCCGCGCCTCTGTCCCGCGATAATCCGCATCTCGACTCGTTTCCGAAAGGCCGACCAACTCGCCCAGCCCGCTCCAAACTCAAAGCGGTCGGAGCTCCTTTCCTCCATGATAGGCCTCCGGGGCGGAATCGACCATATCACGAGCCGCTCTCGGATGCCGCGACGGCCCAAAATGTGTTCGCCCGTTCGAGTTGATCGTCCACCAAGCCCGCGTCGGCCGCGAACCGTCGCGCGGTGGAGGCCACGACGAGCCCCACCACGATGGCGACCAGCGCCAGGCCCGCCGCCGATCGCCATCTCAGGCCCAGGCGGAATGGGAGGGGCGCCTCGGCGATCGCCGCCAAAAGGGGACTCAGAAAGAGGAGGATCGCGGGTTCGACCCTCAAGCGACCGAAGAACAAGCCGATCGCCAGGACGCTGAAGAGACCAACGACCCCAACGCCCACGCCGTGAGCCGCGCCGAGTGCGTCCTCGCGCCACCACGCGGCCGTCGCGACGGCCCCAGCAATCGCGCCGGCCAGCGGAAGGCCGACGAGTCCACCGGAGGCGTATCCCGAGAGCATGACCGTCAGCCCCGCCCCCGCGATCGCCACCGCGAGGGCCAGCGGCGTTCGGACGCTGGAGCCGGATTGGCGCTGGGTCCGGACCAGACACGACCAGACGCCGAACAAGGCCAACCCCAGCCCCGAGAAGATCAGCCAACGCCGCGCCGGCGACCACTCGGCCGATTTGGGCCCGGCCAGGTCGGCGACGTAGATCGAACCGTACAGGATCACGGGAGCGACCGCCAGCGACGCCGCCAGTCGCCCCCCGAGGATCAACCACCGGGGAGGCCGGAGCGCTCCCCCGGCGGCCTCGATCAGCAGGATGGCCGGCATAACGAGCCCCAGAAGCCGATGCTGATCTTCGCGGATCGGCCATCGGGGACGGATTCCCAAAGTCGCCAGTCCCAGGTAGGCGCCCGTCCCAATGGCCAGGCTCCAAACCCAGCCGGACGGGCGGCCCCCCGAGAATCGATGACCCACCGCGCCCATCAGGGCCGACGCGAACAAGGCGACGGCCACGGCCTTGAAGACATCGAGCGGGTCGGGCACGGCCAAGTTCCTTCGATTAGGATCTCACGCCCTGGAAGCTGATTTCGACGTGGACGTCGTCGCCGAGAAACTCCATCGCCGTATCCATGCCAAAGTCGGATCGCTTGAGCTTGAAGTGGGTGGTGTATCCCACGCGATGCGTCCCCTTGGGAAGCTCGATGGACTTGCCCCCCTTGAGAAGGAACGTCAACGGCTGGGTCTCGCCGTGAAGCGTCAGGTCGCCCGTCACTTCGAGCCCCTCGTCGACTTTTTTGACCGACTTGCTCTGGAACGACAGGACGGGAAATTGCTTGGCGTTGAAGAAGTCGGGGCTCCTCAGGTGCTCGTCGCGCTTCTCGTTCGCGGTGTCGACGCTCTCGGTCTTCATCGTCAGCGAGAAGCTCGACGCCGATGGATTCTCCGCGTCCAAGGTGAACTCGCCGTCCACGTCATTGAACCGGCCGTAGATCCAGCTAATTCCCGAGTGCTGGATCTTGAAGTTCACGCCGGAGTGATTCTGATCGATCCCGTACGTCTCGGCGGCCCGCGCGGTGATCCCGCATCCCAGAACGACCGCCGCCGCCCAAAGTCCCGCCTTCATCGCAGACACGCGCATTCGATGTTCCCCCGCGAGGTTGCCGATTTTGAACGCTCCGCCGCGTTGGCGCAGTCCGGGGGATTCTACAATTGATGAGAAGCCCGCGAAACCCACCAGGGCCGAGGAGAGAGGAACTCGAATTCCACGGTTCGTCCCCGGCGGACCACGCTCGACGGATCCAGAAGCCTTCGGGTTGGCGACGCGCTAGAGCGAATTCTCCTTGCGTGAATCGCTTGATTCGCGGTATGGGCCGGGTTCGGCCCGAACCAGGGCGTTCCGCCGATGCGACCGAAGAGAGATCGC
>Ga0180220_1001077_pt1 | contig 22230 bp, 21 predicted proteins | sample eDN5th37CBELigBY_FD_151335 | JGI IMG/M metagenome (GOLD analysis project Ga0180220, IMG submission 151335) | Enriched backyard soil microbial communities from Emeryville, California, USA - eDNA 5th pass 37_C BE-Lig BY (version 2) (version 2) | ecosystem: Environmental > Terrestrial > Soil >...
GCCGGAGGCGTCGTCGCGCTGGCGCTCGGTGCCATCGAGAACGCGCTGCTCGACGCCAAGGCGAAGACGCTCGGCGTGCCATGCTACGAGCTGCTCGGCGGCAAGATCCGCGACCGCATTCGCGTCTACTGGTCCCACTGCTGCACGTGGCGGATCAACCATCCGACCTGGTACAAGCCGGCGATCACCGATCTCGATGGCGTCGTGGCCATGGGCCGCGAGGTGCGCGAGAAGAAGTTCACGGCCTGCAAGACCAACATCTTCCTCTACGACCAGGACCGGAAGAACCCGAAGGGTTGGCGCCCCGGCTTCGGCTCGCCCAACGAGCCGCCGGTCAACGTCGAGCGCAACGTGATCCGGAATTTGCGCATGCACCTCGAGGCGCTGCGCGAGGGCGTCGGGCCCGATGTCGACATCCTGCTGGACCTCAACTTCAATGCCAAAACGGAAGGTTATCTCAAGATCCTCCGCGCCATTGCCGATCTGGACATGTTCTGGATCGAGATCGACAGCTACAACCCGCAGGCGCTGGGCCTGATCCGCCGCCAGAGCCCGCACCCGATCTCGTCGTGCGAGACGCTGCTCGGCATCCGTGAGTTCCTGCCCTATTTCCACGAGCAGGCCATGGACGTGGCGATCATCGACACGCCGTGGAACGGCGTGTGGCAGTCGATGAAGATCGCCAGCCTCGCCGAGGCGCACGAGGTCAACGTCGCGCCGCACAATTTCTACGGCCACCTGTGCACCATGATGAATGCGCACTTCGCGGCCGCCGTCCCGAACCTGCGCATCATGGAGACGGACATCGACCGGCTCGCCTGGGACCACGAGCTTTTCACGCACGTGCCCGACTATCAGGACGGCCACCTCGTCATGCCGTCCCGGCCCGGCTGGGGTACCGATCCGATCGAGGACGCCATTCGCGCCCACCCGCCCAAGGTCGGCGGCGGCCTGCTGACCTATGGCCAGAAACAAAGTTGAGCGCTGCGCGCGCTTATTGCGCTGGATCCCGGATAGCGCTCGGCTTTCAGCCTCGCACTTCCGGGATGACGAGGTGGGGCTTGCGGATGAGAGAGAAGAGTCCGGCGGTGTACATCCCGGCCAGCAAGCGGAACGGTACACTCTATATTGGGGTCACCAGCGATTTCGTGGACCGCATTTCTCTCCATAAGCAGCGCGTGATCGAGGGGTTCTCGAAACGCTATGGCGTGGACCGTCTCGTCTACATCGAGTTCCATGAGGACATGGAAACGGCCATCGCCAGAGAGAAGCAGTTGAAGCGCTGGCATCGCGGGTGGAAAATCGCGCTCCTCGAGAAGGAGAATCCAGGTTGGCAGGATCTCTACTGGGAAATGTCGGGCATGTCGGGGGTATGACCGTCATCCCGGCCAAGGAGGCGCCCCGGCGCCGACGCGAGCCGGGATCCAGCGCAAGACTCGTGCGAAGCACACATCAGAGGCACGGAGGATACCGACATGGACTACGGGCTCGCGATCTTCTTCACCGACTATTCGATCGGTCCGGTCGATCTGGCGCACGCGCTCGAGGAGCGCGGATTTGAAAGCTTGTGGGCGCCGGAGCACAGCCACATTCCGCTGACGCGGAAGTCGCCCTTCCCGCAAGGCGGCGACTTGCCGAAGAAATACTACGACGTCATGGACCCGTTCGTGACGCTCTCCGCAGCGGCCGCCGCCACGGCCAGGCTCAAGGTCGCCACGGGCATCTGTCTTGTCGTGCAGCGCGATCCGATCCAGACGGCGAAAGCGGTCGCGAGCCTCGACCAGGTCTCGAACGGCCGCTTCCTGTTCGGTGTCGGTGCCGGCTGGAACGAGGACGAGATGGCGAACCACGGCACGACGGACTTCAAGGGCCGCTTCAAGCTGATGGACGAGCGCATCCGTGCCATGCGCGAGATCTGGACCAGATCGAAGCCGGAGTTCCACGGCGAGTACGTGAACTTCGGCCCCATGATGACCTGGCCGAAGCCCATCCAGAAGCCGCTGCCTGTGATCGTCGGCGGCATGTTCCCCTATGGCGCCCGCCGGGCCATCGCCTTCGGCGACGGCTGGGTGCCGCATGCGACTCGGCCCGAGTACGGCGGCGCGGATGTCCTCGACCACCTGCCGAAGTTCCGCGAGATGTGCAAGGAGGCCGGTCGCGACCCGAACGGCTTGCCGGTCACCACGTTCAACACCGCGCACGACCCCGACACGCTGAAGCGCTTCCGCGATGCCGGCGTCTCGCGCATCGTCTTCTCGGCGCCCTCCGAGAACAAGGACAAGACGCTGGGGCTCCTCGACACGCTGGCGGACAGCATCAGGAAGGCGGGGTGATCGCCACGGGTGGAACGTACACGTCGGCCTCGGCGAGCGAGGCCCGCGCCGACTCGACTCGTAGTTAACATCGGTTTAATTCTATCGGATTGCGTGTCGTGCATCGCGTGGGGGCGTTCGATGCGGTGGGATCATTTCGTTGCGACGTGGGATTGGCTATCCGCCGAATTGGCGAAGCCGGGTGTTGTCACCGGACTTCTCGTGCTGATCGGCGGTGCCCTCGTCGCGATTGCCGCCATCGGCGGGATACTCTTTCTGATGCTGCGCGCCATTCGTTGGCTGATGGATCACCAGTTCCGAGAAGCGAAAGAGCATCTGCTCGAGCGGTATGCGGTCCGCTACGGTTTTCTCGGTATTCCACGGAAGCCGCTCATCCTGATCGCCGAATGTATGGCGCTCGTGTTCCTCGTGAAAATGTTGGCCGAGTTGGGCGAGCCGTTCGTTGTCGGTCTCCTGTCGCCCGACCTGGGCGTGCGCACCCTCGGGCTCGCGCGCTATGACTGGCTCGTTCTGGCATCGCTGTGCGTGCTCGTTTTTGTTTGGTGGTCGCGGTTCTGCCTCAAGGTCATGGCGCACGACGCCGCGGTTACGGATTCCAAAATCAGGCGGAGATGGACCCGCACCATTCGCGTCTTCGCGCGGCCCGCGTCCGTTCTGCTGACGCTGATGTTCCTGCCGGACATCGGCCGGTTTGCGGCGAGTGCGGCAGCCGATTGGCTGAAAGTCGCGCAGCCGGAGATCGCGGACATGCAGGCGCAAGCGGCCGTGGACGCGCCTTTGCTCGGCCGCAACTACGCCGGCGGATTGCAGGTGAGCGTCAAGCTGGAATCCAAAGCGCGCGTTGCAGGAGACGCGGGGCGGTGAAGGGACTTCACTCCGCCGCCTCCCGCTTGCCCCCGCCGTTGTTGCCCCGTTTCGCTTTCCCACGCACCGGCTCTGCCTTCGCGGCGTTGGTGCCACTGGCCCTTCGCTCCAGCAGCTCCCTCAAGAACTGCCCCGTATAGCTTTCGTCCACCGCGGCGACCTGCTCGGGCGTGCCGATGGCGACGACGCGGCCGCCGCCGTCGCCGCCTTCGGGGCCCATGTCGATGATCCAGTCGGCGGTCTTGATGACCTCCAGGTTGTGCTCGATCACGACGACCGTGTTGCCGGCGTCGGCGAGTTCGTGCAGCACCTCGAGCAGCTTCGCGACATCGTGGAAGTGCAGGCCCGTGGTCGGCTCGTCCAGAATGTAGAGCGTGCGGCCGGTCGCGCGGCGCGACAGCTCCTTGGCGAGCTTGATGCGCTGCGCCTCGCCGCCCGAGAGCGTCGTCGCCTGCTGGCCGATCTTGATGTAGCCGAGGCCGACGCGGTGCAGCGTCTCGAGCTTGTCGCGGATCGACGGCACGGCCGCGAAGAACGTGACGCCTTCCTCCACCGTCATGTCGAGCACGTCGGCGATGGATTTCTCGCGGAACAGCACCTCCAGCGTCTCGCGATTGTACCGCTTGCCCTTGCACTGGTCGCAGGTGACGTAGACGTCCGGCAGGAAATGCATCTCGATCTTGATGACGCCGTCGCCCTGGCACGCCTCGCAGCGGCCGCCCTTGACGTTGAACGAGAAGCGGCCGGGCCCGTAGCCGCGCGTCTTGGCGAGCGGCAGGCCGGCGAACCAGTCGCGGATCGGCGTGAAGGCGCCGGTGTAGGTCGCCGGGTTCGAGCGCGGCGTGCGGCCGATGGGCGACTGGTCGATGTCGATGACCTTGTCGAGGAACTCGAGACCCTCGATCTTCTCGTGTCGGCCAGGTGCCTCGCGCGCGCCGTTGAGCTTGCGGGCGACGGCTTTGTAAACCGTGTCGATCAGGAACGTCGACTTGCCGCCGCCGGAGACGCCGGTGACGCAGGTCAGCACGCCGAGCGGGATCTCCGCGGTGACGTTCTGCAGGTTGTTCTCGCGCGCGCCGACGACCTTGAGAACGCGGACCTGGTCCGGCTTGCGGCGAACCTTCGGCAACGGGATCTGGCGCTTGCCGGTGAGGTATTGGCCGGTGAGCGAGGCGGGGTTGGCCATCACCTCGGCGGGCGTGCCTTTCGCGATGACCTCGCCGCCGTGCACGCCCGCGCCCGGGCCGATGTCGACCACGTAGTCGGCCGTGAGGATGGCGTCCTCGTCATGCTCGACCACGAGCACCGTGTTGCCGAGGTCGCGCAGGTGTCGCAGCGTGACGAGCAGGCGGGCGTTGTCGCGCTGATGCAACCCGATCGACGGCTCGTCGAGCACATAAAGCACGCCGGTGAGGCCGGAACCAATCTGGCTGGCGAGGCGGATGCGCTGGCTCTCGCCGCCGGACAGCGTGCCCGAGGACCGCGACAGCGTGAGATAGTCGAGCCCGACGTCCACGAGGAATTGCAGGCGCTCGCGGATCTCCTTCAGGATGCGCGTCGCGATCTCGGTCTGCTGCGGCGTGAAGGTGGCCGGAACGTCGCGGAACCAGTCGTTGGCGGCGCGGATGGAGAGGTCGGTCACCTCGCCGATGTGGCGGCCGGCGATCTTCACCGCGAGCGATTGGGGCTTGAGGCGATAGCCGCTGCAGGCCTCGCACGGATGCGCGCCCTGGTAGCGCGACAGCTCTTCGCGCACCCAGTCCGAGTCCGTCTCGCGCCAGCGCCGCTCGATATTGCCGATCACACCCTCGAACGGCTTCGAGGTGCGGTAGGTGCGCAGGCCGTCCTCGTAGGCGAACTCGATCTCCTCGCCGTTCGAGCCGAACAGGATGACGTCCTGTACCTTCTTCGGCAGCTTCTCGAACGGCGTCGACATCTGCACTTTGTAGTGGCGGCAGAGGGATTGCAGCGTCTGCTCGTAGTAGGGCGAGGTGGCACCGGTCTTCGCCCACGGCCAGATGGCGCCGTCCTCGAGCGAGAGCGAGCGGTCAGGCACGACGAGATCGGGCTCGAACCTCAGCTCCGTGCCGAGACCGTCGCATTTCGGGCAGGCGCCGGCCGGCGCGTTGAACGAGAAGATGCGCGGCTCGATCTCCTCGATCGTGAAGCCGGACACGGGACACGCGAAGCGCGCGGACATCACGATGCGCTCGTGCGTCTCATTCTTGTTCCGGAGAACGTCTTTTTCGTTGGCGCTGGTCTTTTCGTTGGCGCCCGGCGGCTCCCCTGCGGGCAGCCGGCCGCCGGGCGCGAGGGGTTTGTCGACCAACTCAATAATTGCGATTCCGTCGGCAAGCGCCAGGGCCGTCTCGAAGCTGTCGGCGAGGCGTGAGGCGATGTCGGGGCGGACGACGACGCGGTCCACCACGACGTCGATGTCGTGCTTGTACTTCTTGTCGAGCTTCGGCGCCTCGGAGATGTCGTAGACGGTGCCGTTGACCTTGACACGCTGGAAGCCCTTCTTCTGCCACTCGGCCAGCTCCTTGCGGTACTCGCCCTTGCGGCCGCGCACCACGGGCGCCAGCAGCATCAGCCGCGTGCCCTCGGGCAGCGCCAGCACCTTGTCGACCATCTGGCTGACCGTCTGGCTCTCGATCGGCAGGCCGGTGGCGGGCGAATAGGGCACGCCGACGCGGGCGAAGAGCAGGCGCAGGTAGTCGTAGATCTCCGTCACCGTGCCGACCGTCGAGCGCGGGTTCTTCGAGGTCGTCTTCTGCTCGATGGAGATCGCCGGGGACAGACCGTCAATGTGGTCGACGTCCGGCTTCTGCATCATCTCCAGGAACTGGCGCGCGTAGGCCGAGAGGCTCTCGACGTAGCGGCGCTGGCCCTCGGCGTAGATGGTGTCGAAGGCGAGCGACGACTTGCCGGACCCCGAAAGCCCGGTGAACACGATCAGCGCGTCACGCGGGATCTCGAGATCGACGTTCTTCAGGTTGTGCTCGCGCGCGCCCCGGACATGGATGGTCTTGGCGAGATGCGGCGGCGCAGCAGACGAGTTCGGCGTGCTCTTGCTCATGATCCCGTTTCGTAGCGGAACGCGTGTCGGGCGGCAATGCAACCCGGCGCCTCACGCACAGGAGGCTGAAGTGTATATGGGGCTTTGCAGCCGGCTTGTGACGGGAGAGGCATGCGTCCCGGTTGTCGCCGGCGATGTTCCCGCCTACGCTGTCCGGACAAATAAAGCGGGACAGGCCGCAGTTGCTCTTGTAGAGCCCGGAGGAAGCGCATGCTCAAGTATTTCGACTCGTCCTATGTCGGCACCGTCGACATGGAGAACTGCGGCTATCTCGGAACGCCGATCAACGACCGCGACTACTCCAACGAGGAGCTCGCTGGGGCGCTCTACAAGGCCGAGAAGTACGCCCAGACGATGGACCGGCTCGGCTTCAACACATTCTGGATGGCGGAGCACCACTTCCAGCCCGAGGGCACAGAGTGCATCCCGAACCTGCTGATGATGGCGATGCACCTCTGCGGCATCACCAAGAACATCCGCATCGGCTGCGGCTTCAACGTCGTTCCCATGTGGCACCCGCTGCGGCTTGCCGAGGACTACGCGACGGCCGACATCCTGACGCGCGGGCGGACCGTGTTCGGCGTGGCGCGCGGCTATCACACCCGCGAGGTGGAGACGTTCGGCTCGCCGCTGATCGACCAGGACGCCAACCGCGCGATGTTCGAGGAGGGCTGCGACCTCGTCTTCAAGGCCTTCAACGAGAAGAAGTTCAGCCACAAAGGCCGCTTCTGGACCTGCCCGCCGGAGGTGCCCTATCGCGGCTACACGCTGAAGGAGATCACGCTCGTGCCGCGGCCGCTCAGGCTGCCCGTCGAGTGCTGGCAGCCGATCCAGTCGGGCTCGGACCGCGCCTTCGACTTCATGGCGAAGCACGGCATCTGCGGCGTCATCGGCGGCGGATCAGCCGAAGGCGGCGCCGTACAGCGGCACATCGATGGCTTCCGGGCCGCCTACAAACGCCGCGGCATCGATCTCGTCCCCGGCGAGCGCATGTCGATCGGGTTCCAGTTCCACATCTCCTCGTCCCGCGAGCAGGCCATGAAGGAGGCCGCCGTCTATTATGAGGAGAATATGAAGATGTTCGGCGAGCTTCGGCTCGTGCGGGCCATCACGGAAGAGCAGATGGCGGCCATGCGCAATCCGGCCCTCGTTCCCGGCACGAAGCTGCCGCGCATCGAGGATGCCGTGAAGGCGGGCGGTTTCCTGGCGGGCACGCCGGACGACATTATCGAGACGCTGAAGAAGACGGAGGCCGCGCTGCCGGGCCTGGAGCGCGTCTCGTGCTCGCTGCCGCTCGGCACGCCGCTGTCGGTGGCCCTCGAGCAACTCGAGCGGTTCGCCAAGGAGGTGATGCCGGCCTTCAAGGGGCGCGAAGCCTCCGCCGCGGCGGAGTAGCCCGCGCTCGTCGCTAACGCTTGCCCTTTGCGGCGGCGGCCTTGGCGTTGGCCTGGGGCTCTGCGGCTCCGTTTCCAGCCGGTGGTGGCGCTGCGGCGTTCCAGCCACCGGTTCCGACGACGCTGCAATCGTCCTTGCCGGCTACCCAGCGGCCGACGTCGGCGACCATCAGCTCGGCCTGAGCGGGCGGAAAGCGGATGTTCTTCGATTCGACCAGCGAGCCCGAGCCCGACGGCGCGATCGAGATGGCAAAAGCGCGCAGCACGCCATGCGACGTGCCTTCCTCGCGCGTGTGGACGGCGATCTCGATGGGGGTGCCGGCGGTCGGCGAATCGGCCTTGGCGTGGAAGACGTGCGTCTTCTTGAGAGACCCCTCAGGGCCGAACCAGCACTTCAGCGCTCCCTGCGCCACCCGGGCATAGACTTCGACGGGGGGATCGGTGCTGGTCGAGACGGGCGACTGGGCCGGAGCGAGCGTGCTCGTGACGCTCTTCAAGGTCGATGTGTCGGCGGAGCAGCCCGCGCACGTCAGGCCGATGAGCAGCAAGCCCGAGGTTGATCTTCGGCTTATCCCGGCGAACGGCATGCCCGAGCCTCTGTGCGCCTCGCGAACTGCAAGCGGCGCACATTCCCTGAGGATATGCGCACGGGCAAGCCCCTGCGGCGTTCCGGCAACAACTAATCGAGAGCGGGTAGGACGGCCCAGGCTCCGGGGACAGCTTGATGGGCTCGGCGCGACCCGAGGGGGCGAACGCGTGCCAGTGGCCGCTTCGACCATCAGGCCGAGGGTCAATTCTCGCGGTGACGGGAGAACAGTGACCGGAGCCGACAACCCGGGCCGGCCCTGCGGCGGACGCCCTCAACCGGCGAGGGCGTCCGTGTTGCGCTCTCCGAGCCGGCGCGCGCGGGGCGACGCATCACGCGGTTCGGGGGCCTCGGCCTTGGCGAGGTCGTCGGCGGCGAGGTCACGCTCCGCCTGGGCGATCTCGAGCTTGGCGCGCAAGCCATCGACGGAAAGCTGCAGGTTAGCGCGCCGCTGGCGGGCCGCCTTGGCAAAGGTGGAATAGGCGAAGTGCTTGACGTCGCGCACGCCGGTGCGCTCTTCCTCGGTCGTGATCTGGCGATCGAGATCCTCGGCCATGGCCTCGAACTCTCGGATCATCGCCTCGAGGTCGGCAGCCTTGCGAGCCTTCTCGCGGGCTTCGAACCGCATCAGACGAAGAGCGCTCTCTCGTGGCCTCATAACGCAGTACCCCCACTCGCTCGATGAACTCTACGCCAAACCGCAAATTCAATTTCCGTGCCACTCATTTAGGACGGCTTCTTCGCGCAGCGCAAGAGCGACGATGCGTCCAGCCGTCGCGCGCTGGCACAAGATGTGCCGGACTGAGCCGTCGGACCGGACAAGACCCGCACACTCTGCCCCAAGCCGCTTAAGTTGCGGTAAAGCAACTCTCATTGCGCGAATTCGAGGGTACGACACGTGTACCGGCGCGAGTCCGGACAGTCTCAAACAGCGATCAGATCGCTTCGTCAAGCAATGAATCTCGCCAAGGCTCAGTCTGTAATCGGATTTTCACACCCGGCGGACTGGCCGTCGGGTGCAAATCGGGAGCCACGGGCTGTCGCGAATCGGACTCTAACTCCGAACATTGGACTAGGGACAGAAGCGCAAATCAGGTATTGATCCACGGAATAGTTGGTGTTCGACTGAAGCGGTGGGTGGCCCGCTTAGGACCGACACGAGTAGATCCAGGTCGACTGCAGGAAGCAGCAACCGTGCGGACTTTCCGCGGCGGCAGGGTATTTGCGTCTCGGAGTGGTGTGGTTCTGGGGTGCGTAGGCTGCGCGCAAGCTTGTCGAAGTAACGATTCGGGTCGCGCCAACAGGAGTTTGTTAACCTCTAGATCCTACATTTCGAATTCATGAATAAGCGATGCGGGGCGACGCATCGCGGGGTAGACTCGGGGCAGCGGGTCCGGCGCAGGTCGGGGAAGAGAGGTTCGAATGCGGGTCCTTTTGATCGAGGACGACAACGCCACTGCGCAGAGCATCGAGCTGATGCTCCAGTCGGAGGGCTTCAACGTTTACACGACGGACCTCGGGGAAGAAGGCGTCGATCTTGGCAAGTTGTATGACTATGATATTATTCTGCTGGACATAAATCTTCCGGACATGAGCGGCTACGATGTCCTGAAGCAGCTGCGCGTGTCCAAGGTGCAGACGCCGATCCTAATCCTGTCCGGTCTGGCTCAGATCGATGACAAGGTCAAAGGGCTTGGCTTCGGTGCCGATGACTACATGACGAAGCCGTTCCATAAGGACGAGTTGGTGGCCCGCATACACGCAATCGTTCGTCGTTCGAAGGGGCACGCTCAGTCCGTCATCGAGACGGGCGAGCTGAAGGTCAACCTCGATACCAAGACGGTCGAGGTGCACAATCAGCGTGTGCATTTGACCGGCAAAGAGTACCAGATGCTCGAGCTGCTCTCGCTGCGCAAGGGCACGACGCTCACCAAGGAGATGTTCCTCAACCATCTCTATGGCGGCATGGACGAGCCGGAGCTGAAGATCATCGATGTCTTCATCTGCAAGCTGCGTAAGAAGCTGCAGACGGCAACGGGTGGCAAGCACTACATCGAGACGGTCTGGGGGCGCGGCTACGTGCTGCGCGATCCCGGCGACGAAGGCACGGTGGCGGCCTGACCTCACCTCTCCGCCGCAAGGCCTCGGCCGATCGGACCAAAGGGAGCCCCAACGGCTCCCTTTCTGCTATTGGGACCGGCAGATGCACACGCAGGCGGATCCGGCCGCGCCACCCTCACGATTTCGCCTCATTTGGCCCGGATAGCGGCTGCGGACTCTGGCGGGGCAAGACGGGACGAGATGACGGCCGACGAGACAACTGGTGCGCAGCTCATGCTGACCATCGAGGCGGGCGACGGCGCGAGCGAGCGTCTGGCCGCGGTGCTGGCCGCGGTGCCGGTCGCCTCGGTGATCCTGCAGCCCTCGGGTGACAGCGCGCTGGTGTCCTCCCTCGTCGCCGAGGGGCAGCGCCGGAATGCCGCCATGCTCATCGCAGATGATGCGGCGCTGGCGCGGGCGGTGAACGCGGATGGAGTTCACATCGGCTACAGCGAGACACCGCGCGAGCGCTTCGAGACGGCGCGAGCCCTGCTTGGCGGCAAGGCCGTTGTCGGCTGCGACGTTGGCCGCTCCAGGCACGTGGCCATGACGCTGGGTGAGCTGGGGGCGGACTACGTGGCTTTCGGCGTGCCGGCCTTCGTCAAGGATCGCGAGGCAGCGTTCGGCCGGCAACTCGATCTGCTGTCCTGGTGGGCCGAGATCTTCGAGGTGCCTTCGGTCGGCCTCGATGCGACGACGCCCGAGCAGGCGGAGGCCATGGCTTCGGCGGGTGCCGACTTCGTGTGCATGCAGGTCGACGCGGGAATGCCGGTCAGCGATGCCGCCGCGCTGGCACGGCTCTGGAACGAGGCCATCGCGGGCAGGCTCTGATGCCTGTGGGGCGCGGGGAGAGCGAGGAGGCCGGATCTTGAAGGAGCTGCTTCAGCGTGTGGCGCCATGCTTCGGTCTCGGAGTTGCCCTGGCGATGCTCGCCGCACCGCTTCAGGTCCAGGCCGAGACCAGCAGTTGGCAGCAGCGGATTTCCCGGGCGCAGGCGACGAAGCCGCGCGATCAAGGCACCACTAAGGTGAAGAGCCACGCGATCGATCCCGCCGGCGTGCCGAAGGGAGCGCTGACGAGCACGGGGCCGCCGGCGCCGGCCAAGGCCCCGCTCGGTCCGACGACGACCACGGTCCGGGACGACGCCGAGGCGCTCAAGCCCGGAAGTGATGCAGCCTACGAGGCGTTCGACCAGGGGAAGTACCTGACGGCCCTGTCGATCGCGGCGAAGCAGGCCAAGCAAGGCGATGCCATTGCACATACGCTTGTGGCGCGCATCCACGCAGAAGGCCTGGGCGTGCCGCAGAACGCCGAGCTGGCTGCACAATGGTATGCCCGTGGGGCAGAGTTCGGCGATCCCGAGTCCGCGCTCGGGCTCGGGGCGCTCTATGCCCGTGGCGAAGGCGTGCCGCAGGACTACAAGAGGGCGGCCGAGCTCTTCGAGAAGGCGGCCGCCAAAGGCCACCCGGAAGCCGCCTACAACCTTGCGCTGCTCTTTCTATCCGGAAAGGGCAAGCCCGAGCTGCCGCTGCGCGGCTTCATGCTGATGCAGTACGCGGCGGAGAAGGGCGTGCTCGCGGCGATGTACGACCTCGGTACGCTCTATGCGACCGGCACGGGAACGACGGCGAACGCCTTCGAGGCGGCAAAGTGGGTCGGCAAGGCGGCTAATGCCGGCTATCCCGAGGCCGAGGTCGACTATGCCGTCATCCTGATGAAGAACCACGAGCTGCCGCAGGAGCAGCTCGACAAGATGCGCCGGCGGGCGGTGGAGCTGCTGCGGACGGCGTCCCGCAAGGGCATCGTCGTGGCGCAGAACCGGCTTGCGCACTGCTACCTCGAGGGGCTCGGCACGCGCAGGGACCCGGTGGAAGCCGCCAAATGGCACCTCATCGCGAAGGCTGGGGGCCACGAGGATGCGGCGCTCGACAAGGCGGTTGCCGCTCTTCCGCCGAGCGATCGCCAGAAGGCTACCCTCGCCGCGGCCGAATGGCGCGACCAGATGCTGCTCGAATAGGGGCAGCCAGGGCGACCGCGCCCCCGAGGCATCGGCGACGGTGCGCCGCGATTGCCGCTCAGCCTTTCTTGCCGTCCGCGCTCTGGTTGTTGAGGCGGGCGAGGAGGCTGCAGGTATCCCAGCGGCCGCCGCCGAGGCGCTGCACCTCCGAGTAGAACTGATCGACCAGGGCCGACATCGGCAGGTGTGCGCCGTTCTTGCGCGCCTCCTCGATGGCGATCGAGAGGTCCTTGCGCATCCAGTTCACTGCAAAGCCGAAGTCGTACTTGCCCTCCATCATCGCCTTCCAGCGGTTGTCCATCTGCCACGAGCCCGCCGCACCCTTCGAGATGGTGTCGATGACCATCGGGATGTCGAGGCCGGCCTTCTGCGCGAAATGGATGCCTTCGGCGAGGCCCTCGACGATGCCGGCAATGCAGATCTGGTTGACCATCTTGCAGAGCTGGCCAGCGCCCGGCTCGCCGATCAGGTTCACGGCGCGGGCGTAGGCCGAGATGACCGGCTTGGCGCGCTCGAACACGGCCGGATCGCCGCCGCACATGACGGTGAGCACGCCGTTCTCGGCGCCCGCCTGACCGCCGGAGACCGGCGCATCGATGAAGTCGAAGCCCTTCTTCTGAGCGGCGGCATAGAGCTCGCGCGCGACGTTGGCCGAGGCGGTGGTGTTGTCGATGAAGACGGCGCCTTTCTCCACGCCCCCGAACGCCCCGTCCTTGGCGATCGTCACCGAGCGCAGGTCTTCATCGTTGCCGACGCAGCAGAAGACGAAGTCCTGTCCCTTCGCGGCTTCGGCGGGCGTGCGGACGGCCTTGCCGGCCCCGTGCTGCTTCACCCAGGCCTCGGCCTTGGAGAAGGTGCGGTTGTAGACCGTCACCTCGTGCCCGCCCTTCTTCAGGAGGTGTCCCGCCATCGGGTAGCCCATGACGCCGAGACCGATGAATGCGACCTTTGCCATTGTTGTTTCTCCTCAGGCGAGACGCCCCGGTTGCCGGGGCGCCGAAGAATGGGGACCGCGCGGCGCGGTGACGGCCGGAATGCCGCTGACGTGGCGGGGAGCCCGTGGCGACGGTGGACGCGCAGCGGACTCTGTCTTGGTTTGTAGTGTCTTTCCGCGGCAAGCGGAACTCCATCGTTCCGCGCCTGCCGGTTGCTGTTTCGGAGATGTCGTTGGCCAAGCCTTGTCAGTTCGGCGCCCGGGTGCGAGCGTGAGCCATGGCTTGACGGAAGGGAAGGTGCCATGCCCGCCCGCATTGTCGGAATGATCGGTGTCACGCCGCCGAAGAGCGACGCCCAGCTCATCATCATCGAGGGCGCGCTGTCGCCGGACTATGTCGTGAGCAACGCGCGGGCCCACGAGGCGGCGGGCTACGATATGGTGCTGGTCGGCTATTCGTCGTCATCAGCGGAAGGCTTCCTGGTGGCCCTGCACGCCGCAAACGCAACCGAGCGCATCAAGATGCTGGTCGCGCACCGGCCCGGCTTCGTGCAGCCGACGTTGATGGCCCGGAAGATCGCCACGTTCGATCAACTGACCCGGGGCCGTCTCGCGGTCCACATCATCACCGGCAAGACGGATGCCGAGCAATGGGGCGACGGCGATTTCTCGCCGAAGCCCGAGCGCTACGAGCGGGCGAGCGAGTATCTCGCCTTGATGCACAAAGCATGGCGCGAGACGGAGCCGTTCGACTTCGAGGGCCGGTTTTATCGAGTGAAGGGAGCCTCGTCCGATGTGAGGCCCTTCCAGCGCCCGCACCCGGAGATCCTGTTCGGTGGTGCGTCGGAGGGGGCGCTCGCCATGGGGGCCGAGCACTGCGATACGTATGCGATGTACGCCGAGCCGCTGGCTGCCGCGAAGGCCAGGATGACGGAGATGCGCGATCGCGCGGCCCGCTTCGGGAGGGCGATCGCCTTCAACATCTCGGCGCGGCCCATCATTGCGGATACGGAAGCGGCGGCGTGGGAGAAGGCGCACGCGGTCCTCGCCAAGCTGGAGGGCGGGGCCTCGCGTGGCTGGAGCCGGCAGGAAGGCGGCCGGGAAGCGGTCGACAACGCCGGGCGGCGTCTGATGGGCTTCGCTGCCGAGAAGGATCTCCACGACGCCTGCCTCTGGATGCCGATCACGCGAGCGACCGGGGCGCTCGGCAACACGAGTGCGCTGGTTGGCACGCCGCGTCAGGTGGCTGATGCAATCCTGGAATACTACAAGCTGGGCGCGACTTCGTTCCTGATCCGCGGCTTTGATCCCGAGCGCGACACCGTGGAGTACGGCAGGGAGCTGATCCCGATGATCAAGGACGGGGCATTGCGCATCGACGGCAGTTCGTAAGGCCCCCGACGCCATGTGCGCCAATCGTTTGCTAACCGAACGGTGGAACTCGGCAAGCTGCATAAGATTTTATGAAAATTGTCGAACTGCCGTAGCGAGAGCCAAATACATTCTGTGTATGAGTGGCGTCGGCGGGTAGGAGAGATAGATGATCAACGCCGTTACTAGAAACAGCACATCATATAGCAGCAGGGCGGAGCACAGACGGACAGGGCAAGCCGATCCACTTACGGCGAAGCGGGCGGCCGAATCGCGGCAACTGGCGATCGCGGCCGCGAACCAGCAGCAGCGAGCGAAGGTTCAGCAGGCGGTTGCCGCCTACATGGGACTGTCCGTGGCGCCGCCTCTGGGCGACGGTGGGATGTCTGGTGTCTCGCTGGCGCAAGCCCAAGGCGCTTATGGAGAGTTTTGACGAGCGTAGTACGCGCCCGGGCGCACTGCTTGTCAGCGGCGCCCGGCCGGTTTCGTGAAGCATGACAATCATGCGTCAGTTCTGATGCCCATCGCACCGCTTTGGCGGTGATCAACGATATTTTGCAGCGGTAATAAAGGCGCTGAAAGTTTCGCACCATACGACGGCCGTCGTATACTGCCCGACGTCGACGTTCGGTGGGACCGGAAGCAGGAAGCCATTGAACGACTTTACGTCGCCAATCAGCTTCGCGCTGCTTTTGATCCGGAGGAAACCCTCCTTCGTGTCGACGAACTCGTTGGTGAGATAAAGCTTGTAGTCGGGTCCCGGGGCGAGGCGGCCCTCGTGCCCGATCTTGTCGCGGGACACTGCGACGGTGCCTTCGCCCCAGTGCAGGAAATCGCTGCCTCTCAGGTTCCGATCGAAGCGGCCTTTGAATGTCGCCACGCGCGCCGTCTCCTGCAGCGCGGCGGTGTCGGGCCCTTCCGGCGCGGTCAGGATGGGCAGCGTATAAATACCAGCCGCAAAACCAATGGCAAGCATGGCCAAATGCGTCGCGACGAGGAGAATTGCCTTGAGCATCGAGCAGATCCTGCGAACATTTAGGGACGAGCGTATCGGCGCTTTCGCGAGAATGACAATTGTAACTGACGCCGGTATGACCGTTACGGAGGAAGACGCAAATTGTCGACCCGTCCTGAACTGTTTGTCACCGAAATTGATTACAGGCGTAAACGTCGTTCACGCAGACTCGCAAATCCTTGATTCGCACGTCATCGGATTTTTTGCGAGAACGAGACCGCGGGGCAACTCGAGCCTTCTTGTGCAAGCACCTTACCCAGCTATCAGACAGGCGGACCTGTGATAGAATAACTGGCATCCGCCTTGCCGCCAGGAGCAAAATCATGATCACGCGTCGTGGATTGATCACGATGGCGACGGCCCTTCCGATCGCTCTTTCGCTTGCAGCGACCTTTGCCGCCGCCGAGGAAAAGTTTACTGACGCCGCACTGGAAGCTGCGCAGAAGGCGGGCAAGCCCATTCTTGTGGAGGTTGCCGCTCCCTGGTGCCCGACTTGCCAGGCGCAGAAGCCGATCATCGAAGGGCTCGCGAAGAACGGCAAGTTCAAGGGCTTCGTGTTTCTCAAGGTCGACTTCGATAACCAAAAGAATGAATTGCGCAAGCTGAATGCTCGCACGCAGAGCACGCTGATCGTGTTCAAGGGCGCGAACGAGGTCGGTCGGTCGATCGGTGATACGAACCCCGCGTCGATCGAGGCACTCCTGGCCAAGGCGCTCTGAGGAGGGTGGCATGTCGATGGCGACGCTGGGGCTCGCTTTGCTGGCCGGTATTCTATCGGTGCTCTCGCCGTGCGTCCTGCCGCTGCTGCCGATCGTTCTCGGCACCGCGGCGAGCGAGCATCGCCTGGGGCCGGTGGCACTGGCCACGGGACTAGCGCTCAGCTTCGTCGCCATCGGCATTTTCGTCGCGACGATCGGTTTCGCCATCGGCCTCGACACGGACGTGTTCCGCCTTTTCGCCGGCGTCCTTCTCGTTCTGATCGGCCTTGTGCTCGTGATCCCGCGGTTCCAGGAAGCGGTCGCGACCATTGCCAGCCCGGTTTCGTCTTGGGCGTCCGCGCGGTTCGGCGGCGGCAACGGCGCGGGCCTCTCGGGTCAGTTCGGCGTGGGCGTGCTCCTCGGTGCCGTATGGAGCCCGTGCGTCGGGCCGACGCTTGGCGCCGCCGCGGTGCTCGCCTCCCAAGGCAAGGATCTCGGTCAGGTAGCCGCGACGATGCTGGCCTTCGGCATCGGTGCGGCGCTGCCGCTGCTGCTGCTTGGCACGCTGTCGCGCCAGATGATGCTGAATGTGCGCGGGCGCCTGGTGAGCGCCGGCGGCCCGATGAAGGCGGCGCTCGGCGTTCTGCTCGTCGCCGTCGGGCTGCTGGTCGTCACCGGGTTCGACAAGCGGGCCGAGGCGGCGCTCGTCGCGGCGTCGCCCGAATGGCTGACGCGCCTGACGACGCAGTTCTGATCGCGCGCGCCGCCCGGGGACGGCATCTCGGCGGACGCGCACGAAACCCGATGCGTAAACGGAAGAACATATCGTACCCGTCATATTCGTGCTTTACTCTGCAAACCGGCGATTGTGCTGGGATTCGGAGAGAAGACCATGGACTTGACTGCTCTCATCATCCAGTTGATCAGCGGTGCCATTGGCGGCAACGCCGCGGGGGCTGCAGCGAAGAATATGAGTCTCGGCCCCCTCGGTAATACGATTGCGGGCGCTCTCGGGGGTGGCATCGGCGGCCAGATCCTGAACTCTATTCTCGGACTGGGCGGAGCCGCGGCAACGTCCGGCCTCGATATTGGCGCTGTCATCCAAGGCTTCCTGACCGGCGGCGTAAGTGGTGGCCTGACGGCGCTCGTCATCGGATTTCTGAAGGCCAAGTTCGCCCGCTGAGCAGTGGGGCCGCTATCTTTTGGTGAGGGCTCGTCAGGCCGGTTGAGGCATTGCCGGGCCCTCTCCCGCTCCGAGGGTCTGCAATCGCCGGCGTTTCGGCAAGCCCGGCGAGGCGGACGATCCGCCGATACGTCGCCGGGGTGGATGCAGCTTGTGGGAAACGCTACATGAAGAGTGGCGGCCAGGGAGGCTGCTCGCGAATCGCGTTAGCAAGCGTGTCATGGACGCATATCTCGATCTCATGCGGCGTGTCCGCGATCAGGGTGTACGCAAGTCGGACCGGACAGGCACCGGCACCCTGAGCGTGTTCGGACATCAGATGCGGTTCGACCTCCGCCAGGGCTTTCCGCTGGTGACGACGAAGAAGCTGCATCTGAAGTCGATCTTCCACGAGCTGGTTTGGTTTCTCGCTGGCGACACCAACGTCGCCTACCTGCGTAAGAACGGCGTCACGATCTGGGACGAGTGGGCCGACGAGGCGGGCGAGCTGGGACCGGTGTACGGCAAGCAGTGGCGGTCGTGGCCAGCGCCTTCCCGAGTTGGCCCTTCAGGTGCCGACATCGCACCCGGGCCGGCGAGAACGATCGACCAGATAGCCGAGGTCGTGGAGACGCTGCGCACCAACCCCGACAGCCGCCGCATGATCGTGACCGCCTGGAACCCGGCCGACATCCCGGACATGGCGCTGGCGCCCTGCCATTGCCTGTTCCAATTCTACGTCGCGGACGGGCGGCTCTCCTGCCAGCTCTACCAGCGCTCCGCGGATGTCTTCCTCGGCGTCCCGTTCAACATCGCGAGCTACGCCGCGCTGACGATGATGATGGCGCAGGTCACCGGCTTCGCGCCTGGCGACTTCGTGCACACCTTCGGCGATGCGCATCTCTACGCGAACCACCTGGAGCAGGCCGACCAGCAGCTCTCGCGCGCACCGCGTCCGCTGCCCCGTCTCGTACTTAATCCCGAGGTTAAGTCGATCTTCGACTTCCGCTATGAGGACTTCCGCGTCGAGGGCTACGACCCGCACCCACACATCAAGGCCCCGGTGGCGGTGTGAGCGGCTTCAGGGTCATCCTCGTCGTCGCGGCGACGCGGAACGGCGTCATCGGTCGGCAAGGCGACATGCCGTGGCGCATGCCGTCGAGCCTGCGGCGCTTTCGAGCCCTGACGATGGGGCGGCCGATGATCATGGGGCGCAAGACGTTCCAGGCGATCGGCAAGCCGCTTGACGGCCGCGACACCATTATCCTGACACGCGACGCGTCGCTCACGGCGCCCGGCGCGCATATCGTGGGAAGCCTTTCGGCAGCCTTCGCGCTGGCGTGCCGCCTTGCCATGGCACGCGCGACGAACGAAATCGTCATCGCCGGCGGCGGCGAGGTCTATGAATTGGCCTTACCCTATGCAACCGACGTTTATCTTGACCGTATAGATACGGATCTGGCAGGCGACGCCTATTTGCCGAAGCTCGATCCGGCGGATTGGGTCGAAATCGACCGCAACCCGCTGCCGCCGCATCCGCAAGATGAATTTTCGGCAATGGCCCTGCATTTCCGCCGCATTTCCGCCCCGCTCCCGGTCGATTGCGCTTGAACCTTCGCTGAATGTCACCATGTTCACCGGGCCAGGTTTGCGCATCCGGGAGAGCATGCCCTATAAGCAGCCAAGCGGGCCTAGCCGCGACCGGCAAAACAGAGGAACCCCGCGTCCCAGGCCCTGCTGGCCTTGTTCAGACGCGTCGCGGTTCAGCGCGATCCACAATTGACGGCGGTGAATTCATGCCTTGGAGCAATCAGAGCGGCGGCGGCTGGAAAAGCGGCGGCAGCGGCGGCGGAGGAGGGGGCGGCGGTCCTTGGGGACAGGGGCCGTGGGGCCAGGGCCCGTCCGGCGGCGGCGGTCAGCAGCCTGACCTCGAAGAGCTCCTGAAGCGCAGCCAGGACCGCCTGAAGCAGGTCATGCCGGGCTCCGGGCTGCCGGGGCCGCTGATGGTCCTGATCGCGGCGCCGATCGTGGCCCTGCTGGGCTTCTACCTCTTCACCTTCAGGGTCAATCCCGACGAGCTGGGCGTGGTGATGCGGTTTGGCGAGTTCGTTCGCCAGGAGCCGCCCGGGCTCCATTTCCGCCTGCCGCCTCCGATCGAGGAGGTGAGGCTGCCCAAGGTCACGCGCCAGAACATCATCGAGATCGGCATGCGATCTGGCACGGTGGCGCGGAATTACCAGACGTCGGTTCGCGACGTGCCCGAAGAGAGCCTGATGCTGACGGGCGACGAGAACATCGTCGACGTGGATTTCGTCGTCTACTGGCGCATCAAGGACGCCGCCGCCTACCTGTTCAATATCCAGCAGCCCGAGCAGACCGTGAAGGAGGTCTCCGAGAGCGCGATGCGCGAGATCGTCGGCAAGGCGAACATCGCGCCGCTCCTGACGGAGGCCCGGCAGAAGGCGGAAGTCGACGCGCAGAAGTTGATCCAGTCGACCCTCGACAGCTACGGCGCCGGCATCCAGATCGATCAGGTGCAGTTGCAGAAGGTCGATCCGCCGGCCCAGGTGATCGACGCGTTCCGCGACGTGCAGGCGGCCCGTGCCGACCAGGAGCGCCTCCAGAACGAGGCCTTCGCCTACGCCAACCGCATCGTGCCCGAGGCGCGCGGCGAGGCCGAGCGCATCCTTCAGGCCGCCGAGGGCTACAAGCAGCAGACGGTCGCCGAGGCGCAGGGCCAGGCGGCGCGGTTCCTGAAGATCTATGAGGAATACCAGAAGGCACCCGAGGTAACGCGGAAGCGGCTGTTCCTCGAGACGATGGAGCGCGTGCTCTCGGGCACCGACAAGATCATCCTCGACCAGAAGGGCGGGCAGGGCGTCGTGCCCTTCCTGCCTCTCGACCAGCTTCAGCGGCCGAAGGCCGAGCCGCGCGGGAGCAACTGAGACATGCGCATCCTTTTCGGTATCATTCTCGCATTGCTCGGGGCCGCCGCCGCGGCCGCCTACTTCTCGCTCTTCATCGTGCATCAGAACGAGCAGGCGCTCGTCCTCGAGTTCGGCAAGCCGAAGCGCGTGATCAACCAGCCGGGGCTCCACTGGAAGATTCCAGTCGTCGAGAGCGTCGACTACTTCGACAAGCGGATTCTCGACCTCGATACGCAGCCGCAGGAGGTCACGGCCTCCGATCAGAAGCGCATCGTCGTCGACGCCTTCGCCCGCTACCGCATCACCGATCCGTTGCGCTTCTACCAGTCCGTGCGCGATGCGAACATGGTGCGTTCGCGACTTGGTCCGATCCTGGAGTCGGCGATCCGGCGCGTGCTGGGTGCGACCACGTTCCTCGATGTCGTGCGCGACAAGCGCGAGGAGCTCATGAGGCGCATCCTTCAGCAGGTGAACACCGAGGGCAAGGAGTTCGGCCTCGAGGTGGTCGACGTGCGCATCAAGCGCGCGGACCTGCCGGAGCAGAACTCCAAGAACATCTTCGACCGGATGCGCGCCGAGCGTCAGCGCGAGGCGGCCGAGTTCCGTGCCGAAGGAGCGGCGGCGGCGAACCGCATTCGCGCCACGGCCGATCGCGAGGCGACGGTGATCAAGGCGGAGGCGACCAAGAAGGCCGAGCTCCTGCGCGGCGAGGGCGACGCCCAACGCAACAACGTCTTCGCCGAAGCGTTCGGCAAGGATCCCGACTTCTTCGGGTTCTATCGTTCCATGCAGGCGTACGAGACCGGGTTCCGGGCGGGTGATACGCGCATGCTGTTGTCGCCGGACAGCGAGTTCTTCCGATACTTCAATGCACCGGGTGGCAATGCCGCGCCGAGTGGAGCGCGTCCCGCAGGGGCGTCGCCGCAGCGCTGAGGCGAGAGTAACTGGGGCCTCTTTCCGGGCCCCGAAGGTGATACGCATCGCCGTACTGCCGCCGAGATGCTCTTTTTCTGTTAGTCTCAACCTGGTCCGGCAGCCCGCGGCGATAGCGAGCGGACGCGGCCGGCGTGTCGCGGTAGCGAGGATCGGTCATGATCGAGAACGTGCGGGATTGCATCACGGGCTGTCGCGCGGGCATGGGCGCCGGCCGCGGCGCAGGCTGTCTGGCGGCCGCCCTGCTCGCGATGCTGATGGCGTTGTCGAGTGCTGCCGAAGCCCGCGGCGGTCCTCAGAGTCTCGCACCCCTCGCCGAGAAGTTGACCGACGCGGTGGTCAACATCTCGACCAGCCAGAAAGCGAAAGGCCCGTCCGGCGTGCCCCTCCCGAATGTTCCCAAGGGGTCGCCCTTCGAGGAGTTTTTCGAGGACTTCTTCAACCGCAAGGACCGCGGGGGCGGCGGCGATCGCAAAGTCTCGTCCCTCGGATCGGGTTTCGTGATCGACGGCAAGGAAGGCCTGATCGTCACCAACCATCACGTGATCGAAGGTGCCGACGAGATTGTCATCAACTTCCATGACGGCAGCAAGCTGAAGGTCGACAAGGTTGTCGGCCGCGACACCAAGACGGATATCGCGCTGCTCAAGGTGACCCCGAAAAAGCCCCTGGCAGAGGTGCGCTTCGGCGTGTCCGAGACGATGAAGGTCGGCGACTGGGTCATGGCCATCGGCAACCCGTTCGGCCTTGGTGGATCGGTCTCGGTCGGCATCATCTCGGCCAAGCAGCGCGACATCAACTCCGGACCCTACGACGA
>Ga0180220_1001079_pt1 | contig 22216 bp, 18 predicted proteins | sample eDN5th37CBELigBY_FD_151335 | JGI IMG/M metagenome (GOLD analysis project Ga0180220, IMG submission 151335) | Enriched backyard soil microbial communities from Emeryville, California, USA - eDNA 5th pass 37_C BE-Lig BY (version 2) (version 2) | ecosystem: Environmental > Terrestrial > Soil >...
GGAGTGAGCTTTCCGGCGAGCACCTCCGGGAGCAGCCGATCCAGCTCGGCTTCACCGCCACCTTCCACCCACACCTCGCGCTGCAGGATCCGCCCGACCGCCTGCCGGACCCGCTTCTCCGTGCGCGAACGGCGACGCCGCTCCCTTTCACCCGATGCTTCGAGCCAATGCAGGTGCCTGTCGAGGGCGCCGAGGACGTCGTCCACGCCCTCGCCCGATTCGGCGATGGTCTTCAACACGGGTACCGGCCACGGACGTTCCGGATCCGGGACGGCGGCCTCGTCCAGGCGCCGGGGCTGGCCGGTCCGCAGATGCAGGGTCAGCTCCAGCTCCCGCGCCAGCCGCGTGGCGCCCGGCCGGTCCGCCTTGTTGACGACGAACACGTCGGCGATTTCGAGGAGTCCCGCCTTCATCGCCTGCACCGAGTCGCCGGACTCAGGGACGAGCAGGACGATGGTCGTATCGGCCGCCGCGGCGATGTCCAGCTCGGCCTGGCCAACGCCGACGGTCTCGATGAACAGGCGGTCGAAACCGAAGGCGTCCATGACGTCGGCGATCTCGTTGGTCGTGAGCGCGAGCCCGCCGATGGCGCCCCGGGACGCCGTGGACCTGATGAAGACACCGGGATCCGTCGCCGCGGCCGCCATTCGGATCCGATCTCCGAGGACGGCGCCGCCGGAGAACGGCGAGGTCGGGTCCACGGCCACGACGCCGACCGTCTGGCCCCGCCGGCGCAGTCTCTCGATCAGGGCGGCCGTGAGTGTGGATTTGCCGGCGCCGGGCGGGCCAGTGATTCCGATCCTGTGGCTCTTCGCGGTCTCGCCGTGGAGCGCCTGCAGGATTTCCGCGGCCCCCGGTCGGTCGTTCTCGACGATCGAGATCGCCCGCGCCAGCGCCGCGCGCTTTCCGGACCTGAGCGCTTCCAGCAACTGGCGAGTTTCGCGGTCCGACACGGGGGTTCGACCATCCGCACGCGGGTTCATGCGGCAAGATGTTCCTCGCCAGCGACGCATGTCAAATTGCCGGCTTCGCATGCTCCCGGGGCGTGGGAGATACTCCAACCGGTCGAACGCCCGGCCCCTTTGCGTCGATCCGTCGCAGAGGTATCTTCGGGAGCATTGTCGATTCCCGAGTGATTGCCCCGTCGTATGGGTGGCGGCGAGCGGGCCCGCGCCGCTCCGAACGACGAACCCGATACAGGAGTCGTTACGACATGGTGAGCGTAACGGGACTCCCCGCTGGCAGTGCCACCATGCGCGCAGCCATCGCCGTTGCGATCCTCGCGTCATCTGTCGTCGCCCCTGCGCGTGCGCAGACGATGTCGGGGTCGGGCGAATCGGCGGATTCTTCCGCGGCATCGCCCTTCATCGACATGTCGCGGGCAATGCAGCTCTATGTCAGCGACAGACCCGAAAACCATCCATCGAGCGACTACGCGACCGACGCGCGTGAAAAGGCCCGCGCCGACAGCATCTTCGACGCGCTCGCGGCCGGAATCATGGAGTATTCGACGATCGAGTTCCCGAGCCGCGCCGGCGACCTCCAGATTCCTGCGCGCGTATTCAAGCCTCTCGCTCCCCACCCCGGATCGCGGGCGCTGATCTGGGTCCATGGCGGCGTGCACTCGCACGTAGCGCCAGACCCGTACTGGCCGTTCATCCGCGAAGCGGTAGAGCGTGGCTTCACTGTGGTCGCACCGGACTACAGGGGGAGCACCGGATACGGAAAGGCGTTCCACGACGCGATAGACGACGGCGGCCTCGAGGTCGACGACGTTCTCGGCGCGTATGACTGGATCGTACGCCATGAACCGCACATCGACCCGGGTCGCGTCGCGATCATCGGCTGGAGCCACGGCGGTCTGATCGCACTCCTTGCAGCAACCCGCGAAGGTCAGCCGTTCCAGGCGGTCGCGGCGATCGCGCCGGTATCGAATCTGCTGCTCCGCCTCGCGTACAAGGGTCCCGCCTACCAGGCCTACTTTTCCACCCAGGACCATATCCGGGGTCTGCCGTTCGAGGTGCCGGCCACGTACATGGAGCGGTCACCCGTGTATCACCTGGATCGGATCAACGTACCGGTGCTCGTCCACGTGGCCACGAATGACGAAGACGTGGCCTTCCTCGAGTCCGATTTGCTGATCCAGGCGTTGCGGGCAAAACTACCGGAGCTTTCCGAAACCCGGGTGTACGTCGATGCACCGGGTGGCCACATGTTTTCTCGCCTCGTGGATCCGCTGACGTTGGAGCGGCGGGACACGCCAGAGCAGCGGGATTCCTGGAACCGGGTCTGGGCTTTCCTGGACTGGCACCTGCGAGATTACGACGGACGCTGACCCATAGCGTTGTGGGACCGATTCAAAAGTCGGTCTAGGCCGGAGGGCTCACCAGCGGATACCGGATTCCATGTTGTCGCCGGTTACCGCAGCGACCCGGTCGCAAGACCGAGGGCGGCCGCCGTTTCGGCAACGATCGTGGCCGCGCGTCGGGCCTCCTCCGCCGACACATCGAGGTGGAAAACCGCCCGGATCGTCCGCGGACCGACGGGCATCACCCGGACACCTCGCCGGCCCAGCTCGTCAGAGAACCGAGCGGCACTGACCCGGTCAGCCGGAACGTCGAAGAAGACCATGTTGGACTCGACGCCCGCCAGGTCCACTGAGATCCCCGGGGCTTCCGCGATGGCTGCCGCGAACCGTCGGGCGTTGGCGTGGTCCTCCGCCAGCCGCTCGACGTGGTGGTCGAGTGCGTACAGCGCGGCCGCGGCCAGGATCCCCGACTGACGCATCACGCCACCGATCATCTTCCGGAATCGATGGACGCGGGCCATCGTTTCCGCATCGCCCGCTATCACCGATCCGGCCGGCGCACCCAACCCTTTGGAAAAACACAGCGAAACCGTGTCGAAGTGACGTGTATAGGCGGTGGGTTCGACGCCCGCCGAGATGCACGCGTTGAGGAGCCTCGCGCCGTCCATGTGGCAGCGGAGACCGTGCGCCCGCGCTGCGCTCGTCACGGCCTCGACCGCGCCGAGCGGCCAGACACTCCCGCCACCACGGTTGTGCGTGTTCTCGACAATGACCAGCCGCGTACGCGGGAAGTGTACAGCGACCGGGCGAACTGCGGCGTCCACCACGTCCGCTGAAAAGATGCCGCGCGCTCCGGGAACCGTGTGGATCGAACAGCCGGCGACGGCGGCGAATCCCCCGGTTTCATACAGGAAGAAATGGCTCTGTTCGTGAGCGATGATCTCGTCGCCGGGTTCGGTCTGCGCGCGGATGGCACACAGGTTCGCCATGGTGCCCGTCGGCACGAACACGGCGGCTTCCTTGCCGAGCAACTCGGCGGCTCGCTCCTGCAATCTGGCGACGGTCGGGTCGTCACCAAGCACATCGTCGCCCACCTCGGCGTTTGCCATCGCCTGTCGCATCGCCGCGGTCGGCCGGGTGACCGTGTCGCTTCTGATATCGATCATGCCGAACAGGTGGAAGAAGGATTTGGATTTCCGGCGTTGTCGCGGTTCCCGCAAATTGCGCTGTCGCCTGGTCCGGAGCAAGCAACCGCGCGCCTGCCCGGCTGGGTGTCCCGGAACCGGAACGGCGTTTCCGGGTTATGGAATTGTCGCGCTGGCGCTCCCCCGGACATTTCATCGATCCTATGCGAACGACTCGATTGATTCGGCCGCTCACCGCCGCTGTCCTGCTAGCATCCTTCGGCTGCGGTAGGGGCGCACCCGCTGAGTTCACTGATGACGTTCCGGAAGCCGAACGCTACGGCGGTACTGCCGTGATCGCGTCGATCTCCGATATCCCCGACGTGAACCCGCTCACGTCGACCGAGACGCTCGCCGCCGAAGTCACTCAGTTCATCCTCTTCCTCCCCGTCATCCAGTACGACGACGATTTTCGTCCGATTCCGGGGCTCGCCCGCTCATGGGAAGTCGACGCCGACACCACGCTCCTGACTTTCCACCTCAGGGATGATGTGTATTGGCACGACGGCGTCCGGACCACTGCGTACGATTTGAAGCTGGCGTACGACCTGGCCCGCCACCCTGAAACCGGATTTCCGAATGCGTCTTTCTGGACGCACTACGGAGAGGGCACCGTCGTAGACTCCTTCACCTTCCAGGTGGAGTTGCGGCCGCACGCGGAGTTCATGGATCCCTGGCGCACCTTCACCGCCGTACCGCGCCATATCCTTGGCGAGGTACCGCCGTCACAGCTCAGTCAGCACCCCTTCAGCCACCATGCGCCGGTTGGCAATGGGCCGTTCCGGTTCGTGAGTCGCGTGGACGGGCAGAGCTGGACCTTCGAGGCGAACCCGGATTTCCCTGAAGAGCTGGGCGGCCGCCCGTATCTGGACCGTCTGGTCTACCGGGTGGTACCGGAGCCGACAACGCTCCTCACGGAACTGATCACGGGTCGCATCGACTTCTATCCGGCCATACCGCCGGAGCAGGCATCACGGGTCCTGGCGGACCCGAATCTGCGCCTGATCCACTACCCGGATCGCGCATTCGTGCTCATCGGGTGGAACCAGCGGCGTCCCCCATTCGACGACGTTCGCGTCCGACGCGCGCTCACGATGGCACTGGACCGGGGAGCCATCGTGGATGCCGTGCTCTACGGTTACGGCGCGCTGGCGAACGCCACGGTGCCGCCCTTCTTCTGGCAATACGACCTTGAAGCAGGTGCCGACCTGGGCTACGACCCCGAGGCCGCCAGGGCGCTCCTGGCCGAGGCAGGGTGGACGCCCGGGCCCGATGGTATCCTGCGCAACGCCGCCGGCCAGCCGTTCCAGTTCACGCTGAGTACGAATCTCGGCAACCAGGCGCGTGCCGATATCGCCCAGATCATCGAAGCCCAGTTGCGCCAGGTCGGAATCCAGGTACGCATCCAGATCCTCGAGTGGGGTACGCTGCTGGACCGGATCAACACACCGACGCTTCGGGACTTCGATGCCGTATTGATCGGGTGGCGGACCGAGTTCCGGATCGACGACACCGATCTCTTCCACTGCGACCGGCGCGATCAGCCGTTCCAGTGGGTCGGCCACTGCGATCCCCGGCTCGACAGTCTCCTGGACACCCTGCCGCTGATCGTGGACCGCGACGAGGCGCTGCCGCTCTGGCGCGAGTACCAGCGGCTGATCGCCGAGCAGCAGCCTTACACCTTCATCTACTTCCAGGAGCGCGTGCACGCCGCGCACAACCGCCTGCGGAACGTGCGACCCGACCCGCGAGGTGACTGGTACGGCGTCGCAAAGTGGTGGATCGCGCCCGGTCAGCGCACGGCGAGGTGATCGAATAGCCAGCGCCCTCGCCGGAGTTCATGAGCAACGGGTCCGCCTGAGCGGACCCGTTTCGTCTGCGCGCTGAAAGGGCTCGAAGGAAGCTCAACTGTCGCGCTCCGGGGGCTCCTGGAGACCGACGGCGTCCGGCGGGCGCAGGCCCCGCGCGTGACGGAGCGGGTTCTCGAGCAGGTGCGTCGGCACGACGAACGCGATGAGGAACACGACCAGCGACGCCGCGCACCCGATCAGGAGGAGCCACACGTTCCGGTGAGCGACGTAGGTGACTGCGGAGATGATCCCGGCAGTTACGCCGAAGAGGCTGAGCAGGACTCGCCTGACCTGGAGCAGCAGGAACCGCTGACCCTGCAAAACGTCCCGCGGGTGAAGCCGGATGCGCAGCTCGTCCCGCACCGCGCGCCGAACGAGGTCGCGCACGTTGCGGACAGCGTCCACCGCTTCGTGCGCTACGCCGCGAGCGATGGCCGTGGGATCCTGCGCCGTCGCCGCCAGCAGCTCGGAGCGGATTCGCCGGATGACCCGGCGGGCCAGCTCGATCCCGTTGAAATTGGGATCGTAGCGGAATCCGATACCTTCCAGGAGCGCCGCTGCCCTGAAGAAGTAGACCAGTTCCCGGGGAAGCATGAGCGGCCAGGTGTAGAAGGTGTTCATGATGTCCTGGACCATCTCCTGCACCTTGCGCGCGCCCAACTCGCCGGACCTGTTGAGGGTGGCCAGGATCTCCGCGGCCGCGTCCCTGACCTCGGCGCGGGACACGTCGGGGTCGATCATCCCCAGCTCGTACATCCCGTTGATGATCCCATCCAGGTCGTCCCGTGCGGCCGCCAGTGAGACTCTGAATATCTGGTCACGGGTGGCGCGGTTCAGATGGACGACCATCCCCCAGTCCAGGAACACGAGCGTCCCGTCGGACTCCACCAGGATGTTCCCCGGGTGCGGATCGGCGTGCATGAAGCCGACGATCATGAGCATGCGGAGGTAGGTCTCCGTCAATGTCTCGAGGAGCGCCTCGGGATCGATCTCTCCGGCGGCGATGCGGTCACCCAGCCGATCGACCTTGTCGCCTTCCACCCACTCCATCACGAGGACTCGCCGGCGAGTGAAGGCCTCGTACACCCGCGGCGCGCGGATCCGGCGGTCGGCGCCGAAGTGCTTCTGGAACAGCGCCATGTGCACGGCCTCCTCTCGGAAGTCCATCTCCTCCCGGATGCGGACGCTGAACTCGCGGACGACGTTCGTCAGCGCCTTTACGTGGTGGTTCGGGAAGAGGATGTTGAGGAGCAGAAGAATGCGGAATGAAATGTCCAGATCGAGGGCGACGAGCGCCTCGACACCGGGGCGCAGGATCTTCACCGCGACTGTCGTATCCTGCAGTCGTGTCCGGTGGACCTGCCCGAGGCTGGCCGCTGCGACCGGTTGGGGATCGAAGCCGGCGAGAATCGTTTGCGCATCGTCGCCCAGCTCGGCCCGGATCACGGCCTCGATCTGATTCACCGGATCCGGCGGCACGCGGTCCTGCAGCGCTCGAACGGCGGACAGGTAGGGCTCCGGCAGGATGTCGGCGCGAGCGCTGAAGACCTGGGCCAGCTTGATGAAAGTCGGCCCCAGGCGCGCGACAGTCGCGGTGAGACGCCGGGCCCTGCGCTCGTGCGCCTCGAACGTCAGGACGCGGCGGCGGCCGAAGAGTATCCAACGCCGCCTGTCGCGCAGGAAAGCCAGGACGAACGGCGTCAGCGCGAGGAATATCTGGAATGCCCGGCGCCAGCGCCTCAACATGGGTCCACGCGATCTCTATCGATATCGGATTCGGCCCTGGCGGTGCCGCGGTCCGTCCGCCGTCTGCTCGGACGGCCGCCCACGACTACTGCGATCAGGGCCGGGGGCTCCGGATCCGCTCAATCGGCGGCGACCCGGTCCAGTATGGCCTCCTGCCTCGTCCACATTGCGCTCGCGATGCGGTCAGCGCCTTCAGGGTGATCGTGGCCCAGGACATGGAGAGTCCCGTGGATCGCGAGCCTCGCGAGCTCCCGGGCTGCCGTCTGCTCGTGCTCGGCCGCCTGCCGCAGCGCCTGGTCGAATCCGATATAGATGTCGCCAGACGGATCCTCGCCGGCGGCGTGCAATGCGAAGGAGAGTACGTCGGGTGGATAGTCCCGCCCCAGGTAACGGCGGTTGAGTTTGACGATGTCTTCATCGCCGAGGAGAGTGACCGAGACTTCGGCGTTGTTGACACCCTCGGTGATGAGCGTCTCGACCACCGCGCGGCGCAGCAGGCGCCGGAGCTCAGCGGCCGGGGGCACCGATCCGGTTCCGGCGCGCCTGCGGGTGCGCAGGAGTCCGCTCGGCCATTGGACATGGACGCGGCGGCTCATTGCGGGTCACCCGCTCGCGGCGGTGCGCAGCTCGGCCGGCGCGGGCGTGGGGATCTCGCGCGGAGCCGGGTAGTCGATGCGCTGATGGTGGATCCCGGCCAGAACGCTGGAGAGCTTGTCCTTGATGATGGCGATCTCACCCAGGGTGAGCGGCGCGTCATCGAGCTGACCCATCTGAATCTTCGAATCCACGATGCGCGAGACAAGCTCCCGGATCTTCTCGGGCGTGGGGTCCGCGAGCGCCCTTGCCGCCGACTCGACGGAATCAGCGAGCATCGCGATCGCCGTCTCCTTCGATTGGGGACGGGGACCCGGGTAACAGTACTCCGCCGGATCGACAGTCCCCTCCGGTTCCTCCTCGAGCGCCCGGGTATAGAAGAAGCTGATCGGCTGAGTGCCGTGATGCTCCGCGATGAATGCCTTCACGCAGTGCGGCAGCTTCGCCTCATCCGCGAGCCGCAGCCCCTCGATGACGTGGCCCCTGACGATGGCCGCCGATGTGGCCGGCTTCAGCCTGTCGTGCGGATTGCGCCCCTGGTTCTGGTTCTCCACGTAGAACTGGGGCTTCACCATCTTCCCGACGTCGTGGTAGTAGATCCCGACGCGGGTCAGCAGCGAATGCGCGCCGATGGCGTCGGCAGCGGCCTCGGCCAGGTTGGCCACGGTGATCGAATGGGCGTACGTCCCCGGCGCCTCCAGCGCGAGCCGCTTCAACAGCGGGCGGTTGAGGTCCGACAGCTCGAGGAGCGTCTGGTCCGTGGTGATCCGGGTGAACGCCTCGAACACCGGCAGGAATCCCATGGCGAGGAACGCGCTCGCGACGGCGTTGATCGTGGTCCACGAGATCGAGCCCAGGATCTCCCCGAACTCGCGGCTGCGCAGGAGACCCAGACTGAACTCGCCTGCCGCGTAGGCGCCCGCAATGAACGCGATGAACACCCAGGTCTGGGCACGCCGGCGCACGACCCTGACGCTGAGCGACGCGGCGGCTCCGCCGATGACCATTGGGAAGAGCGATGCGTAGTTGGAGAACGGAGCCTGCGCCGCCAGCAGGATCGCGGTCACGAGCGACATGTGGAGGGCCATGCGACCGTCCCACAACGTCGCAACGACCAGCGCCGGGAACACGATCGGCACCAGCTCCAGCGGCCAGCCGGCCTGGACGAGTATCGCGCCCGCACCTGTAACGGCCACGATCAGCCCCGCGAGCAATACGACGTGCCGCAGGTTGCGGTAGACCGGCTCGCGGTAGAAGAAGAGGAGCAGCCCGAAGATCGAGAGCGCCAGCACGTTTACCACGCAGGCGCCGATCACGCGCAATGTGCTCGCCTGCGGCTCCAGCTCGCCTCGCTCGATCAGAGCGTCCCGGTACGCCCGTAGCCGCTCGACCTCCAGGTCGCCCATGCGCTGGTGGGAAGCGACGATCCGTTCACCCGCCAGCACCTCACCCTTGATTTCCGGCACGGCGAGTCGCGCGTTGGCGCGGGCCATCTCCGTGGCGTCACGGTTGAGGCGCAACGTCGGCTGGAAGAACCGGATCAGGATCCAGCGCTGGAGTTCGGCGGCCTCTGGCCGCGGCGACTGGAGGTAGGCGGCGGCGCGATCGTAGAAGCTCGTGGCCGTGACCACGGAGTCGCGGGGCATGATGCGCTCGGTGTCGCCCGTGCGGATGCGCACCTGCAGGGCGCGACTCTCGTCGAGCTCGGCGCGATGCGCAACACCGGCAGGGAGGATGCCGGCGACGGCCAGCTCGAGCGCGCGCCGGAGATTCTGCCGCTGCGTCGCGTCCTGCAGGAGCGCCACGGCGTCCGTCGTCACCGCGAAGCCGTACGAGCGCAGCAGGTCACGTATCGCTTCCTCGCCTTCCTGACCGCCTATCGCCGCGGCCGTGTCGGCGCGGCTCATGAACTCGCCGATCCGGGCCAGCATTGTATCGGCCGCTGCGGCGTCGAAATCGAAAATCGGACTGACAGTCGCGGCAGCTTCCGCTCGCTCGCTCGCCAGCTCCGCTTCGGACTTGTGAATGTTGAAGCTGAACTCGGCAATGACGTCGCGGTCCGAGATGGTGCCCCTTTCCGGGACCGGCATGTCGCGGACCGGGGTGACCGGGTAGAACAGATGCACCACGAGCGCGACGGCAACCAGGAGCACGACGCGCGCGCCGTGGTGCAGGACTCCATCCGGCCACGCGCGGCCTGGTCGTTCGCTCAGTATGCGAACCGCGTCACGGAAACCGAGACGATCGCCCAATCAGCGCTCCGATTCGCCTTCTTCCGCGGCGGCGTAGGCCTGGATGATCTCCATCACCAGACGGTGCCGGACCACGTCCACCGCGTCCAGGTACACGAACTCGATGCCTTCGATGCCCTTCAGGATCCGCTCCACCTGGAGCAGCCCGGAATCCTCGCGCCTGGGCAGGTCGATCTGGGTCTTGTCACCCGTGATCACCGTCCGGGAGTTCAGGCCCAGACGCGTCAGGAACATCTTCATCTGCTCGCGCGTCGCGTTCTGAGCCTCGTCCAGGATCACGAACGCGTCGGCGAGCGTGCGACCGCGCATGTACGCGAGCGGCGCGATCTCGATTGTGCGCGACTCGATCGCCCGTTGCACCCAGTCCGTGGGCATCATGTCGTCCAGCGCGTCGTAGAGCGGCCGGAGATACGGATCGACCTTCTCCTGCAGGTCGCCCGGCAGGAAGCCGAGGTTCTCGCCAGCCTCGACCGCCGGGCGCGCCAGGACGATGCGCCGCACCCGATTCTTACGCAGTGCATCGATCGCCATGGCCACCGCGAGATACGTCTTTCCTGTACCCGCCGGCCCGATGGCGACGACGATGTCGTGCTTCGCGATCGCCCTCAGGTAATCCCGCTGCCCCACCGACTTCGGCGCGATGACCTTGCGCGAGCCGGGGAGATAGACGCGGACGTCGTCGTCCGACGTGGCTTCGGTGGCGGCACCGTTGCTCCGGGCCTCCGGCTGCGCCTCGTGAAACGCGCGTGCAATGGCGCCGGGCTCCACGACGCTGCCCATCCTCGCCCACTCGATCATGCGCCGGGCGGCGGGCAATGCGCGCTCGACGTCGGCCTGGGGCCCCGAGAGGATCAGGTCGTTGTCCCGGAGAACGACGCGACACCCCGATAGTCGCGCAAGCTCCAGCAGATTCGCGTCGTTGACTCCCGCGAGGACGAGCTGGTCGGCGCCCTCAGCCGCCAACCGGTGCTGCACATTCGTACCTTGCAATACTACTGACTCCCTTCGCCGCTCACGACGCCGATCCCCAGCTCGCGCAGCTCCGCGTTGCCGACCGGGGCCGGTGCGCCCTCGAAGAGCGCTCTCGCCGCAGTGGTCTTCGGAAACGCGATCACGTCGCGCAAACTGCCGACCCCCGCCATGAGCATGGCCAGTCTATCGAAACCGAAGGCGAACCCGCCGTGCGGCGGCGCGCCGTAGCGGAACGCCTCCAGCAGGAAACCGAACTTCCGTTCGGCATCGGCGCGGTCCATTCCGAGAGCCCGGAACACCCGTTCCTGGATCTCGAGGTCGTGGATACGGATCGAGCCGCTCGCCATCTCATGACCGTTATACACCACATCGTACGCACGGCTTCGGATCCGCTCGGCAAAGAGCCGCCGGGCGGCGTCGACCGGGAGTGGCGCATCATCGCGCGTGTATTCGAGCAGCACCGGCAGGTCGTCCGGGTGGGGCATGGTGAACGGATGGTGCGCCGCCACAAGCCGACCCGCATCGATGTCCCAGTCGAACAGCGGGAAATCGGTGATCCAAGCCCACCGGTGCACCGACGGATCCCGCAGGCCCAGGCGGTCGCCGAGGTGGCGCCGCAGCGCGTCGAGCCCCGCCTCCGCACCCCCCAGCCGCTCGGCGTCCGTGGCGCCGAGATGACTCTCCGCCACCAGCGGGAGCGATCGGAAGTGGCCGATCACGACAACGAACAGGTCGCCCCGCTGGAGCCCGGTCGCGGCGAGGAACCGAGCCGTCGCCGCATCGTCGAGCGCGCGCGCGAACTGGCCGGTCAGCCCCTCGTCCCCGACGCGTACCCACAGCGCTCCGCTGGCGCCGGCCGCTTTCGCGATCCCCGCGAGACCATCCAGGTCCTTGCGAGTGAGCGTCGCGCCAGCGCCAACTGCACGGATACCCCGGATGCGGGCACCTGTGCCTCGCGTATCCTGGAAGAGGCGGAAGTCCGCGTCCTGGAGCAGCTCCGTCACGTCCTGGATCTCCATGCCGAAGCGAAGATCCGGCTTGTCCGTGCCGTACCGCTCGAGCGCTTCCTGGTAGGTCATGCGCGGAAACGGCGTCGCCAGCTCGATCCCCAGGATCTCGGAATAGATGGCCGCGATCATCCCGTCGGCGACGGCGAAGATGTCGTCCTCGCTCACGAACGACATCTCGGCATCGATCTGGGTGAACTCCGGCTGGCGGTCGGCGCGCAGGTCCTCATCGCGCAGGCACCGCGCTATCTGGAAGTACCGGTCGTAGCCGGCCACCATCAGGAGCTGCTTGTAGAGCTGCGGCGACTGCGGCAGCGCATAGAACTCGCCGTGGTGGATGCGGCTGGGCACGAGATAGTCGCGCGCGCCTTCCGGCGTACGCCGGGTCAGCATGGGCGTCTCGATCTCCCAGAATCCGTTGTCCGACAGATAACGACGTACGACCTGCGCCATCCGGTGCCGCATCTCGAGGGCCTGCCGGAGCTCGTCCCGGCGCAGGTCGAGGTACCGATAGCGCAGGCGCAGCTCCTCGGCGGGGAGCTCCTCGCCGGGCGCCCTGGAAACCGGGATCGGCGGCGTCTGCGCAGCGGAGAGCACCTCCAGCTCCGCGACGTGCACTTCGATCGCGCCGGTGGGCGACTCCCGGTTGACGTTCTCCTCGGGTCGGGCGACGACGCGCCCCGAGACCGCAATGACCGTCTCCTGCCCCAGTCGGCGCGCCTTTTCGATGACGGCCGCGGGCGTGTGGCCCGGGCCGAAAGAAAGCTGGACGCGCCCAGAGCGGTCACGTAGATCGATGAATATCAGGCCGCCGAGATCGCGGCGTTTGTGGACCCATCCGGCGAGGCGGACGGTGTCACCCACGTCATCGAGGCCCAGGGTACCGGCGACAGTGCTGCGATAGTGGGTCGGCAAAGAGTGGCTCATGCTCTCGATCCAGGGTGCCGATGGCGCCGGACTCGTGTTCTGCCGGGCGCCGCGGCGAAGAAGTTGGTGGTGGTGATCAGCGCGAGCGAGAAGCCGGCGGCATCGGCGACCCAGTCGCCGAATTCCGCAGTGCGTTCCGAAATGCCCGCCTGGTGCAGCTCGTCGAGGGCCGCAATAGAGAAGGCGCAGGCTACCAGCCACGCGCGGCCCGGCCAGATTCCCGCCCTGCGCCAGCCGAGACCCGCGCTGACGCCCAGCAGACCGTAGGCAAGGAAATGCGACAGTTTATCGAACATGGGGACCGGCACCGTCGGCAGATTGGTGCGTCCCCCCGCCCACAGCAGGACCGCGGCCCAGCACAGAGCGGGCAGGTACGCGAGCCCCCGCCTCAAGCCCCTTCGGCTTCCTTCAGCGCGTTGTAGAAGTCGGCTACCGAGGTGGCGCCCACGAGCCGTTCGCGGATCGACTCCTTCTGAACGAGTCGCGCGATCCGGCTCAGCGCCTTGATGTGCGGGCCCGCCGCCGATTCCGGGCCAATGAGCAGGAATACCAGGCGCACCGGCTGGCCGTCGAGCGCGTCGAAATCGACCGGCGTCTCCGTGACGCCGGCGGCCATCCGGAGCTCCGGCACGGCATCGGACTTCCCGTGGGGTATCGCGACTCCGCTACCGATCCCGGTGGAGAGGATCGCCTCCCTCTCCTCCACGGCGCGCAGCACGTCGGTCGGCCGGTCGATACCGTCGGTGACCGTGACGATCTCGACCAGTTCGCGCAGGAGATCGGGTTTGGTACGTGCCCGGAGCGGGACCCGAATCCGGTCTTCCGTCAGGATATCCGTCAGGAGCAAGTGGGCACGCCTCGCGCAAGAGCCGACGACAACCGCGAAATCGCTTCCATGTCCGCAACCGCCCGGGTTTTCACGGGTTTTCGTATCCTGCACAATCTCGTTAAGTTAACTGGTGCGTGTTGGCGTATCAATGGCATGGATCGGCGGTATGAACGCGTTGTCTGGCATGGTCGCGGCGGGGTTGGCGGTGCTTCTGTCGACGTCTCCGCTCGCCGCGCAGCGCCTGCTGGACTGGCCGGTCCGGACGGGCGCGGATCCCGAAGCGATCAGCGCCGGCGCGGGCGCGGTTTTCTGGAATCCCGCGGGCGCGGCGTGGCTGGACCGGCGAGGAGAAGCGCTGCTGGTGGACATCCGCGGCCCGGCGTCCGCACACGTCGGCGGGTTCGCCGCGGCAGCGTCGGTCCGCACGGTCGACCCGGTCGTCTTCGCCGTCGGTTTCCACCGACTCGGGCTGGCGGGGATCGAGCGCACTACCCGGTCACCCGACTCGCAGGGCCAGTTGCTCGATGTGTCGGAGAACGTGTTCCGCGCGGTCACCGCGTGGACCGTCGCGGACGTGCTCGCGGTCGGGCTGGTACTGGAACACTGGCGTTCGCACCCGGGCGGATCCGGTTCGCGCCTGGGCGCGGGCACCATGATCCGCGTCGGCGGGCGCTGGCGTCCGGCGATCGGTGTCGCTGCGTACGCCGGCCCGGGCTCGCCCCGCTGGTTCACTGGCGCCGAGATCCGGCGCTCAGTCTCGGCGGGCGGACCCGCCGAGATCGTTGCGGCGTACGGGATGACGCAGGACAGCCGGCTCAGCGTGCCCGGACACCGCGGCATGGTCGCCGCCGAGTGGAACGACCGCGTCCGCGTCGCGGCCGGGATCGCGGCCGAACCCAGCGGCACCATGATCCACGTGGACCCGCTGATCGAGGCCCGCGTCCGCATTGGATCCTTTACCCTGAGTGTCCTCCGCGAGGAGCTGGCGAGCGGGTTCGGCGCCGCGCACTACCTCGGCTTCGCGGCCACGTTTTGAAACTGGATCTCCGCCGGAACGTTCGGCGCACGCCGAAGAACGCCGGCTCCCGAGATTGGTGATGGCAGATCGGATCGACCTGTTGGAAGTCACGCCGCAGGAGGCTGAAGCGGCGCTCACCGCGCACTTCGCCGGGCGCGGCGAGCCTGCCTATCGTGCGCGCCAGGTCCTCTCCTGGCTGTACGACCGCCGCATCGCGGACTTCGCCGCGATGACCGATCTGCCCGCGCGAGAACGGGCAGCGCTGGACGAGGCGTTCACAGTTGCGGCGCCGGTAGCGGCCGCGATTTCAGTATCCGATGACGGTACCGCCAAGCACCTGTGGCGCATGGCCGATGGCGAGCTCGTCGAATCGGTGCTGATTCCTACGACCAACAGGGTGACGCTGTGCATTTCGTCGCAGGCCGGCTGCGCCATGGCGTGCGTATTCTGCGCGACAGGGTGGTCGGGATACCGCCGCAACCTGACGGCCGGCGAGATCGTGGCTCAATACAGGGGCGCGGCGAGCTGGGCGGCGGAGCACGGGCTCGGCGAGATCACCAACATCGTGTTCATGGGGATGGGCGAGCCGTTCATGAACACCGACGCGGTGATGCGTTCGCTCACGCTCCTGAACGGCGCGTATGGCGTCGGAGCCAGACGCATTACCGTGTCGACAGTGGGTGTGATCCCCGGGATCCGGCGACTCGCCGAGCGCCCTGAGCAGTTCGGGCTCGCGCTCTCGCTCCACGCCCCCAACCCGGAGCTGCGGCGTCGCCTGGTGCCGATCGAAAAGAAGTATCCGCTGGACCAGCTCATGGCCGCGTTGCAGGACTTCGTCGCCGCGGGCGGCCGGAGAATCACTTTCGAATACGTGCTGCTGGACGGCGTCAACGACTCCCTCCCGCTCGCGGCCGAGCTGGCGGCGCTCGCCCGCTCGGTGCGCGCACACGTCAATCTCATTCCGTACAACCCGGTCCCCGGCGCGGGCTTTCGCCCTCCGGCCGCGAACCGGACGAAGGCGTTCGCCGCCGCGGTCCGCGAGCACGGCGTCGAAGTCACCGTGCGCACGCCACGAGGCCGCGACATCGCCGCCGCGTGCGGCCAGCTCCGCGCGGAGCACGCGACGCGACCGCCCAAACCGTACCTTGCGCTGCTCACCGCGTAGCGGCGCGCGGGTACCGCCAACTTCCACGTCGGAGTCGCAGACGACGCAACGTCACTCGGGATCGATTTTGGGCGATGGCACGGGCGATCACCACGCAGCAGCCTGGCCGTCCTGGGTGGCAACGTAGCTGCGTCCCCCGAAACCGCTGCCGGCTACGTCGCGGGTGAGAGGCAACTCTACTGCCTGAGAGCGATCCTGACCTACGGCGCTAGCCCGCAAACCGCGAACACTGCCCCGCCGCGAACCACTGGCCTTGGCCCTAGCCCTAGCCCTAGCCCTTTGCCTTTCAACGCCTTACCGCCCGAACAGCCGATGCCATAGCCGCGCCACCGGCAACTCGTCGGCGGCACGCGTGGCGGCGTCCGGCGGCCAGTCCTCACCCACGATCACCGTGACTTCGAGGTGCAGCGTCGGGTCGGGCTCGCTCCGGAGCTGGACCGGGACGCCCATGGCGGCGGCGACGGCCCGTGCCACTGATTCGTCGCCGACCCTGTCAATGACGACTGTGGTATCACGGCCGAAGGAGGATGCATTGCCGAAATACACGACGTCGAAGCCCGCGGCACGCAGGTGGTCCGTCGCCAGGCGCGCGAGCCCCGCCCGGCCGGCGCCGTTGAGTACCTGAACACGAATGCGGGTACGGGGAACGTTTTCGACGGCGACTACGGCACTCTCCGAGGGTTCAGGGAGTGCTTCCTCCGGCAGTGCGCCACCGAATATCGCGAGCGCTTCGATGGCAGCGGCGCCGAGCGCCAGTATCGCGAAACCGACCAGCGCGAACGACAGCGCGCGGACGCGCGGGGACATGGCTCAATCGTCCGGGCGCAAGCGCCGGCGGTCGCCCGGGCCATGCCCGACCGGCTCACCGCCTGGCGATTCGGAGACTACGGCGTTCCAGAACGACATGGTCTCGGGGCGAATCGCGCGGTGCCTGGCCAGCGAATGCCGGATGCGGTGCGCGATGACTTCGCGCAGCACCGCATCGAACTCGTGGGGCATGCGTGATCGCAGCTCCGCCCGCATTTCGGCGTCGGCGGCGCGCCCCGGCTCGAGGTAATCGGCCAGGTACAGTGCGCGCCCGAGTCGATCGAGATCCGGGTGCCCCACGGTGTGATATGCAATTGCGCGGAGAAGGCCGGCATCGGTTACGCCGAGGCTGGCGAGCCGGGCGGCGGCGGCAGGACCGTGGAGCGTCGCGCCGGGAAAGTCCCGGAACTCGGGATCCACCTGGTCGCGGAGCGTCTCGGGGTCGGCGCCCTTGAGCGCGTCATGGAGCCAGCCCGCCGCGCGCCAGCGGGCGCGCGCCGATGCGTCGAGACCAAGACGCAGCGCCCACGAATCCAACAGCGCCGCGACTCTCGCCGCGTGGGCACGGCGGTTGTCGCTCATCTCCACCCAATCCGGGAGCTGGCCCTCGGCGGCGGCCGCCACGAGGTCGGCGCCGCCAGGCCAACGGTCGTCGTCAGTCGAATCCACGGCGAACGTACGGCTCGAGTACTGCCCTGTTTCGAATGGTGGTGCCTACGAGGTAATTCCACCCCTTCAGCTCGACCCCATTCCCGACCCGGGAGTCAATGACACGACACCCCGGACCGACGACGGTTTCCGCACCGATCTGCGTTTCGCCTTCCAGAACCACGCCCGGGTAGATCACAGTGTCCCGCCCTATGACCACCTCGACATCGACGTATACCGTGTCGGGGAGCAGAAAGCTGACTCCGGCGGCCATGTGCCGCCGGACGATGCGGTCCCGGATCATTACGCTGGCGCGCGCGAGCGCTGCGCGGTCGCGGACCAGAAACGCCTCCGCGGGATCTGCCGGTGACGCCGTGGCGATCTCCCTCGCCGCGTCCTCCATCCTCTGGTCGCGCGCAATCCGGTCGAGCAGCTCGCGCGAAGCCCAGATCGCGAGCAGCTCACCATCCTGCCCGCGCAACACTCGATCGAGCGGACCCGCAGTGAGCGCCGTCAAAGAACGGGAGAGCATGGGCGCGGCTGCGTCGACCACGAGCACCCTGTCGATGCCGTCTCCGAGACTCTGTGACAGCTCCGACCACCAGGCCTCCTTCCGCTTGACCGCGATCGGCTCGACGGGCGGTCCGCCGAACACCGCCGGATCGACCGGAGTGCCGGTCACCAGCCTGAGCTGCCGCGGCGCCGGTTCCAGCGCGACGACTGCGGTGAGCACGTGCCAGGCAAGGCTCCGTCCCGCGAGCGGGTGCAGATAGGTGGGCAGCCGCGACGCGATCGCGTCCTCGGACGCGCCGCGGAGCGCCACGACTGCGCCAGCCCACTCAGCCATGCGGAATCGCAGCCGGGCGCCGCCCACAAGTGGACGGTCGGCATTCGCGAGCGAGGCTGTGACCGGTAACGCTTCGCATCCGTGCGCGTAGCATCACGTCATACCAGGACGATGTTGTCGATCAGGCGAGTCGTACCCACGAACGCGGCAACCGCGAGCACGGAGCCGGGAACCGCGACGTCGAGCCGGTCGAGGGAGTGTGGATCCACCAGCTCGACGTACTGGACTCTGGCGTCAGGCTCGCGCCCCACCATATCCGCCACGATGCCGCACAACCGGGCCCCATCCCGTTCGCCGGTGAGGAACACGTCCCTAGCCTTGCTGAGGCCCCGGTAGAGCGCGGTCGCGCTCTTGCGTTCGCTCGGCGAGAGGTACGTGTTGCGCGAGCTCATCGCCAGGCCGTCCTCTTCCCGCACGATCGGCGCTACGTCGATCTCAATGCCGAAGTCGAGGTCCTCGGCCATCCGCCGGATGAGCACGGCCTGCTGGAAGTCCTTCTGACCGAACACGGCCACGTCCGGCCGCACTACGTTGAACAACTTCGCCACGACGGTCAACACGCCGTCGAAATGGCCGGGCCGATAGTGTCCGCAAAGCCGGTCCGCGAGAGGCCCCGCCGTGACCCGGATGTCGGGCGCCCCTCGCGGATAGAACTCCTCCGTTCCCGGTGCGAAGAGCAGGTCGACGCCGCGGCTTAGCGCCAGCTCGGCGTCTCGGGCGAGGTCCCGGGGATAGCGCTCGAGGTCCTCACCGGGGCCGAACTGGAGCGGGTTCACGAAGACGGAGAGAACGACGACGTCGGCCCGCGCCCGCGCGCGGTCGACCAGGGAGAGGTGGCCCTCGTGCAGGTAACCCATCGTCGGTACGAGGGCGAGCCGACGGCGGTCCATGGACCCGCCGCTGCCGCGGTCGGCATCCGGCGGGCGAGTCGCCTCACGCGCCTCTTCCAGAAACGCGTGCAACCCGGCGACAGTGTCTACGGTCTTCAATCGAAGGAGTGCTCCGGTCCCGGATATGAACCCTCGCGTACGGCATTGATGTAGTCGCTGACACCCTTGCGCGCCGCCGAACCCAGCTCCGCGAATCGCCGCAGAAATCGCGGCTGGAAGCCCTCGTTGATCCCGAGCATGTCGTGGAGCACGAGCACCTGGCCATCGACCTCGGCGCCCGCGCCGATCCCGATGGTCGGAACGTCGACGGAGCGCGTGATCTCGCCGGCCAGCGCGGTCGGCATGAGCTCCAGGACCATGCTGAACACGCCGGCATCCGCGATACGCTTCGCCTCATCCCTGAGGCGGGCCGCCTGATCCGGTCCGCGACCCTGGACGCGGTAGCCTCCGAGTGCGTGCACGGACTGGGGTGTCAGGCCGAGATGGCCCATGACCGGGATGCCCGCCCGAACGAGGGCGGTGATACGCTCGCAGATCGCGGGGTCGCCGCCTTCCAGCTTAACCGCCTCGGCTCCGGTCTCCTGGAGAATGCGGCCCGCATTGCGCAGGGCGTCAGCGACCGACACCTGGTAGCTGAGGAACGGCATGTCGACCACCATCAACGCGCGCTGCACGCCGCGCCGCACGGCGCGCGCGTGGTGGATCATGTCATCGAGCGTTACGTAGAGCGTGGACTCGTAGCCGAAGATGACCTGGCCGAGTGAGTCGCCGACGAGGATGACGTCGACGCCGCACTCGTCGAGTATGCGGGCGAAGAGGACGTCGTACGCAGTAAGCGCGACGATCTTCTCGTCGCGCTCTTTCATCTCCAGGAGGTCGCGCACCGTAGTGCGCCGTGCCTGGCTCGTGCCGTGGGCACTCATGTGCTGTTCCGACCGCGGGCGGCCGCCGGGAAAATGGCCATAATTGTGCGCCCGCGTTGGGGTTGACGTTGCCCGCAAGTTAATCCAGTATCCCGGGTGTGTCAAACCCGATCCGCTACGATTCGCTCCTCGTACGCCACCTCGCGCGCGAGCTGGACGACAGGTTCCGGGGTGTCCGCGCGAGCGCCATTCGGCTGGATCCGGACACCCGCGTCGCCTCGATCGAGCTGGAAGACACCGCCCTCGAATTCGACCTCCATCCCACCCGCGGGTGGATCTCGATCGGCGCTCCTCGCCCCGCCGCCCGCGTCATCCCCCTGAAGCGCAGGTCCGTAATCGCCTCGGTCACGGCGCCGCCAGACGAACGTCGGCTCGAGATACGCCTCGGCGGCACCGGTGACGGAAGCGAACGCCCGCGTGCGGTGATCGTGGAGCTGATGACCAATCAGTGGAACACTGTGGTGCTGGGCGACGGCGACCGGATCCTGGCGGTCCTGTGGAGTCGGTCGGCGGGCGATCGCAACCTGCGGGTGGGCGCACGGTACGAACCACCGGCCCCGAGCGGCCGTGCCGGCGTCGACGGTGCCCTCGATTGGGACGATTGGGTAGCCCTGCTCGGCGACGTGCCTGCCGAAGATCGGGGCAGGCGGCTGGTGTCGGCGGTTGCGTGGACGAGCCCGCTGAACGCCGGCGCCATTCTGGGTGGCGGCGATCTACGCGGCGCGTACGAGCGCTACGGCTCGCTCGTCGCGGACGACACGCCACGCCCGGCCGTGGTGACGACGGCCGAGGGCACGGCACCCTACCCGTTCCCGCTCCCCGGCTTCGATTCCACGCCATGCGCATCGATGCTCGAAGCCATCGCCAGGGCCTGCGGGGCCACGGCCGCTGAGTCGACGGGAGCGGTGGTTCCCGGCATGTCGCCCGAGCTGATCGCGGCGGTGGAACGCCGGATCGGTCGGCTGGAGAATCGCGCGCGGCGACTGAGGGAAGAGCGCGATGGCGCCGCACCCGCTGCGGCCCGCCTGCGAAGTCACGCAGACCTGCTGCTCACCAATCTCCATTCGGTCCGCCGCGGCGACACCCGCGCCGAGCTGCAGGATTTCTCTGGCGACACGGTGGTGATCGAACTGGATCCGGCGCTGTCACCCATTGAAAACGCCGAGCGGCTCTACGAGACAGCCCGAAAGCGCGAACGCGCCGCGCGGGCATTGCCGCCATTGATCGAGTCGGTGGAACGCGAGATCGCGAGTCTGCGGGAGCTGATTCGCCAGGCGGAGATCGGTGAGGCGTCAGCAGACCAGATCCGCCAGGCGGCGGGGCTGGGTGAAGAGCAGGGATCCGGTTCCCGCGCCGGCGCGCCGAAGATGCGGCCGGGGGGTCCAGCGACGCCTGCACTGCCCTACAGGGTCTTCAGGACTACGGGAGGATTCGAGGTTCGCGTCGGTCGCAGCGGACGGGACAACGACGAGCTCACCTTCCGGCACTCGTCACCGAATGACGTGTGGCTGCACGCCCGCGATTCAACCGGTGCCCATGTCATCCTGCGGTGGCCGCATCGGGATGAGAATCCTCCGGCGCAGGCGCTGCGAGAGGCAGCCGTACTCGCAGCGCTCCACAGTCAGGCGCGCACGTCGGGGCTGATTCCGGTGGACTGGACCAGGCGGAAGTACGTGAGAAAGCCGAGGAAAGCGCCGCCCGGGAAGGTCGTGATCGAGCGCGCGAGGACCGTCTTCGTGGAACCGGATCCGTCTCTCGCCGAACGGCTCCGCGCGCCAGGCTGAAGCGGCCGCGGCACCCGCTGTTCAGAAACTCCAGCGGATTCCAAGGACGGGGACGGCCCCGAGACGCGCGAGCGGGCGGGGCTCCGCGTCGACGCCGCGGTCGTAATAGTAGAACATGGCGTCGCGGTGGCTCAGCGCGTTGACCAGCTTCGCGTAGGGCGCAACGGTGATCCGCCGGCTCAGCCGGTGTGTGGTCCAGCGCGCTGACAGTTCCGCGTCGAGGCGGAAGTACGGCCGCTCGGTCGAATCGGTCGGCGTTACCTGTGCTCCTAAGTCTTCAGGGTCGGTGACTGCCGCCGACGCCACACCGCGGGTGCCGTGCTCGAGCACGATGGAAGTGACGGGTAGCCCGTGGCCAAACGCGGCATTCACACGCAGGTTCATCGGGCCCCATGCCGCGCCTATGCTCGCCGTCGCGAGGTGTCTGCCGAGGGGCACGGCGCTGGTGTCCGACGCGGAGGGCTC
>Ga0180220_1001085_pt1 | contig 22126 bp, 19 predicted proteins | sample eDN5th37CBELigBY_FD_151335 | JGI IMG/M metagenome (GOLD analysis project Ga0180220, IMG submission 151335) | Enriched backyard soil microbial communities from Emeryville, California, USA - eDNA 5th pass 37_C BE-Lig BY (version 2) (version 2) | ecosystem: Environmental > Terrestrial > Soil >...
GGGAGTGGCAACGGGTAGCTTTGGCTAGAGCCTTTACAAGAAAGCATGGCATTTTGGTTTTGGATGAACCCACATCAGCTATAGATGCGCTGGCAGAATTTGAAATATACTCTACTGTAATCAATCAGAGGAGATCGAGGACCATTATTCTTGTATCTCACCGGTTAACCTGTGCTGTCAGCGCAGATTTAATAATTGTTATGAGAAATGGGGAAATTGTTGAAAAAGGTGTGCACAATGAACTAATTCAACGTGGTGGTTATTATCAAAAAATGTATTACTCTCAAGCTACTCCGTTCTTGAATCAAAAGTCAGGATGAGAATAAATAAAATGAGAACAAGGGAGGTCCAAACTTGGATAATATAATCGAAAGCACGAGTGTGTCCCAACCTAATTTTGCAAACATTTTTTTCGGAGGAGAGACGCCACCTAGAATTGGAACTTTTATTGTCTTGAAAATAACTCAAGCTTGCAATTTGAGATGTTCTTATTGCTATTCTTGCGGTGGAGAAACCAATCAAATGATGGAAACTGCATTGGCAGTAAAAGCTATCGAACAAACGGTATTTGCCAATCCTGGCAAGCTGATTCATGTTGCATTTCATGGCGGAGAACCGCTGGTAGCCAAACAAACGATATATGAAGTTGTGGAAATCATTTCCGCCAAACCATACAGAAATCGCATCAGGTACGTCATTCAAACGAACGGCACATTGTTGAATCAGGAAATTATAGAGTTCATAAAAAAGAATAAAATCATGATGGGAATTAGTCTCGATGGTATTAAAGAGGCGAATAAGCTGCGAGTCGATGTAATGGGTAGAGAATCGTACGAGAGAGTCTTAAGAGGAATGGAAAAGCTCAGGGAGAATCAAGTTCCTTTTGGGATTTCTTCAGTCATTACAACCAAAAATATAGATGCAGTAGAAGATCTGATGAATCTGTGCGCGAAATTCGACGTAGCTAGTTTGAAGCTTGATGTTTTCATGCCTTTTGGGTATGGGCAGGAGTTGGATCTTGCGCCGACCAATCTTCAGTTTTTTGAATTATCGAAAAAGATTTTGCATTGGATGATCGAGCATAATTCAAAAGAAAATGTAATCCCTCTGTACGAAAAAAACCTTCAAGGGATCGTACATAATGTAGTTAATGTCGGCATCAGAGGAGGAATGTGTTCTTCTTCTCCTTGTGGAGCTGGAGTAGAGCATTTCGGGTTAAGCCAAAACGGAGATGTTTATATTTGTGATACGTTCTACAGTTCGGATCAATATATCATGGGTAATCTCTATGAAAATTCATTATTTCAAATGTGGGAAAAGAGTACGATATTATCCAAGTTTCAAACCCCTCATTTTGAAAGAGTTGAAAAGTGCTCAAAATGTGATATCAACTTAGTTTGTTTTGGAGGATGCCCTTCCGAGAGCATTGCGGTGTTTGGCGAAAGCGCCTGGCAGCGGGAAAGTCATTTGTGCCAGTATTATTCGTTGATCATTCCGTATATACAAAAACTGTTGTCCGAGGGCATATCCCCTCAATTACTAGGAATTACTGATAATGCGGCAGCGGGATGCAGTTCCTGTTCACTCGGGTGAAATGGACTTATTAAAGAGGAGGGCAATCAGATGTACAAAATATCTGATCAGGTCATGTCAACCGAAGTCGGTTCGGACATTATCGTGTTGAATCTAAATGATGGAGAATATTATGGACTAACCCATTTAAGCAAAGAAATATGGAAAACGATCGAAAGCAACACATCGATTGAGGAATTAATCAAGGAAGTACACATGAATAGCGGGATGGATTATGAGACGGTAAGTAAAGATTTCATAGACTGTATAGATCAACTAAAAGAAATGGGACTAATTATCGAAATCGTATAATTAAAACAAATGTAAATGATTCCAATTGTGTGCTAATCATCCGTTCCCTAGGGAACATCCTGTTTGCCAATACCATCAGGAACCTACAGCAGGAGTATCCGGTGATTGGTTTCTCCGAGTTGAAAATTCGTAGATGCTTTCCTTTTTGCTCGCCAGATTCTCATCAAAAAGAGCCAAAGATGTTACAAAAATGATTATTACGAGGAGAATTGGATTGAAATATTATTTATTGTACGGACTGATGATAAGAAGTGAAGTTGAACTTCCTTGTGACTACCATATGGAAGTAAGCGATGAGAAGGTTGATGTTACAGTTCGCCATTCAATAGGTAAACTGAATGAGTTTGAAGAAATTCATTTGGTAGAAAGAAAATATGATGGGCATTTGAGGTCGTATTATACAGGAAATGGTATTTTGATTTGCGCATCGGACAATATCCGAATATTTGCCGAGGATTCTGGCCGGGAAATTGTTGTGGATACGGACAACGATCTTTTGCAAGAAGCAGCGTTATTTATTATCGGCCTCATGATTTCAATTTGCATCATATTCAGAGAAAATGTTCCCTTGCATGCTTCTGGAATGGAAATGAACAATAAGATCTATGCTTTCTTAGCCTCCTCCGGTACAGGCAAATCAACATTATTGCATTATTTGCAAAACAACGGTGGGAGCTTTGTGACAGATGACGTATTACCCATTCATTTTAATCATCTGGTCATCGGCCAACCATCTTATTCATTGCATTCGAAATTATGGGGATCGACTTTAGAAAACTTATATGAAGATATAACACCATATACAAGAATCATGCCTCACATTGATAAATACTGGGTTCCCATCCGTGAAGAGCATCGGTTAATGAAACCATGCACCGTTTCAACCCTGTATGTATTATCTCCCTCCGAAAATGCTGATAATGTCTACATTAATCAAATTACAGGTACTAGGCTTTTTACACTATTGTTAGAAAATACCCAAGGAATTTGGGCGGTTCCTCCAGTGATTCAAAAAAGATTATTTCCACAGTACAGTAAAATATTGCAGAAGGTAAAAGTATGCGAAGTTGTATATAAAAAGAGTTACAAGGATATTCATATTCTTGTGGATACCCTTGTAAGAGAAATGCAAGCGACAAATAATTCATCGGTCAAGGAGGATTAATAACGGATGTTTTATTTTTGCGGCATATTTCAATTTGCTTCTCTTGAAACAGGTTTCAGTCAAGAAAATTACATTAAGGAAATGATGATGAAGAGCGGTACCAGATTTCTCAATATATATATGAATACTGGCGAAAATACACGTATCTCCAAGTACGATGAGCAAGGTTGCTTTTGTGTGTCGCAGCAACCTACATTCTATCGTTACGAAAATATGATTTCGGCTAAAAATGATATAGTCGCAGTGATTGATGGAAGAATTGACAATAAACAAATCAATAAAAATCCGGCTGATGAAATCTTGAATGAGGTACTTGCATCGGACATAACCGCCTTAAAACAATTTATTGGGGATTTTGCTGTTGTGATAATGAATAAACGGGACCAGAAAATGTACTTATATAGATCTCCATTTGGAGTGAGGCCTCTTTATTTCTTCTGGAAACAGGGGCATCATAGGGCAGCGTGGGGTTCCACTTTGGAACAGTTGCTGCAGCTTCCCGAAATAAGTAAAATCGTCACTTCAAAATATATCGCTGAGTATCTGTATACTTTTACAAATGCCAATATCCGATCGACTCCATATGAGGATGTTTACAGGGTACTCCCCGGCGAATGTATCGAGTTGCACCGGAACACATGGAGAACTTTATTTGTAAAGGAACCTGTTCTGAAAGACATGGGGAGTTATTCCGAGAAAGAGATGATCGAGCAATTTCGGGAAATCATGTATGAATCAGTGTGTGCTCGAATTAGAAGGGCTCCGGCAAAAATACAACTTTCATTAAGCGGGGGACTAGATTCATCAACACTTGCTTGTATTACTTCCCATGTGATAAAGAAAGAACAGTTTTCAAATCAATTGGTATTTAACCATTTTCTACATGATAAACAGGGTAATGAATTGGAGTTTGCTCAGGCGGTATCTGAAAAAACGGGCGGTGAATTAAATGTATATCCCAGCATGGAAACCCAAGGGTTTTTAGAGTATTTAAATCTGGCGAGAGATATTCCTGTGCATGAGCCGAGCGACATCGTTTTAGGCAAGATGGATGTGAATGGTCCTGACGCTTTTGACTTTACTTCTGTCAATATGACAGGAATTGGAGGGGATCAGGTTCTAATCGGCAATAATCTATATCTTACTGATTTAATTAGCAAAGGTCGGTTGATCTCAGCTGTCAAATTGATACGTCAGTTTGCTACAAAGAAAAACCAAAGTTTTATTTTGACTTTTTACAATGTTTTGCGTCCTTTGTTTAACTATCCTTCGATGTTGACACAAGATTCGTTGGCAGTCCATTACCAACTGTTAACAGAAGAATTTTATCATGGTTGGATGATAGGAAAAAATACGGGTCATCAAATGGTGGAAAAATTAAAAAAATATCCGTTTGAAGTCAGATATGAATACGAAAAAATTATAATCGGAGATCAATGGCTGGGCACCGATGGATTCAATTGGCTGGTGGATATGCATCCATTTTTGGACTGGCGAGTCTTTGAATTTTGTTTGTCGTTGCCCTGGACTCTGAAGAGGACCCATGAAATTGACAAGCTCATTTTAAGAAGAGCGTTTGAAGATTTACTTCCGCCGGCTGTACTGAACCGTAGAGAAAAGTCATCCCATTATGGAACGGTTACAAAAGGAGTAAGAATGAAAAGTGGTAAAATCAATGAAATCCTGGAACAGTCAAGATTGATCAAATACGGCATTGTACATAAACGTAAATATGAAGAACTGCTAGGATATCTTGAATATGGCACACTTCAGGATCCTGTTGGGTTGCTGCGGGTTCTGTCTTTGGATATATGGCTAATATCAAAGGGGTACGAAGTATGTTGATGGAATTGGAGGCTTATGCCATTTATTTGTACATGAAATGGAAAGTGAAAAAACATGGGTTTAAGTCGATAAGTACAAATATGGAGTTCGAGGGAAAGAAAGCGGAATACGATCAAGTGGCGGAGAAGATAACGAATGCGGTGCTTAGAGTGGTTAACAAACTTGAAAAGGGGAATCCCTGTCTCTATCGAAGCGCTGTCGGTTTTCTCATGTTTAAACGAAGAAAATATAAAATTAAAATCGCATTAGGTATACGTATTGATCCTTTTGAATCCCATGCCTGGCTAGAATTTGGCGGAAAAATTAAATTGTTTGAGGATCATCCGGAGAACTATCTAGTGTTGAAAAGATAGGAGAGATGGGCCGAAATGTTATTTATATTATGCATATTGCTAGCTGCAGTTTTTATTGTAGCCGGATGCGCAAAGCTCTTTCAATTTGAGTCTTTTAGAATGACGTTAAGAGAACTTGAGTTCCCTACATTCATTGTAAGGTCAGGTTCATTGATTCCGTTGCTTGAAATAACTGGGGGAGTGTTTATACTCGTCAATCGGACAAGGTTGATCGGAGCATGGATCCTCTTGCTATTAATAAGTGGTTTTGTAGTTGCGTATTTCAGGTCGATGAAGATTAAAAAAATAATACAGTGCAATTGTTTTGGCGGCATTATTCCGGAAACTTTCGGCCCGTTCACGGGAATTAAAATCTTTCTGCTGCTCGTATTAAATTTATTAATTTTGTACAATGAACATTCGTTCTCTTGGGAAGTTTTTCCGAAAATAAACGCATTTTACAGCCTGTTAATGATCGCTGGATTCGTTGTATGTTTTCTTCTTGGCACTTACTTGATTCAATCGAAAAGTAAAGCCGGACAAACCGATTCCGGCCTTGAACTCGGCACACTATTCCCGAGAATGAATCTTGTTTCGGTAACAGGAAAGTTGTTCAGTTTGTTTCCTGAAGAGTCTGCGAAGCACTCAATAGTATTGATCACTTCTCCGTCTTGCAATGTATGCCGCGAGTTGTTTACCGAAATTCATGCGATACGCAGCCAATATGAAAATATCCAATTCATCCCAATGTTGAGTGGTGATGATCTAGCGATCAAAGATACTATAGAGAAATATAATATTGGTTCTCCTGTTGGTCAATTGATCGACCAAGACTTGGAGCAATTTAAAGTGAGCACCTTTCCGTTTGCGTATTTATTGTCTCCAGAGGGAGTGATTTTGTCCAAAAATGTTATCAGCTGCAAACAAGATCTGAACAAATTGGTTAGATCATCGGCATAATTATGGGGGTGTGTAGCATGAGCCAGTTTTATTTTTTGCCCAAAATCGTTAACTATGATATTGAAAAAAATATACTCTTTATGAGCGAGGTTGTAATAAATAAAGGGGAGTTTTCTATTCAGGTGGCCCTTTTGGCAAAAGAAGTCCCTTTCTATGCCAATCGCTTTAAAGAAAAGCTCAGTTACAGATCATTTAATTCTGAAGAATACCTAGACGAGAATGGACATCTTAGATTAGACAAGGGGGATAACTTAATTTCTCTCAAAGATATGACTGCATTCTGGTACCCCAATCAAGAATCGCTGTATCACAATTTGTTGAAAAATTATTATAAAACTGTAAAAAATAATGGAACAGGAGACGTTAAAGCTATTTCTTCCGATGATCCGAACTCATCGATTGGCAAAGATAGAAAAATGCATCCGATGAGACATCTTGACATCCAACAACTAGCGAAGATGTTGTTGAGCAGAAAGACGTTGATATTTACTGGAGCAGGAATTTCAATATCGCAAGGTTTACCGAATTTAGATCAATTGGTGGATTTGATAAGGGAGATTTTTTTCCCTGAAGAAGAATTAATACAGGAAATTTTATCAGGAATAACTTCACGCCGCATTGAAAAAATCCAGGCATATAACCAACTGATTTTCAACAAATCTCCTTCACGCAGTCACTGGATCATTTCAGATATTTGTAAAACCTATGGCATTTCTTTAGTGACGGGAAATTTCGATGGGTTGCACGAAAAAACGGGAATTGACTCCGTTTTTCAAAACAATGAGGAAGTCGTTATTCATGATCTTGGACAATATGAAATGTTGATTACAATTGGGTTAGGGGATGAAGGGATAGGCCGAGTGGCTGATGTGTTCAGGCAACGTTCTGCAAACGCGACCATAGTAGCTATTAATACAATTATGCCAAATTATTTAATGGAGCATGACTACTTTATTCAAGGACATTCAGACGATATTCTGAACCAACTAATGATAAATATTCAAAAAATGTCTAAATTGACGTAGCTATACTCCTGTAAAAGGATCTGGGGAGTTCTATACACTTGTTTGAATGGAAGAGGGGAGGAAGTTATGAATAAACAGCGTGTACAAGAAATATTACAATCGATTTTAAACTATTATTCAATGAAGTTAGAAGTAAGTCAAAAAAGTGACGATCTCAGTCTAAGAGTTTTAATGGCAATCAAAAAACATAAGCTTGAGGGAAGGGTTAATATAGTTGAATTAATGAAGTTGGAGAAAGCGGAGTACCTAAGTACTCATTTTGTTGCCAGTATAATGTTTGCAAAGAATACCTTGAATGAAATTTTTGAAAAGCATCTTCATGCAGTTCAAGAAATTATTCAGGAGTTTAAAATACAAGGAATAAAAGAGCTACCTATAGTAGTTAAAGGATTTTCTATTTATGGATTAACAAACAATATTAATAATCTAAGAAGAAGCGTTGATATTGATCTCATACATTCGAGCCCTCCTATATTAGAAGGAGTACTATCAAATTTGGGTTATCAAAATGATTACAGATTCAGCGAACATGAATATTGCGGCATGTCCAAAGGAGATGTTGCTATAGAAATTCATAACTATATTCCAATAATAGATTATTCTAAAGATATTGAAAAAAAAGCGAAACTTGCGCAATTAAACAATCAGAACATATTTTTCGAATTTCACAATCTAGAAAAGGGACAGATTCAATATTCAGACCTAATCCAAGAGGCTCAAACGTGTAGCCATATGGGGGGATTATTGATTCCTGATGTCCATTACCAAATTTTAATAATCAGCACACATCTCTTTAGAAATTTCATAAATTCTCAGTTTCACTTTTCTTCACACATTATTATCGCAGAGCTTCTGGATATCCTCGATCTATTGAACCATCCTTCATTTAATAAAAAATATTTTCAAAAAATTATTCTGAATTACAAATGTTTAAGTTCTATTAGGTTTGTAGCCAATCTATTAGGAAGTATCTTGTCTGAATATCAACTAATTAAGATCCTAACCGATATCGAAGATGCATGTTCCAACCGTATAGATCAACAATTGATATTTCCGAAAATTTTGCAATGGTCGGGAGCAATGTATATACCTAAGAAGAAGGAAGAGTATATCTATGGTGGAATAAATGAGTTTATTGATAACATAGATACACTGGGAACTATCATATTCGAGAATAACGTCGAAGTTGAAATACCTAATCTACACAAATTCAACTCTCATGGTATTCAAACGATAAAACGAGTTTCTGCCACATTGAATAAAGATGTAATTATCTTCACAATTAAACCAATGGATTTAATGATGGGTTTAACTTGTGATGTATTTGAAATTTTTCTTGAGGATAAAAGGTGTTGTTTTATTGTTGAAGATTTAGTACTACGAGAAGAAGAGATCCCTGATGGAGTCAAATGTACGTTAACAGATAAAGTTTCATATACGGTTATTGTTGAAATACCAGTTCGGTTGCTCGATGTATACGGTAGATCGGAATATGGATTGGTTCTTAGTATAACACGATGGGGAACGGGTCCTTTAACAACATTCATTCCAATAAAAATAATACAGAACAAGGGGTTTCACCGTTTGAGAAGCATCGGCACAGAGATTAGCGATAGCAAATGAGCTGATCTAATTAACATACAAACTTGAGTATCGAGTAGGAGGGGGCGGTCCCCCCGTCCTCTCACACCACCGTTAACGAAGTTCCAAATAACGAGAAAGCGGACTTTTCAGCCCTTTAGCTACCAGTAGGATGTCGGAAGGGGGTTATTCATGTTTCGGGACATTTCCCAAGCTCCTCTGCGGGGGTTGGCAATTTTGAAAGTGGCTCAGCCTGGCACGCTCAGGACGCAGAGTTCTCGAATACGCGTATGCACTCGCTTCCATTGCTTCCATAGGCACATGCGCAATTTTCTTCGAATCCACTTGTCCAATCTCTGATGGATAATAACCGCTTGCTTATTCCTATCCGCTCATTAGCGTCTTTACATTACAGCTGGAATCTTTCTTCAAAGGTAGTGACTTTACAGAATAAAAACGGAGAATATTTAAAGATCACTGTAGGCAGTAAGGTCGCATATAAGGGAAGTCAGAAGATACAAATCGATCAGGCCGCAAAAAGTCAGGATAAACGCGTGCTTGCCCATATTTGATTTGTGAGTGAGGCCTTAGGATATCATGTAGATTATGAAACCCTTCGCAAAATGGTCTTCATCGACATGGGCAGGTCGGCTTGACCTTTAACGGGGTTTTTGAAAACTACACCGTCTTTAAACCTGCGCCTTATCAAGAAGGCGTCTTGAATACCATGCTTGACCAGGTGATAGCCTGGAGCGGTGCACTCGGAACGCTTCGCCGATAAATGCAGAAAAACACGCCGGCAGCGGCGTGTTTTCGCTTTTTTAGGATATCGGGAAGCGGCCAGTCTTCTTCAAAATGACATTGACGGTGTTTTGTCAATGATTGGCGCCGGCTATTTTTCCGCTACAGAATTCCAAAGCAGATTGCGCTCCAGTAGGAAGGTTTCATTTCATGCCCCGTACATTTCAATGCGTATGCCGTTCTCTCATCATCTCGATAAAATGCTGGGCCGTCGCGGACAGATGATGCCCTTTAAGCCATATCAAACCCGACGCAGCAGACAGCCGGGGATCCGTTATTTTGCTTGCGCGGATATTCCGGCCTTCAAGCTGGCGGGCGACCGTTTCGGGCACGATCGCCGTGCCGAAACCCGAAGATACCAGCTTGAGCAGCAGCGGAATGTCGGAGCATTCGGCGACGGTAAACGACATATGGATGTTGTAGTTGACGCCCAGCCCTTCCGTGCTGGGAAGCATCAGCGGCTCCTCCCGCAGGTCGGAGAGGCCGATTTCCGGGCCGATTCCCGGCTTCTCCATTGAAGCGAGAAAATAAAACGGCTCCGTATCCAGGTGGATGACCGAAAAAGCGTCCAGCTCCAGGGGCAACCGGATGATCGCAAGCTCCAGCATCCGGCTTTTGACCAGCTCGCACAGGCGCGAGGATTCGTTTTGCTGGATTCTGTAAGTCACATGCGGATAATGGGCCTTGAATCGGTGCAGCAACTCCGGCAGTTCAACGGAGGACAACGTATTGATCCCGATGTTCAGGCTTCCTTTTGCGCCTTTTCCAACCTGGTGCTGGTTGAAGCCTCCTGTTCGGCCGAAGCGATTGCCAGAAGATCCAGGAGGACCGCAACCCTGTCCAAAGGGAACGTCGTGGCCGGTACTTTGGAACAGGATTAATCAGATTCGCAAGGTCCATGACGCTAAAACACCGTCGGAATTACGTCAAAAAGCCGCGGCACGTCACGTGTTTGCGGCTTTTTTGCACCTTTATTTATTCTTCGGAATCGAGACCGACAGCGATTTTGTTCAGGAGTTTCAGGAGCTGCTCTTCTTCTTCCGGGTTCAGGTTCGCGGCAAGCCTCTCATTGATATCCTGAAGCACGGATGCCAGAACGGGAGCCAGTTCCTCGGCTTTCGGCGTCGGATAGAGCCGCAGGACGCGGCGGTCGTCCGGATCCGGAACCCGTTTAATATAACCGGACTGCTCGAGCTGCTTGACGGATCTCGCCGTGGTGGCTTTGTCGAACTTCAGTTCATTCGTCAGCCGGTCTTGATTGATGCCCGGCTTGCGCAGGACGATTTTCAGGAAGCTGTGCTGCCCGCCGCTGCCGATCCCGTAGGGGGCGAGCCGTTTGGCGAGTATTTTTTGGTTGGAGCGGTGAATGTAGGATATCAGTTTGCCGATTGGCTCCTTCTGCATGAGCGCACCTCTTTCGAACGAAAAATTGGCGAATGGTTCAAAACGAAAACAATCCAATAACTCAGGCAATTAAAAATATTTTATCCCAATATTGTTGCGTGTGCAACTAATATGCGGTACACTGGTTTCAACTCGTTTAGTTGCGTCTGCAACTAATGAAATGGGAGCTATCAGGAGGGAACTATGAGTTTGGCTTTTGCTACTTATCAGGAGAATGCCGAGATTCAGAAGAAACGCTGGCTTATCCTTGTCGTTTTGAATTTATTCACGTTTATGTCGACGCTGGACGGCAGCATCGTCAATATTGCTCTTCCGGTTCTATCGCAGAAGCTCGGACTGCCGATTGCCCAGATCGAATGGGTAACGACGGCATATTTGATGGCGATCTGCACGGTTACGCTGTTTTTCGGGAAGCTGGGGGACATGGTCGGCAAAATCCGCATTTTCAAGCTTGGCGCTTATATTTTTATCCTTGGTTCACTGTTATGCGGATTCAGCGGCAATCTGCCGTTTCTGGTTGCCTCGCGCGTCATTCAAGCGATCGGCGCTTCGATGATGATGGCGACCAGCCAAGGCATTATCACCGATATTTTCCCGGCCTCGGAACGGGGCAAGGCGCTCGGCTTCATCGGCACGTTCGTCTCGCTGGGAAGCATTGCCGGTCCAAGCCTTGGCGGCGTGATCATTTCTTCGCTCGGCTGGGAATATATTTTTTGGGTCAACGTGCCGATCGGGCTCATCGCGATTCTCATCGGCTGGAGGATGCTGCCGGCGGATCTGGTGAAAGTGAAATCGAAGCTCGACGCGCCGGGCAGCTTGCTGTTTGCGGTATTTATCATCGCGCTGTTTGCGGGTCTTTTGCTGGGGCAGCAGGCCGGATTCGGCAACGTGTGGATCGTGCTGGCGCTGGTCGCGGCGGTAGCTGCCTTGATCGTCTTTTTGCGGGTTGAGCATGTCCGCCGGGAACCGTTGCTCGATTTGTCCTTATTCAAAAACCCGATGTTCACGGTTAGCATTTTATGCGGCTTTCTGGTCTTTGCGGCGAATTTCTGCTTCAACATCATCGCGCCTTTTTATGCGCAAAGCATTTTGCATTTGCCGCCGTTTTCGGCAGGATTTTTGCTGATGCTGTTTCCGATCTGCATGGTGATCGTCGCGCCGGTCAGCGGGACCCTTTCGGACAAAATCGGCTCGGAGCCGCTGACGTTCGCGGGTCTGATCGTCATGGTCATCGCCCAATTCGGGCTTGCGGCGCTGCATGACAGCAGCCCTCTTTTTCTCGTAGGGATTTGGATCGGGATGCTGGGCATCGGTAGCGGACTGTTTCAATCGCCGAACAACTCGCTCGTCATGTCGCAGGTCCCGCGGACCCGGCTTGGCACGGCGGGCAGCGTCAATTCGCTCGTCCGGAACGTCGGGATGGTCGTCGGAATTACGACGGCAACGACGATTCTGTTCAACGTCATGAGCGGCAAAGCCGGCCACCGCGTGACGGGGCTTATCCCGGGCCGCCCGGATATATTTCTCAGCGGCATGCATACCGTGTTCATCGTCTCGTCCGGCATTTGCATCGTGGCCGCGCTGCTGACGGGATGGCGGATGTACCGCGCCTTTGCGGCAAAACGATCGGCATCCGAAGGGAAATCCTGACAAACGTTTTGGAAATTCCGAGTAAGAAGGTATACAATAAAAGGAATGAAAGCAGCAGAGGGGAGAATGCCGCATGAATTCCATCCAATCGGATCCGTTTGTAAGAAACGACCGCGAAAAAGAAATCGCAACGAGGTCTGACCGGCTCGCGGCCTTGTTTGCGGAACGCGCCGCCGCGCATGACCGCGAAGGATCGTTTCCTTTTGAAAACTTTGAAGATATGCGCGAAGCCGGGTATTTGGCGTTGACCGCGCCGAAGAAATTCGGCGGGGAAGAAGCATCTTTGTATGAAATGCTGCTCGCGCAGGAGCGGCTTGCCAAAGGGGACGGGGCGACGGCGCTGGCCGTCGGCTGGCATGTGAGCCAGGTGCTGCAGATGAGGATCAAGCAGTCGTGGCCGCCGAAGCTGTATGCGGATTTTTGCCGGAGCGTCGTGGAACGAGGCGCCATGATCAACCAGTTTGCAAGCGAACCTTCCACGGGCAGCCCGAGCCGGGGCGGACGGCCGCAAACCTCCGCAACCAAAACCGAAGGCGGTTATCTGTTAACCGGGCGCAAAACATTCAGTTCGCTGATTCCGGTCCTCGATCAGTTTACGGTCACCGCTTTCGTCGAAGACGAGGAACGGATCGGCACGTTTTTCGTGCGCAAAGGTCCCGGCATCGGCATCGACGAAACGTGGGATACCATGGGCATGCGGGGAACCGGAAGCCATGATTTGCTGCTGGACGATGTGTTCGTGCCGGCTGAGGAAAGAATCGACGGAGGCGAAGGCGACGGGAACGAGGCGGGAGCAGGCATGTCCGATCACGGGGGCGCGCTGCTGCATATCCCTGCTTGTTATCTCGGCATCGCCTGGGCGGCCCGCGATTTCGCGGTGAAATTCGCCGCGGATTACCGGCCGAGCAGCCTGCCGGGACCGATCGCGGATCTGCCGCATATCCAGCAAAAAATAGGGGAGATGGAGCAGGAGCGGATCACCGCCCGCACGCTGCTGTACAGCGTGGCCGACCGCTGGGACCATCTGCCGCAGGAACGCGCGGCGATGAGGCCGGAGCTGGGCCTTGCGAAAACGGTGGCGACGAACGCCGCGCTTCGCATCGTCGACTTGGCCATGCGGATCGTAGGCGGATCGAGCCTGTCCCGCAGCCTGCCGCTCGAACGCATGTACCGCGACGTCCGTGCCGGCCTGCATAACCCGCCGATGGACGATTCCGTGATCGCCATGCTTGCCCAGCGCGCCATTCGGGAAGCAGACACAGAATGACTTCACGGAGTAGATGACGTGAGACATCCGCCGCCGGCTTCAAGCCGGCGGTTTTTTTACTTGCGGCTTGCCGGCTTTGGAATTCCCAATGCTCGAATCGTTTCGGATGAATCTATCTTGCTTGAAACAGGGATACACAGATCCGGGCCTGCATGATACGATATGGGTTATATCGCATTTGAAATTCATGACAGAAAGAGGTTTGTTGCAACATATGCTTACTGCAATCATCCACGGTATTCTGCTCGCTTTCGGGCTGATCCTTCCGCTCGGGGCGCAAAACGTGTTCGTGTTCAACCAGGGAGCTTCGCAGCCGAAATTCAGGGGAGCCATTCCGGTGATCGTGACGGCCGCATGCTGCGACACGCTGCTCATCCTGCTGGCCGTTCTCGGCGTTTCCGTCGTCGTGTTTACGATTCCCGTGCTGCAGACGGCGATTTTTGTTGTCGGCCTCGCCTTCCTGCTGTATATGGGCTGGTCGATCTGGACAAGCAAGCCTGCCAAGCTGGACAAACGCGAAGCGGCGTTATCGCCCAGGAAGCAAATCATGTTCGCCATGTCCGTATCGCTCCTGAACCCTCATGCCATCCTGGACACGATCGGCGTGATCGGGACAAGCTCGCTCGGGTATTCGGGCGCGGACAAGCTGATGTTTACCGTCTCCACGATGGCGGTATCCTGGATCTGGTTTTTTGCGCTGGCTTTTGCGGGGAAAATGGTGGGGAGCGTGGATTCCGGCGGCCGGATATTAAGCGTGATCAACAAGCTGTCCGCTTTGGTCATTTGGGGCGTGGCCGTTTATATCGCGTTGAAGCTGTTGAAGCTGGTTTGACCCGGCCAAGCTTTGGCATAGGGGAATCGAATGGGTTATCTTCATTTAATGCTTACTTTTTTAAAGCTTATATGATAAAATAAGCGAAGGGATACCGATTGGAAAAATATACATAGAGGAGAAGATGCATCATGAGTCAGTTTGAAGAATTGGTGCAAGCCCGGAGATCAGCCAATAATTTTGACATAGACGTTCCGATCAGCGAGCAGGAGCTTAACGAAATGTTCAGCCTCGTCAAATTCGCCCCTTCCGCGTTCAATTTGCAGCATGCCCGTTATGTGGCCGTTACGGACAAGGACCTCAAGGATAAAATATACGAAGCAGCCAATAAGCAGTACAAAGTCAAAACCAGTTCGGCCGTCATCGCCGTTCTGGGAGACCTGGAGGCATACCGCAATATCGGGCCCATCAATGAAGGGCTGCTGAATCTGGGAGTCATGGACCAACGGGAATTCGATGAAACCGTCAACGACGTTACCCGCATGTACGAGGAGGGCGGCGACGCGTTCAAACGGGACGAGGCGATCCGCAACGCCAGCCTGTCCGCCATGCTGTTCATGCTCATTGCCAAGGATAAAGGCTGGGATACGTGCCCGATGATCGGTTTTGATCCCGGGCAGCTGCGGCAGGCGTTGAACCTTCCGGACCGCTACGTGCCCGTCATGCTGATTGCTATTGGAAAAGAAAACACGGAAAAGCAAAGACCGCGCGGATACCGCAAACCGGTTGGCGAATTTGTGTCGTATAACGGATTGTGAAACCGTTGCTGAAAGAATCGTCTTCCTGAAGACGGTTCTTTTTTTTGACGGGGGTCGGACGGCAGGAGCGTCACGAAGACGATGAATACCATGCTCCCGCGGCCGTCTTTACAAAATGATGAACTTTTCCGTTCTTGGCATTCCGGGGCATGATTATCGTTTGACATCCAACATGAGTTTTGTATTAACTATACTTAACGTACCTTGTACGACCAGCGTTAGCAGAACAAACTCTCATGGAGATTGGAGTCATACCATTGTATCGTAATTTGGAAGAATGCATCATTGACCTTGAAAAACACGGACATTTGATCCGGATCAAAGAAGAAGTCGACCCTTATTTGGAGATGGCCGCCATCCATCTGAAGGTGTATGAAACGGGCGGTCCCGCCTTGCTGTTCGAAAACGTCAAAGGCTCGAAATATAAGGCGGTGTCCAACCTGTTCGGCGATGTGGCGCGCAGCAAGTTCATGTTCCGAAGCACGTGGGACCGCACCCAAAAAATCATAGCCTTGCGGGACGATCCGATGAAGGCGCTGAAACATCCCTTTCAAAACATCGGGAACGGATTCGGGGCGCTGAAAGCTCTGCCGATGAAAAAAGGAAGCGGGGTGCCCGCCGGATTTCGGGAAATCCGGATTTCGGACCTGCCCCAGATCCGGCATTGGCCGATGGACGGAGGCGCCTTCGTGACGCTGCCGCAGGTCTATTCCGAGGATCCGGAGAAACCCGGCCTCATGAATTCCAATTTGGGCATGTACCGGATCCAGCTGAGCGGCAACGACTACGTGCAGGATCAAGAAATCGGCCTGCATTACCAGATTCACCGCGGCATCGGCATCCATCAGGCGAAGGCGAGCAAAAAGGGGGAGCCGCTGAAGGTCAGCATCTTTATCGGCGGTCCTCCCGCCCATACCTTGTCGGCGGTCATGCCTTTGCCGGAAGGCTTGAGCGAAATGCTGTTTGCGGGCCTGCTGTCCGGGCGCCGTTTCCGGTACAGCTACGCCGACGGATATTGCATCAGCCACGATGCCGATTTTGTCATCACCGGCGACGTCTATCCGGACGACACCAAACCGGAAGGGCCGTTTGGCGACCATTTGGGATACTACAGTCTGACGCATCCGTTTCCGGTGATGAAGGTCCATAAAGTGTATGCGAGACATAACGCGATTTGGCCTTTTACCGTCGTCGGGCGCCCGCCGCAGGAGGACACGTCGTTCGGCGAGCTTATTCATGAACTGACGGGCGACGCGATCAAGCAGGAAATTCCGGGAGTCAAGGAAGTGCATGCCGTCGACGCGGCCGGGGTCCACCCGCTATTGTTCGCCATCGGCAGCGAGCGGTATACGCCTTACCAGCCCGTCAAGCGGCCGACGGAACTGTTGACGCTGGCGAACCGGATTTTGGGAACGGGGCAGCTCAGCCTCGCCAAATACCTGTTTATTACCGCCGAGGACAACCGCAAGCTCGATACGCATGATATCGCCGGGTTCATGACCTACATTTTGGAGCGCATCGATCTGCGCCGGGATATTCATTTTTATACGAATACGACGATCGATACGCTTGATTATTCGGGAACGGGCTTAAACAGCGGCAGCAAAGTCGTTTTGGCGGCCTATGGGGATGCCAAGCGGGAATTATGCAGCGAAGTACCTGAAGGACTGAAGGGTTTGCGCGGGTTTGAACAACCGCGGCTGGTCATGCCGGGGGTCGTCGCGATTCAAGGTCCTGCTTTCGAAAGCTACGGCCAGGCCGAGCGGGAAATGCAGGCTTTCGCCGAAGCCGCGGCCGCCCAAGGAACGCTGGAAGGCTGCCCGATGATCGTATTATGCGACGACAGCGCGTTCGTTTCCGAAACGTTGTCCAACTTTTTATGGGTCACGTTTACGCGCAGCAACCCGTCGCATGATATGCACGGCGTCAACGGCGCTTACGAGCATAAGCATTGGGGCTGCGACAACGTGATCATCGACGCCCGCATCAAGCCGCATCAGGCGCCGCCGCTCATCCCCGACCCGGCGGTGGAAAAAAGCATCGAGCGCTTATTTGCGAAGGGCGGGAGCCTGAGCCATCTCAGCTTATAAATAAACGGTTTGCCTGTCGAACGGGCTGCTTTCTTTTTGAACCGATCCCGGTTTGAAGAAGCAGCCCGTTTTTTTCGGATTACTTGACGACAGGCCACTTTTCCTTGCGCAGCGCATCCAGCAGTTCGGAGCCGACGTGCAGGTTTTCGCCGACAAGCTCCTTCGGCGTCAGCGCCATCCACTGGTTCAGGGACACATCCTCGAATCGGTCGCTGCGGAACATTTCCAGAAACCAAAGGCTTTCGGTACCGGTATTCTGGATGTAATGCCCGTAGGCAAAAGGAACGTAACCGACGTCTCCCGCCCTGTAGTTGAAGGTGCGGGCCGCACCGCTTCCGGCAAACACCGTCATCCTTCCTTGTCCGGTCAAATAATACTGCCACTCGTCCTGATTGGGATGCCAGTGAAGTTCGCGCATGCAGCCGGGTTTGATTTCGACGAGGGCGGCGGCGATCGTTTTGGATATCGGAAAGTTGGAGGAATCGACGATCCGCACGCTTCCGCCGGGAGTCACGATCGGCGTTTGGGCGAGCAGCCGGTGCTTGAAGCTGAGCGGTACCGTCCCGTAAGGAGATTCGACGCGCTGGCTCTCCAGGGAGCCCGGGACAGGGGCTTGGAACATATAGACCTGTTCGTCCGGCACGGACCGAAAGGCCTCTTCGGGAACGCCGAAGTTGGCGGACAGCACTTCTTTCGGCGTGTGGGCGAACCAATCCGAAATCGAAAGGGTGTTCAGTTCGGAGAAGTTGCCGTCATCGAACACGAGCAGGAATTCGCAGCCATCCTCAAGCCCTTGGATGGAATGCGGCAAACCGGCCGGAAAATACCATAAATCGCCCGGGCCGATGTCGGCGATGAAGTTTCGCCCGTTCTGGTCGACGGCCGTCACCCGCGCGCTGCCCAGGATCATGTAAGCCCACTCGGCCTGCTGATGCCAATGGAGCTCGCGAACCCCGCCCGGGGTCAGGTACATGTTGACTCCTGCAAGCGTTTTGGCTACCGGCAGTTCGCGGACCGTCACTTCCCGGGACCAGCCTCCATGATCCAGCTTCATGCTCGTATCGGAAAAAGAAAATTTAAGATTCGGCAGCAGTCCCGCGTCGGTGGCCGGAGGAACGAGCATATCCGGATTTTCCAGGTCCCTTAATACGTCGCGCGGCCCCCGGTCCGGACCGCCCGCACCGTCTGCGCGGATGGGCTGGGGAATGCGGAAATTGCCGCCGGACGGGTGTTCCGGATGGTCTCTCATCGTTTTATGCCTCCCGTTGTCATCGGATTTTTCCTAGATCAAAAAAGTTATTCATATCCCAGGATGTGACATGTGTATGAATGAAGGCCCGGCCATTATGAGGCTCGCCGGGCATCTTCCTAAAACCTTTGCAAAATGATCCCATTAGTGGCATCATATTCGGTAAATATTCGCTCATTTTCATAAAAGGATGTGCAGGGCATGTTTCCGGAGCTTGAGACGGAGAGGCTGGTTTTAAGGGAGATCACGAAAGAGGATACAGACGACGTCTTCGCTTGCTTTTCGAACCCGGAGGCGATGCGTTATTACGGCCAGGACCCTTTTGAGCATCGCGAGCAAGCGGAGCAGCTCATTGGTTTTTTCGCCGACAGCCACCGCGACAATCGCGGTATAAGATGGGGGATCGAGCGCAAAGATTCGCCGGGGCTGATCGGCACGATCGGGTTTAATGCGTGGTCGCCCAAACATCGGCGCGCGGAAATCGGGTATGAAATCCATCCGGACCATTGGCGGAACGGTTACGCCTCGGAAGCGGCGGCATGCGTGCTGCGTCATGGGTTCGAAGCTTTACGTCTCGCCCGCATCGGCGCCGTTGTGTTTACGGACAATGCCGCTTCAAGCGGGATGCTGGAGAAACTCGGTTTTCGCCGGGAAGGGGTTCTGCGAAATTACATCGTGCAATCCGGGAGTTCGCATGATACCTACGCGTACTCCCTATTGCCCGGGGAAAAAAGCTGATATGGCCAAGCTTGACTATGTGCTGTCCATTTTATGGCTGCTTCGGACAAGAGGGAAAATGACCGCGGAACAAATCGCCGCGGAGCTTGAGGTCAGCGTACGAACGGTTTATCGTTACATCGACGTGTTGGGCTTAAGCGGTGTGCCGGTCATATCCGAGGCGGGGCATGGCGGCGGCTTCAGCCTGCCGGAATCGTTTTTGGCCATGCCGTTGTTTTTCGACCTGACAGAGCTGAAAGCCATGGCTCATGGAGTCGAGTTGGCGCGTCTGGCAGGGGATCCCTACGCGGATGCTTTGGAAAAGGCCTTGGGAAAAATCGGGCTGCGCCTGAGCGAATGCCAGCAGGAGGAGTGGCGGCGCCATGCTTCCGGATTCGCGGCAGAGCGTGCCGAAGCGTCTCCGAAGCTGCAGAAAGTGCTGCGTTATTTGGAACACGCCGTTGCCGACAACCGAACGCTAACCGTGCGGTATGCCAAGCATGGCGACGGCTCCGGCGAAGAACGGCGGATTGATCCGTACGGGCTTTTTTATCGGCCGAACCGGTGGTATTTGGCGGCGTATTGCCACGAAAGGCAGGCGCTTCGCATCTTTCGCGCCGACCGGATCGCGACGGCGCATGAAACCGGGCAGCGCTTTTCGAAACCTGAGGGTTTCTCCATCCGGGAATATATCGAAGGCGCCATGCGAACCGGGGCTGAAGAACGGGAGGTTGCCGTGCATTTGCGCGGGGAAAGGGACGTGCTGGATTCCATTTCCGGACTGTGGTTTTTGAAAGCCTGCCGCATCGAGCGGGAAACGGAACTTCTGATCCTGTCGATGCCCGAGTTTTTGATGCTCGAATGGCTGCCGCAGGTGCTGCTGTCCTACGGCAAGCAGGTTCAAGTCTTGGAGCCGCTTCGTTTAAGGCAAACGCTGGCGGAGCAGGCGGCGGATTTATCCCGATTTTACGGTTCAACCTGAACATCCCTGACAGCCTTGTTGTCAGGGATGTTTGTGTAACCTAAAAGCAGCGGTCTCTATAGGCCTGCGTGTTTGCCGCGTTGACGGGATCGGACCCCAAAGAACCGGGGGGCTCCAGCAGGAGCCGGCGCCCTTGAAGGGGTAGTACATTCATAAGGAGATGGTTGTGATGAGCCAAAAGGTAGATTACAAAAAGGATTATAAGCAACTCTACATGCCAAATACGGTGCCGGAAATCGTGATGGTGCCGAGGATGCCGTTTTTGATGGTCAGCGGTTCCGGGGATCCTAACGGCGAGGAATTCGCCAAGGCAACGGAAGCATTGTACAGCATGAGTTATGCTGTGCGAATGTCCTACAAAAGCGAAGATGTGCCCGCCGGATATTATGAATATACGGTTTTCCCGCTTGAGGGCGAATGGGACCTGCTTGACCGGTCGAAACCGGCAACGGACAAAAACAATTTGAAATACACGATCATGATCCGCCAACCCGATTTTTTGACTGAAGAACTGTTCGAGCGATTTTTGGAACGGACGATGAGGAAAAAACAAAATCCGTTCCTTGAGAAAGTTCGGTTCGAGCATATGGGAGATGGATTGAGCTGCCAAATGATGCATATGGGAAGCTTTGACGATGAACCTGAAAGCTTTTCGCGAATGGAAGCTTTTTGTACTGAACATGGGTTTATCCGTTCAAGCAAAATTCATCGGGAAATTTATTTGTCGGATCCACGCAAGACGGAAGCCTCAAAATTGAAAACGGTGTTAAGATTCCCTGTGCACAAACCCTGATATTCGGAATCTTCGACTGGCGCGCGCCGTTAATATGGACTGTATGAACATCGAATCCGGATTCTTTTCAAGGGAAAAGCCAAGGGGCACCGGCTTGATCCGCTCCGCTAAGAATGATTGCTTTCATTCCGCAGGATGCGAATTCGCCTTGCCTCTTGGCTCTGTTTATTTATAAGAATGTATGATTTCCTGGGGCCCCTCGAAGTACCTTAATCGGCTTCGAAGTCAAGACCAATCTTGGGGATTAGTTTGCTTTCTATGAGCCCATCGGCGCGTTACTTGTTATTTTGCGCTCTCCATTCGTCCAGCTGCTTCTGGCATTCGGCGATGATTTTGTCGATGCCTTGGGCTTTCAGCTTTTCGATCGCTTTCGGAAGCACCTTATTCGGATCGACGGAGCCGGTGTTCAAGGACGGGCCGTATTCGTCCACGGCGTTTTTGACGTTGGCGATTTCGGTCAGCACGTTCGTCGGGTCGAACTGAAAGCCGAGCAGCGGCGCGTTCGTTGCGGACGAGTTGAATTTTTCGTATTGCTCCCATTTATCTTTCGGGTCCTCCTTCAGCTTGTAGAGCAGGAACATGTTGCCGAGAGTGAAGGCAGGCATCGAATATCCGGAATCCGGGATCGGCTCGTACGTGTCTTCGGACAGCTTTTTGTAATGCACGCCTTCCAGGCCGTAGTTTACCAGGTTGCGCAGGTACGCGTCGGTGTTCAGCAGGTTCAGGAATTCCATCGCTTTTTCCGGATGTTTGGATTTGGCGGAAATGGCCTGCATCGAACCGGTGACGGA
>Ga0180220_1001087_pt1 | contig 22075 bp, 20 predicted proteins | sample eDN5th37CBELigBY_FD_151335 | JGI IMG/M metagenome (GOLD analysis project Ga0180220, IMG submission 151335) | Enriched backyard soil microbial communities from Emeryville, California, USA - eDNA 5th pass 37_C BE-Lig BY (version 2) (version 2) | ecosystem: Environmental > Terrestrial > Soil >...
TGCTCGAACGTCGCCCAAAATACCCACCCGCCCCACGCCTCATAGATCGTAATTTGTTGCGCTGCTGGTCCTCTGAGGCTGTGACGACCGTACCCTCACGGGTCAAGAACAATTATCGGCCGAAGGCAAAGCCTTCCAGCTGCAGCAAAGCCACCTTGCGCTCCAGTCCGCCGGTGTAGCCGGTAAGCGTCCGATTGCTGCCGATGATGCGATGGCACGGCACCACGATGGCGACCGGGTTGCGCCCCACCGCCGTACCCACGGGCCGGCCATGGCCGGGCGTCATGCCCGCCAGCACCGCGAGGTCTCCGTACGACACCACCTCCCCATAGGGCACGCGGCACAACGCATTCCAGACCTTCGTCTGGAACGGCGTGCCCGACAGCTGCAGCGGAAAACTGAAGTCTTTCCTTTCGCCCGCGAAGTACTGCGCCAGCTCCGCCTGCACGAGGGCGAACAGAGCGACCGCATCCTCAGGCGCGCCTTCCTGCAGCAACTCCAAAGCGGCGGGCTGCTCGTCCCGCCCCGCCGCCTCGTCCCGGGCGGATAGCGCGCCCTCTTCCGTGACGCCGCCGACGGTAGATACCGGGTCGGCTTTCACGGTACCGGCAAGCCCGTTCGCATTCGGCCGCCCCGCAAGCTCACTTTCGTCCGCAAACAGCGCCATCTGGCCGGAGGCCCCGTCCTTGCCGTCCATCGACGCACAATGGTGTTCCCCGCCTGCGGCGTAGCGACGGGCGGGACGCAACGTGCGCAGCGGCACGCCTCCGGCGGTGCCCGAACCGGGGCGGCGCGAATCGGAGCGGACTCCGGGCCCGCCGGCGAGGGGCGGACAGTCCTTCTGGTCCGTGAAATACAGGCCGGCCAGCCCCTCGCCGCTGCCGCAAAGCAGCATGGGGCCAAAAGGGGAGTCGATGCGGGCGCGATACATGGCGGACTCTTCGGTAGACGGGCGTGATGCGGGGCCGATGCAGCCGTTGTGGTCAAGACGGTTGGGGCATGGCCGCGATCAATGCAGTTTAACGCGCGGCGCGCTGCGCTTGAGCAGCAGTCGCCCCACCGCCATGACGAAGGTGCGCACCACGCCCAGCACCGCCAGGTGATGCATCAGGTGCAGGCTCATATACATCATGCGCGCCACCAGACCTTCGACGAACCAGCTCTTGCCCGACAAGACGCCCATCAGGCTGCCCACGCCGCGCGTATGGCCGACCGCGACCAGCGAACCGTAGTCCTTGAAGCGGAATGCGCTCTGGGAAGGCTCTTTGCCCTCGATGCGGTCGCGCAGTATGGGAATGAGGAAATCGGCCTGCTGATGGGCCACCTGGGCGCGCGCCGGCAAGTATTCGCCTTCCTTGTCCCACGGCGCCTGGGCGCAGTCGCCGATGGCGAAGATATGCGGATCATCGGTACGCAGCATGCGGTCCACCACAACCTGATTGAGGCGGTTGACGCTCAGGCCCAGCTCGGCCAGGAAGGACGGCGCCTCGATCCCCGCGGCCCAGACGCAGATGTCGCAGGGATAATGCCTGCCCTGGGCGTCGGTCAGGCCGTCTTCCTGCACCGAGGCGACGCGCACCGAGGTCTTGACGTCGATGCCGCGCTCTTGCAGCAGGTGCTGGGCCGCGTCCGACATCTTGGGCGGAAGGGCCGAGAGTATGCGGCCCGCGCCCTCGAGCAGGGTGATGTGTATGCTGTGCGCGGGGTCCAGCCGTTCCAGGCCGTAGTAGCGGATGTTCTTGCTGGCCTCGACGAGCTCGGCCGCCAGCTCCACGCCGGTGGCGCCGCCGCCCACGATGGCGATCTTCAAGGCTTCGGGAGGTTGGGAGCCGTTATGGGCGATGACCAGCTTGCGAAGGAACAGCTTGCGGAAGCGCTCGGCCTGCTCGGTGGAGTCCAGCGCCACCGCGTACTCGCGCGCGCCGGGCGTGCCGAAGAAGTTGGAGCGGCTACCCACCGCCAGCACCAGCGTGTCGTAGGCGATGTCGCGGGCGGGAAAGATTTCGTGCTGCTCGTCCATCACGGCGTCCAGCCGTATGGTGCGCGATGCGCGGTCCACGCCCCTCAGCGCGCCGTAGATGAAGGTGAAGCCGCTGTCCTTGGCCATCATGGCGTACGACAGCCCTTCGCGGTGGATGTCCAGCGTACCCGCCGCCACTTCGTGCAGGGAGGGTTTCCAGATGTGGTCGGGCGAGCTGTCGACCAGAAAGACGTGTCCCGGCCCGAAGCGGCGCCCGAGCTTGGAGGCCAGCTCCAGTCCACCGGCGCCACCGCCGACGATCACCACCTTGTGCGCCCGCTCGTCCATGCATGCTCCTTCGAATGATCGAATTCGTCAATCAGTCAGTCTCGCCGCGCAGCAACGGCAAGCCGCTGTCCCGCTCTTTTTAACACGAAGCGGCAGCCATCAGACCTGCGCAGAGCGGACGAGCAGCTGTTCTTGCTCTTAAAAAAAAGCCCCATGATCCCAGCCCATCAGGGGCCGGATCATGGGGCTTGACGCTGTGCCTGCGGCCCGGCGTTGCACGGGCGCAGTCTCGGCGCTTACTTGCTACCGCCAAGAGCCAGACGCTGCCAGGTCTCGACGACGGTGTCGGGGTTGAGCGACATCGACAATATGCCTTCGTCGCGCAGCCACTCTGCCAGGTCGGGATGGTCGCTGGGGCCCTGGCCGCAGATGCCCACGTACTTGCCGGCCGCCAGGCAGGCCTTGATGGCGCGGTTGAGCATGAACTTGACGGCTTCGTCGCGTTCATCGAAGTCGGCCGCCAGCAGCTCCATGCCCGAGTCGCGGTCCAGGCCCAGGGTCAGCTGGGTCATGTCGTTTGAGCCGATGGAGAAGCCGTCGAAATACTCGAGGAATTTGTCGGCCAGCAAGGCGTTGGAGGGCACTTCGCACATCATGATCAGGCGCAGGCCGTTCTCGCCGCGCGCCAGGCCGTGCTTGGCCAGCAGGTCGACGACGCGCTTGGCCTGCGACAGGGTGCGCACGAAAGGCACCATGATCTCGACGTTGGTCAGGCCCATGTCGTCGCGCACTTTCTTGAGGGCTTCGCATTCCATGCGGAAGCACTCTTCGAACTCGTCGGAGATGTAGCGCGAGGCGCCGCGGAAGCCCAGCATGGGGTTTTCTTCTTCGGGCTCGTAGCGCGAGCCGCCCACGAGCTTGCGGTACTCGTTCGACTTGAAGTCGGACAGGCGCACGATGACGGGCTTGGGATAGAAGGCCGCGCCGATGGTGGCCACGCCCTCGGCCAGCTTGTCGACGAAGAAGGCGCGCGGGCTGGCATAGCCCCGAGCGGCCGACTCGACGGCCTTCTTGAGCTCGCTGTCGACGTTGGGATAGTCGAGCACGGCCTTGGGATGGACGTTGATGTTGTTGTTGATGATGAATTCGAGACGGGCCAGGCCCACGCCGGCATTGGGAATCTGCGAGAAATCGAAGGCCAGCTGCGGGTTGCCCACGTTCATCATGACCTTCAGGCCGATGTCGGGCATTTCGCCCCAGCGGACCTCTTCGATCTCGGTCTCGATCAGGCCGTCGTAGATGCGGCCCTCGTCGCCCTCGGCGCACGAGACGGTGACTTCCTTGCCGTCTTGCAGCACGTCGGTGGCGTTGGCGCAGCCCACCACGGCGGGAATGCCCAGCTCGCGGGCGATGATGGCCGCGTGGCAGGTACGGCCGCCGCGATTGGTGACGATGGCCGAGGCCAGCTTCATGACCGGCTCCCAGTTGGGATCGGTCATGTCGGTGACGAGGATGTCGCCGGCCTGGACTTGGTCCATCTGCGATATGTCGCCCACGATGCGCACCTTGCCCGAGCCGATCTTCTGCCCGATGGCGCGGCCGGTGACGAGAACGTCGCCGGTGGCCTTGAGGCGGTAGCGCTCCTGCACGTCCTGCTTGCCCTGCTGCGACTTGACGGTTTCGGGACGCGCCTGAAGGATGTAGATCTTGCCATCGACGCCGTCGCGGCCCCATTCGATGTCCATGGGGCGCTTGTAGTGCTGCTCGATGATGACGGCGTAGCGGGCCAGCTCGATGACTTCGTCGTCGGTCAGCGAGTAGCGGTTGCGCTCGGACACCGGCACGTCGACGGTGCGCACGGCCACGCCGGCGGTGCGCTCGGGGTCGAACTCCATCTTGATGAGCTTGGAGCCGATGCGGCGGCTGATGATGGGATAGTGTCCCGAAGCCAGGGTGGGCTTGAAGACATAGAATTCATCGGGATTGACGGCGCCCTGCACCACGGTTTCGCCCAGGCCGTAGGACGAGGTGATGAAGACCACGTCGTTGAAGCCGGACTCGGTGTCGAGGGTGAACATGACGCCGGCGCTGCCCTTGTCGGAGCGCACCATGCGCTGGATGCCGGCCGACAGCGCCACGTCGGCGTGGGCGTAGCCCTTGTGCACGCGATAGGAGATGGCGCGGTCGTTGTACAGCGAGGCGAACACGTGGCGCACCTTGTCGAGCACGTCGTCGATGCCGACGACGTTCAGGAAGGTTTCCTGCTGGCCGGCGAAGGAGGCGTCGGGCAGGTCTTCCGCCGTGGCGGACGAACGCACGGCGAACGAGCCCTTGCCGTCGGCATCCAGCTTGGCGAAAGCCTCGCGGATGGCTTTTTCGAGTTCGGCCGGAAAGGGGGTGTCGACGATCCATTGACGGATCTGTGCGCCGGCCTCGGCCAGCTCGCGCACGTCTTCGGAATCGAGGGTGGACAGGCGCTGGGCGATGCGCTCGTCCAGGCCGGTGGACTTGAGGAATTCGCGGAATGCGTCGGCCGTGGTGGCGAAGCCGCCGGGCACACGCACCCCGGCCCCCGCCAGCTGGCTGATCATCTCGCCCAGGGAAGCGTTTTTGCCCCCCACCGAGTCAACGTCCGTCATGCGGAGCTGCTCGAACGATACTACGTAAGACATAAAGTCACCTTTGACACTATAGAAGAAAGCCTGTTTGGCCAGGGCATAACGTGAGGGGCGAATGTGCCCTACAATCTATGCTCTGGCCGAACAAGCCTTGCCGTTCGCGGAAGCGGCGCAAGGTTCGATTGTACTTCGTTTCCCCGACAACCCAGCCGCCCTCTTTCCCCATGACATCCACGCCCGTCGAGCGCACCGTTTTCATTGTTTCGGACAGCACAGGCATCACCGCCGAAACGTTTTCCCACGCAGTGCTTTCCCAGTTCGAACAGGTCAAATTCACGCCGGTTCGCATCCCCTTCATCGACGGCGTCGAAAAAGCCGCCGCCGCCGCCCAGCGCATCAATCGCTGCGCCGAAAAAGAGCAGCAGCCGCCGCTGGTGTTCAGCACGCTGGTCAATCCGGACATCGCCTTCATCATCCGACAGTCCAACTGCACTTTCCTGGACCTGTTCGGCACTTTCGTAAAACCGATCGAAGAAGCGCTGGACATGAAGTCCAGCCACTCCATCGGCCGCTCTCACATGGGCGGGCTCTCGCCCCAGTATCACAACCGCATCGAGGCGATCAACTTCAGCCTGGCGCACGACGACGGGCAGTTCGTTCATGGGCTCGAGCAGGCGGACGTGATCCTGGTGGGGGTGTCGCGCTGCGGCAAGACGCCCACCAGCCTTTATCTGGCAATGCAGTATGCGGTCAAGGCGGCCAATTTCCCGCTGATTCCCGAAGACTTCGAGCGCGGGTCGCTGCCTGCAACGCTGGCGCCCTTCCGCGGCAAGCTGTTCGGCCTGTCGATCCAGCCGGAACGCTTGGCCGAGGTGCGAAACGAGCGCCGGCCGGGCAGCCAGTATGCGTCGTTGAAGCAATGCCGCTACGAAGTGGCGGAGGCCGAGCGGCTGATGCGGATGGAAAATATCCCCTGCCTGTCGACCACGACGCGGTCGATCGAGGAAATTTCCACCAAGGTGCTGGAAGAAGTGGGAATCAACCGGCGCAGCTATTGAATTATCGCCGCGCAAGGGCTCGCGGAGCCCTATCCAGCGGTGGATCCGGCAGCTGACTGGCGGCGATGCTCGAACAGGCAGATGGCGGCGGCTGCGGCGACATTCAGCGACTCGACCCCCGGCGCCTGGGGGATGAAGACCCGAAGGTCGGCCAGGCTCAGAAGCTCCGCGGCAACGCCCCGCCCTTCGTTGCCCATCAACCAGGCGCATTCGCGCGGCAGCGGTTCATCATATAGGGAACGGGCATCGTCCAAGGCAGTGGCGATCAATGGCACGCACAGCCGGGCATGCAAGGCGGCAAGGTCGCAGTCTTCGTACAGACGCATGACGAAATGCGCGCCCTGGGCGCTGCGCAGCACCTTGGGCGACCAGGCGCCGGCGCAGCCGGGCGAGAGATAGGCCTGGCCGATGCCTGCCGCCGCCGCGGTGCGCAGCAGCGTGCCCAGGTTGCCGGGGTCCTGGATGCGATCCAGCCACAGGCTGGTGCCGGTTATGTGCTCGGGCACGAGCTCGCGGGGAGCCTGGGCGGCGAAATAGACGCCCTGGCTTTCCTGTACTTGGGATAAACGGCCCGCCAGCACGGTTTCGCAGCTGACCGCGATGCCGGCGGGCAGCGCGGCGGCCAGCTCGGCCAGCTCTGGATCGCGCTCGAGCCGCTGCAGGTCGAACAAGGCGAAAGCGGGCAGCCCGCGATGCCGGAGCCATTCCTGGCACAAATGCACGCCTTCCAGCAGCACCTGGTCGCCGCGCCGGCCGGCGGCCAGTCGCACGAGCTGCTTGTATTGAGCGTTGTCGCGCGAACTGATGTGCTTCACAAGCCCCTCCCGCATGGGCTGGCATGCGCCATGTTTGACGCCCGGCCGTATCGATCCGCCCCGCGTGAAGCGCTGCGCCGCACTCGACCTACTCCTCTGTAAACGGCTGCGCTTCGAGCGCGGCCCGCACCCGATCGGGACCGTCGTGTCCCTGCGCCTGCGCCAGCCATTCCCTCACGGGCGCGAAGCTGCGCCGGTGCGCGGGGCACGGGCCATGCAGCCTCAGCCTTTCGAGATGGATAACCGTGCCATAGCCTTTGTGGCGGTCGAACTCGTATTGAGGGTACTGCTCGTGCAGCACCCGACAGTCGGCGTCGCGAGCGGTCTTGGCCAGAATGGAAGCGGCCGATATGGCGGGCACGAGTGCATCGCCCTGCACGATGGCCTGGGCCGAGCAGACCAGGCCCTTGGGCACGAGGTTGCCGTCGACCTGGGCGTGCACCGGCTTGATCGCCAGGCCGGCACAGGCGCGGCGCATGGCCAGCATGGTGGCCTGCAGGATGTTCAGGCTGTCGATCTCTTGCACGCTGGAGCGGGCGACGCACCAGGCCAGGGCTCTTTCCCGGATCAGCAGCGCCAGTTCCTCGCGGCGCTCGGCGGTGAGCTTCTTGGAGTCGGCCAGGCCCGCAACGGGCCGGTCGGGATCGAGGATGACGGCGGCGGCGTACACCGGCCCCGCCAGCGGGCCCCTGCCCGCCTCGTCGATGCCGGCCAGATGCAGCAGCGCCGGCATGGCGCCGAAAAGATCAACCTGCGACATTGCCTGCCTTTTGAGCCTGGGACATGAAAAGAATTTTAGTGACCACGGCCGGCCTCTTGCAAGATGGCCCGCGCCGCCAGGCCCGGCGTGTCGCGCAGCAACGTCTCGTGCAGGCGCGTGAAGCGCTCGGCGGTGCGCTGGGCATAGGCGGCATCGGACAAGGCCGTCCAGGTGGACTGCGCCAGCTTCTCGGGCGTGGCGTCTTCCTGCAGCAGCTCGGGTACGGCAAAGTCGTTCAGCAGCACGTTGGGCAGGCCCACCCAGGGCACCAGCGGCCGCGATTGGCCCGACTTCCAGGCCATGATACGCCGCATGGCCGGCGACAGCACGTATGAAATCACCATGGGCCTCTTGAACAGCGCGGCTTCGAGCGTGGCGGTGCCGCTGGCCACCAGCACGGCGTCCGCCGCCTCGAGCGCATCCCAGGCGGCGGGCCGCGAAGGCGAACTGGCCTGATCGAGCATGACGAGGTTGGCAACCGGATGCTGCCGCAGCCAGCCCTCGAATTCGGCGCGGCGCTGGGCATTGACCATCGGCACCAGAATACGCAGATTGGGATCCTGCTTCAGCAGCAGTCCGGCGGCCTGCAAAAAGCGCGGCGCCAGCAGCTTTATTTCAGAGGCGCGGCTGCCCGGCATGAGAGCCAGCACACGCTCGCCGGCGCCCAGGCCCAGCCTGGCCCTGACGCCTTCGCGATCGGGACGCATGGGAATCACCTGGGCCAGCGGATGCCCCACGTAAGTAACCGGGACGCCCTCCTTCTGGTAAAGGGCTTCTTCGAATGGAAACAGCACCAGCATGTGGGACACGGCGGCACGTATCTTGTGGATGCGCTCGTAGCGCCATGCCCAGATGGAAGGCCCCACGAAATGTACGGTGGGAATGCCCGCCTGCCGCAGCTGCAGTTCGAGCCGAAGGTTGAAGTCGGGCGCATCGATGCCCACAAAGACGTCGGGCCGGTCTCGCAGCCAGCGGCGCTTGACGTCGCCATAGGTGCGCAGCAGCCCCGGCAGGCGCTTGAGCGCGTCGACGTAGCCGAACACGGTCAGGGCATGCATGGGGTGCCACGTGTCCAGCCCCTGCTCGGCCATGGCCGGGCCGCCTATGCCCTCGCATCGGCTTTGCGGCGCAAGACCGGCGATGCCCCCCATGACGCGAGCGGCCAGCAGGTCGCCCGAAGGCTCGCCGGCCACCATGGCGATGCGCGGACTCATGCCCGGGCGATGCCCCGCGTCGAGGCGTTGAGAAAGTCGACCAGCACCTGCAGCGCGTCGTGCGCTTCGGTGCGCTGAGACTGCAGCGCGGCGATCTGCTGCGCCGCTTCTTCGACCTTGAGGTTGCGGCGGTAGAGGATTTTGTACGCTTCTTTCAGGGCAGAGACGGTTTCGGGCGTGTAGCCGCGCCGATTGAGCCCTTCGCTGTTGATGCCGACCGGCCTGAAGGGGTCGCCCGCGCCGATGACGTAAGGCGGGATGTCCTGCCTTATGGAACTGGTGCCGCCTATCATGCTGTGGGCGCCGATGCGCACGAACTGGTGCACGGCGGAAGAGCCGCCCAATATGGCCCAGTCGTCGATGTGGATGTGGCCCGCCAGCTGCACGCTGTTGGCGATGACGGTGTGGCTCGCAATCTGGCAGTCGTGCGCAATGTGCACGTAGGCCATGATCCAGTTGTCGTCGCCCACCCTCGTCACGCCGACGTCCTGGGCCGTGCCGGTGTTGATGGTGACGTACTCGCGCACCATGTTGCCGTCGCCGATCTCGAGCCGGGTGGGCTCGCCCTTGTATTTTTTGTCCTGCGGCATGCCGCCGATGGAGCAGAAACGGTAAAAGACGTTGTCCCGGCCTATGGTGGTGTGCCCGTCGATGATGCAATGAGGCCCCACCTGGGTTCCCGCAGCAATGCGCACGCCAGGCCCCACGATGCTGTAAGCGCCTACTGTGACGTCGTCGGCCAGCTCGGCCTCGGGCGCCACGATGGCGGTGGGATGGATGCGCCCGGTCATCAGTCCTCCAGGGCGCGGATGGCGCACATCAGCTTGGCTGCGGCCACCTCCTGGCCGTCCACCGTGGCGCACGCGGAGTACTTGCACATGGTGCGGCTGAGGCGGTCGGCGGAGACCTCGAGGCGAAGCTGGTCGCCCGGCACCACCGGCCTGCGGAAGCGCGCCCCGTCCACTCCCACCAGGTAATAGGCGATCTTGCGGTCGGCGGGATTGACGGTGGAGTCGCCCTCGAAAGAAAACAGGGCCGCCGCCTGCGCCATGGCCTCGATGATGAGCACGCCCGGCATGACCGGATGATGCGGAAAATGGCCCTCGAAGAACGGCTCGTTCATGGACACGTTCTTGATGGCCACGATGCTTTTTCCCGGCTCCATTTCGAGGACCCGGTCGATCAGCAGCATCGGATAGCGATGCGGCAGGCGGGCCATGATTTCCTTGATGTCGAGTTTCATTCTTTTCTATCCTACCGGCGTCATTCGCGCATGCGCCTCTGTCAATTACTTGTCCTGTTTCTCGAGAGCGCGCAAGCGCTTCCGCAACTGCGAGAGCTGTCCCAGCACCGCGGCATTGCGCTGCCAGCCGGCGTGCTCGTCGAAAGGATACACGCCGGTGTAGCGGCCGGGCTTCTCGACGTTGGCGGTAATGGCCGTGCCGCCCGAAACATGCACGTCGTCGCCCAGGACGATGTGGCCGGAAATCATGGAAGCGCCGCCTATGGTGCAGCGGGCGCCGATGACGGTGGAACCGGCAATGCCCACGCAGGCGGCCATGGCGGTGTGGTCGCCGATGCGCACGTTGTGCGCGACCATGATCTGGTTGTCGAGCTTGACCCCGTTGCCGATGACGGTGTCTTCGAGGGCGCCGCGGTCGATGGTGGTGTTGGCGCCGATTTCGACGTCGTTGCCGACGCTGACGCCGCCCAATTGGGCGATTTTAGCCCAGGCGCCGGGTTCGCTGGCCGGATGCGGCGCAAAGCCGAAGCCGTCCGCGCCCAGCACGGCGCCGCTGTGCACGATCACCCGGTCGCCCAGGTGTACGCCGTGATAAAGCGTGACTCCCGCATGAAGCAGGCCGTCGGCCCCGATGGACGAGCCGGCGCCGACAATGCAGCCCGGCCCCAGGCGGGTTCCCGGGCCGATGCGCGCGCCGTCCTCGATGACGCAGTGGGGGCCGATGCTGGCATCGTCCGCCACCTGCGCCGAGGCAGCGATGACGGCGCTGGGATGCACGCCCTTGGCCAGGTTCTGGATGCGGTGGCGGTCGAACCATTGCGCCAGCAGCGCATACATCAGGTAGGGTTGGCTGCACAGCACCACCCGGAACGGCGGCCGGTTTGCTTCGAGGGACTGCCAGGCTTCGGGGGTGAGGATGACGGCCGCGGCGCGGCACTGCGCCAACTGGCCCTGCAGCCTGGGATTGGCGAGGAAGCTGATCTCGGACGGACCCGCACTAAGCAAAGAGCCCAGTCCCCGTATGCGGGGCATGGGCTCGTCCGAGTCGACGATGCTGCTGTCCAGGCCGGTAAGGTTGGCTGCCTGCAATAGCCCGGGCAACGTAGGCGCCTGTTCGGGCGCTAACAGTACCGGCATTTGTACTTAACCGCCCAGGGCCTGCATGACCTGATCGGTGATGTCGACGCGGGGGCTGACGGTGACGGCATCCTGGATGATGAGGTCATAGCCCTGCTGCTCTGCGATCTTCTTGATGGCGGCGTCGGCTTTTTCGACGATGGCCGAGAACTCTTCGTTGCGGCGGCGGTTGAAGTCTTCCTGGAATTCACGGCGCTTGCGCTGCAGGTCGGAGTCGAGGTCGGCAAGCTGGCGCTGGCGCTTGATGCGCTCGGATTCGGACAGCACGGGCGCGTCTTTGTCGAACTTTTGCGCCTGGTTGCGCAGGTTGTTGGCCATGCTTTGCAGTTCGTCGTCGCGACGCTTGAACTCGGATTCGATCTTGGCCTGGGCGGCCTTGGCGGGCTTGGAGTCGCGCAGGATGCGCTCTGTGCTGACAAAACCGATTTTTGTGGCCTGCGTCTGGGCCTGCACGGCCGGAACGCTCGCCACCGACACTGCACCCAACGCAGCCGCCAGCACCAACGCGCGGTTGCCTTGTCCGACACGGCGGCGCAAAGCGCCGCCCACAGCGGAAAGTTTCAATGTGAATTCAGACTTCATGAAAAATCTACCTTGCGAAGGAGCAGAAAGAATAAAAAGCTTATTGTGCCATTAAATTCGCGACATTAGAAACCGGTTCCGATCTGGAACTGGAAGGCCTGTTTGTCGTCGCCTTCCTTGGCATTGAGCGCACGGCCGAAGGAAAGTTCGAGCGGCCCCATCGGAGACTGCCACGACAGGCCCACACCGGCCGAATAGCGCCAGCCGCAGGGGTCTTGCACCGAATGCTGGTAGCCGTCCATGCAGGACATGCCGCTTCCGGCCGAGATCTGGCCCGCGTCGGCGAACAGGAACCAGCGCAGCGTGCGGTCGCGGGTGGCCCCCGGGAACGGCAGATACAGCTGCACATTGCCGATGATGCGGCGCGCGCCGCCCAGGTAGTCGCCCGTGATGGTGTCGCGTGGGCCCAGGGACGCGCCCTCGTAGCCGCGCACCGAGCCTATGCCGCCGGCGTATACGTTCTTGATGACCGGGAAGGCCTTGCCGCCATAGGTCTTGCCCCAGTCGATCTGGCCGTTGAACGCCAGCGTGAAGCTGCGGCCCAGCGGTATGTAGTGCTGATGCTGGGCGTGCAGCATGTAGTACTTGAGCCCCATGGTGGAGAAGTCGCCCGACAGGCGGGTGTAGCCGCCCTTGTTGGGCGCCAGGGCGCTGTCGCGGGTGTCTTTGGACCAGCCCAGGTTGAAGATGACCGAATTGGTGGTGCGGCCGTATTCGTCCACGTAGTCTTGATAGGCCTGGGGCGCGTTGTACAGGTCGAGCGTGTTGCGCTCGAAGCTGACGCCCGTGAACACGCGGTCGTACTCGGAGATGGGCACGCCGAAGTTCAGGCCGGCGCCCAGCGCCGTGACGCGGTAGTCGCCTTCGTATTCACGGTCGGCGCGGGTTTCGTACGGCGTGGTGCGGCGGTAGTACACCGACGTGGTCTTGCTGATGCCGTCGTTGGTCCAGTACGGGTCGGTATGGGCGATGACCGCCGAGCGGTTGGTCTTGCTGGTGTTGACCTGCAGCGACAGGCTGTTGCCGCTGCCGAAGATGTTGTCCTGGCTGATGCCGGCCGACAGAATCACCTTGTCGGTCGAGCCATAGCCCACCCCGAGGTTGATCATGCCGGTGGGCTTTTCTTTGACGTCGACGTTGACGTCGATCTGGTCGGGCGAGCCGGGCACGGGCTCGGTCTGCACATTGACCTCGTTGAAGTAGCCCAGGCGGTCGATGCGATCGCGCGACATCTTGATGTTGTTGGAGTCGTACCACGAGGCTTCCATCTGCCGCATTTCGCGGCGGATGACCTCGTCTCGGGTACGGGTGTTGCCGCCGATCTGGATGCGGCGCACGTACACGCGCCGGCCCGGATCGACGTAGAACGTCAGGTCGGCCTCGTGCGCGTCGCGGTCGAGGACGGGATTGGGATTGACGTTGGCGAAGGCATAGCCCAGGCTGCCCAGGTAATCGGTAATGGCCTTGGCGGTTTCATTGGTCTTGGCCGCCGAGAAGGTCTCGCCCTCTTTGACCTGGATGAGTTTGCCGATTTCTTCGTCCAGGCCCAGCAGTTCGCCGGCCAGCTTGACGCTGCGCACCGTGTAGGGTTCGCCCTCGTGCACCGTGAAGGTGATGAAGATGTGCTCGCGATCGGGCGAAATCGACACCTGCGGCTGTTCGGACGAAAACTCGAGATAGCCGCGGTCGAGGTAGAAGGACCGGATGCGCTCGATGTCGCCCTCGAGCTTCTCGCGCGAGTATTTGTCGGTGCCCGTATACCAGGTCATGAAGCCGGACGTCGTCAGTTCGAGTTCGTCGCGCAGCCTGCCGGAGGAAAAGTCTTCGTTGCCCACGAAGTTGATCTCGCTGATCTTGGCCAGTTCGCCCTCGAAGATATCGAAGCTGACGCCCACGCGGTTGCGCGGCAGCGGCGTGATGATGGGGCTGATCTCGACCCCGTACTTGCCCTTGGCCAGATACTGCTGCTTGAGCTCGAATTCGGCGCGCTCGAGCATGGCCTGGTCGAACACCCGGCCCGGACCGAAGCCCACGGCGCTGAGCGATTTGTTGAGCGCCTCGGCGTCGAACTCGCGCATGCCGTTGAAGCTGACCGAAGCGATGGTGGGCCGCTCTTTGACGTTGACCACCAGCACGTTGCCTTCGGTGTCGATGGTGACGTCGCTGAAGAAGCCCGTTGCATAAAGCCGCTGCACGGCCTCGCTGGCCTGCTCTTCGGTGAACTGCTCGCCCACCTTGACCGGCAGGTAGCTGAAGACCGCGCCGGCGTCGACACGCTGGATTCCATTGACTCGGATGTCCTGCACGACGAAGGGCGTGAACGCGCTGGCAAGGCCAGGGGCCAGCCAGGCGGCCAGGATCAGGGGCAAGGCGCGCTGGGTAAATTTGGTTTTCCGGCGAAACGACATCCTGGTGGATCCTCAGTAGATCAAATTGGGGAAAGATTGTAAGGCAGAACCCGCTTAGTGTGCTGTCCGATTGATTCGTGTAGGCAAATTAAACAAACAGCACCCTAACTGAAAAGGCGGGAAAAATCATTAAAGAACGCCAATCCCATCAGGGCTGCGAGCAGGCCCAGGCCCACGCGCTGCCCGGTTTCGAGCCATGCGTCCGGCAAGGGCCGGCCGCGCAGCATCTCGATGATGTAATACATGAGATGCCCCCCGTCAAGCATGGGAATGGGCAGCAGGTTCAAAACGCCGATACTAACACTGATCAAGGCCAGGAAGCCGATATAGGCGGCCAGGCCGATGCGGGCGGTCTGGCCGGCGTAGTCGGCGATGGTGACCGGGCCGCTGATGTTGCGCACCGACACGTCGCCCACCACCATGCGGCCCATCATCTTGAGCGAAAACCATACGGTATCGAGTGTGCGCGTCACGCCGCGCGAGACACTTTCAAGCGGGCCATAGCGCACCGTCACCATGGGAAAATCGGCGCCCAGCATGACGCCGATGCGCCCTACCCGCTCGCCCGAAGCATCGGCCTCGGGCCGCGGCACGAGCTGCAGATTCACCGGCGTCCCGTTTCTCAGCACGGTGATCGCCATGGGCTGGCCTGGCTGCGACTGGATCTGCTCGACGAGCTCGGAGGCGGAAGGTTCGTTCAGCGGGCCGGCCGCGACGATGACGTCGCCCTCGCGCAGCCCCGCTTCTTCGCCGGCCCCGCCGGCCACCACCTCGCGCACCAGAGGGCGCGGCGTGGCCAGCGCCAGGCCCGCGTCGGCCATCATGTCGGCATCGTCGGGCTCTATGCTGGCGGCGCGCAGCTCGAGCGTGTGCCGGCGGGCCGCGCCGCCTTCGCCTTCCACTTCCAGGAACACGGTTCCCCCGGAAGTCAGCGCGTCGAGCAATCCCCAGCGGGCTTCGCCCCAGGAGCGGACCGGCGAGCCGTTGACCTCGACGATGCGGTCGCCGGCTTGCAGGCCGGCTTGAGCGGCCGGGCTGCCGGCCGCCGGAGCGGCCAGGATGGCCGCGGGCTCTTGTGTGCCCACGAAGCTGAGCGCGGCATAGAGCACGGCGGCCAGCAACAGGTTGGCGAGCGGGCCCGCCGCGACGATGGCAAAGCGCTTGCCCACCGGCTGCCGGTTGAAGGCCTGGCGCGCGTCGCCGCCATCGGCCTGCAGCGGGTCGTCCAGCATCTTGACATAGCCGCCCAGAGGGATGGCGGACAAGGCCCATTCGGTGCCGTGGCGGTCGAACCGGCGCACCAGCACCCGGCCGAAGCCCACCGAAAAGCGCAATACTTTCACCCCGCAGCGCCGCGCCACCCAGTAGTGGCCCAGCTCGTGGAAGGTGATGAGCAGACCCAGCGCGACGATGAAAGCGAGCAAGGTGAAAAACATGATGGTCCGGTACCGCCTCTATGACTTACAGAACTGAAGGGCTTGCCGCCGGGCGCTGCCGTCCAGCTCGAGCACCGCTTCGAGCGAATCGATGGCCGTGCGGGTCTTGCCGGCCATGGCTTCCAGGCATTGTTCGATGACGCGGGCGATGCTGGTGAAGGGAATACGGCTGCTCAGGAAATGGTCGACGGCGACCTCGTTGGCGGCATTGAGCGCGATGCAGGCCTCTTGTCCCGCCTCCAGCGCCTGGAAGGAAAGCCGCAGGCAAGGAAAGCGCCGCAGATCGGGCGGCTCGAAATCGAGCCGGCCTATCGTGGCCAGGTCGAGCGGACCCACCCCGCTGTCTATGCGCTCGGGAAAGCCCAGGCCGTAGGCGATGGGCGTGCGCATGTCCGGCTGGCCCAGCTGGGCCAGGATGGAGCCGTCTTCGTACTCGACCATGGAATGGATCATGCTTTGGGGATGGATGACCACCTGGATGCGTTCCAGCGGCATGGCAAAGAGCCAATGGGCCTCGATGACCTCGAGCCCCTTGTTCAGCATGGTGGCCGAATCGACGGAAATCTTGCGTCCCATGCTCCAATTGGGATGGGCGCAAGCCTGTTCCGGCGTTACGCCTTCCAGGCTGTCGAGCGCCGCGGTGCGGAACGGCCCGCCCGAAGCGGTCAGCAGCAGTCGCCGCACGCCCTTGGCGGGCGACGTCGGCGCGCCGGCCCGGCCGGCATGCGGCATGCATTGGAAGATGGCGTTGTGTTCGCTGTCGATCGGCAGCAGTTCGGCGCCGTTGTCGCGCACCGCCGCCATGAACAGGCTGCCGGCCGCCACCAGGGCCTCTTTGTTGGCCAGCAGCACGCGCTTGCCCGCGCGGGCCGCGGCCAGCGCCGCGGGCAGGCCCGCCGCGCCGACGATGGCCGCCATGACCGTATCGACTTCCGGGTCGGCGGCGCATTCTTCGAGGGCGCGGGCGCCCACGCGTATCTCGGGCGCCGCGCGGCCCGCGGGCCAGGCCTGCAGAAAGCGCTGGCGGGCCTTGTCGTCGGGCACGGCGACCACGCTTGCCTCAAAAGCCAATGCCTGTTCGGCCAGGCGGTCCATGCGGCTGTGAGCCGAAAGAGTATGCACGCGAACGCTATCGGCATGGCGGGACGCCACGTCCAGCGTGCTGCGGCCGATGGAGCCGGTGGAGCCCAGTATGCAAAGACGTTGGGGCTTCATGAGCCGAGACTCACCAGCATGAACGCCGTGGGCGCAACGGGCAGCAAGGCGTCGATGCGGTCGAAGACGCCGCCATGGCCCGGCAGCAAGGCGCTGGAATCCTTGCGCCCGGCCCGGCGCTTGAGCAGGGACTCGAACAGGTCGCCGACGATGGAGAGCGCGGCCAGGAAGGCGGCGAAGATCAGCGCGCCGCCCAGGGACCAGCCCTGGACCAGCACAGCGCCGAAGCTGCCGGGCCAGCGGCTGGACACGGCCACCCATGCGATCGCCGCCAGGACGCCCGCGATGGCGCCTTCCCAGCTTTTGCCGGGGCTGACGCGAGGCGCCAGCTTGCGCCGGCCCAGCGCCTTGCCGGCGAAATAGGCGCCGATGTCGGCGCACCAGATGAGCGCCATCAGCGAGACCAGGAACCAGGCGCCATAGGCCAGGTAGAACTGCACCAGCGCGGCCCAGGCGGCCCACACCGCGAAAATGCCGAAAATGCGCAAGCCGGAGCTGGGCGCGGGCGCGTCCGTGCGGCCCTGCACCACGAGGGCCGTCGCGCCCACTATCCATGCCAGCACCACCAGCGGCGTGAGCCAGTTGTTGCTGGCATGGGCCACGATGGCCGACCAGCCGGACATCGAGCCGGCTTCGATCCACCCCGTGCCGCAAAAGAGCATCATGACGCCCAGCACGGCCGCGATGATCACCGCGATGTTCTCGGCCCCGGGCGACACGGTCAGGCGCAGCCATTCCCACAGCGCGCAGGCAGCCGCCAGCGTCAACAGCAGCATCAGCGGCCAGGCGCTGGGCACTGCCAGCGCGCCCAGCAGGACCGCCAGAAGCACGACTGCGGTCATCACGCGTTGCGCCAGCATGGCAGGGACTCCTTTGAGGATAGACGGACTCTATTTGGATTGTTCGGCGAGCTGCGCGCTGGTCCGGCCGAAACGGCGTTCCCGCGAGCGGTACCACTTGAATGCGGCATCGATCTGCTTGGCGCCGAAATCGGGCCAGAATTCATCGGTGAAATACAGCTCAGTATAGGCGAGTTGCCAGACCAGAAAATTGGAGATGCGCTGCTCGCCGCCCGTCCGGATGAACAGGTCGGGCTCGGGGGCCCAGGACATGGAAAGGCGCTGGGAGACGTCCAGCTCGTCCAGGGCATCGGGGTCTTGCGCCAGTTCGGGTTTATCGCGCAGCAGGCGGCGCATGGCCTGCAGGATGTCCCAGCGCCCGCCATAGTTGGCGGCAACGGTGAGATGCAGCGCATCGTTGTGCCGGGTGCGCGCCTCGGCGGCGGCGATCAGCTCGCGCAAATGCGGCTCGAAGGCCGTCAGGTCGCCCACCACGCGCAGCCGCACGCCCTGCTTCTCGAGCTTGACCACTTCTTTCTCGAGCGTCTGCACGAACAGGCGCATCAGCAGCGAGACTTCTTCCTGGGGGCGGCGCCAGTTCTCGGAGCTGAAGGCGAACAGGGTCAGGTATTTGACGCCCCGGCGTCCGCAGGCCTCGACCACGCGCCGCACGGCCTGCACGCCACGGGCGTGCCCCGCCGCGCGCGGCAGCAGCCGGCTCGTGGCCCAGCGCCCGTTTCCATCCATGATGATGGCGAGGTGCGTGGGCACCTCGGTGCTTTCAGGGATGGAGACTGTGGAGCTCGTGAACATGGGCGGGGTCGATCTGCGCTGCGGCTGTATAGTGGGCTTCGACAGCCCTAGACCGTCATGATCTCGGCTTCTTTCTGCGCGACGACCTTGTCGATCTCGCCGACGAACTTGTCGGTCAGCTTCTGGACGTCGTCCTGGGTGCGGCGTTCGTCGTCTTCGGAGATTTCCTTGTCCTTGACGAGCTTCTTGAGGCCGTCGTTGGCGTCGCGGCGCACATTGCGCACGGCCACCTTGGCGTCCTCGCCTTCGCTGCGCACCACCTTGGTCAGATCGCGGCGGCGCTCTTCTGTGAGCGGCGGCATGGGCACGCGGATGTTGTCGCCCATGGAAACCGGGTTCAGGCCCAGGTCGGAATCGCGTATGGCCTTCTCGATGGGGCCGACCATGTTCTTTTCGTAGGGCTGTACGCTGAGCGTGCGCGCGTCGATCACGTTGACGTTGGCCACCTGCCCGACCGGCACCGGCGAGCCGTAATACTCGACCTGCACGTGGTCGAGAATGCCGGCATGCGCACGTCCCGTGCGGATCTTGGCCAGATTGGTCTTGAGTGCGTCCAGGCTCTTCGCCATGCGTTCTTCGGCGGATTTCCTGACCTCGGATGTGCTCATTTCTTTTTCCTTTATCAAACGTGCACCAGGGTGCCCTCGTCTTCGCCAAGCACCACGCGCCGCAGCGCGCCGGGCTTGTTGATGGAAAACACCTTGATCGGCAGCTTCTGGTCGCGGCACAGCGCAAAGGCCGTGGCGTCCATGACTTCGAGTCGACGCACGATCACTTCATCGAAGCTGATGCGGGCATAACGTGTTGCTGAAGGATCTTTATTGGGGTCGGCCGTATAGATGCCGTCGACCTTGGTGGCCTTCAGAACGATTTCCGCACCGATTTCGGCGCCTCGCAGCGCGGCCGCCGTATCGGTGGTGAAAAAGGGGTTGCCGGTACCCGCCGCGAAGACCACGACCTTGCCCTCTTCGAGATAGCGCAAGGCCTTGGGGCGGATGTAGGGCTCGACGACCTGGTCAAGATTGAGCGCCGACTGCACTCGCGTGTCGATGCCGCGGTGCTTCAAGGCGTCCTGCAGGGCCAGCGCGTTCATGACCGTGGCCATCATGCCCATGTAATCGGCCGTGGCGCGGTCCATGCCCTGCGCGCCCGGCGCGACGCCGCGAAAGATGTTGCCGCCGCCGATCACGATGGCCAGCTCGACGCCCAGGGTGGATACCTCGGCGATCTCCTCGGTCATGCGAAGAATGGTACTGCGGTTGATCCCAAATGCGTCCTCTCCCATCAGCGCTTCGCCGGAAAGTTTGAGAAGAACACGTTTGTACGATCTGGTGGTCATAGATGGCAATCCCGAGAAGACGTTCCAACGAAAGTGTATGCCAGATTGGCCTCGACAGCGCAGAGAGGCGCAACATTCGGCAACGCGATGAGCGAGCGCGGCAGCGCCGCCCCATCGCGATCGCGCGGGCGGCGCCCGGAGGCGGCCGCCCGCGCTATTGACCACCGGCGATCAGGAATTGCCGGCAGCGGCCGCCACTTCGGCGGCGAAGTCTTCGGACTTCTTCTCGATGCCTTCGCCCACGACGAAGAGGCTGAAGCGCTGAATGGAAGCGCCTTTCTCTTTTAGCATCTGCTCGACGCTTTGCTTGTCGTTTTTAACAAAGGGTTGCGACAGCAGCGTGACTTCCTTCAGGAACTTCTGCACCGAGCCTTCGACCATCTTGGAGACGATCTCGGCGGGCTTGCCCGATTCGGCCGCCTTCTGCGCGGCGACCGAGCGCTCGGCTTCGATCAGCTCGGCGGGCACGCCCTCGGCGTTGAGCGCGCGCGGCTTGGTGGCGGCGATGTGCATGGCCAGGTCTTTGCCGACCTCTTCGGAGCCGTCGAACTCGACGAGCACGCCGATTCGGCCGCCGTGGACATAGCTGGCCAGCTGCTTGTCGGTTTCGAAGCGCTCGAAGCGGCGCACGGCGATGTTTTCGCCGATCTTGCCGACCAGGGCCGAACGCGTGCTTTCGACCGTGCCTTCGCCGAAGGACAGGTCGGACAGCGTGGCGACGTCGGCGGGGTTCTTCTCGGCGATCAGTTGTGCAATCTGCGATACGAAATTGATGAAGTCGTCGTTCTTGGCGACGAAGTCGGTTTCGCAATTGATTTCGACCAGGGCGCCCTGCTTGCCGTCATCGGACACGTACAGGCCGACCAGGCCTTCGGCGGTGACGCGGCTGGCGGCCTTGCTGGCCTTGCTGCCCAGCTTGACGCGCAGCAGCTCTTCAGCGCGCGCCATGTCGCCGTCGGCTTCGGTCAGGGCCTTTTTGCATTCCATCATGGGCGCGTCGGTCTTTTCGCGCAGTTCTTTGACCATCGATGCGGTAATTTGAGCCACAGTATTCTCCAGTTCTTGAAACGGGCCCCGGCCGGAGCCGGGGCGGGGGCAGACGAATCAAACAGGCACGCCCGTGTGCCAGGCGGCGCGCCGGCATGCCGGACACGGCGGATTCGGAGCCGGCAGGTGCCTGTGCAAAGTCGCCTCGCGCGCCGGGGCGGAAGCCGGCACGCCGGGGCGAACGCCGTGGACGCTCGCCCGGAAGGCCTTAGGCTTCGCCTTCGTCCTGAACTTCGACGAACTCGTCGTCGCCTTCGGCGATTTCTTCGACCAGGCCGTTCAGGGCCTGCTCACGGCCCTCGAGCACGGCGTCGGCCATGCCCTTGGCGTACAGCGCGATGGCCTTGCCGGAGTCGTCGTTGCCGGGAATGACGTAGTCGATGCCCTCGGGCGAGTGGTTGGTATCGACCACGGCCACGACGGGGATGCCCAGGGCGCGCGCTTCGGCGACGGCAATCTTGTGGTAGCCGACGTCGATGACGAACAGCACGTCGGGCAGCGTGTTCATTTCCTTGATGCCGCCGATGGACTTGTTGAGCTTGTCGAGTTCGCGTTCGAACATCAGCGCTTCTTTCTTGGTCATGTGCTCGGTGGCGCCTTCGGCCTGCTGAGCTTCCATTTCCTTGAGGCGCTTGACCGAGCTCTTGACCGTCTTGAAGTTGGTCATCATGCCGCCCAGCCAGCGGCTGTCGACGTAGGGCATGCCGCAGCGGGCGGCTTCCTGGGCTACGAGTTCGCGAGCGGCGCGCTTGGTGCCGACGAACAGGATGGTGCCGCCGCGGGCAGCCGTCTGGCGCAGGAACTTGGCGGCTTCGAGGTACTTGCCGACCGTCTGCTCAAGATTGATGATGTGGATTTTGTTACGATGACCAAAGATGAACGGCGCCATCTTGGGGTTCCAGTAACGGGTCTGGTGGCCGAAGTGCACACCGGCTTCAAGCATATCTCGCATCAGGGACATAATTTTCTCCGAGGGTTGGGTCTTGTACGCGGGCCTGCATCCGAAAGCAGCGCCGGCAATTGTTTTGCCGGAACGCTTTTCAGGACACCCTGGTGTCGCCGCGCACGCGATTTTTGCCACAATGATTTTTGCCACAATGGCAAATAAGGATCACACTTTTCTTTCTATAGCCTTTCCAAGAACCTGTTCCCTTGCACCAAGCTCCCAGGCCCCACGATCAGCCTGCTCTCGCAATGCCGCCAAGGAAAGGTATTCAAAAAGCGCTATTTAAAGAAAGCCTATAATTCTACTATCTTTAAGATATACAGTTCAAGTTGACATGAGTAACCTCGTAACAGACCC
>Ga0180220_1001088_pt1 | contig 22072 bp, 21 predicted proteins | sample eDN5th37CBELigBY_FD_151335 | JGI IMG/M metagenome (GOLD analysis project Ga0180220, IMG submission 151335) | Enriched backyard soil microbial communities from Emeryville, California, USA - eDNA 5th pass 37_C BE-Lig BY (version 2) (version 2) | ecosystem: Environmental > Terrestrial > Soil >...
GTACGAACGACTGGGCTTCGAACGGGCTTACGAAACGGACATGCGGAACGGGGAGACGCTTGTGAAGGGGTATCGGCTTGACTTGCCTTCGACGCCGCTGCTGGATCGGGTGGTATAGGAAAAAAAGGAGGTGCCCGCCCAGGTTTTGGCGGGATCTCCTTTAAAAATTCCATATCCATCCGGAGGCTCTGCAGGAGCGCATCAAGGTGCAGTCACATCCGATTATAGCCCGCTCCCCTTAAGCTGTCGCTCGAGCCAATCATAAGCCATCCGGCCGCTGATTTCATGACCTCCGTCAAAGAAATCCGCTGCCAGCCGATCCTTCGCGCCCGCAGCTTCGTAAATTTCTTCCAAGGCGGCATATGCCTTCACCGCGCCTTCCCGCGGAAACACCCGGTCTTCGCTTCCCGTTTCCAGCAACAGGGCCCTCGGCGCAATCAGGCCGATCACGTCGGCCATCCGCGCCTCCGGCATGATCCCCGGGACATAGTTGTCGATGCAGTGGCTGCGGCTTAAAATGCTGTCTTCGAACGTATTGGCGTAACCGCTGACGACCGCCGCGCCGATCCGTTCGTCCAGCGCCGACGCAAACGAGGCGACCAGTCCCCCGCCGGATATGCCCATGCACCCGATCCGATCCGCAACCGCCTCCGTTCGGGTCTGCGCGTAATCGACCGCCCGCATCGTTTCATAGACGCGATAGCCGGCCAGCGTGCGGCCCGCCATCAGCAAATGAAGGGCGAGGAGGTGGCAGGAGCTTTTTTTCGGATCGCCGTCCAGATCCTCCGCCAGCCTGCGGTCGCCGAAGCCGAGAAGCTCCGGGGCGGCCACGACGAATCCGCGCCTTACAAGGTCCAGCGCAAAATCCTTGTGCAGCCCCGGCTCCCCGCTCCGCTCCGTTCCGTCCGGCTCCAAACCGACGATTTCCCGGCTGCCGTACCCGTGGCCGTGCAAAGCCACGATGACGGGCCGCGGCTTGGCATCCGCATCCAAGGGAAGCAGGACGTAGATCGGCATCCGCAAGCCCTCGCAAGTCGTGATTTCGACCCGCTCCCGGATATGGTCGCCGAACGCCGTCCGTTCCAGAACGACCGGATCAAGCGCCGCTGCGCGTTCGGGAAACCCGCCCAACAGGGACGCAACCCGCTCCTTCAACGCCTTCCTCCAGCTTGGCCAATCGGTCCCCGGGCGAAACGCACGCTCCGCCCCCTTCGCGGCCAGCTGCTTCAAATACGAATCCGGGCACCATCTTCCGGCTTCCTTTTTTCCGGCGGCAACCTCCGTCATGTCATTTCCCGGCATCATCAGCTTCAGCACCTTTCCGAATCCTACTGTTTTTGCAGCCTCTCATTCGCAGGTGTGGAATCCATCGAAGCATCGTTCTCGCGCAAGGCTTTTGTCGGGAAGATTGTATCAAAAGCCTTTTGCCGGATCAATGACGATCTTGGGCATGAACCTCTCTCTTTTCCACAGGCGAATCTACCATGCTGCAAAGCGGACAATAGATTCAGCCTTCCGCCGCAGTCCCAAACGCACAAAAAAGCCCGATTCCCCTGCTTCGGGGTCCCTCGGGCTTTTTCGCTTCATTCCGTCAGCCTTCCTGCAAACGCTCCACTTTCACGGTTTGCGTGTTGGTCGGCCGGGATCCGACCTGCACCGTCGCCATGCCGTTTTGCTCATCGACGTTTTCGATCCAGACCGGTTGTCCTTCCAGCTTCACTTCGAACGTATGCTCTTTGTCGGTGTAAATTTCCATGGCGCGTTTAACGTCCATCGTCATCATCCTTTCGGTATATGTTTTCGCTAATAATCGTTTTGGAATTACGCATCCTCGTCGGAACGCGCTTCGGGAACCATCGCATCCGTCGTGCTGTCGCCGATATACCCGTTATCCGCCGTAATATTGCCGCCGCCGAGGCCTTCATTCACCATGCGGTCGATGTCGAACATATGGGTTTCATGGGTCACGACCGGATCTTTGGAGGTCATCTTTTCCCAATCCACGTCATTGCCGCTTTGCGTATAACTGGCCGACTCCAGCTTGCGGGACTCTTCGTCGTATCTTTCGGTCGCCGCGGAAGCGTTCAGCTTCGCTTCATCCTGATGTTCACGCATTTTTTCGCTGCCTCCTGAAACATAAAATGATCTCGCGCTCCCCTTACTATGCCCTTTTCATGAAAAACCATGTCATTTGGGGCAAAACTTCTCCCTTTCTTTCAACCCGGATGTCATAGATTCGGCGAAACATACCCATACTATAAAGAACGAGCAAAAGCTGCAAAACGATGATCAATAAGCGAAGGAGAGGCTAAAATCATGCATACGGTTTGGAAAGGGGCCATCAGCTTCGGACTGGTTCACGTGCCCGTCAAAATGTTTTCGGCGACGGAAGACAAGGATATCTCGATGCGTTACGTGCACAAGGAATGCGGCAGCCCGCTGTCCTATGTCCGGAAATGCCCCGTCTGCGAAAAAGAAGTGCAGTGGGAGGAAATCTCCAAAGGCTACGAATACGAAAAAGGCAAATTCGTGTTGTTCGAAAAGGACGAGCTGGAGCAGATCGCCGAGCAGGCGAACAAAAGCATCGCCATTTTGGATTTTGTGGATTTGTCCGAAATCGACCCGATTTATTTTCAAAAAACGTATTACCTGGCCCCGGACCAGGCGGGCGGCAACGCGTACCAGCTGCTGAAGGAAGCGATGAGCCAAAGCGGAAAAATCGGCATCGCCAAAATATCCATCCGTTCCAAAAGCAGTTTGGCCGCCATCCGGGTGCTCGACAATTGCCTGGCGATCGAAACGATGTTTTATCCGGATGAAATCCGACCCGTCTCGCAAGTGCCGAATTTGCCCGAAAACATCGCCGTCAACGAAAAGGAGCTCGGCATGGCCCAAATGCTGATCGACCAGCTGTCGACCCCTTTTGATCCGGAAAAATACACGGACGACTACCGCGCGCGTCTGCTCGAACTGATCGAACACAAGGTAACGGGCGAAGAAATCAAAATCGCGCCGGCCAAGCAGGAAACGAACGTCATCGATCTCATGGCCGCCCTGCAGGCAAGCATCGAAGCCGCCAAGCCGGCCGCCATCACCCCGACCGACCCCGGAAAGCCGAAAAAAACGGCCAAGGCCAAAACCAAAACCGCAGCCGCGGAAGACAAGCAAGCCGCAGGAGCCGAAGGGCCGAAGCCGAAACGGCGAAAAACCGCAAAGAAAAATGAAACGGTATCGTAACCGGACCAAGATGGAGGACATCAGATGAAATTTGCCCCGGTAAAACCGTTCGAGCCGATCATGACCGACGTTCTGCCTTCCGGGGACAACTGGATCGCCCAGATCAAATGGGACGGCGTGCGCATGCTCGTATACAACGACGGCGAGGAAACGGAGCTGATCAACCGCAAAGGGAACAAGCGCACGCCCCAATATCCCGAGCTGTGGGACACGTCCGTATACTGCAAAGCGGACTCCGTCATTTTGGATGGCGAAATTATCGCTTTGGTGGGCGGCGTGCCTTCGTTCCATCAGGTCATGAAAAGGGACGGGCTGCGCCAAGAGCAGCAGATCCGCGCCCGGGTACGGCAAATTCCGATCGTTTACATGGTGTTTGACATCCTGTACTGCAACGGGGAATGGGTGACGTCGAAGCCGCTGCGCGAGCGGCAAGCCCTGCTGCAGGAAATGCTCATTCCGGGTCCCCACGTTCAGCTGGTGCCAAGCTATTCCGATCTTTCCCTGCTCCACGATATTTCGCGGCAGCACCGGCTGGAAGGGATCGTGGTCAAGGACGTAAGCAGCGCCTATGCGACCCATGGCAAAGACAAGCGGTGGCAGAAGCTGAAAAACATCATGGACCTGAATGCGGTCGTCGGAGGCGTCACCTACCGCGACGGCATCGTCAATGCGCTGCTGCTCGGCTTGTACGACGAGGACGGGCGGCTGATTTACATCGGACACGCGGGAACCGGCAAGCTCGGCGTCGCCGATTGGCGGAGGATTACGGAAGAAGCCGCCGGCATGGTCCAAAAGGAAAGGCCCTTTGCCAATCAGCCGGAACGCCATAAAGGAGCGGTATGGATCCGCCCCCGGTGGGTCGTGAAAGTGAATTTTTTGGAATGGACGGTCTACGGGACGCTCCGGCAGCCGAGCATTCAGGCTTTCGTCGACGTTTTGCCTGAAGAATGCAGGCTGGACCCATGAGAAACGGCCATCATCCGGTCATTCATCCCTTCGTGCCGAAAGCACCTCCATTTCCGGGCGCAGGTTCTACCGGTCTAACGAAAGAGAACGGCGGCTCCCAAAAGGGACGCCCGGCGACAAATTTTCTACGGAGGTACACCGATGCCGCGAACGATTAAAGGCACCATCAACATTGAAGGCCACGACATCCCCATCACGAATCCGGACAAGCCGCTCTGGCCCGAAATGGGCGTCACCAAAGCCATGTATCTGCAAAAGCTGGCCGCGCTGGCCCCTTACCTGCTCCGTTATTGCCGAAACCGCCTGCTGACGACGATCCGTTATCCGCATGGCGTGCCCGGCGAGTTTTTTTACCAGAAAAACGCTCCCGATCCGCTGCCCGAGTTCGTCAAAACGGCCGAGCAGGACGGCATCCATTATATTGTGCTCAACGGGCTGCCCGAGCTGCTGTGGCTCGGCAACCTTGCCGCCCTGGAGTTCCATCCTTCCCTGCATTATGTCGGGAGCACCCTCCCTTGCGAATGGATGATCGATCTGGACCCGTCGCGCGAGGAAGAGCCGCGCATTATGGAAGCCGCCTCCATCGTCGGCAAAGTGCTGCACTCCCTGGGACTCGCTTCGGTGCCGAAAACCTCCGGGGCCACCGGCATCCAGATCATCGTGCCGATCAACCAGGGCATCACCTTCGACGAGCTCCGGGTGATCGGCCATTTCGTCGGCCGGTTCGTGACCGAAAAACATCCGGACCTGTTCACGCTCGAACGGCTGAAGAAAAACCGCGAGGGCAAAATTTATTTCGATTACCTGCAGCATTATCACGGCAAAACCCTCGCCGCCCCGTATACTCCCCGCGCCCGTCCCGGCGCGACCGTATCGACGCCGCTTTACTGGGAAGAGGTGGACAGCAACGTGTCTCCGCTTGATTTCCATCTGCTGAACATCGAGGAGCGGCTGAAGGAAACCGGCGACCTGATCGCCGCCCTGCCTCCGCAGCCGGTGGAGCAGGTGCTCCGCCATTTGAACGCGACAAAGCCCGGAAGATAACCTTCCGGGCTTGCTTTATGCGTTGCGCTAATGAATATCCTTTTTCTTGAACCTGCCGCCCTTAACGTCATGGATATTACCAACCGCAAGAAACGCGTCCGGGTCCCAATCCCCGACGATGGACTTGAGCTTCGCTTCCTCGAGGCGGGTGATGACGACGAAAATAACCTTTTTGCTGTCGCCCGAATAGGCCCCTTCTCCTTCGAGATACGTCACGCCGCGGCCGAGACGCTGGGTCAGCGCATCGCCAATCTCTTTGTATTTATCGCTGATGATCCATACCGATTTCGATTGGTCGATGCCTTCGTTGGTGATATCAATCACTTTAAAGGCGATGAAATACGCGATAAGCGAGTACATGGCGTTGTTCCAGCCGAACACGAACCCCGCGCTCGTCAGAATGAACACGTTGATGAACATGATGATTTCGCCGACGGAAAACGGCGTTTTCTTGTTGATGAGGATCGCCACGATTTCGCTGCCGTCCGTCGATCCCCCTGCACGGATGACCAGGCCTACGCCGGCTCCCAGGATGACCCCGCCGAAGATGGCGGCAAGCAGCGGATCGAACGTAATCGGTTTGACGGGCTCGAGAAGAGCGGTGCCGACCGACATGACGAGTACGGCTGCCAGCGTCGAGAAGGCAAAGGTTTTGCCGATTTGCTTATAACCGAGAAACAGGAAAGGAAGATTGAGTAACGTCAGAAAGATGCCAAGCGGCAAATGAAAGAGGTGAGCTAACATGATGGAGATGCCGGTAATCCCGCCATCGATGATATTGTTGTTTACGAGAAAGATTTCAAGCGCGACCGCCACCAGCCCGGCGCCGATCAGCATCACGATGATGCGCGACAAAACCTTGAGCTTGGAAGTCGGCGCGTTTAACGGTTGCTGCTTTCCATGCGGAATTTTTGCGCGTTCCGCGGTTTGGGTATTAGAAGTTCCAGCCATCGAATCCCCCCCGATTCTTATCGATTTGGTGTGTTTATCAATAAAACTGAACGCTCCCCCGGCGAGTTTTTTGTGAATATTCTTCTTATATATTATATCATAGTTTTAAGCGGAGTATTAACGTTGATGGGAGTTTTTCTGTCATGAGAACCATATTTTTATTTCTGGCGGCCGGGCTGGCGGAGATCGGCGGCGGCTACCTGGTGTGGCTTTGGCTCCGGGAATCCAAACCTTGGTGGTACGGGCTGGCCGGCGCGGCCGTGCTGGTCTTGTACGGCATCATCCCCACGCTTCAGCATTTTCCTTCTTTCGGGCGGGTGTATGCCGCGTACGGAGGCGTTTTTATCCTCCTTGCCCTGCTCTGGGGCTGGGGCATCGACAAAAACGTCCCGGATCTCTACGATTGGATCGGCGCGGCGCTTTGCCTGGTCGGCGTATCGATTATTCTGTGGGCTCCCCGCTCCTAAGGAGGGGCAGGGCCGCTACAGCAGCGGAGACAGCATGCGGCAAAGCATCTCCGCTTTTTTGTGCAGAAACGGCCTCCGTTGAAACTCCTTTTTCGTCATCTCCCGGCATACGCCCATATCGTTCTCAAAATCAGCGGTCAGCCGGTCGATGGCGGACGGCTCAAACAGCGCGGCGGTCAGCTCGAAATTGCAAAAAAAGCTGCGCATGTCCATGTTGGCGGTGCCCACCGAAGCCAGCAAGTCGTCGACGATCAGCACTTTGGCATGAATAAATCCCTTTTGGTATTGAAAAAAGCGGACGCCCGCCAGCATCAGCTCCTCCACGTATGACAAGGACGCCAGATGGACAAGCCTGGAATCGGCCCTCCACGGGATCATGATCCGAACGTCGACGCCGCTGACGGCCGCGGTTTTCAGCCCTTCGTAAATGCCGGGATCGGGAATGAAATAGGGCGAAGCGATCCAAATTCTTTTTTTCGCGACGGAGATGGCCGTGAAGCAAAACTCCTGTATCGCGTTCCAAGCCTGGTCCGGGCCGCTGCTGACGATCTGGATCTGCTCGTCTCCCTTGCAGTGATGCTCGGGAAACAAGGCGGGGTCGGCGATTTTTTCGCCGGAAGCAAGCTGCCAGTCGTTCAAAAACACGTTCTGCAAAAAATAGACGGCATCCCCCTCGATCTCCAGATGCGTGTCCCGCCAGTAGCCCATTTTCGGGTATTGTCCCAAATAATCGTCCCCCACGTTGATGCCGCCCACGAACCCTTTGACCCCGTCCACCACGATGATTTTGCGGTGATTCCGGTAGTTGATGCGGCGGTCGATCAGGGCAAAAAGCGGCGGCAGAAAAAAATGAAACTCCACCCCCGCCTCCTTCAGCTTGTCCACGAACTCCCGTTTCAGCTTGTAGCTTCCCAGGCCGTCGCACATGAACCGCACTTTGACGCCTTCTTTCGCCTTGCGGATCATGATCTCCTGAAAACGGGTCCCGATGACGTCGTGCCTGAAAATGTAAAATTCGATATGGATGTGCTCCTTGGCCGCCTCCATCGCCTTCAGCATCGCGCCGAACGTCTCTTCCCCGTCGGTCAGCACCCGGCTTTTGTTGCAGCCCGTGATCGGGCTTTCCGACAAACGCGACAGCAGATTAAACAGCCGCTCCTGGTGGCGGAATTCGGGATTGTGCATCTCTTCGATGGTTTGGACGGTAACCGCCCTGCTCCAGATGACCGGGCGGACTTGCCGGAATAAACGCGTCCCCCGGGTGCGGAGCTGCTTGCGGGCCTTGTAGTCCTGAGCGACAAAATAGTAAACGACGAAGCCGATCATCGGACAGCAAAACAGGATGAACATCCATGCGACCGTTTTGGAAGGATTGCGGAATTCCAGCAGCAAAATCGTTGCCATTTGAAAAATAAAGATGATGAGTGCGAGCAGCAGCCATGCCATGAAAGACTCCCCCTTCCCCCGAACGCTTCCCGCTTGAATCGGTTACTTATCCATCATTGACCAAACCAAGCCTTCTTTATTCAAGTCATTACCTCAAGACGGACGGGCAGACGCAAGGGATGAAAAAGGTAACATTTTAGACATGTTTGGCGCCTCTTTCGAATACATAGATGATAAGACAAGTATAAACGAAGTTATGGAAAGGAGCCGCCATGAAACGTGCATCCGCCAATCGACGCATGACGCTTCTCGTGATGAGGGACGCCCAGCATTCGGTCAAGCAGATCCGTCTATCCAAACCCTTGATGATGGCCGTTCCCGCCGCCGCGGTCCTCTCGTTGTCCGGCCTCATCCTTGCCCTGCAGGCCCATTCCTCCCAAGCCATTTCCCGACTGGAGCAGAAGGTCACCCTCGAAAACGCGAAAAACCTGCAGCTGCAAAACTCGGTCAACAGCCGCGAGCAATCCATCGAACGACTGCAAAACGAAATCATCAAGCTGTCGACGCAGGCGAAGGATATGCAGCAAAGGATGCAGCAAGTCGACGAATTGGAGCGGCAGCTTCAGCAGTTTATCCAAAAACACGGCACCGGCATGGCCGCGGATGATTCATCGGATAAAGCGTCTTCCCTGTCCCGGGATGCTTCGCAGCATGTCGGGGGCGAGTTCGTTGCCGTGCACCAAAACGAGATGCTGGATTTGGCCCGGGAGACGAAAGACGACTTTCAGGAGATGCAGGAGCTGCTAAAAACGATGGAAAGCAAGATCCCCCAAACGCTGCAAAAAGCCCAGGAAACCCAGCGGCAGATCGCAGGCAGCCCGACCTTATGGCCGACCGAATCCAAAGTGATGACCTCCAGCTTCGGTTACCGGACCGATCCCTTTACGGGCAGAGCTTCCTTCCATGCCGGCATCGACATTGCGGGAGATAACGGCGAACCGGTTTATGCCGCGGGCGCGGGAAAGGTCATCGCTGCCGATCAAAGCGGGGCCCGCGGGCGCTATATCGTCATCGAACACCCGAACGGGCTGCAAACCTGGTACATGCACCTCAGCAAACTGCAGGTCAAAGAAGGGGATTCGGTGGATAAAGGCGAGCAAATCGCTCTTCTCGGGTCCACCGGCCGCAGCACCGGCCCCCATCTTCACTTTCAGGTCGTCAAAAACGATAAGCCCGTGAATCCGCTTCCGTACATTCGAGCGCAGAATTCTGAATTCGATTAAGGAGGGTTTTATGTTGAGCAGATCCAAATCGTCCAAGAAAAATGCCATGCCGACGGATTCGTTGATCGGCAGAGGCACCGAGGTTGAAGGCGCCCTGGCCTGCCAGGCCAACGTGCGCATCGAAGGCAAATTCAGCGGCGTCATCGAAAGCACCGCCTGCGTCACCATCGGCGAGCATGCCGAGGCCAGGTCCGACATCAGCGCCAGAGAGGTTATCATTGCGGGAAAAGTGTTTGGAGACGTGCAGGCGGAAGGCAGGCTGACGATCACCTCGACCGGCCAGATGTTCGGCAACGTGCTCGCCGCCTCGTCCCTCGTCATCGCCGAGGGCGGGATCCTGAACGGTTCCAGCAAAATGGAGCCCAAACAGGATGAACGCCAGGAAAACGCCGGAGCAGGCGATGTGCATCTGCTGGAATCGGAAGCAGGCTAAAACCGATGCACTGCCGCCGGAAAACGTGACGCTTCACGCCATCATTCGTCCTCCCAGGGCATTTCTCAAAAAAGCCCGGCCTTAGCGGTACGCGAGCGAATGCGCGCACAGCTAAAGCCGGGCTTGACGAATTAGGCGGCAACGTCCCTTTTATGGAACACGTACCAGGAAACCGCCATAAACACGATATAATAGACGGCCAGCACCGCCAGGGAAAATCCAAGGGTCGCTCCGCCCGGTCCTTCGTCAGCTTTCAGATACCCCGAGAGATCCATGTGCGAAAACAGAAGATATTTTGCCCAGCCGTAACGGTCCGGGTTGAACAAGCTCGCAAAAATCCCTTTGGCGAACATGATGAACAGCGCCAGACCGATGGACAACCCTCCGGCACGGAACACGGTCGACAGCATGAACGCAATCGCCACCGTCATGAACAAATTCACGTAATCGCAAAGCAGGTAGCGGAACGTAAAGGCGGAACCGCTCTCGCCCGGACCGATCAAACTGCTTTCCCCGCCGCCCGCAAAGAAAATGCTCGACGCCAGCATCGCGACCGCGGCAAGCAGCAGCGTGCACAGCAGGCTAAACAGAATGACCGCTATATATTTGGAAAGCAAAATTTTGGACCGGCTCCACGGGCGGATCAAAAGCAGCTTGATCGTGCCCCAGGAAAATTCCCCCGCCACGGAATCGGCGGCGACGATGACGGAAAAGATCGTGCACAGGTAAAACGTAAACGATGCGGTCAACATGACGCTGTCCCATAACGTGGTTTGCCCTCCCGAATCGACCATGGAAAAAAGCACCGGAAGGATCGCATTGCAAAACGCCAAAATCCCGAGCATGACCCACGTCCGGACGCGCCGGTAAATTTTCATGTTTTCGTTTCGCACGAGGCCGAGAAAATTACCCAATCGGATCACCTCCCGTCATTTCCAGGAACTGATCTTCCAGCGACCGGGTCACCGTTTGTATGCCGTACACCTTGATGCCCGCCTGAACCAGCCTGGCGTTGATTTCCGGAATCTCGTCCCGGGCCAGCTTCAGGGTAATCACGTTCCCCTCCCGGCTGCCGCCTTCCAGGACGGCCAGGGCGCGCTCCGGCTCATCCACCGTAAATCCGGTTTCGGCCGCTTCCGCCTTGCTTTCGTTGCCGTTTCGGAGCGATCTGACGTCGATCAGCCGACCGTTCTGGATAATCGCCACGCTGTCGCACATCAGCTCCATTTCGGACAGCAGGTGGCTGGAGACGAACACGGTCGTCCCTTCATCCCGGCACAGATGGCGCAAATAATCGCGGAGCTCCCGGATTCCTTGCGGATCAAGCCCGTTGGTGGGCTCGTCCAGAATCAAAAGCCGCGGCCGGTGCAAAATGGCCTGCGCCACGCCCAAGCGCTGCCGCATTCCCAGGGAATAAGTCCTAACCTTGTCGTGAATCCGGTTGCCGAGACCTACGAGCCGGACCACCTCTTCGATCCGCTTTGCGTCAATGCCCTTCATCATGCGGGCGAAATGGCGCAAATTCTGGTATCCCGTCAAAAACTTGTACATCTCCGGATTTTCGACAATAGCCCCTACGTTGGCGACGGCCTTCTCAAAATGCTCCTTTATGCTGTAACCGCAAATGTTGATATCTCCCTGGCTGATGGAGGTCAAACCGACCATCATGCGAATCGTCGTGGTTTTCCCGGCGCCGTTGGGTCCCAGAAATCCGAATACCTGCCCGGGCGGAATGTCGAGCGTAACGTTTTCCACCAGCGTTCTGGACCCAACCTTTTTCGTTACCCCTTCCAGCCGGACCACCGGTTCATGCTGCATTCGCTTCACTCCCTCGTCGTAGATTATCGCCTCATTGTAACATAGCCGTGACGCAAATGCCCCATATACTGGTAATTTTTCTCTTTTTCCCCCTGTTGATAACATGGTTGACAGCAGCCCAAAGGAATCGTCCCCCGGTAGTATCCCGTCTGGAAAATAACCATCGCGTCCGATGCAGGCACCGCGTTCTCGCAGCACAAGCAATAGACGTACTGCAGGTTTTTCATTGGAACCGCCTTCCTCTCCCTGGGTATAAAGCCGCATTTTTTATCCTGATTCGTGGACAAACCGCCTGCCGCATCTTCTTGTTTCGGAAAGGTTACGTTTTGTATCGTTATCAGAAATCTACATCAAGCGCTGCTTTCTGTCAAGTTTCTTGCCGTACAATGCAAAAAAACCGCCGGGATAGTTTCCCGGTCGGTTACATCCTTACTCCATATGCTGCTTGATCAACTGATGGATCCGGCTTCGTTCCTTGTCGTTCACCAGGTAGTACCAGATGCCTTGGATCCGTTGCCCCTGGCCGCTGATTTCGACCTGATCGATTTTTTTGAGGTCGGTTCTGTAATCCATCAGAAAGGTTTTCATGTCTTCAAAGGTAATATCCGTTTTGACGCTGTCCGCAACCTCATCCAGCAACGACTCGATTTTGGTCACGGTGGCGATGTTCAATGAATTTTTGATGACCTGCTGCAAAATCTGGCGCTGCCTAGCGTTTCTGCCCATGTCCCCGCGCGGGTCGTCGAACCGCATTCGCGAATACATCAGCGCCTCTTGCCCGGTCAAATGCAGCTGTCCTTGATCAAACCGGTGCCCTGCATAAGAGAAAGCAAAAGGATTGTCGACATCGACGCCGCCAAGGGAGTCAATGATGCGCGCGAACCCCTCCATATTCACCCTGACATAGTAATTCACGGGGTAATCAAGGAAATGCTCCACCGTCTTGACGGACATGTTGACGCCCCCGAACGCGTATGCGTGGTTGATTTTATCCACGGTGCCGCGGCCGATAATTTCCGTCCGGGTATCCCGCGGAATATTGAACATCAGCATGCTTTGCTTCGCCGGGTTGACCGTCAGAAAGATCATCGCGTCCGATCGTCCCCGGTCATGCTCGCGCTGATCGACGCCCAGCACAAGCACGGTGAATGGTTTCTTATCCTGCAAATCAAAAGGAGCGGCCTTTTCCGTTCGGGAGGCACTGTACTCCGCCCCGGCTGCCTCGGCGGTGTTCCCTTCCTTGCCGGCCGGCTCAGGCAGCACCTGCCCATCCCTGCTTTCATAGATTTTGTGCGCGGTCGTCTTGACCGATTGGTAAATGTAAGCGGCATATGCCGTAACACCCGCGACGGCGATGATCAATATGGAAGACACGATAAGGATCCATTTTTTCATTGAATCGGCACGCTACCTTTCGTTGGTTAATAGGTGTCCCCGCCCGTTGGCACAAAACCCGGTAAGCCTGGATCGCCCCCAAAAATGGCTTTTATGCTTTTGCGCAAATCCGAGTCCCCCGTATGGATTACTCCACGCTTATTTAAATGGTTTTTTCGGGCGAAAGCACTATGCAGCGCTTCGATAAATATAGTAAAATGACTTTATCCCATTGATATTCTTTTCCCGTAATAATACGGTTTTTTTCTAGCGATCCCATGTTTTTTTTCAACAACATTCCTATGTAGAAACATCAAAGATCCGGCCGCTTTCATGTTCAGCCATGACATCCGTATAGGGATCATATTGTTGCTGTCGAACTCTGCCGCCCGTGACGGTGCGGGTGATTTGTTTCGCCATGTTTGCTTGTCCGTGCTCATCCGGATCGAGGAGGACTCCGTACAGCTTGGCATTCGACAAACTGTCCTCTTTCCACAGCAGCTTGCCATGCATCCGGCAGATCGGCCTTCCATCGTAACCGATGTCGAAGCAGAGCCGGATTTCCGGCACGAGAGGAAAATCCAAATCACTGATAAATACGAGCGTGCGGGATTCGACTTCCCACAATACGGCCGGACGGGAGCGTCCCAGGGCAACGAGGGTTTCTCCTATTTGTTTAATGGATATGTACATTTGAAGGTGTATGCCGTATGACGTCAATATATTCATCGCACCGACCCTGCCTATGGGTATAAAAATATGTGAATCGTACTACACTTATTATCGATACATAATGTTTCTGATATGGATACATTTAGTATCACTCGCATTTTTTACTTTACGATACATTTTGTAACTAGTCAATCCTTTTTTAAGCCAATTTCGATATACATAAGCATAGGAAAGCATGCGATTCATTTGTTTCCTTAAATCGGTAATTTGCAAGCAATCAGAGGAGGTTAATTCATGAATCATGGTAATCGCATCGCAGAACTCCGGGACCAAAGAGGATGGACTCAAGAAGAATTAGCCCAATCGATTGGCATCACGAGAGCCGCACTCTCCCATTATGAAAAGAACCGCCGCAAACCTGATTTCGAAATATTGACCAAGCTTGCCGATAAGTTTGAAGTTTCCATCGATTATTTGATCGGCCGCACGAATCAGCCCAAGCTGGAGATGGACCCCGAGGTGCGGGAATTCGTGGATCATTTGGAGCTTTCGGATTCCGATTTGCTGGACCGGTTTAACTTGACCGTCGACGGACGGAGCCTGACCGAAGAGGAAGCCAGACGTTTCATCGCTTTCGTTCGGATGGAGCGCTCCATGAAATAAACAGAAAGAGACCTCGGCAGCCATCAGCCGCCGAGGTCTTCAAGATTATAGAATGTATGCGCTTTACGCAAAGGAAGAGGGATTCTATAATCATTTGCCGCAATTCTATACAACAGATAGGCAGATCCAACGTTTCAACCCAAGTTACCATAGAAAAAGTAGGAGCCCTGCAAGCAGTATTCCGCTGGAATGAACGGATCTATTTGGGTTCATGCCGTACCAAACGATCCTGCCGCTTACAGTAGCTATGCCAGCTGTCGGGGTGTATCCCGCATTGCTCCAGTACTTTAAGGATATCCACATGGGTCTGCGCCGGATGCTCATGATCGGTCCGTGCTTCGGTACCAAACTCCTTCTCTTCTCTCATCGAAAGATACCCTCGCTCCACTCATCGATTTATTCATCATAGAATCAGATCATCCGTCTTATCCTCAAGTCGAGTCTCCTTGACCAAAGAGAATAGGACTTTTCTATTATATCCCAAGAACGTCCGTGATGCTGTCGTCTGATGGAGAGTTTGTCTCTTAAATATAGTTCTATTTTTGTCGAAAAAAACGGGTCTGCGAGTTCTGTCTCCTTTCGGAGCCCGAATCACAGACCCGTTTATGACCGAGCCTACACGTTCACGAAAATGTTATGACTTATTGACTGCCGGTTCTGGCAAGCTCTCTCATGTTGGCTTCGAAGGCCGCCATAAGGGCCGCTTCGCCCGTCAGTCCTTTTTCTTGAACCTTGCGGATATGCTGCGTCATCCGTTTGTAATCCTTCGGAATGACCCGCACGAACTGATTCAAGTTTTGATCCCAGTTTTCGAGCACTCTTTGTCCCATGGCGCTGCCTGTATAGGATACGTGCTTTTGAATCAGCTGCTTCAGTTCTTCCGCCTCTTCGATTTCCTCCACCCGCTCCAGCAGCACCATTTCCAGGTTGCAGCGCTGGATGAAGTTATTCTCCGGATCATAGACATACGCGATTCCTCCGGACATGCCGGCCGCAAAGTTGCGTCCCGTGCCGCCCAGCACGACGACGCGTCCGCCCGTCATGTATTCGCAGCCGTGGTCGCCCACGCCTTCGACGACGACCGAAGCTCCGGAGTTCCGGACGGCAAAACGTTCGCCGGCAATCCCGTTGATGTACGCTTCGCCGCTGGTCGCCCCGTAAAACGCGGTGTTGCCGATAATGATATTCTCTTCGGCTTTGAAGGTCGCTTGATCCGACGGTTTCACGATCAGCTTGCCGCCGGAGAGGCCTTTGCCCGTATAGTCGTTGGCATCGCCCACGACCGTCAGGGTCATGCCTTTCGGCACGAATGCCCCGAAGCTTTGGCCGGCGGTTCCCGTAAACGTGAAGGATATCGTATCCTCCGGAAGCCCGGCCGCGCCGTATTTCCGCGTGACCTCGCTGCCCAGGATCGTGCCGACGGCCCGGTCCACGTTGGTGATCGGAAGCGTGCCCGATACGGCTGCCCCGTTTTCCAGCGCCGGTTCAGCGAGGGAAAGCAGGCGGCGCATATCCAGCGTTTCTTCCAAACCATGGTTTTGCGTTTTGCTGCGGTAACGCGTGCTGTCTTCCGGAATGTCCGGCATGTGCAGCAGCGCGGACAAATCGATGCCCTTCCGCTTCCAATGGTCGCTGACCGCATCTGCATCCAGGCAATCGGTACGTCCGATCATTTCTTGTACGGTACGGAAGCCCAGCTCGGCCATCAGCTCGCGCAGATCTTCGGCCACGAATTTCATGAAGTTGACGACATGGGCCGGATCGCCCATAAAATGCTTGCGCAGCTCCGGATTTTGCGTGGCGACGCCGACCGGGCACGTATCCATTTGGCAGACGCGCATCATGATGCAGCCGAGCGCAATCAGCGGCGCGGTGGAGAAGCCGTATTCCTCGGCCCCCAGCAGCGCGGCGACGGCCAGGTCGCGTCCGTTCAGCATTTTGCCGTCCGTCTCCAGCACGACGCGGTCGCGCAGATTGTTCAGGATCAGCGTCTGATGCGTTTCCGCGAGCCCGAGCTCCCACGGCATGCCGGCATGGCGAATCGAGCTTTGCGGCGATGCTCCCGTGCCGCCGTCATACCCGCTGACCAGAATGATGTCGGCTCTGCCTTTGGCGACGCCGGCCGCGATGGTGCCGACGCCCACTTCGGATACGAGTTTGACGTTAATGCTTGCTCTCGGGTTGGCGTTCTTCAGATCATAGATCAGCTCCGCCAAATCCTCGATCGAATAGATGTCATGATGCGGCGGCGGCGAAATGAGGCCGACCCCCGGCGTGGAACCGCGCACTTCGGCTACCCACGGGTACACTTTGCGGCCGGGCAGCTGCCCGCCTTCGCCCGGCTTGGCGCCTTGCGCCATCTTGATCTGGATTTCGTCGGCATTCACCAGGTAATGCGACGTGACGCCGAATCGGCCCGACGCAACCTGCTTGATGGCGCTGCGGCGGGAATCGCCGTTCGCATCCGGAATGTAACGCGCGGGATCTTCCCCGCCTTCGCCGGTGTTGCTTTTGCCGCCGATCCGGTTCATCGCGATCGCCAGGCTTTCATGCGCTTCCTTGCTGATCGAACCAAAGGACATCGCCCCGGTCTTGAAACGGCGCATGATGGATTCGACCGGCTCGACCTCTTCGAGCGGCACGGCAGGTCCCGCCGGCTTCAGCTTCAGCATGGAACGGATGGTCATCCGCTGCTCGTTTTCGCCCTGCACCAGCTTGGCGTATTTTTTATACACCTGGTAATCGCCGGTGCGCACGGCCTGCTGCAGCAGGTGGATCGTTTGCGGGTTGAACAGATGCTCTTCCCCGTCTTTGCGCCATTGGTATTCGCCGCCGGAGTCCAGCACCTTGTCGTTGCCGTCCTTGTCGGTGAAGGCGCGGTTGTGGTGCGCCAGCGCTTCGGCCGCCACCTCTTCCAGGCCGATGCCGCCGATCCGGGACGGCGTGTTGGTAAAGTATCGCTCCACGAATTCTTCCTTCAGGCCCACCGCCTCGAAAATTTGGGCTCCGCGGTAGGACTGGATCGTGGAAATGCCCATTTTGGACAATATTTTCACGACGCTTTTCGTCGCCGCTTTAATATAGTTTTTGACGGCTTTTTCATGCGTTACGCCGCGCAGCAGCCCCTGCCGGATCATGTCGTCCAGCGTCTCGAAAGCGAGGTAAGGGTTGACCGCGCTTACGCCGTAACCGAGCAGCAGCGCGTAATGATGCACTTCGCGCGGTTCGGCGGATTCCAGCAGGATGCTCACCTTCGTGCGCGTTCCCTGGCGGATCAGGTGGTGATGCAGGCAGGAAACGGCCAGCAGCGCCGGAATCGCCGCATTTTCGCGGTCGACGCCGCGATCCGACAAAATCAGGATGTTATGGCCTTTGGCGATCACGCGGTCCGCGGCTTCGCACAGCACGTCAAGCGCCTGACGCAAACCTTCGGCCCCGTCCGCCGCCGTGAAAAAGATCGGAATCGTCATCGACTTGAAGCCCGGACGATGCACATGGCGGATTTTCGCGAAATCCTCGTTGGAGAGGATCGGCGTGTCCAGCCGGATCTGCCGGCAGCTTTCCGGCTCCGGATGCAGCAGGTTGCGCTCCGGTCCGATCGTCGTTGCGGTCGACGTGATGATCTCCTCGCGGATCGCGTCGATCGGCGGGTTCGTGACCTGCGCGAACATTTGCTTAAAGTAATTGTACAAACGCTGCGGCTTGTCGGACAGCACGGCCAGCGGAGCGTCGTACCCCATCGAGGCGAGCGCCTCCATGCCGGTAGCCGCCATCGGCTCCAACACTTTGCGCAGCTCCTCGAACGTATAGCCGAACGCCAGCTGCAGCTGCGTCACGTTGTCATGCTTCGGATTCGGCAGCTCCGGCGCGTCCGGAAGCTCATCCAGGTTGACCAAATGCTCGTCGAGCCACTGCCGGTAAGGCTGCTCGGATGCGATTTGCGCCTTGACTTCCTCGTCGGAAATGATGCGCCCTTCCTTCGTGTCGACCAGCAGCATGCGGCCCGGGCGCAGCCGGTCCTTGTACAGCACGTTTTCCGGCGCGATGTCGAGCACGCCCGCTTCGGAGGACAGGACGATCAAATCGTCTTTGGTCACGTAATAACGGGAAGGTCTCAGGCCGTTCCGGTCCAGGATCGCCCCGATTTGCACGCCGTCCGTGAACGCCATGGCCGCAGGCCCGTCCCACGGCTCCATCAGCGTGCTGTGGTATTCGTAGAACGCTTTTTTCGTTTCGTCCATCGTTTCATGGTTGTTCCACGGCTCCGGCACCATCATCATGGCCACGTGCGGCAGGGAACGGCCGCTCAGATAGAGGAACTCAAACGTGTTGTCGAACATCGCCGTATCCGAACCGTCCGGATTGATGACCGGCTTTACCTTGTCCAGGTCGGCGCCGAAAACGTCGCTTTTGAACAAGGATTGGCGGGCATGCATCCAGTTGACGTTGCCGCGCAGCGTGTTGATTTCGCCGTTATGGATCATGAAGCGGTACGGGTGCGCCCGCTCCCAGCTCGGGAAGGTATTCGTGCTGAAACGGGAGTGGACGAGCGCGATGGCCGTTTCGACCGCTTCGTTTTGCAGATCAAGGTAAAATTGGCCGACCTGCGCCGTCGTCAGCATCCCTTTGTATACGATTTTCCGGCAGGACAGGCTGGAAATGTAGAACGTTTCGCCTTCAGGCGTGCCGCCGTAACGAATGGCCCGTTCCGCGCGTCTGCGGATGATGTACAGCTTGCGCTCGAAATCCAAATCTTCTTTCAGGTCGGCGCTGCGTCCGATAAACACCTGGCGTACGTAAGGCTTGGCTTCTTTGGCCGATTTGCCGAGCATTTCGTCGTAGGTCGGGACGTCGCGGAATCCGAGGAATTTCTGCCCTTCTTCCTTAATGATCTGAATCAGCCGGCTCTCATGAGCCTCACGAACGGCCTCATCATGGGATAGAAACAACATGCCTGCTCCGTATTGCCCGGGCTCCGGAAGCTCGAAACCTTGTTTTTGCGCCTCTTCGGCAAAAAAACGATGCGGAATCTGCAGCATAATCCCGGCTCCGTCACCGGAATTCGGTTCGCTGCCCTGTCCGCCCCGATGCTCCATATTTTCGAGCATCGTCAGCGCCTGGGTGACGATTTCATGGGAAGCCCTGCCCTTGATGTGAGCAACAAACCCCATGCCGCAGGCGTCTTTTTCAAACTGCGGATCATAAAGTCCCTGTTTAGGGGGAAGTACCGTATGTCTCATGGAAAGCAACCTTTCTGTCTTCAGAATGAATAATGACTTAATTTCGGGTACGGCAAAACAAAACCACGTCGAGACGATCATTGGCTACAGAACAAAACAGTGACTAAGATTGGGGAATGGGGTAACTTACAACAGCGGACAACCTTGTTGCTTAGGGGAATGGGTATTGATATTTATTCAGCAAGAATTGGTTTTTTTATTTTATCACTGCCCTAAAAGCAGCGCAATTCAAAGTTTTTATGAGCCCGATAAATAATGATTTGCAGTGCCGCATTAAAGCGTTTTCCGGTTAAATACTATAAATGCCGAATAAAAATGCATGGCGCATCCTGGATTTTCCTCCACCGGCCATAATACTCCCCTTGCACATGGATTCATCGTTGCTTGAAACATTTTTGCCTTCCGGGCCGTTTGTTAAAATGCGGTAATCTATCAAAGCTTATGGAGAAGGAGACTACATCCCATGAAAAAAACCTGGACTGTAACCGCCCTGTCTTTCGCCCTGCTGGTATCGGCGGCCGGCTCCGCCTTGGCTTCGGCATCTTTTCGGGACATCGGCGAAAGCGGCGCCAAGCAACAAATCGAAGCTTTGCAGGCCAAGGGAGTCGTGACGGGCGTTGCCGCCGACCGGTTTGCGCCAGGCGAACGGCTCCTGTTGGCCCAAGGCATGGCCATGATCGCACGCGGCCTGTTAGCCGATGTGCCGGCAAGCGATGACAAAACGGGCCCGGGCGGCGCGTATTTCACAAGCATCCCTGCGGATGCTTGGTATCATGCTTCATTTGTTGCTGCGCATGACCACGGGCTGGATCTGCCCGCCGACGCCAATCCGGCAGGCGCCGTAACCAAAGAGCAGTTTGTCCATTATGTCATGCAGGCTTTGGAGTCGACGAAGCGTTTCCCTATGATCAATCTGGTTCCTGCAGCCCTCGCGGACGAAGACCAGTTGACCGTCGAATACCAGGGCACGATTCAGCGCGCCCTGCACTACGGTTTGGTTGATCTTGACGAGTCGGGCCGTTTCCATCCGCAAACCCAAATAACGCGGGAAGATGCCGCTTCGATTTTATACAAAGCGATCGCGCTTTATGAGAAGCAGGCCAAGACCAACGATCCAACGAAGCCGCAAAGCTCCCAGGATTCTTCCAAATAACGGTGCCTTGTGGAGGTTCGGAAATATCGCGCCGAGGTGCCGCATCAAAGAAAAAAACTCTTCGAAGCCCGCTTGAAACGCGGGATTCGAAGAGTTTTTTTAATGGCTTAAGGTACGCTCGATCCGTTGATCCGGCATGAACCAGACCACGGCAACAAGCACGAAAAAGATGCCGGACAACCATGGACTCACGTAAGCGGTCAAAACCGCGAACAAGTAGAGCAGCGGAGACAATTTCCCTTTCCAGTCTTTCCCCATCGTTACGACGAAGGAGGAGTCGCCGGCATGCTGGTTCATGATCGTGCGCTGAAGCAGCCAGTACGAGAACGCCGCCAGCATTAAAACCATGCCGTACAATGCCGTAGGAGTGGCTGCAAAATGGCTTTCCCCCATCCAGGCCGTCGTGAACGGCACCAGGGACAACCAGAACAGAAGCAGCAGGTTAAGCCACATTAACCGGCCGTTCATCGTTCGAACCATGTGCAGCAAGTGATGATGATTGTTCCAGTAAATGCCGACATACACGAAGCTGAAAATGTAGCTAAGAACTTTCGGCCCAAGGCCGATCAACGCATGCCAGTCATGGCCTTCCGGCACTTTGAATTCCAGGACCATGATCGTAATGATAATCGCCAGCACGCCATCGCTGAACGCTTCCATGCGATTTGCTTTCAGAGTGGTTCCCCTTTTCCCGCTTCCCGCGCTCTATTCAATATTCGATATCAGTAAAATTGCATGATCCCCTTTATATTGTCAAGGCGAATTTTTTTAGCGAACGGCCAACAGCCCCTGCCCTCGGCGTGATTCGTTATTTTTTCTCCGTGGCAAAATATAATATCGCAGCGACCGGAAATGCCAGACCGAACCATAACGCAGCGCTCCATCCTCCCGTGGCGTATGCCCAGCCCCCGACCGCCGAGCCCGCGGCGCCGCCCAAAAAGAAAATAGCCATAAAAAGCCCGTTCAAACGGCTGCGTATTTCGGGGCTCAGCGAGAAAAGCGCGCGTTGTCCAAGCACAAGATTCGCGGATACTCCCGCATCCAACAATATGGCTGCAGCGACGAGAACCGCGACGCCGACCGGCGAACCGGTCCGGACGACCAGCGGCAGCAACACCGACAGGACAACCGTAACGAGCGCGATTCCTGTGCCGGGCCTGGTCCGGCCGCGGTCTGCCAGCCGTCCGGCCACAGGCGCGGCAACCGCGCCCGCGATGCCCGCAAGCGCGAACAACGCGATGGCTTTCTGGGAAAAATGAAACATCGGGCCGGCCAACAGGAACGGAACCGTCGTCCAAAACAGGCTAAACGTCGCAAACACGCATGCATGATACGCGGCCCGGCGGCGCAAAAGCGGGGTGGTTCGCAGCAATCGCCACATCGAT
>Ga0180220_1001089_pt1 | contig 22069 bp, 10 predicted proteins | sample eDN5th37CBELigBY_FD_151335 | JGI IMG/M metagenome (GOLD analysis project Ga0180220, IMG submission 151335) | Enriched backyard soil microbial communities from Emeryville, California, USA - eDNA 5th pass 37_C BE-Lig BY (version 2) (version 2) | ecosystem: Environmental > Terrestrial > Soil >...
GAAATCAGCAGCAGGCAAAACGGCACCGCGCTGATCAGCACGCGAAACGTCATTTCCGGATTCGGACCCGGTTTGTCGCCGCTTTCATAACCGAATATCAGCCCCACGACCAGAAACGCAAGCGCCGAAATCAATCCGCTGGAACGCGTAATAAATCCGGCGACCGCGGTATAAATGCCTTCCCTGCGCAGCCCCGTTTTTTCCGCGTCTTCGTCGATGATCCGCCCGGTAACCATGGCAGGCGTGACCAGAAAGCCCGCCAGACCGAAACCGACGGCAATGCCCGCTAACACTCCGCTGACCAGGTTGAAGCCGAACCAAAGCGGAAGCACGGAAACGGCATAGACGGCCAGCGATAACCTCCATACTTTGACCCCGTCCAGCTTGCGGCAAATCCAGTACCAAACGAATACGAGCGGAATGACGGAGACGAACACGGCAGCCATCAGGATCGTTACTTGATCGGGGCCAATGTTCAACACATATTTTGCGTAAAACGGAATGATCGAGCTGATCAATCCGTTGACCGTCTGGGCAAACGAATTCGAGATGTTAAAGAGCCAAAACTTTTTGTTGCCGAGCGTTTCCCGGAACGCCGCCACCAGCTTTAGCGGTTCGCCGGCGCTGTAATCCTCGCGCTCCCGCACCCCCAGCATGCAAATCAGCATTGCGATGCCGAACACGAAGGCGTAAATGATCGACATATTGGTAAAATTGAGCGCAGTAAAAATGATGGGCGTCAGCGCCGAACCGATCAAGAGCGCAACAACTTGATAGCTCTGCTGGATCGCGGATGCTTTGGCGCGCAATCGGTCGCCGTGGTACAGCTCGGGGAACAGCGCCCCGTAATTGACCCACAGTACCGTCGATACGGCTTCAAACAGGACCAAGGCCGTCAGGAACCAGGCGAACAGGCCGTTCTGCGACAGCCCTCCCGGCGGGGAAAACACCATGATAAACGTCAGCATGAACAGCGGCATGGCGCCAAACACCCACGGCCGCCGCCTGCCAAAGCGAGTGTGGGTCCGGTCCGACCAGTGCCCGAAGAGCGGATTGTTGACGGCGTCCCAGATGAGAAAAATGGTGCGGGCCAGCGTGGCCAGCCCAATGCCGAGGCCCAGCTTCTCCACGTAAAAAAAGCTGTAATACGAGCTGAACGCCTGGCTCGGCACCATCATGGCGAACATGCCAAGGGCAAAGGTGTACGGCGAATTGACCCATTTGCGCTGCATGCGCGATTCCCCCCATACCGTAAAATAACTTGTTTTATCTTATTCAACGGCTGGGGGATTTTACCTTCCTTGCCTGAAAGTCTTTATCAACCGCAGGGCTTGGATGTCATGCATTCCAGAGCAAAACGGAACCTACACATTGAATTTGCATAAAAACGAAAAAAACGCTCGAATGTCATCAACTGTATATTGCCGGTAAAATCAACCGCGTTATATCATAAAAGTGGATTTATCATCCAGTTTTCCCATCATGACAGGCTAATTCCCTGCAAGTCTTGCTGGTATTTTCCATCAAACAAAACCATTAGGAGGGACAAATGAAGAAGACAAAAATGAAGGCCTTTTCAATGCTGTTGGCCGCTGCCGTCATGCTGACGCCGGCCGTTCAACCGGCAGCCGCGTCGGCGAAACCCGAAGCTGAGGAGATGATGAAGGTTTCCGCTGTCGGTCCTAAGGACATGCCGCCCCCTGCTGCCGGAGACGACCCTGTCGAAAAGCCCCCAAGCGTCGCCGATGGCGTTTATGGCGAAGACCCGGAAGCGCCTCCAAACGGGCCCCAGGAAAATGAAGCCGGCCCCAGCGCGGCATCCGTGTTCGGCGGAACCAATTTTGCGCTTCATCAACCCGTTTTCGCTTCCGGGAACGAAGTCGATTATCTGAATCCGGAGCTGGCCGTAGACGGAAAGGGAAACACGAGATGGTCCTCCGCCTTGCAGGATGATCAATGGTTTTACGTCGACCTCGGCCAACCCCAGGCAATCGACCGCGTCGTGATCCGTTGGCAAACCCCTGCCGACTCTTACAAAATCCTCGCGTCGGTTGACGGCGAAAACTGGGAGAACGTCAGGGATAACGACGGCATCATCACATGCAAAGGCGGCGTCGAAACCATCGACTTTTCGGTGCGCGAGGCAAGGTACGTCAAATTCCAGGGTGTCAAACGGGCACCTGTGGAAGGCACGCTGTATGGTTACTCGTTCTATGAGTTCGAAGTCTACAATTTGCATGATTTGCAATCGATTATCGACAATGTCTCGGCGGCATTAACAGTCCAGCCTGGACAAACGAAGCTCGACTGGTCGGCCGCGGAGGTGCCGGAGGGGTATCAAGTCAGCCTGTACGGAAGCGACCGCCTGCCGGTCATCGGCCTGGACGGCCAAATCCGTACGCCGCTGGTCGATGCCAAAGTCAATCTCATCGTACAAGCGGAAGATGAGAAAGACCCGAACCGGAAACTGCTCTCAGGAAACATTCCGGTCGTCGTGCCCGGGCTGCATAAGCAAACGCCGGACCGGAACGCCGAACCCGGCGTCATACCGTCGCTGCAGGAATGGTACGGGGACAGCGGCCGGTTCACGCTCAAAAAGTCTTCGCGCATCGTCGTGAACCCGCAGGACGAATCCGCTTTGCGGAACGCGGCCGAGTTGACCCGCGAGGATTTGCTCGATATGACCGGGTACGGACTTAAGGTCGTGACCGGCAAACCGAAGGCCGGCGATTTGTATTTGTCCATCGATCCGTCCCTGGCCTGGCTTGGCGAAGAAGGCAACCTGTTCAAGGTCGGCGATTACGTGTCGATCGCCTCAGCGTCCCCAAAAGGGGCGTTTTACGGTACCAGAACCGCGCTGCAAATTCTCAAGCAAAATCCGGACCGCACCATCCCGAAGGGCGAAGCGAGGGATTATCCGAAGTATGAGCAGCGCGGATTGATGATCGACGTCGCGCGCAAATTTTACACGATCGATTTTCTCCGGAGCTACGTCAAATTGCTGTCCTGGTACAAAATGAATACGTTCCAGATCCATTTGAACGATGATGTCGGCACGCCGTTCGCGGACGGAACGAACGCCGCCTTCCGCTTGGAAAGCACCACCTATCCGGGACTGGCGAGCCCAAACGGCCATTATACGAAGCAGGAATTCAAGGATCTGCAGCGGATTGGCATGGAGTACGGCGTCAACGTCATTCCGGAGATCGATACGCCGGGACATTCCGGCGCGTTTATTTCCTACAATCCGGCGCTCGGAGAGAGCCGCAACCTCGATATTTCCAAACCGGAAACCGTCCAGTTCGTAAAATCGTTATTCGATGAATATTTGGACGGCAGCGACCCGACGTTCATCGGCCCGGACGTCAACATCGGCACGGACGAATACCACGGACCGGATGTCGAGGTATTCCGGAGGTACATGGATACGCTGATCAAACATATCAACAGCAAAGGCAAACATCCCCATCTGTGGGGCGGGCTCACCCAATACAACGGCGTGACACCGATCAGCACCGACGCGACGATGAATATTTGGCATGAGCCTTACGGTTCGGCGCAGCAGGCGGTGGATCTCGGCTACGGCATCGTCAACACCCAAAACGTATACATGTACATCGTCCCTACCTTGTACGGCGACTACTTGAATTCCCAATTCATCTATAACGAGTGGGAGCCGGTCAAATGGGAAACGACAACGCTTCCGTACGGCCATCCGCAGGTGAAAGGCGGCATGTTCTGCCTATGGAACGACGTGTCCGACGCCAACGGCCTGTCGATGGACGATTCGCATGAACGTATGCTTCCGGGCATTCAAGCGGTCTCGGAAAAAATGTGGACCGGAACGCGGGACGACCGCTCCTTCCAGAAATTCGAGCAGCGGGCGAAAGCGATAGCCGATGCGCCGAACGCCGACCTGTCCCATAAAATCACCGTGGATAACGATGACAACAGCGTCATTCAATATCTTTTCGAAAACAAATTCAAGGATGAATCCGGCAACCGCTTCGACGGCAAAGGCGTCAACGTGGACGTGACCGACGGAAAATACGGCAAAGGCGTGCAACTGAACGGCGGGAAAAGCTACATCCAAACGCCGATCGAGTCCTTAGGCTTCGGCTGGACGGTATCGATGTGGATCAAACCCGACCCGGGCAACCCGGACAATGCCGTGCTGATGGAATCCCCGGCCGGTACGCTGAAATTGAAGCAAGGCGGCAGCGGCAAGCTTGGATTCACGAAGGAGCATTACGACAGCACGTTTAACTACGCGGTTCCGGAAGGCAAGTGGACGCATATCACGCTGAAGGGCGACAAAAAAGGCGTAACGCTGTTCGTGAACCTGGACGAATACGTGGAAAGGCTGGAGGAACAAGCGCCGAAACTAAACACCCTCGTCCTGCCGACGCCCCGGATCGGAAGCGAAACGAACGCATTTAAGGGCCTGCTGGACAACGTCATGATCTACAACACGCCGATCGAGCTGCTGAGCGGCAAAAATTTGGCGCTCCTTCAACCGACGGAGTCGTCCGAAACCGAATTCCCGTATTGCTCTTCCGACAAAGCGGTTGACGGGGACACGTCCCCGCTCTCCAGATGGTCTAGCGCTTACGTGGATGACGCTTGGTTTATCGTCGATCTGGGCGAACCGAAGGACATCAGCAAGGTGATCATCAAGTGGCAAGGCGCCTATGCGGAGAAATACCAGCTGCTCGTATCCACGGACAAAACGAACTGGAGCAACGTGTCCGGCGGTGACGGAACGATCGCTTCCAAGGGCACGCTGGATACGATTACATTCGATCAGCAAGAGGCGCGTTACGTCAAATTCCAGGGCTTCAAACGCGCCACCGTATTCGGAAACTCCTTTTTCGAATTCGAGGTGTACGGCCCGGATCATATTCAGGAATACAAGCAGCTGATTGCGCAGATGGAAGATCTTTTGCAGAAAACGGACAACAACGGAAATCTGCACAAGCTGCTGCTGCAGGTGTTGAACCGGTACCCGTATGATGCTACCCGCGATCTGCGGCCGATTCAGAACGTCATGGACATGGCTCAAGCAAAATAACAAAAAAAGGCTGCCCGATCATTGAATGATGCTCCCTTATGGTATACAGGCAAAATAATAAACCTGTACAGTAAGGGGGGCACATCCATCTCGGTGCAGCCCGCTTTATTTCATCTGATTAGGATCTGACAAATACGGGAGATATCCAGGCAAATTGCTGATTGGATTGGCGAATTTCCACGTGATACACATCCGTATCCTTTTCTTTCTCCGCGTCCTCCCATTCCAAATGCACCTGATAAGCCGTTTCCGGAACCGCGCGATGGATCAGAACGGCCTCCGAGCTGTACGGCTTCATATGCATGGAACGCGAGCCTTCCAGAAGCTCCGATATGCTGGCCCGAAGCGTGATTCCGTTGGCCTTCACGGCAAGCACGGTGGTGCCATCCCCCTCGACTTCAAGCACCACGCCCGCCGTTGCAGGATGCAGCGTCGACGGATTGGCGAAGGTTGTACAAGTCCAAGTCAGGGATTGATCCGTTTGCCCTGTCACATGGTTGCCCAGTTTGTTGATATCCGGGTTCTCTCTCATGCCGGGTTCCGGAGCCAGCACGCTTTGTCCGCGGAAGCAGGTGTCGGCAGACAGCAATCTGCCGCCCGTTACACGCGCCTCGGCATTCCATGGATATGCCTCTTCGGAACTGCCCCAGCCCAGCTCCACCCGGATCTTGTACTTCATCTTTCCGTTGTTCTCCGTTTCAGCCTGCGGAATATTCTCCCCGGCTATTACCTTCCAAGGCTTCGCATTTTTATACACCGTTATTTTATCGACAAAATCTGCGCAATCCGCATCCAGTATAAGTTGCCTTGTCTCTTTCGCTTCCACTTCACTGCCCATAAAAGCTCCGTTGACCTTAAACCTGCATGCAATTTTGTCGCCCGTTACTGCATACGTACGCCCTGCTCTGATGGCTTCCCAGATAGATTCTCGCGTCTTCTCTTCTGCCCATACAGCCACGCGGCCATCCCCGTATGATCCCGGATACCCGGCATGGTGGTCCGTTGAACCGACGAAGCTGAATTTCTTGCCTTGATTCAGGCCGGCAAACACCGTATTGCGCGAATCTCTCGGCCCCATCGAGTGATAATACGGATAGGCGCTTCCGTCCGTCATGCCGCAGCCATGCTTGGAAAACACTTCGACGATCGGGGACAGGTCAGGCCGGAAGGCGTCCCAGCGGATGCCCCGGTACCCTGGCGAATAGCCGATATGATGCGGGACCGCAATCGCTTGATAAGCGGCAAGCTTCTCGGCCAGCTGCTGCGGCGAATCCGCATATACTAACGGAAGCTCGTCGCTGGGCGATAACACATGATGATCCCCGTAGCGGCTGGAATGAATCTCATAGCCTTGAAACGTAACGAATTCATGCGGGATATTAGCCTCCCGGATCTTGGCCCGGACTGCCTCCCAGTCCGCTTTTAATTTATCGAACCCTTCGTTGTGGAAATCTACCAGGAAAGCCGTATCCTCCGCTCGCTCCGGCATATCCGGCCACATCGCATGGCCGATGATCGCGCAAAAATCAAGCTGTTCCTTAGCCGCAGCCAGCGCATGTTCCAATGCGCCAAACCCGTACGTTATCCCGCAATGATTATGCAGGTCTCCCCACAGCAACTTCATATTCTTCTCCCCTTTTGTATGTTCACGGAAGCTGATACACGCGAACCTCCGCATAGGAGTTCCACTGATTGACGCTGTTTCCGTGGCCGGTAATCCGCACATAACGCGCATCATGCTGCTTCAAGTAGGTCTTTTCGAAGTCCGTGCTTTCGCCGCTGCTTTGTCCTGTGAATGCTTGATGCCAGCTCAGTCCATCCGTCGACGTCTCGATCTCATATTTGAAGCTGCGTTCATTTCCGCGGATAAAAGCGATGCCTACGCTATTGATGGTCTTCGCTTCGCCAAGGTCGAGCATAATCCATTGATCTCCTTCCCCGGCCCAATACGTGTCAAAATTGCCATCGATCGCTTTGTCCTCGGTATTCCCCAGCTCGGCCTGGGAGGCGCTTGCCGAAACTCCGATGATCGGCAGCTCAACCAACCGATCTTCTTCGCCGCCCTGCGGCACGAGTTTGAAATTAAACTGATATACGCTTTTGATTTCGGGATGCTGCTTGGATGATACCGTCAGCTTCGTTATGCCCGGCAGCTCTTCCGCAACACTTGCTTGTACATCATACAGCGGTGAGTCGTAGGTAAAATCCAAAACGGGTACTTCCGTACGATCCAGCGGCAGAGGAATGTCATAGCTGAACTTTTGTCCATTAAAGGCTGTGAAAGGCTCCCCGTCGATGTTCACGCTCTGCAGCACAGGCACCGTAAGTTCGCCTTCCGGAATGCTCCACTGATCCAGCGGCGTAACCTCAACCGTCGTATCCGTATCCGCAAGCGCCCCGACAATCGGAATCAGGGTTACCGTCAGCCGCATCTCCTTGACCTGATCCAGCTTGACGAACAGCTTGCGAATGCCTGCATTCGGATTTTGCTTGGGAGGATTCGGCGACTCTGGAAGCGGCTTCGCATCCATGACGCCAAACGTCGCGTCTACCGGCTGATTGGCAGCGTCGCGGGCGTCAGCATTCAGCTGGACCCAAAGCTTTTCCCCGCCTTTCGAGAATATGGCCGATTTGCCGTCGGCGCTGACCTCGATATCCGCTTCCGTATGCATAAACCAATACGCGGTCGAAGGCTGCAAGAAGGTTACCTCGTCTTGAATCGTTGCCCGCGTGCGGTTGGATGCAAGCATCACGCCCCGCTTGGCCGCAGACACCTGCGTATTGTATGCTTCCGTTAAATCCGTAATGGCAAATCCGCCCTGCGGCTTGCTTTCCATCTTCTCGATTTTGGCGTAAGCCTTAATATTCTGCTGCGCGCCGCCATCCGGATTGATCACTAACGTGTTATGCCCCTCCGGATTCAAACGATAGTAAGTTAAACGCTCTTTGTCATAATTCGAATACCCCGGTAGATTATAATCATCTTTGCCGAGATCGATGGCCCACTGCTGGCCCAGCGCTTCAAATACGAAGCTCCCCAAATCGTAATGGCCGTGGCTGACCACGTTATTGCCCGCCTTGAGTCCAATGAAGCTTGAATTCGAGTCTTCCCACTTGCTTCTGAACGTCGCAACTTCCGTTCCGCTGAAATATTGATCCAGATCAAGCGTCTGCCCCGGAAGGTAGGAATCGGGCTCGTACCAGAGCATTTCCAGCTCGGAGCCGGCATTTTTATATTTGATTTTGTTATCCAAATGGACGGAAGCAAGGCGTGTGTCGTGATATTTTTTCGCAATCCACAGCTCTTCGGCCGATATGACCTTATTGCTTGACGCATCCCCGTAGTTTAGGGAACCCACCGGACCGCTTAAATACGTTGGAAAATAGCCGGTTTTACTGAGACCCGGCGTCTGGTCGTATCCGTAGCTCGTCCCGAGCGCCGATTCCATTGAGGCAATAAACCGAACGATGTACTCCAGCGTATACTTCCAGTAGCTCGGGCCCTCCGCCCATGCCCCATCCGGCGTGAATTCCAGCAAAATAAAATCTTCAAGCGCGTTAAACGCAATATCCAGCACTTTCCCGCCGAACTGCTGCATCGTTACCTTCTCGCCCGACGGCAGCAGGATTTCCTTATCCACGTCTCCGATGGCCATTAATGCGAGGATGGATGAGCCGTTGCAGACCGCATTCCAGTTATTAGCCCGCGGATAGGTATGAATCCACCAAATGTTTTTATTGTAGGCTTCTAACGTTTTCACAAGCCCCTTCTGGATGATCGCATCCTCGAGAATCGCCCGCTCTTCCGGCGTCCAAGCGTCATACAGCCAGTCATACGCCAGCGCCAGACCCTCCATAAACTCCGCCGTATTCAAAAATTCATTCTCTTCGTTCCAGTTCGAGAACTTGGAGACGGTGTATACTTCATCCCAAATCCGCTGCTTATACTGCTGCTTCTTCACCGGATCATCGCTGAGCTGATAAAGCATGCCCAAATTCATCACAAGCGGGCCTACCTGCCGCGAGCTGATCATTCTTCTGCCGTCCGGAAGATCGTCGGTCGGAAGCGCTAGCTGCAAATTTTTCTCGCCCTGCTTCAGAATGTCCTGATACCATTTGCTGATCGTCGGCTCCCCGCCGTCAAGCATCGACTTGACGCGGGCAAAGTCGGATGAAGTGGCTAAAATTCTCGGATGCGGCGCATGATTATTTTTTAACCTGGCGATCGCTTCATCTCCGGTCGGACGGTCGTACACAATTTCCTTGATGGCTTCTTCGATATAAAACTTCTCGTTATCCTGCGGTTTTATGTTTTCGTCCACCCGGTCAAGCATGTCGTCAAACGGCTGCGGCGAATCGCCAATCACAATCAGGCCTCTGCCCTTATAATCCGTATACGCCTGTTTATGAAGAATGCTGCCGGCCAGGTCCAAAGGAACCATCACATCACCGGCAGTAAACTGAATGTCAGGGGAACGATGTACCTTTCCGGCAATTACGGCCTGATTTTTCGTCACGACGACCGATTTTCCGGCCACGGTTGCTTTGGCGCTTTGTCCATGGATTCGAACATCAATGCCGAATTGTCCGCTGACGAAACGAAGTGGTACAAGGATGACTCCCCCTTCTTTCCTCGGCTTGTTCCCCTCCGGGATGGCATTCGCGTTCTTCACGTTATCCGTGAGCACGTTCGAACTGTTCACGACCATGGCCAGAGCCCCGGCGAGACGATTTTGCACGGAAATGCCCAGATCATTGTCAAATTTCATCAGTGAATCCGGCACGTTTACCGATTGCAGCTCCTCCATGGTTTTCAGCTCGGTTCCGGAATACACCCGCATATTGTCCAGCAGCGTCGTGAAGTTTTTGGCGCCCGTCACATCAGCGGTCAGGTCGGCAGGTAAGTTTCTTTTGGCCCGTACCCTCAAATAATTGATCCCGGCTGCTTGGCTGCTGTTTTTCAAAGTGACGGAATCCATCTTCTTGACGCCATCGACATAGACGGATACGGTTTGTACATTCGGCTGAAAATCGATCAGGAACGAAAGTCTGTGCCATTGATCGAGCTGAAGCGATTCCTTATTGCCTTCAACCTTCAGCACGCCGTCGGCACCGAGGGTGCCCAGCGTGATTCCCTTATTGGCGCTGTCTTTGATCTCAAAAAACTTGCTGCCGTTGCTATCCAGCGATTTGATGTCAAAATCAAAGATGATTTTCCCGGTCAAGTCATCCGCGCCAAAACGTTTGGCTAACCCGACATCGGGCTGATCCGGAACGGACTCGCCAATCCGCAGCGCAACGCTCGTCCCGTTCGGAGCCGTGTGTTCATCCCGCAGCGCGCCGCTGGACTTTTTCACGTCCGTGATCCCCGTCATCTCAAATCCGCTTGGCGGCGCGCCTGTCTGAGCATAATTTTCGAAATCCTGGGCCAGATAAACCGTCACATCAGGTGCATCTGCCTTAGCCTGAAAAATACCCGATATTCCGCTAAAACCAATTGCGATACTTAATAGCAGACTGACTCGTTGAAACAGCGTTCCCCTCTTACGCATCCCGTTTGCTCCTCTCAAACTGGTTTACGAATCGTCATATCCTTGTCCTTCACAAACACTTGATAACCGCTGCCGCCGCAGTGCAATGCAAAGCTGCCGTCATGCGAACATTGAATATCTACCTTCGGTCCCTGGTCCCCTTTATACGGAACAAGCACCGTCAAATAGGTCGCTGTACCGCTCTTCACGCCGTGAAACCGCACTCTTGTGGAAGGTCTTGCGATATCGTTGACATCAGAAAGCCTGCCCGGCAAAAGCTCGACTTCGTCCTGTGGATAGGAATAGATCGCCAGATTTGCAATTTCGCTTGTGGCCACGACGGCCGCGGGGCTTGCCTTTACTTCAGTGAAATCCAAATGAAAATACCGCTCTACCAGTTGTTGGTTCAAACCTTCCACCCGATCCGCGATCACGACGATGCTGCCATCCACGAGCGCAATATGTCGGTGGTGTACCGCCGGCTCATAATTCAGATGGTAAGCGCTTGCAATTCGGTAAAACCCCCGGTCTTCCACGTTGTAAATCTCGCCCGGCTTTTGCGGGCCGTAATCGAACGAACCCAGATATTCAAAATGGTCCCTCCCATCGACGAGAAGCGTGGAATGATAGTTGGCGCTTTTAAACTGTTTGCGGTCCTCATCATCCCGATAGCAGAAAATGCCCGGGTCGCACACCATGTTTTTGCCGTGCGCGGTAAAGTCGAAGCTCATCAGATCGATATGCGCGTGGAAATTTTGCACCGGGCTTCGGCACGTAAACAAAAAACTGAGCGCCTCCCGGTCCCACCCGCTGCGGATAATCGCTTGATGAAGCGTCCGGTTCCAGAACGTCGTCAATTTATCGCATTCATAACGCCGATCTTGAAGCGAGCGCAATTCCTCATGCAGCTTCCGTACATCCAGCGCGCGCCAGATATGCTTGCTTGCTTCATGAATGACCTCCTTTTCATCGATCAAATTGGTAGCCAGTCCGAGCCATGTCGGATCATCGAGCGCCATAAAGCCGTATACCGCCCCCATCACCGCCAGATGATTCGCATGGGAATCTCCCACGGGGACGCATTTTCCGGTCGGACGCAATGAATAAATGGAGTAATCCAGGTTTTTGCGCAGCAGCTCCATATACCGATCCGAAAACTCAAAACGGAACCGTTTCGCAAGAATGACAGCCAATCCAAACCAGAACATGCAGCCGTTGTGATAAGACGGGCAACCTTCGATCTGACCTCCGTCCTCCGTCAATTGCGCCGCAGCGCAGCGTTCGATCCCATCGATGGCAAACGCCTTCCATTCTTCGGCTTCTTTAAGCTCCGGAAAATAAAGCGCCGTGGTCAATACGCCGAGACATTCCATCAGAAAATGATTGTGGTCCGCCTTGGGCCATAAAATCGGGGATACTCTGCGCAATATTTTGATCTGCTTGTAAACTGCCGACACATATTGCTCCAGCACTTCCTCCGTAAACAACGGAGTATGCCCCAAATGTTCCAGCACAAGCGGCCACGTCTTATAGCTGCGGATCCCCAGCTCCAAAGCCCGCAGCGGATGGCATTCCGAAAAATACCCGATCGGGCAGTCCGCCGTATCCTCACGGATTTCAACCGTTTCAATCCAGTTCAGCATCTCTTCGATCACCTCACGGCCATACTTTTCATCCTGCGTCAAAGAGTAGGCCTCCAGCAAATCCTGCCAATGGGTCATCCGATTGAGCTGCCAGAGAAACTCGTTGTCGTTATGCCTGCGTTCCAGCCAGCAAGGCGGATTCCCGACGAATTCGCGCACGCCGCCCGTGCCCGGAAGCTTGATCATGCCCCTATAAGCCTCTTCGGCATTTTCGATCGTTTCGCGTACAAGCTCCGGCATATGCTCCAAAATATAGGCGCTTTTCATGGCCATCGGTTCCAGTCTGGAGCGCAGTCGCGCCAGAAGCGTTTTGGTCGTCATCGGCTCTTTTAACAAAGCTTGAATGTCCATTTTCGTCATCTCCTCCAACCCGGACAGGCTGCAGAGCTTACGTTGCCTCTGCAGCCTGCCTCAGCCGATCCGCTTTTAGGCTTTATTTCATCTCGGCCATATACCGGTCGTATGCCGCTTGATTGATTTCCACCAAACGGCGCGCGCCCAGCTTCTCCAGCTCTTTGGCAAAGGCCGCGTGATCGACCGGTTTCGCACCCAAGATCCACTGCTGCGTCGTTTCGCTGACGTAGGTTTCCACTTTCGGAGAAATCTTCTGGATTTCTTTCTGCTCTTCCGCCGTAAATTTCAGCACGGGATATTTGTCCATGAAGACGTTCTTTTCCTTGTACAAATTGATGCCTTCCGTAGCGAGCGGCAGCGTCCATTGCTCTTCGTAGAAATAATCCTGCTGGAAGCCGAAATTGGACTGGGCCCCGGTTTCGCGGATGACGTCCACAGGCGCTTTGTCGGACTTCAAGACTTTATCGGTGAAAATCGGCTTGCCGTCGACCATCGTGTACGTGTCGCCTTCAATGCCGAAGTTGGCCATGCGTCTGCCTTCCTCCGTAAACCAGAAATCGAAATATTTAATGGTCGCTACAGGATCAGGATTGGAGTGCGAGATGCCCCAGCCGTAATTTTTGGCGCGGTCCCGCTTGGAAGGCTCCTTCACGACACCGCTTATGTCTGCCGGAGGCAGCATCGGATCAAACCGGAATCCCGGAATTTTGCTCTCAAGCTGCTCATTATAGTTGCCCGTCGAGGCAAAGAAGTCATGCGTCAGTCCGCCTGTATCGTCTGCAAGCAGAATATCCCTCGCCTTGCCGCCGCGGGTAAAGATTTCTTTATCGATCAAACCTTCCTTATACCATTTCGCCATGTTTGTCATCGCGTCGCCGTATTCTTTTTCGAGCGGTCCATAAATCACTTTATTGTCGAAAGCCCGATAACTTGGATAAGCATTCCAGAGCGCCATTAACCCCTCGATCCCGATGGACGTATTCCGGTGGAAAAATCCGATTTCATCCTTTTTGCCGTTGCCGTTCGGATCTTTATTCACGAATGCCGTTAATACATCATGCAGCTCGTCCACGGACTTCGGCTCTGCCAGCCCCAGCTTCTCAAGCCAATCCTTGCGGATGAACCAGCCCTTTTCGGCTTCTCCATCCGCAATGAACGGGATGAACCAGATCTTTCCGTCATTGTCCGAGGCAGCGCTTTTTACATCCGGATTATCCTCAAGAAATTTTTTCAGATGCGGCGCATTTTGGTCGATCAGATCATTCAGCGGCAAAAAGGCTCCTTCCGGACCAAATTGCAGAAAGTCCTTGGACAGCGCTTGCATAATATCCGGCAGCTTGCCGGAAGCCATCACGATACTGAAGGTTTCGCTGAAATCCGATACCGTCGCCGGCAGCGTTCCTTCAAGCGATACATTCGTCATGTCCGCCGCCTTCACGAAAATCGGCCAATCGTTTTTGAACACGCCGGAGTCTTTTGTCCCCATATGTACCGTTAATTTCAGCGGCTTCGCCGAAGCCAAATACGGATGCTCGCTGTCCGGCTGCGCCGCTTCCACCGAAGCGGACTCTTTGGGCGACGATCCGCCGCATCCCGCCAACGCTCCTGCCAGCAATGTGGTGGCTGCCAACAGGCAAACCAAGCTTTTTAATCTCATTGAACTTACCCCCGTTTGGTATTTTATCATTGGGTTCAGATCGATTCCGTCCCCTCCGCTACTTCCGCTTTTTGCAAGCACTGATTAGGACATTGAACTTTAAAAATCCTCAAATTACCCTTTTACCGCCCCTACTAACATCCCTTTAATAAAATACTTTTGAATATAAGGATAAACGAGCACGATCGGGAGGATCGAGACGACAATGGTCGCATAAGTGACGGTTTCTGCGGATATGGTGGACGTATAGTCCAACGCCGCCGCAAATTCGGATTGCACGTCGTTTTCGACGATCATCTTTTTCAGCAATACCTGAAGCGGAATTTTGTCCATATCGGTCAGCATGATCATCGACCAGAAATACCCGTTCCATTTTTCGATCGCGTAAAACAGTCCCACGGTTGCCAATGCCGGCTTTACTAACGGAAGATATACCCTGGTTAACACATGGAGATCGTTGCCGCCGTCCACTTTGACGGACTCCTCCAATTCATCGGGGATCCCCTCGAAGCTGGTGCGGAGCAATATGACCTTAAACGCATTACAGGCAAAAGCAATGATAATGCCCGTCCGCGTGTCCAAAAGCCCCAAATCCCTGACCGTCAAATAGAATGGAATCATCCCCGCATCAAACCATAACGTCAGCGTCACGAAGATCGTCAGCCATTTTCTTCCCCGAAGGCGCCGCTTGGATAAAGCATACGCACCGCAGATGGTGAGAATCATCGAGACGGCCGTGCCTCCCACCGTGTAAAAAACGGTATTAGCATAGGCCATCCATATCTCCATATTTCCCAGGACCTCTTTATAGGCGCCAAAGGTTAATCCTTTCGGGAATAAAAGCACTTTGCCCGTCACAACGTTATACGGCTTGCTGATGGAAGCGGACAGCACATAAATGAATGGATACAGCGCCGCGATCGCCATCAGTGCCAACAGGCCGTTATTAATGATCTTAAAAATCTTCTCTCCGCGTGATTCAATCACATTCATCACCTACCATAAGCTTGCATCCGTTACTTTTTTGCTGATCCTGTTTGCCGCAACCACCAGCACCAGGGCAACGACCGAGTTGAATAGTCCGACCGCCGTCGCAAAGTCGTATCTGCCGTCGATCAGCCCTGAGCGATACACGTAAGTGCTGATAACATCGGCCTTTTCGTACGTCGCCGGTTGGTACAGCAGGATGATGGTCTCGTATCCAACGCTTAGCAAGCTGCCGATTTTCATGATGAACATCACCACAATGGTAGGCAGAATCCCCGGAAGCGTCACGTGCATGATTTGTTTGAATTTATTGGCCCCGTCCATTTTGGCGGCTTCATAAAGTTGAGTGTCGATGCCCGCAATCGCCGCAATAAAAACGATGGACGCGAATCCCGTTTCTTTCCACAAATTCATGACCGTATAAATGCCTCTGAAATAATCCGGATTGGTCAAGAAATAAATCTTCTCCATCCCGAGCTTTTCCAAAATGAGGTTGATCAGTCCGCTGCTGGGCGCGAGGAACGTGGTGACGATGCCCGCGATGACGACGACCGACACGAAATGCGGCAAATAGGTAAGCGTTTGCACGATTTTCTTGAAACCGTTCCGGGTCACTTCACTGATCATAATTGCCAGAATAATCTGTGCCGGAAAACAAATCAGAAGCCCGTACAAACTGATAATGACCGTGTTTCTAAACACCCGCAAAAAATACTCGCTTCCGATAAACTCTTTGAAATAATCGAAGCCGATCCATTCGCTGCCTCCAATTCCTTTAAATAAACTGAAGTCTTTAAACGCGATTTGGATTCCCCACATCGGATAATACTTAAAGATCAGAAACCAGAGCAGAAACGGAATGAGCAAATAGTAGAGCATTCGATCGCGATAGACGTCTTTGATCAATAGGCTGAAATATCCCAAACCACGGCCGGTTTTTACCTTTGCGGATTTATTCGGCGGTTTCATGCGGGATGCCGTGTGACTCATGCTCAAGTATCACCTCCTCATGTAATAGCACCCGATATTTCGGTTTTGCCATATGTCCATCCTATAGGAGGTCCCGCCAAAGGTATATCTTGAATACTTGCTGTCGTATTTCATTTTTAGCCCGTGCCTGAAATGGAACGGAAATACGCCCATAAAGCAAAAAATAGTACGAAAACAAAAAATCGATATGCTTGAATGCCGCAAATGCATAAAAATGCCGTCCCCTCAATATTTTGCGTGAAGTCAAGAAATGAATATAAATTGCAGAATCGGATCTTTTCAGGCATAAAAAACCCCATGAACATCGGCTTGGCTGCCGATCCGGAGTATTGAAGGGTCTCATGTTTTGTATTATCATTGGTTAACTGATAGCGTTTTCAAAAAACGATAAGCAAAATCTGCACATCGAAGCGAAAGTGAAGGAAGGAGTGGCCATGATGATGAAAAGGAAATTTTTATACAAAATGCTGACCTTGTTTGTCGTGATCGTCCTGCTGTATTCCTTCATCACATCCGCCATCATTTTTTATAAAGGCTATCAAATGTCGGATGCCCAAAACAATCACAATCATCAATTATACATCGACCAAAACAGCAATTATGCGGACTTCAAGCTCCGGATCGCCATGGAATTCGTATATAAAATATCTACGCTGCAAAGCCTGATCGACTATCGGTATAGCGAAAATACGAACTATCTTTACATAGCGAATTTATACAAGGATCTGATCAACCAGCTCCAAGGTTTCGGCCAGCTCGGATTCACTTTCGGAATCACGAAGCAGACCGATAATCTCGTCGTCACGGCTACAGGCACTTTCAACATCAAAGATTATTTGAACGAACTTGGCGTGGATGCGAAGGCCTTGGAGAGATTTCAACGGATGAGCCGCGATTCGGCGGCGCTCAGCACGTATATCATCCCTCAATCGATGTATAAGGCGTCCGGAAAAGTCGTGATGATCCACCGATTAGCCAATTCCAATCTGGATCCGCTTTATTTCTTTATCGTCGTCGACAGTGCCTCCTTGTTGCCCAAAACGGTCGACAACCCTCAAGGAAACTTTTATTTGTACACGAACGAGGCAGTCAGTTCCTTTATTCATGATGGCGAGCTAAGTCCGGAAGAGTTCAAGCCGCTTCTAGCTGCAGACAATCCAAAGGACCTGAACCATGTACGAACGGGATCATCGATCAACTACATTCATCATTCGAAGGTCATTCCGAACCTCAAGTACGTATATTCCGGAAAGGCGACCTCTTTTGGCGCTATTTTCCGCGAGATCTGGAAGACGGCGTTGTTTCCGAGCGTTCTTTTGCTGCTGCTGGGTGCAATGCTCGCCTACATGGCTACAAGATCCAGCTATAAGCCTATTCGTCAGCTGCTTCAATTTCTGGACAACCAAAAGGGAGCAGGCAATGCATTGCCGGATGGCCGCGCCGAGCATGAACTGGCATACATTCAATCCAGCATTGAGCAGGTCTATTCCATGAATCACGTTCTTCAGGATAAACTGGACCATTCTTTCATGCATCTGCGGGAAGATTTCTTCAGAAAAGCCATCTACGGAATCGCCGGCGAGGAATATATCTCGGAAAACCTCTCCGCCTTGAAGCTGGAGCGGTTCCGGCATGACTTGACTCTCTTGCTGCTTGATTTCGAAGGGGTAGAGACGCTGCAGTCAAGAATGCCTGCCCCTAACCTGTCCTTGCTGCTGGATTCGTTGATCCAGGGGACGCGCGAAAAATACGGCGATTTCTTTACGCTGCCGCTGGACAGGAATAAATATTGCATTATATTTGCCCGTATTTCATCCGGCTCGTTGGAACGGATTGCCGAATCGATCATCAGTCGAATCGAAAAAGACCTGTCGCTGGACATCACGGCCTATATCTCCGGCACTTATCATCTCGACGAACTGACTTCAGCTTTGCAGGAGTTGCTTCGACTCAGCAATTATCCGTATGCGGCGACGGCAAAAAAGATCATCACATCGCAATCGGTGCAGGATCTCGACGAGGTGGCTTGTTATTATCCGATTGAACTGGAATCATGCCTGATCAATTACGTGAATTCGAACGAACTGGGAAAAGCGTACGATCTGCTGAAAACCCTGCTGGATAAAAATATGAAGGAGATTACGATAAGCCCCGGAAATCTATCGAACCTGAAACATTCGTTCCTGACCACCTATAAACGATGCTTAAATGCGAACGGCAAGACCTTAAATCAATTTGTACGGGAATATCCCGATTTGCTTGACGAGTTCATTCATGCGCCTCTGTCCAAGTTCGGCGATCATTCGTTGAAGTTTTTTGAATCCGTCTTTCATTATTGCAACAAGGACAAATTCAGCTTGGAGAGCTCCACGGCTTCCCAAATCTTCATGTATATCCATCAGCATTTTGACCGGGATCTGTCGTTAACGGACATCGCCGAGCATTTTAACTTGTCCGAAAGCTATGTCAGCAAACTGTTGAAAAATTCGCTCGATATCAACTTCAAGCAATACGTCAATTCGTTGAAGGTAAAGCGCGCCAAGGAGCTGTTGCACCAGGGAAATTACAAGATTCAAGAAGTCGCCGCTATCGTGGGCTGCAACAATACCAATACGTTCATTCGAATTTTCAAACAATACATTGGCGTATCGCCCGGTGAATACGTGAAAAGTTTGCATTAGCTGCTTAAACGAAAATCCCGAATTCTCGTTCGGATGTTGAAATTTCGATTTAGACCCGTCTCCCATACGACAAGTGCCGTTTTTGGCTATAAACCGCAAATAGTGATGATATACCTCGCACGCCTCTCTCACTACAATGAAAACCGTAGGATCAGCACCACATTGACCTTGGGATGAGAGGGGTATAACAAATGGACCGTAATTCGGATTGGCTGGGTACAGCTTACAAGCGCTCGATAGACAAGGTCGTAAAGATAAGCGCAAAAATCGGGGCGGGTTTTCCGCATGTATGCCTGAATGGAAGATACAATTGCGAAGACGCTTCGTTTTGGACCTCCGGATTTTGGGGAGGTTTGCTCTGGCTAGCCTATCGGGAAACGAAAGATGAGAGGTTAAAGGAAATCGCGGAGAACATCGAACGTGCGTTGAACGTTCCTCTGCACGACTTTTACGACATCCATCACGACGTCGGTTTTATGTATTTGCCTACAGCGGTCGTGAATTATCGGTGGACGGGCCGCCCGGAATCGCGACGATCCGGCCTCATTGCCGCCAGCCATTTGGCAGGAAGATTTAATCTGAGCGGACAATTCATCCGGGCTTGGACCGACCGCGTCGATCCGAACAGCACCGGCTGGGCTATCATCGATTGCCTGATGAATTTGCCTTTGCTGTTCTGGGCATCCAAGGAGGACCATGATCCCCGCTTCAAGCATATCGCCGTGGCACATGCCAACACCGTACTCAGGCATTTCGTCAGAGAGGATTGGACGGTTCCGCATATCGTAAGCTTTGATTCGGAGACCGGCGACAAAATCGAGAATCTTGGCGGGCAGGGCCTGGGACCGGATTCCGCATGGTCGCGAGGGCAAGCTTGGGCCATTTACGGTTTTGCGATCGCAGCCCGCGAGACCGGGAATGCCGCGTATCTCAACGCTTCCAAAAACATCGCCAACTATTTTCTGTCCCACCTGCCCGAAGATCAAGTCCCGTATTGGGATTTCAGAACCGCGGAAAAAGATAAGCATGTTCGCGATTCTACCGCCGCGGCCTGCACGGCAAGCGGACTGTTGGAACTGAGCCTGCTGCTCGAAGAGCAAAGCGAAAAATCGTTTTATTATGAACGTGCCGTCGCCATTCTCAAGGGGCTTTACGACAACTACGCGGATTTCAGCGACCGGCAGGAGGCGATTCTGACCCAAGGGACCGTATCATATCCTGCGAACAAACATATAAATGTCCCGATCATCTATGGCGATTATTATTTTGTCGAGGCGCTGGCCAAGGTGCACGGTCATACGGGATTGTTCTAACCCGCCGAAATCGGCTCCAATCGTTGCAAACTCCGCATCAATATGAAAGGACGGAACCTTGTTCCGTCCTTTTCCTTTACAGGTCTTTGAAAAACTGTATGATCTTATCATTCAACCCCGGCAAGCCTTCATGCCCGAAATCCGGGAAAATCTCCAGCTGCACGGGTGCGGTAATTTTGTTGATGGCGGCAAATTGGGTCGAAGGCGGGCAAACGATATCCATCAGCCCCACCCCGATCAGGCAATCGGCCTTGATGCGCGGCGCCAGGTTTTGAATATCGATGTATCCCAGCTTCGTGAAAATTTCGTCCTCGCGCTTGTGCTGCGGATCGAACATGCGGAAGTATTTTCCGAGCTCTTCGTAAGCGTGTTTGCACAAATCCATTTCCCAGGTTCTGCGGTAGTCGCTCAGGAACGGATAAACCGGCGCCGCCTTTTTGATCCGCGGTTCCAATGCGGCGCAAGCGATCGTGAGGGCACCGCCCTGCGACCAGCCCGTGGCCCCGACGCGATCCGCGTCGACCTCCGGCATGTTCATGACGATCGAAGCCAGCTGCGCCGTATCGAGGAAAATGTCCCGGAACAGCAAACGGTGCGGGTCCTCATTATCGAGTCCGCGGATGATATGGCCGTGGTGGGTATTGCCGGACACCCCTCCGGTATCCTCGGAACGGCCTCCTTGCCCGCGAACGTCCAGCGACGCGATGGAAAAGCCGAGCGCAGGATAAACCATTTTATCCGTCCAATCTCCGCTATGCCCGGTATATCCGTGGAAGTGCAGCACGGCCGGATGAGGTTCGGTGCTTCCTTTCGGTCGAACATATTTTGCGTGCACTCTGGCACCGCTTACACCCGTGAAATACAGATGGAAGCATTCCGCGAACGGAAGCTGGAATTCGGCAGGAACGAGTTCTACCTGCGGATCAACGGCGCGCATCTCCTCAAGCGCCTTTTCCCAATAAGCGTCAAAATCATCGGGTTTGGGATTGATTCCTTGGTACTTTTTCAGCTCCGATAGGGGCATATCCACTAGCGGCATTCATCATCACCCTTTTTACCTTGATTTAAGCAGATTCGCGCGCCCGTTGACAACCCCTTTTTTCCAGGCAAAAACGATCCCGCATCACACGCCGCCCTCCGCCTTGCCCGTGACGATCCAACGATCCAACTTCCTCCAAATCAAAAAAACCTAATATATGTGTCATTTCCCGCCCCAATGAATAGGCTATATCATCAAATTTGATCTGGAGGTTCTATCACATGACGACAAGCAGCTATCCCTTCGGGCCCGGCTTCCAGCACATACATCCGGTTCCATTCGCTTATTATCCGTTTGCCTATACATTCCGCGGCCCGTTTGCGCCATCGCCTTATTTCTGGCCCATGCCGGAACGGGTAGTTCCTTATGCGGGCGGGTTCCCGGGAGGAGATCCGGGGTATCCGGGATTCTCGGGGTACCCAGCCTATCCGGCTTACGCGCCGTTCCCGGCAGCTCCATACCCCGGCATCGTGTATGACGCGCCTTATTCGGCGATGGACCCCACCCGGGTCGAACCGACGCCCAAAGGCTTTCAGATTAAAGTCCAGCCGGACACGCAGAAGTCGCCCAATGAAGGAAAAACGGAAAACATCCAGGCGGAGCATGTCGAGGCTGAAAACGTCAAAGCCGAAACAAGCCATCCGGGCGTGAAAATGAACACCGGCATCGAGGTTGGAGGCAAACACGGCGCCGGTTTTCAGGCGGAAACCCAAGTAGACAAACACGGAATAAGCAATCAGGTCAGCAGTCATGTCGGCGCGGAAACATACGGGTTGAACGTGCAGGGTGAAGCAAACCTGGAT
>Ga0180220_1001090_pt1 | contig 22060 bp, 22 predicted proteins | sample eDN5th37CBELigBY_FD_151335 | JGI IMG/M metagenome (GOLD analysis project Ga0180220, IMG submission 151335) | Enriched backyard soil microbial communities from Emeryville, California, USA - eDNA 5th pass 37_C BE-Lig BY (version 2) (version 2) | ecosystem: Environmental > Terrestrial > Soil >...
TAAGGGAAAGATCCAGCCACGCGCGCCGCTTGAGCCAGGGCGACGGGCGGTAGCGCGGTTCGTTGTAGAAGCGCTCGAGTTCTTCCAGGACTTCGAGAACCCACGAAGTCCCAAGATGATCTCCCCACTCAAGCGGACCGAATGGATAAGACAGGCCCAGCTTGGCCCCGAGATCAATATCCGCTGGCGACGCGATTTTCTGCTGCGCGATCTGGCAGCCGATGTTGATGATGTGCGCGACAATGCGAGGCGCGACGAACCCCGGGCTGTCGTTGATGACGCTCACACCTGCACCATCCGACCCGAAAAGCCCGTGCGCAGCATCGCGCATCGCCGGATCGATTCCCGGCGGCACCATCACCGTCCGGTGCTTTTCGAAGTTGAAGGACGTGTCGAGTGCCACCGTCCGTTTCGGATCGAGCTCCTGCTGTACGATCTCGCTGGCGCAATCCCCGCTCGTCGGGGTCACGATGCAGAGAGCATTGGCACTCGGCCTATCACTGTCCTCGATGATTGCGCCGAGCCGTTGCAGAAGTGTCGTTGCCTTCGCGCATGCTGCCGCATGGCGAGGACTTACCCAGACGGTTGAAGACCGGGCCGTGGGCAGCTCGGGCCGAGGCGGTTCGAGACGTTTGCCGTCCTCATAAGTGTACCAGCCCGCACCCGTCTTTCGACCGTAAAGCCCGCCCGAAACTCGCGCCTTCAGGATGGGGTGTGGCGCGTACATGGGCTCGCAATAGAACTGGTTCCACAGGCTCTCCATGACGGAGACGGACACGTCGGCCCCAATGAGGTCGAGAAGCGTGAACGGTCCCATCCGCATGCCTACGGCATCTGTCATGATGAGGTCGATGTCCGCCGGCTCGGCAATGCCCTCCGCTACGATCCGCGCAGCCTCGGGCACATAAGCCCGCCCGATGTGGTTCACGATGAAGCCCGGACTGTCCTTGCAGACGACAGGAACTCGGGTCATCCGGCGCGCGATGACCGTCAGTGCCTCAGTGACCCACGAAGCTGTCTTCAGGCCCGGGACGACTTCCACCAGCTTCATCAGGGGCACGGGATTGAAGAAATGCAATCCCGCAACGCGCTCCGGGTGCTTGCAGCGCGCCGCAATGGCTGTGATCGGCAACGAGGACGTGTTGGAAGCGAGGATGCAATCCTCTTTGGTGAGTTCATCGAGCGTTTCGAAGAGGCTCTGTTTTACATCCAGCCGCTCGACAATCGCCTCGACGATGACATTGGCCGATGCAGCAACTTGCGGAATGCCTTCGGCAACGCTGATCCGAGCAATGGCAGTGTCGGCTTCAGCTTTTGCCAGCCGCCCTTTATCAACCAGTCCGTTCAGCGCCTGAGCGATCTGCTCAATCGCAGCGTCCGCCGCTCCCGCCTTCTCGTCGTAGGCGACCACGCGCATGCCGCCTTGCGCAGCGACCTGCATGATGCCGCGGCCCATGGCGCCGGTGCCGATGACACCGACGACGAGATCCTCGCGATTTGGGTCCAAAACCATTCCTACTTTCCTTTGAAATTCGGCGACCGCTTTTCGAGGAAGGCCGACATGCCTTCGCGCTTGTCCTCGGTCGCGAAGGCCAGCCACAGCGCCTTCCGCTCCAGGCTGAGGCCGGTGGCGAGGGATGCATCCTGACCGGCCAGCACGGCTTCCTTCGCAAGCTCGAGGGCAACGGGCGCCAGCTTCGCGATGTTTGCTGCCATCTGCACGGCGTGCTCGACAACCTGATCGTCAGCCACGACACGACTGACCAAACCCATTTCGCTCGCCTCGCGCGCGTCGATGATCTCTCCGGTGAGGATCATCAACATCGCCTTGTACTTCCCGATCGCTCGGACGAGCCGCTGTGTCCCCGAGCCGCCGGGCAGAATGCCGACTTTCACCTCGGGCTGGCCGAACTTCGCGCTCTCGCCGGCAATGATGATGTCGCAATGCAGTGCCAGCTCGCAGCCGCCACCCAATGCGAAGCCGTTCACGGCCGCGATCAGAGGCTTTGGAAACGCAGCGATTTGATCCCAAAGCTTGTGCGTGCCCCGCTGCATGGCCTCGATGGGCCCGAGGTCGCGCATCTCCCGCAGGTCAGCACCAGCGGCGAAAGCCTTTTCGCTCCCGGTGATGACTGCGGCACGAACGCTCGCATTCTCTGCCGCGGCATTGAGTTCGGCAGCCAAGGCTCGGCGCACGTCCATGTTGAGAGCGTTGCGCGCATCCGGGCGATTGATGCGCAACAGCAAGACACCCTCTGCCGGGCGCTCGGCAAGGACAACAGACATGAGTTCCTCGATCGAGATGACAGCCGCCGAGAGCATCAACAGCGGCCACACGCCGCGAGCCTAGGGCGCGCTGTGGGACATCGCAAGGCGTTCGGAGAATGCCTACTCACACGCACCCGCATATCTGACCGTTTCGATCGGTCGATACCACGGGAGCGTCGAGCAACGTGCTACGAAGCGGAGCGTCTTAGCTTAAGAACGGAACCTTGTGCCACGCTGGTCGAATCCGCGCACCTGGGTAATTGCCTGGGCGCGTTAACCTCTCGTTAAGGATTAACATCCGGGCCGCTGAAGTACTGCGTACCCCCGAGCGGCCGAAGTTGATCGACGACAGCGACCTAGGCCGCTCGGGCTTCAGCTGATCTTGGAGCTGGCCGATGGCAAACCGTGCGCAAGCTTTCAACGCACGTGCCCTGCATCACCTAGGGGTGCCGCCACTACAGAGCGGCCTCAATGGGCACGGGATTGCGATCGGCTTCGTCGATTACGGCTTCGACGTTCTGCATCCGTGCTTTCGAGATCCGATCACCGGCAGATCGCGATTTCGCTATCTCTGGGATCAGAACACCGGCCGCGAAATCGACGGTCGCGAAATCGATCGCCTGATCGAAACGGCAGAAGAGAGCCGATCCCGAGAGGCGGTTGATGGGGTCTACGATCCTCACGCCAACTACTTCGGGCGATCTGGTGTTGCATCGGCGGCGCACGGGACCCTGCTGGCTTCCGCCGCAGCTGGCAGTGCCGTAGCCGGATTCCGCGGTGTCGCACCCGCAGCCGAGTTGATCGCTGTGCAGCTTGGGCTCCTCGATCATCATTGGAAAGAGGAAGATGAGCGTGGCGCGCCAAGCTGGGTCTCTTGGAGACCGGAGGCGGAGCCCGTCTGGTCGGGCTGGCGTAGCTATGACGAAGCCGAGCAGATCATTAGCGCTCTCGACCACATCTACGATCGCGCGCGGCGCATTCGCGCCCGTGGCCTCGTGATCAATCTCAGCATTGGTGCCTATGCGGGGGCGCACGATGGGAGATCGTCCGTTGAGCGGAAGATCTCAGAGATCTTGGCTCGCGCGCGTATGGACCATTTTCCATGCGCTGCCGTGATCAGCGCCGGCAACGCTGGTTTGGAGGAAGGACATTTCAGCGGAGTCGTCGAGCCCGGCCGAACAGTATCGTTCACCTGGCGGATGAACCGCGACGACCTCACCCAAAACAAGCTGGAAATCTGGTATCGCGCTGACGCTCCAATTGAAATTGGCATCGGGCTGGATGGTACGCCGCATTCATTGTCGATTTCGCCGGGCCCGACACACGGGATCGAACTGGACGATGTGCGCATTGGCATTGCCGACCATGTGCCGCATGCTCGCAAGCCTCTCTCACGAGCGCGCATCCTGCTGCATCCACCCTTCTTCCCCAAATCTGTTTGGCCGCCCGACTCTGAGGAACTCGCGTTCATCATTCGGTGCGGCGCCGAAGGAAGCTGCGGGCCAGTAGCAATCCACGCTTGGATAGAGCGGGATGATGGGCTGGCAAACCGTTCAACCCTTTATCCCAGCCATCCCACATCAACGCTCTCCTGCCTTTCGGCGGCGCCAGGAGCGATTGTGGTCAGCGCCTACAATCATCTTCAAAAGGACATACCAAGCCAGTTTCCATTCTCGAGCCTGGGGCCACCGCCTTGGTCCAACGCTGCAGCACCCACCGTGTCGGCGCCGGGTACCCGGATCTGGGGCGCGCGATCGAAATCACCCGGATTTGCCGAGACCAGTGGAACAAGCGTGGCAGCAGCACTGACATCCGGCGTTGTGGCTTTGGCGATGCAGCAACATTCCGCAAACGCCCCCTACGACCCGCAGTATTGGATCGGGCTAATCTGCCCACCTGGTGAAAAGCCAGTGTGGGACCCGCGATTCGGCTATGGCCCGGTCAGTTTGCGGCACCAAATGCAAGAGGTGGCGGCGTGAACGAAATCGTTCGAATTGGCAACCCGGCTGCCCCGCAGCGCGTCCCGAAGCTGGAAAAACCTTTCAAACTGACGATCTGTGTCAATCAAACTTGCAGTATGGACTGCAAGCTTTGCTATGCGGATTGCGGATCGAGCAAACGGCCGGAGCTCGCGACCGAGCAATGGAAAGCCTTTATCGATCAGCTCGTGACAGAGGAATTTCTGCACATCTTCTTCGAAGGCGGTGAGCCTTTCCATCGGCCGGACTTCGAAGAAATCCTGGCCTACTGCAATCGCCGCCTCTACGTCGCGATCAGAACCCACGGCACACTGATCGATGCAGCGCGCGCTCGACGCCTGAAGAAGCTCGGTGTGGGACGACTCTATGTCGATCTTTTCGCGGCCATTCCTGAAATTCAGGATGAACTGACCGGCACGCCCGGAAGTTTCGATGCCGCAATAAACGGCATCCGCAATGCCCGCGAAGCGGGCCTCAAGGTCACCATTCTCGGCATCCTCTCGCGAAAGAACTACCAGCATTTGCAGCGCTATCTCGACCTCGCGGTCGAGCTTAATTGCGATCAGGTCGGCATTTTGCGGCTTTATCCGCTGGGGCGCGCGAAAAGGAATTGGGCTGAACTGTCGCTTTCGCTCGATGAAATGATGAGCGCGTTGCACAGCCTCAAAGTACCACCCGGCGTGCAGCTCATGCAGTCCTGGCATCCGCGCGATGGAAACTGTTGCTGGCAGAACGCCGCCGTGAGCCCCCAAGGCGATTCCATCGGCTGCCCATATCTACGCGAATACGTCAATTACGGGAATATTCTCGAAACGCCGTTCGTCGAAACCTGGAGCCACCCGCTTTATCGCGAGCTGCGCTCCAACGCGGTCGAACAAACTTGCCCGGAGTGCTCAGCGACTCAAGGCACCTTCGGCGGATGTCGCGCAACGGCGTTCGCATTCCACGGGCGCTGGACGGCCCCAGATCCCTACTGCGTGCACAACAATCAAGGAGTGGACCTTCGTGCTCTCCCGGAACGGCTGCTACGCGAAAGCGAATAACGTAGTCCTGAGGCGGTTCGAGGAGTGGGGCCGGTGCTACGCCTTCACGCCAGACGATCCGGAGATCTACGACCTCAATGCGAACGCCTGGTTCATCGTCGAACTGTGCGACGGTCGGCCGTTTCAGCAGATCGAGGCCGACTATGTCGCGACCGTCGGCTCAAAGATTGGTCGGGAGAAGGCGAAGGCCCAGTTTCATACCGGTTTCGCCGAGCTCCTGAACCGCAACATCATCAGCGCCATCGAGTGAGCGTTCGCGCGATGCAAGAGGCGCGTCTCAAGCGTCCAGCAAAATCGAGTCGTTATTTCTGAGAGAGAGTGGAGGGGTCATGTCTTCCCATCGCCAGAGGCTTGCGCGACACATCCAGCAAGCTGCTTGTGTAACATCACCGGAGGTACAGCCCATCAATTTCCAGGTTCGTACAGGACTGAGCGTTCCTTTTTCGAGTTACATGACCGAACGCACCGGTGCTGAAACGCCGTCGGCTGAGCCGGTCAACTTCCAGGTCCGCACGGGTTTGAGCGTCCCGTTCTCGGGTTACATGACGCGCGGAGCCGAAGCGGCACAGCCGCGCTCGGAGCCCGTCAATTTTCAGGTGCGAACCGGTCTCAGCGTTCCCTTCAACCCCTACATGCTCGGGGCCCACGCTGAGGAGCTTCTGAAGAAACGCATCATGATTTCGCCCGTCGTAGTGACCTGGCGCTATTGCGTGACGGACGCGGAAGATTTCACCGGCTGGCTTGCAACCCGCGAAATTCTCCTTAGCGAAGGCCGCATGTCCGGAGACGTCGAGCTCAAGGGCGTACGATACGGTGGGACCTATCGCGTGGCGGGCAGCGATGAGGCCACGAGCGCGACGTTCAAGACGATCTGGGGCTACACCAGCGAAGCTGCCATGCACGCCATGCATCGTCTTTGCAGCGACGACTCGGTGAGCGCAACGATCGTCCAGCTCGAGCTCATCGATTTCGTCAAAGGTCTGCGGCGGTACATCAATGAAGCGGGAAGCGAACACTTCTCGGAAGAAGTCATGATTTCCGCCGCTGCCGGCCAGGCTTAAAGTGGAAGCGTGCAGCCGAGCACCGCGGCTGCACGCGCACACACTCCCTCGTCGGGGATCTGGTTTTCGCCCAGTCAGAGTGGGAGGGTAGCGGATGCACACGCGCTGATCCGGCGCTATAGAGGGATGAAACTAGCAGTCTAAAAGAAGTCATCCCTCGCATGCCGGAACCGCGCCTGATTGCTGTCGACTGGGGCACGACCAATTTCCGCGCCTATCTTGCCGATTTCGGAGGCGCCGTTCTTGACGAAGTTGAGCTGCCCAGCGGCATCTTGGCCGTGAGGGACGGCAACTTCGCCGACGTTCTGAGAAATGCCGTCGGGCGCTGGATCGAGGAGCACGGGCCGCTGACCGTAATCATGTCCGGCATGATCGGCAGCCGGCAGGGATGGGTCGAAGCGCCTTACGTGCGTTGTCCTGCGGGCGTCGATGATATCGCTGCTGCGCTGACGACATTCGACGTCGAGGGCCTCGGTCCCGTAAATCTCGTTCCAGGACTCGATCATACGCCACCGGGCGCAGGGCCGGATGTCATGCGCGGCGAAGAGGCCCAGATCATCGGGGCTACGGCCTTGAATCCTGCAAAGCGGGCCACCTTCGTGCTTCCAGGAACCCACTCCAAATGGGTGACAGTGGAGAGCGGTTCGATCACCGACTTTTCCACCTACATGACCGGGGAAGTCTATGGCGCCCTCAGAAACCACACGATCCTCGGCCGCTTGATGAAAGCTGGCCAAGCGAAAGGGGACGGCTTTCTGAAGGGTGTCGAGGCGGCGCGTAGGCAAGGCACTTCGGCTGGCTCTCTTCTCCATCAGCTCTTCAGCGTCCGCACCCTGGGTCTGTTCGACTTACTGCCGGGAGAAGAGCTTTCGGACTACCTCTCTGGCCTGCTGATCGGCGCGGAAATCCTGGCCGCAGCTCAGCCCGGTCAAGCCATCACGATTTTCGGCAGCGATGAGCTGACGGACCGCTACGGCAAGGCGGCCGACGCATTGGGGCTGATCTGGAACCGCGGTCCTGAGCGGAGTGTTGTCGCCGGACACTTGCAGATCGCCCGGGCCGCAGGACTCTTGGAGCCGGTACGATGATCGACCTGGATAGCGCTCTCGCCGAATGCCCGCTCGTGGCCATCCTCCGCGGCATTACGCCTGCGGAATGCGAAGCGGTGGGGAGCGCTCTGGTCGAAACCGGGTTCAGTATCATTGAGGTTCCACTCAACTCGCCTGATCCTTTCAATTCGATCCGATTTTTGGCGAGCCGGTTCGGTCACCGAGCGCTGATCGGTGCCGGCACGGTCCTTTCGGCGGCCGCTGTCGATCAGGTGGCTGAAGCGGGTGGCCGCCTCATCGTCATGCCGCACGGTGATCCATCCGTTATCGCCGCCGCCAAGGAACGAGGTCTCGCCTGCATTCCGGGGGTTGCAACGCCGACCGAGGCATTCGCCGCGCTCGCGGCAGGGGCGGATGCGCTGAAGCTCTTCCCCGCGGAGGCAATTTCGCCAAGCGTCGTAAAGGCGCTGCGCGCGGTGCTGCCCGCTTCCGTTCGCCTGCTGCCCGTCGGCGGAATCGGCGCTCAGAACATGGCAGCCTACCTGGAAGCTGGCGCTATAGGCTTCGGCATCGGCTCGACCCTTTATAAGCCTGGAAAGTCAGCCGAGCAGGTGCGAGAGGATGCGCAGGCGCTAGTAGAAGCCTGGCGTTCCGCAGCCCGCTAACTGCTCTGCAAAAACCAAGCAGCTGCTTGTCATTACTGGAACCGCTTAAGCCCAGCAGGCTTGCGCGGTGGCCATGATCGCTCCTATCACTTGCCCGGTACCCCCTAGGCCCCATTGGGGTCACTCGTTCAAGGAATTCGCCTGCAATGGACAGAGGTCCGGACGCCGAAGACTTCGCTCGCCGATGCGTTGATGCCCTTTGGGCCGAAGACAACGCGAGCCGCGGGCTCGGCATGGAGCTGCTTGCCTCAGGGCCAGGCTTTGCGCGCGTGGCGATGCTCATTCGGGAAAACATGACGAATGGACATGGCACATGCCACGGCGGTTTCATCTTCACGCTCGCGGACAGCGCGTTCGGCTTCGCCTGCAATTCTCACGGCCAGCGCACGGTCGCTCAACACTGCTCCGTCACGTTCATCGCGCCGGCACGGGTCGGCATGCGGCTCGTCGCAGAGGCGAAGGAACGTTATCGTGGCGAGCGCAGCGGCATCTACGACGTCACCGTCCGCGCCGATGACGGTACGGTCATTGCCGAGTTCCGCGGTCATTCCCGAACGGTCCCCGGAACGATCCTTCCCAACAAATTGGAGTGAAATGATGCGCCCAGCTTACCTCGTCACCGGCATTCGGACGCCGATCGGGCGGTATGGCGGCAGTCTGTCGAGCGTGCGCCCCGACGATCTCGGCGCGCACGTCATCCGTGAGCTTATGGCGCGTGCATCAAGTGTTCCGGCCACGGCCATCGACGATGTCATTTTCGGCTGCGCCAACCAGGCCGGCGAGGACAACCGCAACGTGGCGCGCATGTCGGCCTTGCTCGCCGGACTGCCGACAGATGTGCCCGGCGTGACCGTCAACCGGCTCTGCGGATCGGGACTTGAAGCACTGGCCCAGGCCGCGCGCGCGATCCGCACTGGCGAGGCGGAGGTCATCATCGCGGGCGGCGTCGAAAGCATGTCGCGAGCCCCGTTCGTCATGGGCAAGGCGACCGAAGCCTTCTCGCGGCAAGCGGAGATCCACGACACGACGATCGGGTGGCGGTTCATCAATCCGCGCATGAAGAAAGCCTACGGCGTCGATTCCATGCCGGAAACAGCCGAGAATGTAGCCGAGGAGTTTCAGATTTCTCGCGCAGATCAGGATGCCTTTGCCTTGCGCTCTCAGATGCGTGCGGCAGCCGCCCAGAAGAACGGGCGATTGGCCAAGGAAATTGCACTTGTAAGCATTCCTCAACGCAAAGGTGATCCCGTTCTGGTCGAAAAAGACGAGCACCCGCGCGAGACCACGCTAGAGAAGCTCGCCGCGCTTCCCGCTCCGTTCCGCAAGGGCGGCACCGTAACGGCCGGCAACGCTTCCGGCGTCAACGACGGCGCAGCGGCCCTCCTCGTCGCCTCCGATGCTGCCGTCGAGAAGTATGGCCTGAAGCCGCTGGCGCGGGTTGTCGGCGCCGCGACCGCCGGTGTGCCGCCGCGGATCATGGGCATCGGCCCGGCTCCTTCCACGCGGAAGCTGATGGAACGGCTTGGACTCAAGATCTCCGACTTCGACGTCATCGAGCTCAACGAAGCGTTTGCCGCTCAGGCTTTGGCGGTCACCCGGCAGCTCGGACTCCCGGACGACGCCGAGCATGTCAACCCGAATGGAGGAGCTATCGCTCTGGGTCACCCGCTCGGCATGTCCGGCGCGCGTCTGGCACTGACGGCCGCACTCGAGCTTCAGGAGCGGAAAGCCAAACGCGCGCTCTGCACTATGTGTATCGGTGTCGGTCAGGGTATCAGCCTCGCGCTCGAAGCCCTTTGAGCGAGCCGATTCCTTCTGGACCATTGCCATTGAGGCCGATGCTGTCCCTCGTGCGTTTACTTGGTGTAACCTCACGAGGGACTGCAGAAAGGATCGGCCATGGCCTTTGAGGATGTGAAGGCGGAACTCGGGCTTCTGCTCACCCAGATGGAAAACGAACAGCAGGCGGAAGATCGGCACGAGATCTATCTCGTCGTCATGCGCAAGCTGAACGAGCTCAAAGCCTACGGCATGCCCCTTCCGCAGGACCTGGTCGAGCTCGAGCGCAATCTCGAGAAGGAGTTCGAAGCGGATCGGCGTGGGCCTGACCCTTCGGCATGAGCGTCAAATGACGACTAGAACATCGGAGCAGTGCGATGCAGCGCGTGCAAACTCAGGGCGTGCACCACATCACGCTCGTCGGAGCTGATCGTCAGACGTCGATTGATTTCTGGGAGGGCGTGCTCGGTATGCCCTTCGTCTTCGAGCAGCCGAACCTCGATGCGCCCGACCAGAACCACCTCTACTTCGATCCCGGCGACGGCCGCTTGATCACCATCTTCACGAACGAATCCTGGAAACCGGATCGCTCACCCAACCCGACGAACGTCGGCAATGTCCACCACATCGCGTTCATGGTCTCGCGCGCTACCTACACGCAGGCAGCGGTCCGTCTCCGTGAGCGCGGCTTCGCGAACTCCGGCGAGGTGGACCGCGGGTTCATGTATTCCATTTATTTCCGCGATCCCTTGGGTCAGTTGTTGGAGCTCGCCTGCTATAAGTTCGAGCCGCCCACAGGCTACACGCACGCGGATGTGCTGCGCGAAGCCCACAAAATCCGCGTAGCCCGCGGGGCCTACAATATCAGCGACGAGCACCTCGCCGACGCCATCGAGGCGCTGTCACGGCCGCGGGAACGGGCGGAAAGTAGCTGAACCCCAGACGAGCGAGGTTATCCGAGCTCGCGCAAGAGCTTCGTGCGAGCAGAAGAGGCGCTCATCAAAAGGCTCAAGTCGCTGCCGCAAAGGATCATCTGGGCGCCGATGCCGATGTAGCGCCGCAGCCCTTCCTCCGAGTAGACACCACCCATGCCAGCCCATTTGCCGTGCTTGCGGCAGGCTGCCACCATGGTTTCATAGGCTTCTGCGACGCGCTCGTGCATCAGCGCGCCAGGAATGCCCATTTCACAGGTGAGATCGTTGGTGCCGATCAGGAGCACATCGATGCCGGGGACGGCAGCGATCGCATCCGCATTGGCGATCGCCTCGGGCGTTTCAAGCATTGCCACGATGAGCATGTTGCTGTTCACGGCGGCGGCCGCATCGGCAAGCGGAACGCTCTGGAAGCCAAGTTGCGGCATGGCGCCGGCAATCGAGCGATGGCCGACCGGCGGATACTTCAAATGGCTGACGATCTCGCGCGCTTCATCCGCAGTATCGACGTGCGGCATGACGATGCCGAACGCACCGCCATCCAAGGCGCGGGCCGCAAGATCGTAGCGGCCCTTGGGAACGCGCACGATGGGCGAGATTCCGGCCGCCAGCGCTGCAACCGAAATCTGTACGGCCATGTCGAGCCCCATGGAGCCGTGCTCGAGATCTATGAACAGCCAGTCGAACCCGGCCGCTTTCATTGCCGGCGCAATGTCGACGGTTCGCGCCTGGCGCAGCCCAATCCCCAGTGCAAGCTCATTATTCTGCAGGCGTTCACGCGCCGGATTCTTGAAAATCTGCATGCCCTTTCCCTCGCTCGTCTATCGCCCAGCATCAGAGAGCAAGGAAATCGATTGTGCAATAGACCGCAGCGAAAGTGGGGTCTTCTTCAGTGCTCGCCGGATTTGTTCAACTCGTCCACGGCCCTCAATGTGGTCCGCACGGACGTTTGCAGTTTGGTGAGCTTGGTCCGGACCCGATGCTCCGCATCACGGAAACAGTCGCGCTCGCGTTCCCGACGGTTCAACGACTCCGTAAGTTGAGCCGATGTCGGGGAGCTTTCCGAAGAGCTCGTGCCATTACCCTCTCCGCTTGCCGCCGCGGCTTTCACTGGGTCCTCGTCCGAATAGGTGCACTTCGGGGCAAGTTCGCGGGCGAGCAGCTTTGCCGGAGGTCTTGGTATGACAACCGAATTCTTTGGTGCGACAACGGTCTTCTGCGGCGGGGGAGCTGCGGAAACGGCACACCCACTGATTCCGAAACAAACAGCAAGGCATCCGACGAGCCGGGAGGAAATTCGATGAATTTTCTGGGAACCAGGGAAACGGCCAGCAAAACTGCGAGGACGAGCCTCCAACGAACAACGACGCATGGCACGACCTTTCGTTATCCCCAATGGGGAGTAAACGACGGCATCATGTCCAAACTTGGTTATTATTTGGTTACGGATTATCCGTTCACGACGCCCCAAGTCTTTGCCGCGAAAGCCGGGTATGTTTCTGCCACCTGCCTGGCAACTTCGCTTCTGAGCAAAGCAAGTTCATCGGTCTTCAGCGGCTCCGTAATCGGCACTGTCGTGGGGGCGATATAGTCGAAGCCCGTGGCTTCTCTCACGTTGGCGCTCTTCACACCGGGGTGGGTGCTCTGCAGACGGAATCGCCGCCGCTCCTTGTCGAACAAAAAGACGCAAAGGCCGGTCACGAGTGCGTAGGGTCCTCCAGGGCGATACTCATTTTTCGGAGACACACCAGCCGCACTAATGAAGTCGACCTTTGGCACCAGAGTGCGCGGCGTGTGCTCTTCGCGAAACAGAATGACCCGCGGGATCAAGTGGTAGAGGTATGCCGATCCGAACGAGCCCGGAAAGCGCACTTTGGTTTCCGGATAATCACCGAGGCCGACCAGATTGATATTAGCCGCGCCGTCGATCTGACCGCCTGACAAGAAGAAAGCGTCGATTCGGCCCTGAGCGGCGCAATCGAACAATTCGCGACCGCCGTCCGTAAAGGAATTGTGTTTTCGGCTTCCCAATAGGGATACCCGCAAACTGCCTCCGGAAATTGCGCGCGCGAGCAGCGCCGCCGATCCTGGGATGGGCGAGCTGTTCCCCACCGCAACATGTCTGAGCCCCTGCAGCATGCGCGTGATCGCGCCGATCATGATTTCGGCGCGGCTGACATCGGTATTTCTGGAGCTCATGCAGATACCTTCGCAAAAATCACGTCATCGGCCCAACGCTGAAAGCCTTCTGCCGTTTTTGCAGCCTCGGCATAGGCCGAAAGCTCGGCCGCATCTGCGGGATAGACCCCGGCTAAGCCAACGGGGCGCGCGCCATTCGGCACAACGGAAATGGCTGAAATGTAGAGCGCGGGAATCGTTCCCGCGGCCATGGCATCGTCGGCCAGAAAATCTCTGTCCTCGATGCGCTCCACCGTGACGAGCGTCGTGCGCGCGGCATGGGCCATCAGCATCAGCTCGCGCCGGACACCGATCCAGACATTGCCCTCCCGATCAGCGGCTCGGGCGTGGAACAGCGCCACATCCGGCTGAATAGCAGGGAGAAGGACGATCGCGTCATCACCATCGCCATACGGATTGTCGATCACTTTCCAGTCAGGCCGATGCTTAAGAAGGTCAGAGCCCAAGATCCCGCGCAGGGGCATGAAGGGAATGCCCTTTTCCGCCGCCTGCAATCCCGCATGGATTGCCGGGCACGTCGCGTCCTTCATTGCGATGCGCCCCTCGCGGATGGCGGCTGAAAAACGCGGCGGCGTGCCAAATTCGCCGAGCGTCATCGCAGCCGCTTCAACACTCGTCACGCAGCCCGCCCCAATAAGCCAATCCGCCTGGAACCCGCCGCTCGGGACGCCGATCAAATGCAGGTTCCGGCAGCCACGGCGAATGAGAGCCTTGACCGCCTCCATAGCACAACCGGAGTAATCCGGCGGGATGGCAAGGCTGGCCCCGTCGGGTATGCGCGCAACGAGCTCTTCGAGCCCAATCACGTTTGCACCTGTGTGCATCGGCTGCTCCTTCCCTAACAGCGCCACACTTTGGCCCGAGCCATTCTCCTGCACAAGTCGTGGGAGTTGTGCTGAGATTGCAGCGTACCTTGCATCGGCGGCATACCTTGCCGAAACGAGGCGCCTGCAAGCGCTGATGGGCGATGCCCGTCAGCGGCCTGTGCGAATAATGATCAATATTCGGAGGAAACCAGGCCATGTCTCGTATTCAGCTTCACAAGTTCATCGACCTCGCCAAGCCGATCCGCACGCGGGAGCAACGCCACACCGAGCTCAGCCGACGCGGATTTCTCGGCGCGGCCGCCGGCCTCGCCGCGTTGACCTCCATGTCCAAGGATGCCTTTTCTCGGAATTTCGGCCACGACGCACAGCCGGTGCGGTATCCCGATCCCGACGTTGTCGTGCTCGACAAACGCTTCAAGGCGAAGCTCGGCAACACGCCCATCATGCGGCTCTACACCGGCACGCTCTGGGCAGAAGGTCCGGCGTGGAACGGCGTCGGCCGCTACCTCGTCTGGAGCGATATTCCCAACGACGAAAATCTCCGCTGGCTCGAGGAGGACGGCCATGTCAGCCGCCGCTTCCGCTATCCGTCCGGCAATAGCAATGGGAACACGTTCGACTTCGAAGGACGGCAGATCGCCTGCCAGCACGGTACGCGCAAGGTCGTCCGCTATGAGCACAACGGCAAGACGACGGTACTTGCGGACAAGTTCGACGGCAAGGAGCTCAATGCCCCAAACGATGCCGTCGTCCATCCTAACGACGGTTCGATCTGGTTCACAGATCCCGGATACGGCTCGCTCATGGAATACGAAGGCAACCGCCTGCCCGAGAGTGCCAGCAGCGTGAGCCCGATCCAAAAGGAGGCGATTTACCGGATCGATGCCCAAACGGGCGAAATCACGAAAGTCGCCGACGAGCCATTGAAACCCAATGGCCTCTGCTTCTCGCCCGATTACACGAAGCTTTATGTCGCCGACACCGGTATGACTCACTACCCCGACGCCAAGAGTCAGATCTGGGTCTATGACGTCGATGGCACGAAGCTGAAAAACCCGAGGACGTTCGTCGACATGGAATGGAACGGGAAGACCGGTTTGGCCGACGGCATCCGCTGTGACGAGGACGGAAACATTTGGTCCAGCGCCGGCTGGGTCGGGGACGGCTACGACGGCGTGCATATTTTCGCGCCCGATGGCACGCGCATCGGCCAGATCCGCCTGCCGGAGATTTGCTCGAACGTCTGCTTCGGCGGCAGCAAGCGCAATCGGCTCTTCATGACGGGGAGCCAATCGCTCTACGCGGTTTATGTGGAAACGCGCGGGGCCCACATCACCTGATTGCGTCGCTAGCTCGGCATCTGAGCCACCCACTCTACCCTCCCTGTCAGCAGGGAGGGTTTTCTTATCGATCGGAGATGCCCTGCTTGCGCCTACCGCCGCAGCAAGTTAGCAATCGCGCGGAAAACTCCCAGGAGACGGATCGCGCGAAATGTCCACGTTCAAATTGCTGTTGCTGCCCGGTGATGGAATTGGCGTCGAGGTCATGGCCGAGGTCGAGCGACTGCTGGCCTTCTTCAACAAGAAGAGCAAGGCCAATTTCGAGGTGACGACCGATCTCGTCGGCGGCGCTGCCATCGACAAGCACGGCACCCCGCTGACAGATGAAACCCTTGCAAAGGCCAAGCTAGCCGATGCGGTTCTGTTCGGGTCAGTCGGTGGCCCGAAGTGGGATAACGTTCCTTATGAGATCCGTCCGGAGGCAGGTCTCCTGCGGCTCAGGCGAGAGCTCGACCTCTTCGCCAACTTGCGGCCGGCCATTTGCTACCCGGCATTGGCCGAGGCATCGTCACTGAAGCGGGAGTACGTGGAAGGCCTCGACATCCTCATCCTGCGCGAGCTGACCGGCGGCACCTACTTCGGCGAGCCCAAAGAGATCGTGACGCTCGAGAATGGCGAGAAGCGTGCCGTCGACACCACGGTCTACACGACCCACGAGATCGAGCGCATTGCGCTGGTCGCCTTCGACCTCGCCCGCAAACGCAAGGGCAAGGTGCATTCCGCCGAGAAGCGGAACGTGATGAAGACCGGGGTCCTCTGGAACCAAGTGGTCACCGAGACCCACAAGAAGCACGGGGAAGGCGTCGAACTGCACCACATTCTCGCGGACAACTGCGCCATGCAGCTCGTCCGCAATCCGAAGCAGTTCGATGTGATCGTGTGCGACAACCTGTTCGGCGACGTGCTCTCCGACGAAGCTGCAATGCTCACCGGGTCGCTCGGAATGCTGCCCTCCGCCTCTCTCGGCGCGCCGGACGAGAATGGCCGTCGGAAGGCGCTCTATGAGCCGGTCCACGGCTCTGCCCCCGACATCGCCGGCCAGAACAAGGCCAACCCGATTGCCAGTATCGCCAGCTTCGGCATGGCGCTCCGCTACTCGTTCGACATGGGTCGCGAGGCGGATCTGCTGGATCAGGCAATTTCCGCCACACTGGCGCGGGGTCTGCGCACGGGCGACATCATGCAGCCCAACATGCGGCTGGTCGGCACCTCGGAGATGGGCGGCGCCATCCTCGAGGAGCTGGAGCGGCTCGCGGCGTAAGTTGTCGCTCCAGATGAGAGGCTGCTGGTCGGCCTCGGCTGGGCAGCCTCTGCCCTACATGGCTGGCTCGCAATATTGTGTCCGGCAAGACGCATCTTTGCGCAATAAACGCGGCGGTGCGTCGCTGGAACGGGTCGCAGGATTGACCCGCGCCCTCTCACAACCTTAGGATTTGTTGTACCAGCCGCCTTTTGCGGCCAAGCGAAAACGGCCCGACATTATCTGTCGAGCTTTGCTTGAACTCGCGCCACCTGGGGGATCATGAGAAAGCTGCTAGCTCTCGCCTCGATCGCGACCCTGGTTACGGCCTTCGCAACCGTAAACGCTCAAGGTCTGTTTGGGTTCCGTCTCCTCAAGCTCGACGGGGAGCAGGTCGTATGGAGCACTTGGGAGGGGGAACCCAAGGCTACCAAGGTCACGTACGCCTTCGTGCGCTCCAGGACGGAGACGCCGAATGCGATGAACTGCCGGGTCATGGGACCGATGGACCCCATTCTCAAGCAGTCGAACCTCGAGTACGACGCATTGCGCCGGGAAATCCGGGCGGCTTTCGACATGTGGGAAACGGTGGCCAACATTGCCTTCACCGAGGTGGACGACCCGAGTAAGGCCGGCATCCTCATAGGCGCCCAGCTGGAGCCATATGGCCGGGCCTTCACCAACGTCGCCTACAAACAGGCTGCCGAGGAGCCTCGCCCGATCGAGCAGTCGCTCATCTGCTTCAACCCTGAGCAGCGCTGGAAAATCGGGTTCGATGGCAACCTCGACGTCTACGATATCCGTTACACCGCGGCGCACGAGATCGGCCACGCCATCGGCCTCGACCACCCTGTTTCGGTCGGCCAGCTGATGCATCACCGGTATCAGGAAGAGTTCCGGACGTTGCAGTCGGGCGACATTGAAGGAGTCGGGCTGCTTTACGGCCTGCGGCATGCGCCTCCGCAGATCCGGACCCAGCCGCGAGTCCATTCGGCGTCCGCCACCGTCGGCAGATAAGCTATTCCTTTCTGATGCTTGACCTTGCTTGGCGAGGGTGAGTTAATCCTCGCCTCTTCTCTTTTGCCCAGCCCAGAGCGTGGTCACATGGCTTTTTCCGAACATTGGTCGTCGGATGTGTTTCGCGAGATGAAAGCGCGCAACATCCGCACCGTCTGCACTATTCCCGACGGGGGACTCACGCAGCTCCTCAATATGGTGAAGGCCGATCCGGCCCACCGGCTCGTGACCCTGACGACGGAGGAGGAAGGCATCGGCATCGCGACCGGCTGCTGGCTCGGCGGCGAGCGCGCCATGATCGCCATGCAGTCATCTGGCGTCGGCAATTGCATCAACGCGCTCGGTCTTCCAGCTGCATTCCGGGCGCCCTGCCTGATGCTCGTCACCATGCGTGGCCAGTGGGGCGAGTTCAATCCGTGGCAGGTGCCCATGGGCCAGGGCACACGCCCAGCGCTGGAAGCCATGGGCGTCAGGTGCTTCCCGGTCGACAAGGCGGCTGAAGTTGGCGAAACCTTTGCGGCGGCCGCCGACCTTGCCTTCCACGGACGGCTCTCCGCGGCCGTTCTCATCAGCCAGCGTGTGATCGGCGCCAAGGGGTTCGGACAAAAATGAGCACGAACGGCACCTCCACATCCGGATCGAACAAGATCCAGCGCCGCCCCTTCGTCGCCGAGCTGCTGAAGCGCCGCGGCAATACCCTCGTCGTTCCTGGCCTGGGTAGCCCGACCTGGGACACCTTCGCCTCGGGCGACAGCCCCGAATATCTCTATTCCTGGGGTGGCATGGGCCTTGCGGTGCCGACCGCCCTCGGCATTGCCCTTGCGCAGCCCTCGCGCCGCGTGCTGGCGCTGACGGGTGATGGCGAGATGCTGATGGGCATCGGCTCCCTCGCCGTCGTCGCCGACCAGAACCCGCAGAACCTCGCCATCCTGGTGCTCGATAACGAGCACTTCGGCGAAACCGGCCGCCAGTCCGGCCTCACCGGCAACAAAGTCGACCTTACCGCCGTCGCCCGCGGCTTCGGCATCGAGCGCACGATAGTGGTGACGGAGCAGGGAAAGGTGGGCGAGCTGGCCGAGTTCCTGTTCCAGGGCCAAGGTCCGGCACTGGCGGTGGCGAAGATCGCGCTATCAGAGGACCCGTGGCGGCTGCCTGAGAAGGACGGCGGCATCATCGCCCACCGGTTCAGGGTGGCGTTGGGGGTGGAGAGGGCGTGAGAAGAATTGCCCAACTCAAGCCGAACAATCTTACCTGCGGGGCCGGGGAGGGTGACTGCGAAGGTTAGGGTAAGCAGTGCACGCTCCCGCGTGCTGCGTACGAAGGCAGCTCATCCTGGACCTAACTCGTATAGGAGAAATAAGCACATATTCAGATTGGGCTTATGCCTCTTGCGCGCAGTAAGATTACCACCACTATGACAATACAAAATCAGAATGCATCTTCAGTTCAGGTCGAACGCTCTTGTGCCCCAAGGTGGCCAATAGCACCTTGACGCCCTCCCGTCGTACAAATTTGAACGCCGGAACGAAGTCGCTGTCGCCCGTGACCACTACTACCGCACTCACCAACTCACGTAGAGCAAGTCGTGCCATGTCCAAGCCAATGCGCAGGTCAACTCCCTTCTGCTGAATGTCCAGCACGAAATCCTCATCGGTTAATTCGCGAGGCGCTCTCTTTAAAGCCTTGATTGTACTAGGCTTGAGCTTCCACCCGTCATTTGAAAGCTTGGTTTCGCCCATCCTGAGAGCAAAGCCAGGTTTCAGGACAAGAACATCATACAGGCTTTGAGAATGCCGATACCGAGGAGTGCTAGCGAGATCATGTTTTGCTCTGGAAATGGGGAGCTTCACCGATTCATCTGACGGCGGCGCGTCGTAGTAATATATTCTCAGAAGCTCATATTCTTTTAGATATTCACACTTCTTTATCTCATCGCACAATGCGACTATATCGTCGGCAGTGGCAAAAGCTTTCGTTTTTTCAAAGAGTTTCTTTGTGACGAATCCACCGTCGAGCATTATCGCGTACCGCGACCGCAATTTGCCCCCCAAACAAATGGAGCCAGCCCACCCCAAACAGCGCTTGGCGCTGCCTATAGGATTGGCTGGCTCGCTGGTTTATCCCTTACTGAGGAACTCACTCCATCCTCAGGCTGCACTGTAAACATAGTATCGCGAATCAGTAGTGTCAAGATTCCGCTTGACAAAGCGAGCAAAGGCGAATCCACAGAGTCGATTCTGCAACTCAAGCCCTAGCCGACTGTTCAAGTGATAACCAGAGGCAGGCCCATCGGACCTGCCTCTCGCATTTTCTCACGCGCTAACCCGCGCTCTTACCCCATGTAGCTCACGAACTTCGGTTGCATGTAGACGAGCAGGCCCTCGGCGCCGCCTTCGTGGCCGAAGCCTGAGTCCTTCACGCCACCGAACGGCGTCTCGGGAAGCGCGAGGCCGTGGTGGTTGATGGTGATCATTCCGCTGTCGATCGCATCGGCGACCTGCGTCGCCGTCTTGCCGTTGCGCGTGAAGGCATAGCTGGCGAGGCCATAAGGCAGCTTGTTGGCCCGCGGCAGCACCTCCTCCGTGTCCTTGAAGCGCAGCATCACGGCGACGGGGCCGAACGGCTCCTCGTTCATGATGCGGGCGTTGTCGGGCACGTCAGTCAGCACGGTGGGCTCGAAGAAGTTGCCCTGGTTGCCAATCCGCTTGCCGCCGGTCGCCACCTTGGCGCCCTTCTCCTGCGCGTCGTTCACGAACTGCTCGATGGCATTCACGCGCCGCGGATTGGCGAGCGGGCCCATCTTGCTCGTGGGATCCATGCCGTCGCCGACCTTCAGGTTCTTGGCGATGTCCGTGAACTCAGCCACGAACTTGTCGTAGATCTTCTCCTGCAGGAAGAAGCGCGTCGGCGAGATGCAGACCTGGCCGGCGTTGCGGTACTTCATCGCCGCCATCAGCTTCGCCACATGCTCCACGTCGACGTCGTCGTAGACGAGCACGGGCGCGTGGCCGCCGAGCTCCATGGTCGCGCGCTTCATGTGGCTGGCCGCGAGCGCGTTGAGGTGCTTGCCGACCGGCACCGAGCCGGTGAACGAAATCTTACGGATGATCGGCGACGGGATCAGGTACTCGGAGATCTCCGCCGGCGTGCCGTAGACGAGGTTGATGACACCGGCCGGAACGCCCGCGTCGTGGAAGCAGCGGATGAGGCCGATGGGCGAGCCTGGCGTCTCCTCCGGGCACTTGATGATGATGGAGCAGCCCGCCGCCAGAGCCGCCGCGATCTTGCGCACAGCCTGCGTCACCGGGAAGTTCCACGGCGCGAAGCCGGCGACCGGACCGATCGGCTCCATGATGACCATGTTGCGCACGCCGTCAGCGCGGGCCGGGATGATGCGGCCGTAGGCACGGCGGCCCTCCTCGGCGAACCAGTCGGTGATGTCCGCGGCTCCCTGCACCTCGAGGCGCGCCTCGATCAGGATCTTGCCCTGCTCCTGAGTGAGCACTTTCGCGATGTCGTCCGCACGCTCCCGGATAAGATCGGCAGCTTTACGCAGGATCTTCGCGCGCTCGTAGGCCGAAACGCGCTTCCATTCCTTGAAGCCCTTGTCGGCGGCCGCAAGCGCCGCATCGAGCTCGGCTTTCTTCGCATGCGGGAGCTTGGCGAGAACGGAGTCGTTCGCCGGATTGACGACATCGGACGTAACCCCGCTTTCACCGGGAGTGAATTTGCCGTCGATGTAGAGGCTGAGATTCTCGTACATGAGTGCTCTTTCCAATGTTTGATTTGGCCCCGTTTTAGAGCTCACGCCGTAGCCAGCAGGAACCGATACCGGAGGCTTCGGCGCGAGCGTCCGTATCTGTCGACCGTCGCTTCAGGCGGACGCCGCGTACTGTTTAGCAGGCGGCCATACCTGAGGTCCAACTCGCCGGTACTGATCGGGCCATTTTGGCTCCGCGCCCAGCCGGTAGGCGGCGTGCCAGGCCCAATGGGGATTGTCGAGGAACGCGCGCGCGATAGCGACAAAATCGGCCTTGCCGTCGGCGATGATGCTCTCTGCCTGCTCGGCCTCGGTGATCATGCCGACGGCCATCACCGGAATGCCGACGGCTTTCTTGATTTGCTCGGCGAATGGAACCTGATAGCCCGGCCCGATTGGGATCCGTGCTCTCGGATCGTTGCCGCCAGTCGACACGTCGATGAAATCGCAACCGAGGTCCTTAAGCCGCTTCGCCAGCTCAATGGAATCCTCGATGGACCAGCCGCCTTCGACCCACTCGACCGCGGAGATGCGCATTCCGAGCGGCTTCGACTCCGGCCAAACCGCCCGTACCGCCTTGAATACCTCGAGCGGGAACCGCATGCGGTTCTCGAGGCTGCCGCCCCACTCGTCTTTCCGCTTGTTCGACAGCGGCGAGAGGAACTGGTTCATCAGGTAACCGTGGGCGCCATGCAGTTCGATGAGGTCGATGCCGATGCGGTCAGCCCGGCGCGCCGCAGCGACGAATGCGGCGATCAATTCCTCGATACCTTGGGGCGTCAGGGCCTGCGGGACGTGCCAGCCTTCGTTGAACGGGATGGCCGATGGAGCCTTCGTCTGCCAGGCCCCCTCCTTCAAAGGACCGCCGGGGGGCGTGCCCTGCCATGGCCGCTGGGTCGAC
>Ga0180220_1001091_pt1 | contig 22019 bp, 21 predicted proteins | sample eDN5th37CBELigBY_FD_151335 | JGI IMG/M metagenome (GOLD analysis project Ga0180220, IMG submission 151335) | Enriched backyard soil microbial communities from Emeryville, California, USA - eDNA 5th pass 37_C BE-Lig BY (version 2) (version 2) | ecosystem: Environmental > Terrestrial > Soil >...
CCATCTCTTTTACGGAGGCCGAGCATCTGATCGCGTTCGTGCAGGGAATCCAGCGGGCTGCGGCGGTAGACAGCCATGTCGTGCCGGAGCCGTGGGACATGCCCGGTTACGATCACCCGGTGATTATGGCCGCAGGCACTTTTATTCAGGGGGGCAGCTTGGAGTTATCCGCGGACGCCCCGATCCGGGAACCTTACATCGGATATATGCAGGGCGGTTTGACCTATTCCCATGTCAAGTTTGGGGTCATGTTGGCGCTGCAAAGGATGATAGACCAAAATTTATTGTAAGTTTTTCTGACATGTCATTGACGCAGCAGATCAGGAAAGGTACAATATGAGTGAGAAAAGTTAACTGGAAGGTTGAGATGAGTCATGGGTGATGAGATCCGCAGAAACATGGCATTATTCCCGATTGGGATTGTGATGAAATTGACCGATTTGTCCGCCAGACAAATCCGGTACTATGAACAGCATAACCTGATAGTTCCTGCGCGCACCTCGGGCAATCAAAGGCTGTTTTCCTTTAATGACGTGGAAAGATTGCTTGAAATCAAATCCTTAATCGAAAAGGGCGTCAACATCGCCGGCATCAAGCAAGTGATGAATCCGGTGTCCAAGGAATCGGAGGAAGCGACCGTCATTACCGCAGATACGGAAGTGAAACGCAAAGAGATGACGGAATCGCAATTGCACCGCTTGCTCAAGCAGCAGCTTGTTTCGGGTAAGAGACCGGGTCAGGTATCTTTGATCCAAGGCGAGTTGTCCCGGTTTTTTAATAAAAAATAATCTTAAGACATAATAGGAAAGGGAGAGGATTCTGTGAGCTACACTAAAGAAGATATTCTTCGCATCGCCGAGGAAGAAAACGTCCGCTTTATCCGCCTTCAATTTACCGACTTGCTCGGGACGATCAAAAACGTGGAAATTCCCGTCAGCCAATTGAAAAAAGCTCTTGACAATAAAATGATGTTCGATGGATCTTCCATCGAAGGTTATGTTCGTATCGAGGAATCCGATATGTATCTGTATCCGGACCTGGATACATGGGTTATTTTCCCTTGGGTGGCCGAAGACCGGGTCGCACGTTTGATCTGTGACGTTTACATGCCGGACGGCACGCCGTTTGCGGGGGATCCGCGCGGCATTTTGAAACGCAACCTGAAGGAAGCGGAAAAGATGGGTTACACTTCGATGAACGTAGGCCCGGAACCTGAATTTTTCCTGTTCAAAACCGATGACAAAGGCAACCCGACGATGGAACTGAACGACCAAGGCGGATACTTCGACCTGGCACCGACAGACCTTGGCGAAAACTGCCGCCGCGAAATCGTGCTTACGCTCGAAGAGATGGGATTCGAAATCGAGGCTTCCCACCACGAAGTAGCGCCGGGACAGCACGAAATCGATTTTAAATATGAAAATGCCGTTAAAGCGGCGGACCAGATCCAAACGTTTAAGCTGGTCGTTAAAACCATCGCCCGCCAACACGGCCTGCATGCAACCTTCATGCCTAAACCGCTGTTCGGCGTGAACGGTTCCGGCATGCACTGCCACCAATCGTTGTTCAAAGGCAACGTCAACGCGTTTTACGACGAGTCCGACGAGCTCGGGCTGAGCAAGGAAGCACGCTATTACATGGCGGGCATCCTGAAACATGCGCGCGCGTTTGCGGCTATTACGAATCCTACCGTAAACTCTTATAAACGTCTCGTTCCAGGGTATGAAGCCCCATGTTACGTTGCATGGTCCGGAAGCAACCGCAGCCCGATGATTCGGATCCCGGCCTCCCGCGGCCTCAGCACCCGCGTCGAAGTCCGCAACCCGGATCCGGCGGCGAACCCGTATTTGGCGCTTGCCGTCATGCTTCGCGCCGGGCTGAACGGAATCAGCAAAGAGATGCCGCTTCCTGCGCCGATCGACCGCAACATCTACGTGATGTCCGAAGAAGAGCGCATTGAAGAAGGCATCCCTAGCTTGCCGGCTGACCTCAAAGAAGCGCTGAACGAACTCGTTCGCGACGAAGTCATCGTCGAAGCGCTGGGCGAACACGCGATGGCCCATTTCTACGAGCTGAAAGAAATCGAATGGGATATGTACCGCACGCAAGTTCACCAATGGGAACGCGATCAATACATGACGCTTTATTAATTCGAAAGTCCCTTGCGCCGTATGGCGTGAGGGGTTTTTCGCGTTCATGGGCGAGGGGATCGTTATGACAATATATAAATAGCAGCGATGAACTTTCCGTACACATGAAGTCAAAAAGAAAATATGAAACATATTCCTTTTTGGATTCGTATAGATGGTGGAGGCGAATGCATATGAAACAAAACAAAAAAATAGGTTTTACGCTCGCTGCAGCGGTTCTGGGATTAAGCATATTGTCAACGGCCGAAGGGGCGGCAGCTGCCGGGGCAGGAAATAATCAAGAACAGTTGCCGGCACAGAAGACGGAGAAGGTGGTTGTTACCGACGCGACAGCCATTGCCAAGCTCAACAGCACGAGCGTTCCCCCGTTAATCGTTGAAGCTGAGAAGAGATATTTTTACGCGATGAGCGGCGGGAAAGGGTCTGCCGAAGGTTTTGAATTAAACGGCCAGCAGTACCGTTATTTGTCCGACGATATCGGAACCCGTGCAAAGCTGATGGAATACCTGAAGCAAGCCTATACGGAAAAAGCCGCAGCTTATTTCGTCGACAAATATTTTATCACCCGAGACGGGCGTCTTGCCCAGTTGAATGCCGATGGAGGCAGCATTCTTGAATACGGCAAAGCCACGGCCAAAATGCTGTCCATGACGCCTACCCAAAGGGTCTATAAGTTGTGCGTCCCTTATCCGGAACATCTGCAGGGGCCCGAATACATTACCGTAAAGTTTGAGAAGGTTGGCGATTATTGGCGGGTGGGAACGGCTCCGCACGCGGTCTTTTGAGGTTCAAAAAAGCTCTTCCGATGATGGAGGAGCTTTTTTTAATCAAAGTACGTTTCATCATTCATGTGAATTCATTTTAAAGCCGCAGCGATTTTAAAAGAAGCTTTCGAATTGCCTCGTGAAGGGGGAGGCGGGTAAACCAATATCTATTTTTCGCCGACATTACCAATATGCCCTTACCTTCCTAGCGTAAAATCATAAGATAAACTATGCTTCTGAAAAGGAGGGTGAGCGCATGAGTGAAGGTGTTGGAGGAGTAGGCGGTTACGGCCATGGCGGGTATGGCAGCATAGGTGCAATTCTGGTTCTCTTTATTTTGCTCGTTATTATCACCAAAGCTTTCATTTACTAAGTTTCGTATGTTTCAAGCTCTTGCCGGCGTGCCGCCGGCAGGGGCTTTTTGCGCTTCGATTCGGATTCAGGGCATTAGCGGCATACCGGCGATAACATACCATAAATACAATAACGCAAGCGGGATGCAGCACAGGAGGCCGATCCCTACGACGATAACCCGGTTTTTCCAAGTCCCATTCATGCCGAGCACGACTCCCTCCAAAAGCTATACATAGGTTAAACGAGAGTACTTCGTGTTTTGTTGCGTTGCTTGAAGCCATTTGGTTGAAAAATACTGCAATGCATGTTCATAACATTGACTCCGCCAAGTTTTTGGTATATATTTTACCCCTGTGCTTCAATGCAAAAAAGCCAAAAAGCACGAAAGCATACAAGATGGTTTGCATATGAAACACGAGGACTAAGGTACGGAATGTCTTCCGCTACAATTTTGTACAAGGAGTATTACCATCATGGACCGACAGCTCAGTTTTCCCAAAAGCATTTTAATCATTGCGTTCATTCTTGCGCTTTTATTCGTATCGATTTTTTTGTTCAAAGCTGAACCGCATCTCCCGCTGCTTGCGGCGACGGTTTGCACGGCAGCTTTATTGCGCCTGTTCGGCATTCCCTGGAAGAAGCTTGAAGCTTCCATCCTTCAAGGTATTCAAACCGCCGTGATGCCTATTCTGATACTTTCGCTCATCGGCATTTTGATTGCCGTGTGGATGATGAGCGGTACGGTTCCGACGATCTTATATTATGGCATGGATTATATTAAGCCGGATTTATTTGCCGTGAGCGCGCTATACGTCACCATCGTTGTTTCGATGTTTACGGGAAGTTCGTTTACGACGGTTAGCACCGTCGGCGTCGCTTTCATGGGGATCGCCGCGACTACGGGAGTTTCCCCGGCTTTGGCTGCGGGAGCCGTCATCTGCGGGGCTTGTTTTGGGGATAAAATGTCCCCGTTGTCCGATACGACGAATTTTGCTCCGGCAGTGGCCGGCATATCCTTATATACGCATATCCGCAACATGCTTTATACGACGGTACCGGCGCTTGCCGTGACGACGGTTTTTTTCTTGTTCGCGCCAAGCGCCGGTACGATCGATTTAGCGTCCATTCATCAAATCAAGCTTGCTTTGCAGGATGGTTTCCATATCCACTTGTTCACATTGATCTCTCCGCTTGCCGTTATTGTTTGCTCCGTCAGACGGATGCCGATCCTTCCGACGCTGATCGTCGGCATCGCGACCGGACTGCTGGTGACTGCCATCGTTCAGCGCGAGACGGCGGTCGATGTTTGGTTTAACGTGATGCAAAGCGGTTATGAAACAACCAGCCCCAACGAAACGGTCGCTTCGATCGTGAACCGCGGCGGTTTGCAGTCGATGATGTGGTCCGTCTCCCTGATCCTGATTGCGTTATCGCTCGGGGGATTGCTGCAGCATTGCGGCGTGATCGAGGCTTTTTTCCGCAAGGTTGTTCAGCCGCTCAAACGGGACAGCAGCATCGTTCTGATGACAGGCGCATCCTCGATTGGGGTAAACGCCATGACGGGAGAGCAATATTTATCCATTCTTCTGCCTGGACAAATGTTCAAAGATGAATATATCCGCAGAAAACTGCCGGCAAAAACGTTGTCCCGAACCCTCGAAGATTGCGGTACGCTCGTGAATCCGCTTGTCCCATGGGGCGTCAGCGGCGCCTTTTTCGCTGTAACGCTTGGCGTTCCGGTAACCGAATATGTCCCGTTTGCCATCCTGTTGTGGGTCAGCCCCTTCATGACGTTTGCTTATGCGCTTATACCGAAGCTGCAAAACAACTCGCTTGGCAGGGATCGGGCTGCAAACTAAGAGGACATCTTGCCGCCGGTCTTGTCTCCAAATCACACCGAGCCGCACACATAAGGCCAGGCTTCTTTGAACATAGTAATGACGATCCCTGCCCTGAAGGGGCGGGGTTTTTAGCATCAGAAAAAAGAAGGGAGGAACTTTCATGTTGAAAAGCAATAAATATAAAGAGGCCGAGGCGGACCGCTTGAATTTCCATGATCAAACCGACGATGTCGTCGGACGGGAACCCGCCACCACGAATGTCGACGACGCCGTCGCAGCGATGACCTCGCATATCAATAAATACGACGTACCGGATGAGCTTGAAGAAAAATAACGTGACTGAGGCATGACGGAAACGATCGCTTCTGGTGAGGCGATTGTTTCTCTTTTATAGGCGCATTTGTCCATGGAACCGCGGCCGCAATCGGATTTTGATTAACTTTACAAAATCAACCATATTATATAAGCTTATTTAAAATGAAATTCGTAAGGGAAGGGGCGTCGCCATGAGCGAACAAGACGAGCGTTATCGTGCATTGGAAGAGCGGGTAGCCGAACTCGAGCACCGGGTTCATGCAACACAGAAGGGATCGAAAGGGCTGAGCATCGTATTGTACGTCATCTATGGCGTCTTTATTCTTTTGGTTCTGCTTGGTCTCCTGCAATTCGTTTCGGTAAGATAGCGGCAGCATTTCCATCCATTTTTTTCGGGCCTACATCTTACGCATAAATACATATAACATTGCACTGATCCCCCGATTCGGGGGATTTTTCGTTTCCCGGGAAGAAACCTATAGAAAACAAACCTAAAACCTGAATTTCGCACCTCCAAGTTTCCGTCGTTTCCCGGCATAATGAGGTCATACCAAACAAAAAGGGGAATATACGATGGCGAAAATGTCGAAATGGTTAAGCCTGGTGATGGCAGGCACGTTAGCCCTCAGTTTGACGGCGTGCGGCGGAAGCAAAACCGATGAAGGAAGTGCTTCCCCGAGTACGGGTTCCGGCGGCAAGACGGATACGGCGAAGGAAAAAAATATCACGATTACGTTCCAAAATATTTACCCGGATCCGACCGACCCGAAAAACAAATTGATGAACAAGCTGGTGAAGCAATACGAATCGGAGCATCCGAACATTAAAATCGAACTTGATTCCTTGAATACCGACCAGCAAAAGCTGAAACTGAAAACGCAGGCGGCATCCAAGGAAGTTCCCGACATTACCATCGTCAACCCTGCCGCGCAAATGCAGCCGTTCGTGGAAGCGAAGCTGCTTGCTCCGCTGGACGATATGCTGGACCAGAACGGGCTGCGGGGCACGTTCCAGGACGGACTTCTCGATTGGTACAGCTTTGACGGCCAAACCTATGCCGTGCCGGACGGCAACAACATCGGCGTGGTGTATTACAACAAAGAGCTTTTCGAAAAAGGCGGCGTGAAGGTGCCGACCACGTTCGAAGAAATGATCGATGTCGTCAAAACACTGAAATCCAAGGGCATACAACCGATGGCAATCGGCGAAAAAGACACGTGGACGGGTTCGTTCCTGTTCATGAACATGCTGCTTCGAACCAATAACGGCGCGGGCTTCCTGAAAGACGTGATCGATAAAAAGAAAACGTTCGAGGATCCGGCCTTCAAAGAAGCGGTCGACGCATTCCAAAACCTGATTCAAGCCGGTGCCTTCCAGGAAGGCGTAACGTCATTCGACTACAACGCAGGCGAAAACCTGTTCAAAACCGGCAAGGCAGCGATGTATTTCATGGGCACATGGGCGACCGGAGGCATCGAAACCTCTTCCGTGAACGGGAAAGTCGGCGTATTCAAGTTCCCGACGATCAACGGCAAAGGCAATCCGGACGAGTTCATGCTGGCGCCGGGAAGCGCGTTTGCGGTCTCCGCGGACAGCAAGCATCTCGAAGAGACGAAGGCGTTCCTGGGCTGGTTTATGCTGAACTTTCCGAAAGAAGCGTTTGAGGCCAAAGGCGCGGTAGGGATCGGACAAAAAGTGGACGGCGATTTCAAAGCCGCCGGATATTCCGATATGGCGATGGAGGTGCTGAATCTGTTCAAGGACGTGAAGGGCGGCGACCTGGCGTTCGACAACACGATGAACCCGGGAACGGCTCAAGCCCATCTCACCAGCATACAGAACCTGTTCGTTCAGAAAAAGGATTCGGCCGAGGTCGCGAAAGAACATCAGGCCGCTTTCGAAGCCAACAACAAATAAACTTGTCGTGATGAGGGGAACGCGTGCGAAGGCGGCATGCCGTTCCCTTCTGCTTAACAAAGACCAGCCAGAAGAGGAGGGGGTTCCCATGAACGTGCTCAAAGTCTCCCGCTTGACGATTGCAGCGTTTGTGCTGCCTTGCTTAATCATCTACGTAGGCATCGTATTCGTGCCGATCCTCGTCTCCATGTACAGCGGATTGCTGGACTGGAACGGCATCGGAGAGTCCAGGTTCATCGGCTTCGAAAACTTTAAAAATCTGTTTTTTCATGATCCGGTATTTTGGCCTTCCGTGCGCAGAACGCTGATGTTTGCCGTGTTTTCGATGGCGGAAATTCCGCTTGCGCTGCTTGTGGCCATTTTGCTGAAACGGTATATACGCAGACCCAATTTTCTTGTATCCAGCTATTTTTTGCCCGTCATTTTGTCGGTCGTCGTCGTCGGCCAACTATGGAAAACGATCTACAATCCCGCATCGATGGGCGGCATGCTGAACCAGGTGCTAAACGCGGTCGGGCTTGGATCTTGGGCGCATGAATGGCTTACCGATCCTTCGGTCGCGATGTATTCGCTGTATTTCGTTGCCCTTTGGCAGTATCTTGGCTATCACACGCTGATCCAGTATACGGGAATATTAAACGTTCCGGAAGAAATATACGAGGCTGCGCGCATCGATGGCGCCGAAGGGTTCACCGCCGACCGTTACATCACGTTTCCGAACGTCATTCCGATTTTCAAAATCTCGATCGTGCTGGCGTTTATCGGCTCGCTGCAAGCTTTCGACATGGTCATGGTCATGACGGGCGGCGGACCGGCACATGCGACCGACGTCATTTCCACGCATATGTACAATATGTCTTTCTTGTCCATGAAATACGGATACGGCAGCTCCATCGCGGCATTTTTGGTCGTCTTGTGCCTTGCTGCCACGTTCGTGATCAATCTCATATTCAACAAGCTGGAGAAACGGTTTTCGTAAAGGAGGAAGATGGCATGAACACAAGCTCCGTCGTTACATTGAACAAGCCGGCGGCCGCTGCCCGCAGCGGACGGTTTTCCATTGCGAAAACGATCGTCATCCTGTTTTTGTCCATTTTGGTGGTCACCCAGGTGTATCCGCTGCTTTGGCTTGTGCTGTATTCGCTGAAAACGAACGAGGAAATTTTGTCGGGAAGCTTTTTCGCCCTGCCGCATGCGCCGCAGTGGAGCAATTACGGCGCGGCGCTGGAAGGGAACTATTTTCGGTATTTGCTGAACAGTTTATGGGTAACGTCCGTGACGATGATGGCAGTGATATTGCTGAGTTCCCTATGCGCGTATGCGATCAGCCGGTTCCGTTGGCGTTACGGGCAGGGCGTCATGCTGCTGTTCCTGATCGGGATGATGATCCCGATGCAGGCGACGCTGCTGCCGCTGATGATCATTTTCAAAAACATTCACGTGCTGAACACGCATCTGTCGCTGATATTGCCTTACGTCGCTTTTTCGATGCCGATCGCGGTGTTTATTTTGAGCGGGTTCATGAAGACCATTCCGCATGAGATCGAGGAATCGGCCGTCATTGACGGGGCAAGCATTTGGCGCATTTTCCGCAGCATCATTTTGCCCGTGTCCGTTCCGCCAGTCATGACGGTTTGCATCTTGACGTTCATCAACATATGGAACGAGTACATCCTCGCCGCAACGTTCATTTCATCGGAAAAGCTCAAAACGCTGCCTTTTGGCGTCAACAGCTTCGTCAGCCAGTATTCCGTCAATTACGGGGCGATCGGCGCCTTCCTTGTGCTTGGCGCGCTGCCGGTCATTTTGATCTATTTCTTGTTGGCCGATAAAATCACGCAAGGCATGGTGGCGGGCGCCGTCAAAGGGTAAGACGGAAAAAATAGTCCGGAACAAGCGGCGCATATGCTAAAATGGACACGAAATGCCGATGGCTTGAAGGGAGGACGCCGCAGACGGTGAGAAGCTTTCGCTCCATACGCAGCCGCTTGTTCCTGTTATTTATGGGGTGCATGACCGGTATATTGATATTGATGAGCTTCCTTTATTATAATCGGACGTTATCGATCATCCATGCGAAGGTGAGCGATATCGCCGATAAAAACATATCCCAAACCGCGGGTTTGTTTAATTTGATGCTGCAAGGCTACAACAGCTTGTCCAAATCGCTGAACAGCAACTACGAGCTTACCCGCCTGCTGCAGGAAAAGGCAGCCGATCCGGCGGCAGCGATTGTCAATGAACGAACCATTACGAATATTATCGGGGCAGCCTACTATTCGCGCGACGATGTGCTGGGCATCCATATTTTATCGAAGGACGGCAAGGTGTACAGCTACGAAAGGCAGTTTGCCGGCGTCATCGACAATAACTACGCACAGACCGATTGGTATAAAAAGCTTGGCGAATCCTCCGGCAACATGGTCTGGCTTGGTCTATACCCGGGTTCGCCGATCAACGCGATGCAGCCGCAGAAGCAGGTGTTCGCATTCGGCCGCAAGCTGTATGATTTGGACAACCATAAAGAGATCGGGATGCTGATGATCGAAACGAACCCGTCTCCGATCATGGAAGCGCTGTCTAACGTGAGCATCAGCCCCGGGACGCAGGTCTACATCTTGGACGAACACCAAAAAATCATCGCTTCATCCGAGAAAAAAGGCGCCCGGCGCCCGGATCTGGAACGACTGCCCCAGCCTTCGCAGGACGAAAAAATCGTCGTCGACGGTACCTCGAACGAATTGATCGTCGCGGCCAACACGTCGCTCGCCGGTTGGACGATTTACGGGTTGACGCCGAAAAAAGACATTCAGGCCGAAGTGTACCGGACGACAAAGTTTCTGATCATCGTCGTGCTGGTGCTCATCATGTTGTCCACGGCGCTGGCCTCGATCGTGTCCCGCAATATCGCGTCGCCGCTCAAGCTGCTGATCCGGGAAATGAAAAAGGTGGAGATGGGGAATTTCAGCGGCTCGGTAAACGTGAATTCGTTCGACGAAATCAACAGCCTGGTCTCGTCTTTCAACCGGATGGTGCATCGAATGGACGAGTTGATCGAAACGATCAAAATGTCGACGGTAAGCGAAAAAAACGCGCAGCTGCAAGCGCTGCAGGCGCAGGTCAATCCGCATTTTCTCTACAACACGCTGGATATGATCTACTGGATGCTGGACGAACAGGAGAATGAGCGGCTGAGCAGGGTGGTCTTGTCGCTGTCGCAAATGTTCCGGTACAGCAGCAATTGGGGCGAGGCAGCCAAAACGACGCTAGGCCAGGAGCTGGAGCAAATCCGGCATTATTTGACGATCATCGAAACGAGGCTTGGCGGAAGGCTGCAAACCGACATCGACGCGGACCCGAACTGGCTGAATGCGCCTCTGCCGAAAATGACGATTCAGCCGATCATCGAAAATGCGGTCAAATACGGCCTGGAACCGAAGGAAGGCGCCGGTTTGCTCAAAGTGCGCACGGAAGCTCACGAACATAAGCTGCTGGTCAAAATCGAAGATAACGGGATGGGGATGGATGCCGAGACGCTTGAACGGGTGAAAAGGGCGATGCATGCGAAGCATCAGCAGTCGCAGGACGCAGGCACGCCGGAAGCGAGGCGAGGCATTGGGCTCCAAAACGTTCATGGCCGCCTTGTCATGATGTTCGGCGAAGCCTATGGGCTCAGCGTCGAAAGCAAACCCATGCAAGGAACGGTGGTCGTTATCGCCATACCGATTTCGGACAAAGGGGGGACGTAGATGAACATATTGGTTGTGGATGATGAAAGCGTCATCCGGGAGGGAATCAAACGGACGATCCGCAGAGCGTATCCCGGTCACGGCGTGCAGTTGGCGGAAAACCCGGACGAGGCGGCGCAGATCCTCCGGGGCGGCCATATCGACGTGGTGCTGACGGATATTTTGATGCCCGGCATGTCCGGGCTTGAGTTGATGCAGCTGTCGCGAAGCCGCTATCCTCATGTGAAATGGGTAATCATCTCTGCTTATTCCGAATTCGCTTATGCCAAAGAAGCGGTACGGCTTGGGGCAAAAGATTATATGCTGAAGCCGATCGGCAAAGACGCGTTGATTTCCCTGATCGGGCAGTTAGGGGAGGAAGCCGAGCGGGACGCCGAGCTGGAGCAGGAAGCCAGAATGCTTCGCAGCAGCCTGAAATTTTTGCGGGAGGCGGTATTTCAGCGCTGGGCGATGGGGCTCGATATCGGAAATATGGATATTGTCCCTTTCGTGGAGCGGCACCCCCGATTTTATTTGGTGCTCGTCAAAATGGAGAGCGCTGACGCCGTCCATCTGGAGCATTTTATCGTGGAAAACGTGCTGTCCGAGCTGATTGAACGTTTTGGCGAAGGATTTGTCACAAGCCTGGACGGAAAAAGCTTGCTCGGCCTTGTGACCCCGGACTCGCCGGACGGGATCAAACGGCTAAACGATGAGCTCCGCCTGCATTTAAAGAAATATGTTAAAATCCCGTTCCAAATCCAGTTATCCGAAGAAATCTCCGATTTTAACTTCATCCCGGAGGTGATCCGGCACATGGGTCGGCAGTCCGGCACGCTTGAATTCGAATACTACGTACCCGGCGGCAACCGGGCCGTCGAAGTAGCCCTTCAATATATCCGGGCGAATTTCCATACGGACGTGTCGCTGGAAAAGGTCGCCTCCGTCGTTTTTTTGAACCCGGCATATTTCAGTCAGGTATTCAAGCAAAAAACGGGAAGCGGGTTCAAGGAATACGTGACCATGCTGCGGGTCGAAAAAGCAATGGAACTGCTGGAACACACGCAGCTGAAGCTGATCGATATCGCCGAAAAAATCGGTTATCAGGACGTCAAGCATTTTACGCAGGTATTCCGCAAACGAATGAATATGACGCCGACCGAATACCGCCAGCAGCTGTGGGAGGAAGGCCGAATGAAACGGGTTTGCCCTTAGAGCCAAAAAGCCGCGTACAGACAACCTATCCGACATTGGTCGTGCCGGTTCATCCGTCACGGCTTTTTTGCGTTCATTGCCGAAGAGGAATCTGTATTGAAATGAGATCAGGCTAGAAAGGTTACTTATTGCCAAAAGGGAACAAATGTTCTATAATTATATCAATGTTGTTGGAAGCTGGAGTCGGGGGAGGAAGGAATTCACGTGGATCAATGGAACGTAAGGGAACGGATGAAGAGGGAGCGAATCCCCGGCCTAAGCATGGCTTTTATTGAGGATGGCTCGATCTGCCGCCCAGAGACTTTGGGGGAACAGGCGGTGGGGGGAGGAGAACCAGTTCGCGCCGATACGATGTTTAATGCATGCTCCATCAGCAAATTTGCGGCAAGCCTTTTAGCGCTTGTACTGGTAGAAGAACGAATCCTGCGTTTGGATGAAAAAGTCAACGAACGTCTTGCGTCATGGAAAGTGCCGAGGCATCCTGAATTCGAAGCCGGCAATGTCACGCTGCGCAGGCTGCTCGGACATCAAGCCGGATTTTCCGACCCCGATGGAAGTTTCCAGCCGTTGACTCGGAATCGAGAAACTCCGTCCATGACCCGTTTGTTAAAAGGTTTGACGCCATACAGACGGGAGCCTGCTTTGTTGATTGCGGAGCCCGGAAGCCGGTTCATCTATTCGGATACGGGATTTTGCGTCATTCAGCTGCTGATCGAGGATGCGACAGGGGAAACGTTCGAAGCGATGATGCGGGAAAAGATATTCGGACCGCTGCATATGAATAACAGCCGCTTCGTCATGCACGAATCCGACATGCCGGCTGGTTTGGCCGCTGGACATAACCAACATGGAGAACGGTTGGCCGGTCCGCATTGCATCTATCCGTTTGCGGCTGCGGCTGGCCTTTGGACGACGCCGACGGACTTGGCTGTCTTGATCACCGAGCTTATGGCTTCGCTGCATGGAAAAGGGAAATTGGGGCTTTCCGCGGCAACCGCGGAGGAAATGCTCAGACCGCAAGGAGGTTTTGAATGGGCCGGACTTGGCATATTCATGGACCGCACGGGCGGGAGGCTGGAGCTCAGCTCGCTTGGATGGGGGACCGGATTTCAATGCATGATGACGGCTTACCCCGAGGAGGGCCTAGGGGCGGTGCTCATGATGAATGCCGATCCGGGGGTGCATCAAGCGGAAAGCCTTCTTGGGTACGTCACAAAAATGTGGCAGCAGGAGAAATTCGGCTAACCGAAATAAACAAGCCCTTGTTCTCCTGAAAGAACAAGGGCTTGTCCATTAGTGAAGCCAATCCCGAATCAATGAATGTCGCGGAACAACCCGACAACCTTGCCGAGAATGGTCACGTGGTTCAGACGCAGCGGCTCGTAAGAAGGGTTCTCCGGCTGCAAACGGATATGATCCTTTTCCTTATAGAACGTCTTTACGGTAGCTTCGTCCTCATCCGTCATGGCCACGACAATGTCTCCGTTGTCCGCGGTCTGCTGCTGGCGAACGATGACGTAGTCGCCATTGTGAATGCCCGCCTCGATCATGCTGTCCCCTACGACGGAAAGCATGAATACTTTCTCATCCCCGACAAAATGCTGGGGCAGAGGGAAATAATCCTCAATATTCTCCGTGGCGGTAATCGGTACGCCGGCCGTAACCTTACCAACCACGGGAACCCGCGCGATCGTCTGCGTGAACAGGTTGCTGCTCTCGGATTCTTCCTGACCCAAAATCTCGATGGCGCGAGGTTTCGTAGGGTCTCTGCGGATTAACCCCTTCTTCTCAAGTCTGTCCAGGTGGCCATGGACCGTGGAGCTGGAAGCCAATCCTACGGCTTCGCCGATCTCGCGGACGGAAGGCGGATAACCTTTGGCCCGGACTTCGTTTCTTATAAATTCCAATATCGCTTGCTGCCGGCTAGATATCTTCGACATTCCCCATCAACCCCATTAGTAACGTTTGGTAAAAGTATAACATAGAACTTCCGTTCGTACAAACACAAGTTCTAAAAACAGGATCATGATTTTTCCTCTCGGGAGAACAATTGTTCGAAAAAACTATTGAACAAAACATGTGTTCGTGTTATATTGTTCTCATACAAGAACAAATGTTTGGAGGAGCGGTTGACATGTTAAAATACAGTACATATCAAAGCATATATAATCATGGCGTTTCCGGGGCGGCCCCTAACGGCGGGAAGATGAAGGAACGGCTTCGTTCGTTTCATGCCATGTACACGCAGCGCCTTATGGTGAAGCTGTTGCTTGTCGTCATCATCATGACTGCAGGGTGTACCGGCATGGTGCGCGTATTTGCCGGATCGCCTCAAGATGAAGTTCAAATGGAACAAATCGTCGTCTCCCAGGGAGACACGCTGTGGCAAATCGCCTTGGATCATAAACCGAAGAAAATGGATACCCGCGACTATATTCAAATCATTAAGGAAATGAATCATCTGAAGTCCAGCGCCATTCAGGCCGGAGATGTTCTTTCTCTTCCTATATATTAATCTTCATTTTGCGCTGAAGAGCTTGGTAAGGTTCCCGCCTTGACAAGCTCTTTTTCTCATGGCAAAGTTAGGTATGAATTGATTAATGGAGGAGTCATATATGGACATCGACAGCTTAGTTCAACGGATTAACGAACTTGCCCGCAAGGATAAGGAGACGGGCTTGACCAAGGAAGAAACCGAAGAACGTGCCAAATTGCGCGAAAGATATCTTCAGAACGTCCGCCGCAATTTCAGGGCTCAACTGAATTCGATCGAATGGGTCGAAGACCGCGATGGCGGAAAGCGCAAATAAAATACAGAACAAAAGTGGTCAAGGAGGAGTAACGATGTCCCGATCCTGGGAAAGAATGGTTCAGAAAAATACCACACAATTAAACAAGCAGCGTAAAAAGCAGGGGAAACCTTCGCTTTATTCCTCGAACGGTTCCGCTACGGCCGACATTTTCAAAGGAAGAAACTTCGTTCTTCCCATTACGCTGGTGGCGCTTGCCGTTATTTACCTTTTGCTTGGCATGGCGAGCCAGCAGGCAGCGATGAACACCTCCTTAAATTGGGTCGTGGTCGGGCTGTATGTTTTGCTTGCGGTTATGATTTTTCTGCGGCGCCCGTTTCTTAAAGTTGACAAAAACACGCTTTCAACGATTAAATTCAACCGCGATCGGCGTTTGACGGCGGACCAAATCGCGAGAATCAAAGCCGGATCCGGCTCGATCGTGATCGAAATGAAGGGGACGAAAGGGAAAAAGGGCAAGGAAATCAAAGGCGGCAACTGGGTGTTTACCCGCCTGATCAACCGCTACGACACCGACGCCATGGCCGAACGCCTTGAACGTTTTGCCGACTCTTTTAATATTCCGTTTGAAAAACAATAGAACAGATTAAACGTTGGGAGAGGGATGGGGAAATGGGAGTAACCGCTGTTTTTTTTGATTTGGATGATACGTTGCTGTGGGATGAGCGAAGCGTGAAGGAATCGTTCCAGGCGACATGCGAAGCGGCCGCAGCCAAAACAGGAATCGATGCGGAGGCGCTGGAAGCCGCTGTACGCAAGGAAGCCCGGGCATTGTACGAGTCGTATGACACCTATGCTTTTACGGCGATGATCGGCATTAATCCGTTTGAAGCATTGTGGGGCCAATTCACGGTTGGGAAACAGCCCGAGTTCCAACGTATGGCCGAAATCGTCTCCGAGTATCAGAAGGAATCTTGGCGCCGGGGACTTGCCGAGCTTGGCGTCGAAGACGAGCAGCTGGCTGAAGAGCTTGCCAAGCAGTTCGGGGTTGAAAGACGGTCGCGTCCCCATGTGTACGAAGAAACGTTCCAAGTGCTGCAAGAGCTGAAGGGGAACTATAAGCTGCTTCTGCTGACGAACGGCTGCCCGGGATTGCAGCAGGAAAAACTGGACGGCGTGCCTGAGCTTGCCCCGTTTTTTGACGAAGTCGTCATTTCAGGTACTTTCGGAAAAGGCAAGCCGGATCCAAGCATTTTCGAACATGCGCTCTCCCGCCTGGATGCGGCGCCTGAGCATACCGTCATGGTCGGCGACAAGCTATCGACGGATATTAAAGGCGGATTGGCCGCAGGCTTAACGACGGTCTGGATCAACCGCAACGGAAAACCGTATCATTCGAACATCCAGCCCCATTATGAAATCAAGCATTTGTCCGAGCTTCACGGTATTTTGGCGGCGCTGTAGTGAGCGGCGCCCGATCGGATATTTTGCGAGGTTTGAATGCTTTAAAAAAGTCTGCCAGTGTCGCGGTTTTCGCAGCATGTGCAGACTTTTTGTTTTGCTTTTTTTCCATGCTTTCTATTGCTGTTGTTGTTTTGTCATGAATTTGTGGACATGCCGCCGTCTTGGAACCGTGAAAAGCATGTATAATAAATGAAGTGCGGCCTAAAATGCTACATATCTGTAGATTGACGTAAGGGAGTGGCTGGAATTGAAAAAGAATTATGGTTTGATAGGGATCATCTTGCTTGTCGTTTTTGCTTTGGCAGGCTGCGGCGGGAGCGGCGGCCATGACGGCATGAATATGGATGAAGGCATGATGGAACCGCTGAAGGTCGATTTAACCTTGTCGCCGGAACAGGCAAAAGTCGGAGAACAGGTTTCGATTGAAGTCTTGGTAACGCAACAAAATAAAAAAGTGGATAAAGCGGATGAGGTCGAGATCGAAATCATAAAAGACGGAGACAGCAGTGTTCACGAGAAGGTGCCTGCCAAAAATGAGGGAGACGGAAAATACGTGCTCGAAAAAACGTTCGACAGCGAGGGCACCTATAAAATCACCTCTCATGTGACCTACGGACCGCAGCACACGATGCCGACCAAAAGTCTGACGGTTAGCGAATAAACGAAATAAGATACGTAAAAACGAACCCCGCCCTCGAACAAGGAGCGGGGTTCGCTTGCTTCTAAAATAATTCACGGGATAAATAGCCGGACATCCGGTAGGCTTCTAGGCTTTTTGGAAGCTAGGGTCTTCTACAGGGTAAGCGACCCAGCCGTTTTTTTCGATAAAGAGACGCACGGCGATGATTTGACGGTTGTCCATCAACGTAAAGAAATGGTTGGTGTTTTCAGGGACGGAGATAACGTCTCCGGCTTCGAGCTCTACATTGAAATATCCGATATCGTCGCTGCCCTTGATGACGAAGATCCCTTTGCCGCCGACGATGGCGCGGATTTCGTCCTCCGTATGGGTATGAACCTCTTCGAATTTGTGGAGGAGCTCTTCCAGGTTCGGCGTCGCGTCGGACAACGTAATCACGTCCCAAATTTGGTAGCCTCGCCGTGCCGCCAAATCGCGAATTTCTTCGTCGTAGACTTTCAAAATTTCGCTTTTTTGCTCATCGTTTAATTGAAAGTTATTTTGAAGCTCGGCGGGCAGCTTGGAGGCGTCCCATTTCTCGAACAATACGTTTTGCTTGTTTAGGAATTCACGAACGTTATCGTCGCCGGCGATTCTTTCATTCGTATTACGGATTACAATTTCAGCCATAGCCTAACCCCTCTTTTCCACTTGGTTTAATTTATATTATAACTGAAGCGGCCATTTCTTGTCGATGCGTTTCTTGCGTTCAACCTATCATCGGACCGCCGTTTTGACACTTTTCTAAAGATGGGTATTCTGCTAAACTAAGATTTAACGTTTCGCGAGGGGGAAAATGAATGAACAGACCTAGCTTGCAGGAAATCATGAAAGACCGAATATTGATACTCGACGGTGCCATGGGTACCATGATCCAGCAGGTCCAGCTCGGTCCCCAGGATTTTGGAGGAGAAGAACTCGAAGGCTGCAACGAGATGCTCGTGCTGACGCGTCCGGATGTCATCGAAGAAATCCATGAAAAATATCTGGAAGCAGGAGCGGATTTGATCGAAACGAATACCTTCGGCGCAACTTCGGTTGTGCTGGCGGAATACGATATACCTGATAAAGCGAGGGAAATCAACCTGAAGGCGGCGGAAATCGCCCGCCTGGCGGCCGACAAGTTCAGCACGCCGGACAAGCCGAGATACGTGGTCGGGGCGATGGGACCGACGACAAAAACGTTGTCGGTTACCGGAGGCGTGACGTTTGACGAACTGGTCGCAAGCTATCAAGAGCAGGCGGAAGCTTTAATCGAGGGCCGCGTTGACGCGCTGCTTCTGGAAACGAGCCAGGATACGCTGAACGTCAAAGCCGGGAGCATCGGCATCCGACTGGCGTTTGAAAGCAGTGGCATGGTTCTGCCGGTGATGATTTCGGGTACGATCGAACCGATGGGCACGACGCTTGCCGGGCAAAATATCGAAGCTTTTTACATTTCGCTCGAGCATTTGAATCCGATCTCGGTCGGGCTCAATTGTGCCACGGGTCCCGAATTTATGCGGGATCATATCCGTTCCTTGTCTTCTATGGCCAAAACGGCGATCAGCTGCTATCCGAATGCCGGGCTGCCGGATGAAAACGGGAATTACCATGAATCGCCGGATTCTCTGGCGCGTAAGATGGAAGATTTCGCGAAAAACGGTTGGTTGAACATCGCCGGAGGTTGCTGCGGCACCACGCCGGATCATATCCGGGCGATGTCCGAAGCGATGGCCCAATACGAGCCGCGTCCGCTGGATGGTTCCCATGCGCCTGCGATTTCCGGTATCGAGCCGGTCTATATCGAACAGGACAACCGCCCTTATATGGTCGGGGAAAGAACGAACGTTTTGGGTTCGCGCAAATTCAAACGGTTGATCGTGGAAGGCAAGTTCGAGGAAGCTTCGGAAATCGCCCGGGCCCAGGTGAAAAACGGCGCCCATGTCATCGACGTGTGCGTGCAGGACCCGGACCGCGACGAAGCGATCGACATGAAAAAGTTTTTGGAGCTAGTGGTCAAAAAAGTGAAAGTGCCGCTGATGATCGATACGACCGATGCGGAAGTCATTGACCTGGCCTTGAAATATTCCCAAGGCAAATCGATCATTAACTCCATTAATCTTGAAGATGGTGAAGAAAAATTCGAAAAGGTGACGCCGCTGATTCATAAATACGGTGCGGCCGTCGTCGTCGGCACCATCGACGAAAGCGGACAAGCGATCCACCGCGACGACAAGCTTAAAGTTGCCCAAAGATCATATGATCTTCTCGTGAACAAATATAAACTTAGCCCGGAAGACATCATTTTCGACACGCTCGTCTTCCCGGTCGGCACGGGGGACGAACAGTACATCGGTTCCGCCAAGGAAACGATCGAGGGCATCCGGTTGATCAAACAAGCGATGCCGGAATGCCATACCATCCTCGGCATCAGCAACGTGTCCTTCGGCCTGCCCGAAGCGGGGCGCGAGGTGTTGAATTCGGTATTTCTGTACGAGTGCACGAAAGCGGGGCTTGATTACGCGATCGTCAATACGGAAAAGCTGGAGCGTTACGCCTCGATTCCGGAGGAAGAACGCAAGCTGGCGGAAGCGTTGATTTACGACACGAACGACGAGACGCTTGCCGCGTTCGTCGCCGCGTTCCGAAACAAGAAGGTAGAAAAGAAAGAAAAGCTGTCCAACCTCTCGTTGGAAGAACGCCTCGCGACTTACGTGGTGGAAGGCTCCAAGGAAGGACTGATCCCGGATCTGGACGCCGCATTGCAAAAATACGGCGCGCTGGAGATCATCAACGGGCCTTTGATGAACGGCATGGCGGAAGTCGGAAGGCTGTTCAACAACAATGAGCTGATCGTCGCGGAAGTGCTGCAAAGCGCGGAAGTGATGAAGGCATCCGTGTCGTATCTGGAGCAATTCATGGAAAAAAACGAAACTTCGGTCAAAGGCAAAATGCTGCTCGCCACCGTTAAGGGCGATGTGCACGACATAGGGAAAAACCTGGTGGAAATCATCCTTTCCAATAACGGTTACGAGATCGTCAATCTGGGCATAAAAGTAGCACCGGAAACGATCATCGAGGCTTACCGCAGGGAAAAAGCCGATTTGATCGGCCTGTCCGGTCTGTTGGTCAAGTCGGCGCAGCAAATGGTCGTCACCGCGCAGGATTTGAAAAATGCGGGCGTAGACGTGCCGATTATGGTCGGCGGCGCCGCGTTGACGCGGAAATTCACGAAAACGCGGATCCGTCCGGAATACAACGGCCTTGTCGTGTATGCCAAGGACGCGATGGACGGGCTCGACCTGGCCAACAAGCTGATGGATCCGGCGCAGCGCGAAGCGATGCGGGCGGAAATGGAAGCCGAGCTCGAAGCGCTCAAGGCCGAGGCGGAGAAACCGCAGGTGCTCCCGGAGATTACGCGCGCCGCAAAGTCCAGCGTATCGACCGATGTTCCGGTCTTTATCCCGCCGGATTTGGAACGCCATATCATCCGGAATTACCCGATTTCCCATATCGTGCCGTATATGAACATGCAGATGCTTTTGGGACATCATTTGGGACTGCGCGGCCAGGTGGAACAGCTTTTGGCCGATGGCAACGAAAAGGCCGTAGAATTAAAGGCAACGGTTGACAGCCTGCTGGAAGAGGCTTCTTCCGAAGGCATCATTCAGGCGCATGCGATGTACCGCTTTTTCCCAGCGCAATCCCGGGGCAACGATATCGTCATTTACGACCCCGAGGACATGTCCAAAGTGCTGCATACGTTCACTTTTCCGCGCCAAAACGTACCGCCGTTCCTTTGCCTTGCGGATTTCCTGAAATCCCATGACAGCGGGCAGATGGACTATGTCGGATTTTTGGTGGTCACGGCCGGCCAAGGCATCTCGAAGCTGTCGTCCGAATGGAAAGACAAAGGGGACTATCTGCGTTCCCATGTCCTGCAGTCGGTGGCGCTGGAAACGGCCGAAGCGCTTGCCGAACGCGTGCACCACATCATGCGCGACTCTTGGGGATTCCCGGATCCGGCGGATATGACGATGAAGCAGCGCCACGGAGCGCGTTATCAAGGCATCCGCGTTTCATTCGGTTATCCGGCTTGCCCGGATCTCGAGGATCAGGGGCCGCTGTTCAAGCTGATGAAGCCGGAAGATATCGGCGTACATTTGACGGAGGGCTTTATGATGGAGCCGGAGGCGTCGGTATCGGCCATGGTGTTTGCGCATCCGGAAGCCCGTTACTTTAATGTCGATAAGGCAAAATGATATACTCATCCTAACGGATGAAGCGAGCGAAAAAACCCTCCTTTTCGGGAGGTTTTTTTGCCGCCATGCCAAGCTTTGCAAGCTTGTTTCGCTGAAGCGGCCGTTTGCTTGTCAAGGGCGGCCGCTTTTTTGCTGACATTATAGAAAGAAGGTTGCTTGTTATGGAACTTGAATTTTTGGGGACCAATGCGGGAGTACCCTCGCTGCAGCGGAACGTAACGTCGATGGCTTTGCGCATGTTCGAGGAGCGCCGTTCGTTTTGGCTGTTCGATTGCGGGGAGGCGACGCAGCATCAGATTCTGCGATCTTCGTTAAAGCTCAGCAAATTGGAGAAAATTTTCATCACGCATCTGCATGGTGACCATATTTTCGGCCTCCCGGGATTGCTGTCCAGCCGGGCTTACCAAGGCGGAACGACGAAACTGCACGTTTACGGCCCGCCGGGAATCAAACAGTACGTCGAAGTCAGCTTGACGCTCAGCCAATCCCGGATCGAATATGAGCTTGAGGTCGTTGAACATACCGGGGGAACGGTCTACGAAGACGAGGACATCGTCGTCGAATCGCTGCTGCTCGATCACCGGATCGACAGTTACGG
>Ga0180220_1001092_pt1 | contig 22002 bp, 18 predicted proteins | sample eDN5th37CBELigBY_FD_151335 | JGI IMG/M metagenome (GOLD analysis project Ga0180220, IMG submission 151335) | Enriched backyard soil microbial communities from Emeryville, California, USA - eDNA 5th pass 37_C BE-Lig BY (version 2) (version 2) | ecosystem: Environmental > Terrestrial > Soil >...
TCACCCTGGGGATCGCGGTCGACGCCAACGTGCTCATCAACGAGCGCATCCGGGAGGAGCTGCGCAACGGCCGCAAGCCGAAGGCCGCGGTGCACGAGGGGTACGCCAGGGCGTTCACCACCATCTTCGACTCGAACCTCACCTCGGTGATCGCCGGCTTCGTGCTCATGCAGTACGGCACCGGCCCCATCCGAGGCTTCGCCATCACGATGATCATCGGCCTGCTCGCCTCGATGTTCACCGCGATCGTCGTCACGCGGCTCATCACCGATCGCGCCATCCGCGGCCGCCCGGGGGAGGCGATCTCGATCTGACGGTCGAGCGGTCCGCCCCCCGGCCTTCGGGCCTTCCGGGGGGCGGAGGAGAGACACCATGGAACTCATCAGACCGGGGACGAACTTCGACTTCCTGGGCAAGCGCCGGACGGCGATCACCATCTCGGTGGCCGTCATCGTCGCGGTGCTCGCGCTCCTTCCGTTTCGGATCAACTTCGGCGTGGACTTCGCCGGCGGCACCGAGATCGAGGTGAAGTTCTCCGAGGCCGTCGAGGGCAAGGACGTCCGCGAGCGGATCGAGGAGGCCGGCTTCCACGACGCCAGCGTCCAGCAGATCGGCGCCGTCGAGGAGAACAGCTTCCTCGTCCGCGTCTCGCGGGTGTCCATCCTCACCGCCGAGCAGACGGAGATCTTCCGCCGGACGCTGGAGGAGAAGCTCGGCGAGTACGGGGTGGTCTCGATCGAGTTCGACGAACACGTGGCCGATCGAGTCGACGTGCAGACCGAGAGGGCGGTCCCCCTGGAGGTCTTCCGGGACGCCGCCGGCGTCGCGGGCGTGCAGCTCGCCCACGGGGAGGAGGCGGTGCGCGACCTGACCCGCGCGGGCCAGCCTGCCTACCAGCTCCTCACCCAGGGCCTCTCCGACAAGGTCTCCGAGTCGCTCCACGCCGCCTTCGGCGAGGAGAACGTGGACGTCCGCCGCGTCGAGTACGTCGGCCCCCAGGTGGGGCAGCAGCTTCGCAACCGCGGCATCATGGCGGTGCTGCTGTCGATGGTGGCGATCCTCATCTACATCGCCTTCCGGTTCGACGTGCGATTCGCGCCGGGCGCCGTCGTCGCCCTCGTGCACGACATCGCCATCGTCCTCGGCTATTGGGTCGTCACCGGGCGCGAGTTCAACCTCACCTCCATCGCGGTGCTCCTCACCGCCATCGGCTACTCGGTGAACGACACCATCGTCGTCTTCGACCGGGTGCGAGAGGTCCTCGCCCGCAAGAACGGCAAGTCGCTGCTCGAGAACATCAACATCGCCACCAACGAGGCCCTCGGGCGCACCGTCATCACCTCTCTGGTCACCGCGCTCTCCCTCCTCGGCTTGATGATCTTCACCTCGGGCTCACTCTTCGACTTCGCGGTGGCCATGCTCATCGGCATCATCGCCGGCACCTACTCCTCCGTCTTCATCGCGGGCCCCGTGGCCCTCAGCGTGGAGCACTGGATGGAGAAGCGCGAGGCGCAGAAGAAGGCCCTCGCCGCCGCCACCGCCAAGCAGGCCCCCAAGCGCGCGGCCCACGCCGACTGATCGCCCGCCCGGCGCACCCCGCGCACGCGGCGGGCCACGAAGGCCGCGAAGGACGAGCGCCACGCTCGCCCCTCGCGGCCTTCGTCGTCTCGGGCGCCGCGCCCCGCCGGCGCCCGCGTCCCCTTGCCCGGCCGCAGCGGGGCGGCACGCCGCACCTCGCCGCGCTGCCATCCCGTGCCGCTGCGCCCGGCCGAACGACGCCGCGCCCCCTGCACTCCCTCGCCGGTGGAGAACCACGCCTTCCGAGCCTCCAGACGGCTTTCCTCGTCGATTCGGAGTCGGCGCTGCTGCGGGCGGAGGTGCGCGTCGAGCTCGTGGACGGCACCTCCTTCCGCGATCGCCTCGTCGACGTCGTGACGAAGGAGGGGCGCGACCGCGCCGCCTTCGCCCGGCACGAGCCCGTCCTCGTCACGGAGATCGCGGCGGTGGAGCGGGAGCCCGTACGGCCGGGCCGAAGGCGGACGCCTCGCGGCGGGCGGCGCCATCGGTCGATCGTCCGATTCCGGACGCCTGGATGCGCCTCGTCGCGTAGGATGCGCCCGTGCGCTGGGAGCTGTTGCCGGAAGAGCCGGGCGCCGCGGCGCTCGCGGCTGCCGTCGGATGCCACGAGATCGTGGCGCAGATCCTGTGGCGGCGAGGGATCCGCTCGGAGGAGGAGGCGGATCGCTTCCTGCGCCCCCGCCTCGCCGACCTCCCGGATCCCGCGCTCCTCACCGGGATCGAGCCGGCGGTGGCGCGGATCGTCCGGGCGATCGAGGCGGGGGAGCGCATCACCGCGTACGGCGACTACGACGTCGACGGCGTCACCTCGACCACGCTCCTGGTCTCCTTCCTGCGGGCCTGCGGCGCCGACGTGGACTACTACGTGCCCCACCGCCTCGGCGAGGGGTACGGCCTGAACCTGGACGCGGTGGCGACCCTCGCCGCGCGGGGCACGCGGCTGCTGGTGACGCTGGACTGCGGCGTGACGGCAGTGGCGGAGGTGGACGAGGCGATCCGCCGGGGCGTGGACGTGGTGGTGGTGGATCACCACACCACCCCCGCCGAGCTCCCCCGGGCCGCCGCGATCCTGAACCCCTGGCAGCCCGGCTGCGCCTATCCCACCCGGCACCTCTGCGCCGTCGGCGTGACCTTCCTCCTCTGCGCGGCGCTGCGGCGCGCGCTCCGCGAGCGGGGGAGGTTCGCGGGCCGGGCGGAGCCGAACCTGAGGAGCTTCCTCGACCTGGTGGCCCTCGGGACGATCGCCGACGTGGTGCCGCTCACCGAGGCGAACCGGCTACTGGTGCGGGAGGGACTCCAGGTCCTCGCCACCTCACGGCGCCCCGGGATCCGCGCCCTCAAGCGCGTGGCGGGGATGGCGGAGGACGGCGCCGTCTCCGCCGGGCAGGTGGGCTTCCGCCTCGGCCCCCGCATCAACGCCGCCGGGCGGCTCGACGACGCCGGGCGCGCGGTGGAGCTGCTCATCTGCGACGATCCGCTGCGGGCGGAGCGCCTGGCCAGGGAGCTGGACGCGGCGAACGCCGAGCGCCAGTCCATCGAGAGGCAGATCCTCGACGAGGCGCTCGCCCAGGCGAAGGAGCAGGGGCCGGCCCCGGGGCTCGTCCTCGCCCGGGAGGGGTGGCATCCGGGGGTGGTGGGGATCGTCGCCTCCCGGATCGTCTCGCGGCTCCATCGACCGGCGGTGGTGATCGGCATCGATCCCGCCACCGGGGTGGGGAAGGGGAGCGGCCGCTCCATCGCCTCCTTCGACCTCTTCGGCGCGCTCCAGGCCTGCAGCGAGCACTTCGTGCGGTTCGGCGGCCACCGCCTGGCCGCCGGCGTCACCATCGAGCGGGAGGCGATCGATCCGTTCCGGCAGGCCTTCGCGCGGGTGGCGGAGGCGCAGCTCGCCGGCCAGGATCTCTCGCCCACCCTGCGGATCGACGCCCTGGTGGATCTCGACTCGCTCACCGAGCGGCTCTGCGAGGAGCTGGAGCGGCTCACCCCCTTCGGCGCCGGGAACCCCGAGCCCGTCTTCGGCCTGCGGCGCGTGCGCGCGAGCGGCCGGATCGTGGGGCGCTCCGCGACGAGCGCCGGCCACCTCAAGCTCCGCCTCGAGCGCGCCCCCCTGGTCGACGCCATCGGCTTCGGCCTGGCCGACGAGCTACCGCGCCTGGAGGGCGCCGTGGATCTCGGGTTCACCTTGGGGTTCGACGAGTTTCGGGGCGTCCGGCGGGTGCAGCTCGGGGTGAAGTCGGTGCGGACCGCCGACTCGTAGGCGCGTCGGCGGCTAAGGCATCCAGGTGACGCCGCCGAGGAAGGACTCCTCCATGGCGCCGGAGCGCGGATCGACCCGCACCGCCGCGTAGCCGTCGACGAACACCCCTTCGAAGAGCTCCACCGTGGCGATGGGGACGCGGGCCGAGCCCAGGCGGAGCACCGAGCCCAGCTCGATCTCCGCGTCCCGCGGCGTCCACCTGCCGCCGTCCCCGCCCGCAGCAGGACCTCCCGCCTCCGGGAGATCCCAGCCGCCAGTCCAGCTCCAGCGCGAGCGAGGAGAGCTGCAGGCGATCGGTGAGGCCCACCCGCACGTCGGCGAAGCCGCCGAGCCCGGCCTCGGCCGATCCGGTGTACCGCGCGCCCCGCTGATCATCCGCCCCATCGCCGCCTGGAGCGCCCAGTCGCCCCCCGGCAGCGACGATGGCGCCGCCACCGGGTGGTGGGTGAAGAAGGAGCCTCCAATGAGCTCCGACTCGTGGGCGTCGCCGTGGCCCGAGCTCGCCGCGAGGAGCGCCGATCCCCTCCGCGAGCCGGTGGTCGAGGGCGGCGAGGATCTCCGCGGGGCTGGCCTCCAGGAGGAGGTCGACCCCTTCGGCCGGGAAGTCCGCCACCTCCACGAGGGTCGCGGCGAAGGAGGCGGCGTCGCGGCCAGCTCCCAGGAGCCCGGCAGGAGCACCTCGGCGCCTTCCGCCTCCCCCGCTGCGCCACAGGCGCAGGAAGGTCTCCTGCGCCACGCCCTGGGCTTCGTCCCGATCGGCGAGCATGCGGGAGCACTTCGCCCGGATCATGGGGAAGTACCTTCGGTAGGCTTCGTTGAAGGTCCGTTCCGCCAAGGGAATCCCGTCGAGATCGATCGCCGGATGGGACGGTCGGGCGGCTGATAAGCGGACAGCCTACCCGGATTCCCGTCCCGCGGCTCGACCGGGGGATCCCTGCGGGCCAGCGCCCCGCGGGACGCTCAGGCCATGCCCCAGCGGACCTTGCCGCTGGAGAGGAGCGCGCCCACGCGGGCGAGCTCGTGGAGGCGGATCCGCTCTGCCTCGTGCTGGAACGAGGCTTTGCAGCCCTCGCCGCAGAAGTAGTACCTGCGCTTCTTGTACTCGACGCTGACGACGGCAGCGCCGGCGTCGATCTTCCTCCCGCACACAGGATCGTAGAGCATCGCCGTCCCCTTGCCGCCGCCGTCCATCTCGACCTCTCCCTTGCAGGTTGGTTCGCTGCGCTCCGCTCTCCCCGCTCCTCTCGTCAGCGGCGCCCCGGCGCCGGTTGGGGCCCCCACCCCTCTCCCTGCCGATCGGATCTGCAACTGCAGGGCCAACGGAGAATCGCCGGCCCGGACTGCCCTGGAGCCCGATGGGAAACGGGCTTCCGTACCAGCTTGCCGGCCGCGTCGCGAACGGGGCTGTCGTTTCTACAATCGGCCACCCGACGGATGGCGCCGGCCGCGAGCAGGTATCTCAGAAGCCACCCCGGTCGTACTCGGACATCCCGACGCCGGCCTCCGCCCGGGCCGATTCGCGATCCTCGGCGGGGAACGCCGGGGGCCCATACACGTTGAAGAGCGTCGCCGACCGCCTGCCCAGAACGCGAAGCGAGTAGGTGGTGGACGCCGGGATCACCGCGCCCTCGCCGGCGCGCAGCTCGCGCTTGTCGTCGCCGACGGTGAGCTCGATCCGCCCCTCGACCAGGTACACGATCTGATCGCTCGCGGTGTTCGCCTCCGTGCTGCTCGCCGTCCCGTTGGGCGGCAGCGTCATCATCGTGATCTGCGTGCGGTCGGTGGTGCGCAGGATCTTGAAGCGCTCGCCCTTCTCGTGGTGCACGTCGAAGTGGATCATCCCTTCCCCCCTCTTTCCCGCTCCTCGGCCGACGAGGGTCCGAGCCGCGCCCTCTCGCCTGTGCAGAAGCTAGCCATCTCGCAGGCCGGCTGACCGCCGGCGCCGGGCCTTCAGCGCGGCGAACCGTCCGGGGCGCTCCTTCGGGGAGGTCAGAAGGCGACGCCGAGCCCGAGGGTGAGCGCGAGCTCCTCCAGGTATCCGCGGTGGAAGCGGAGGAGCTCGAGGCGGCCGGTGATGCCTTCGCCGTCGCTGGAGAGCCAGGCGGCACCCACGCCGGCGCCATAGCCGGCGCCCCACTGCAGGCTGTCGACCCGGGCGTCGATCCTTTCGGCGCCGTCCTTCAGCCCCGCCGGATCCGCCACCTCGACGCGCACGTGGTTCCAGGTGGCGGCGGGGCCGGCGGCCACGTAGGGCACCACCCGAAACGCCGACGCCGCCTCGCCGAGCCGGAAGCCGAGGCGCGCGCCCAGGTAGAACGAGTCGAGGCGGCTCTCCACCACGAGCGCGGTGGTGCCCTCGGAGTCCGAGCGGGAGGTCCACTGCAGCTCGGGCTGGAAGGTGAGCCGGGTGTCTTCGAGGCCGACGCGCTCCGTGAGGTTCCACCCGACGCGCAGACCCCACGCCGTCCTTCGCACGAAGGGGCTGCCCTGCGGATCGTCCTCGTAGAGCCCGGCGAGGATCCCCTCCACCGACAGGCCCACCCCGCGGGACGCGCGGTCCGCCGACCTTCGCTCCCGGGGCGGGGCGTCGCCGGGGATCGCGCCCTCGAGGGCGGCGGCGCCGATCGGCGCGGCGAGGGCGAACAGAAGCAGGGCCGCCCGGATCATCGGCACTCTCCCCCTGCGGCGACGCCGTCGCAGCGCCCGTCCAGCTCGTCCGCTTGCAGCGAGAACCGATCCATCAGCACCGAGCAGAGGGCGGTCCGGGTGGGCGTGTCGGGGGCGCCCGCCACGATGGCGCGGGCGATCGCGGCGAAGGTCCCAAAGGTCGAGCCGTCGGGATCCCGGGCCACCAGGTCGGCGAGGCTGCCCGCGCCGACCGCCCGGTAGGAGGCGAGGAGCGCGTCCATCACCCGATCGAAGTCCGTGCCCGGGAGATTGCCGGCCCGGTGGAGGGCCGACGCCCACATGGTCCCGATCTGGTACTTGCGCGCGTCCCAGTACGGGCCGCGCAGGTGCGCCGCCTTCTCCCAGAGCTCCTCGACGAACGCCTGCTGCGAGTAGCAGTGTTGGTCCGGGACGAAGTCGAGGTCGCGGAGGCGCGCCTCCACCTCGTCGATGGAGCGCTCCACGAAGTGGAGGTCGCCCGTCACCGCCATCGCCCAGGCGTCGGCGAAGCCCTCCTCCACGCTCTCGATCATCCCGAGGCCCGCGGATCCCCAGCGGTCGGGGTAGTCGGGGAGCCACGAGCCGTCGTGCACCAGCGCGTTGAAGATCCCGTGGCCGTACTCGTGGGCGATCACGCCCTGGTTCACGGCAAGGGGGATCCCCTGCAGGGCGTGGAACGGGAAGACGAGGAAGCTGCGCAGCGGGGCGAACCACGCCGCGTTGTCGGCGGCGTACCCGTCCGAGCGACCGACGACGAACTCCGGGAAATAGTAGAAGCTCACCCCTCGCAGGCGATCGGTCGACATCCCGCGGGCCAGCGCGTAGGTGCGGGCGACCTCGAAGTTGTAGTAGGCGGTGGCCAGGCTCAGCGAGTGGAAGTCGGAGGGGTAGAGGACGCCGTCCACGTCGAGGAACTGCGCCTCCACGTCGCCGCCGGGATCCGCCAGGACGGCCCTCCGGAACTGCGCCTCCGTCTCGACGCCCATGAGGCGGCTGGCCTCGAGGCGGATCTTCGCCGCGCCGATGGGCCGCGCCGCCTCCCCCCGAAGCGCCGTGACGTCCTCCAGCGTCCGGACCTCGACCACGCGCAGGTCGTAGGAGCCCGCCGACGGCTCCCACTGGAGCACCGCCATGCGGACCGGATCGCCTTCGGGGGCGCAGGAAGCGAGGCAGGCCAGCAGCGGGAGGGCAAGGAATCGCTTGCAACGCACGGAGCAGAACCGTAGCACGCTTTTGCACCGCGATCGGTCGTCCGGGGGAAGGCGTCTCGACTCCCCCGGACGCGCCCCCGAGGTATCCTCGCATTTCGAGGAGAGCGGTCTTTCTGGAAGAGGTGTCCCCCGTGTCCTTCCTCAGGCAGCACAAGCGAACCCATGGCTGCGGCGATCTCCGCGGCGCCGACGTCGGCCGGCAGGTCGTCCTCTACGGCTGGGTCCACAACCGCCGCGACCACGGCGGCGCGGTCTTCATCGACCTGCGCGACCGGGGCGGCCTCACCCAGGTGGTCTTCGAGCCCAACGTGGACGCCGAGGCCCATCGGCTCGCGGGGGACCTGCGGGGCGAGTACGTGATCGGCGTGTGCGGAAAGGTGGTGTCCCGGGGCGCCAACGCGAACCCGAAGATGCCCACCGGGGAGATCGAGGTCCACGCGACCGCCCTCGAGATCTTCAACCGCGCGACGACGCCGCCCTTCCTGATCGAGGACGAGATCGACACCCACGAGGAGCTCCGCCTCGAGTACCGCTACCTGGACCTGCGTCGGCCGAAGGTGCAGCAGACCTTCCTCACCCGGCACCGCATCAACCAGGCCACGCGCAACTTCCTGACGCAGCGGGGCTTCGTGGAGCTGGAGACGCCGTTCATGGGGCGCTACACCCCCGGCGGCGCGCGCAACTTCCTGGTCCCCTCGCGGCTCAGCCCCGGGCGATTCTACGGCCTCGCCGAGAGCCCGCAGCTCTACAAGCAGCTCTACATGGTGGCGGGCTTCGATCGGTACTTCCAGATCGTCAAGTGCTTCCGCGACGAGGACCTGCGCGGCGACCGCCAGCCCGAGTTCACCCAGATCGACCTCGAGATGTCCTTCGCGACCCAGGAGGACGTGCAGGAGGTGGCCGAGGGGCTGTTCTCCGTGATCTTCGAGGCGGCGCTCGGCGTGAAGATCGCCACGCCCTTCCCGAAGATGACCTACGACGACGCCATGGATCGGTTCGGCGTCGACAAGCCCGACACCCGCTTCGGCCTCGAGCTCACCGACGTGACGGCGATCGTCCGCGAGGCGGGGGGCGGCGGCGTCCCCCTCTTCGCCGAGGCGGTGGGCAAGGGCGGGATCGTCAAGCTGCTGCGCCTCCCCGGCGGCGGGGGGATGAGCCGCACCGAGATCGACAAGCTCGAGGACGTAGCCAGGAGCTTCGGCGCCAGGGGGCTCGCCCGGGCCAAGGTTGCCGCGGGAGGAGAGTGGACGCAGTCGCCGCTCACCAAGTCGATCGAGGGAGCGCTGCGCGAGAGGATCAACGAGGTGGCAGGGGCCCGGGAGGGCGACGTCCTCCTCTTCCAGTTCGGCAACGCCAAGCAGGTCAACGGCGTGCTCGGCCAGATGCGCGTGCAGCTCGGTCGCCGCCTGGACCTCGTCCCGGCGGGCCGGCACGACCTTCTCTGGGTCGTCGACTTCCCCCTCTTCGAGTACTCGGAGGAGCACGGCCGCCACGTCGCCGCGCACCACCCGTTCACCGCGCCGAGACCAGAGGACGTCCAGCACCTCCTCACCGATCCGGGGCGGGTCCGGTCGCAGGCCTACGACCTGGTGGTCGACGGCAACGAGGTCGGCGGCGGCTCCATCCGCATCCACGACTCGGCGGTGCAGGCCAAGGTCTTCGAGGCCCTCGGCATCGACGCCGAGGAGCAGCGCAACAAGTTCGGCTTCCTCCTGGACGCCCTCGCGTACGGGGCGCCCCCCCACGGCGGCATCGCGGTCGGCATGGACCGGCTGGCGATGATCCTCACCGGCGCCGAGTCGATCCGCGACGTGATCCCCTTCCCCAAGACCCAGAAGGGGACGGATCTGATGACCGGCGCGCCCGGCGACGTGACCGACGAGCAGCTCCGCGAGCTGCACGTGCGGGTGATCCGGCCGGGCTGAGCGCGAGCGGGCCAGGCGACCTGCCCTGCGTGCCCCTGCGCGGCGGTGCATCCGGCCACAGCCCGGGTGATTCCGCCGGGCCGATCGCGGGTCGGCCACGCGACCGGCCCTGCGGTCCGCAGCGGCGGCGCACCCGGCCGCGGCTCGGGTGATCCGCCGGGTTGGCCCCCGACGGCGGCAGGGCCCCACGGCGGCGCATCCTTCCCCCGGGGGGCTTATGCTAGGCGGGTGTACGACCTCATCGTCATCGGCGGCGGCGTAAACGGCACCGGGATCGCCCGCGACGCCGCCATGCGGGGCTACCGCACGCTGCTGGTCGAGAAGCGCGACTTCGCCGCCGGATCCTCCGGGGCGAACTCGGGGATGATCCACGGCGGCGTCCGCTACCTCCGGTACGACAAGAAGGTCACCGAGCTCGCCTGCATCGACTCGGGCTACATCCAGCGGATCGCCCGGCACCTCCTCTTCCGGATCCCCTTCCTCTTCCCGGTGCGGGCGAAGGATCCGGCGTCGCCGACGCTGCGGGAGCGCCTGCTGCGCTACGGCGTCGAGACCTACCTGGGCACCTACGACAAGTACCAGCCCGCCAAGGGCGGCAAGCCCAGCGTCGTCCTCTCCGCCGAGGAGGCGTACCGGCTGGAGCCCTCCCTCGCCCGGGACCTCGCCGGCGCGGTCAGCTTCGACGAGTGGGGGATCGATCCCTTTCGGCTGTGTACGGCGAACGCACTCTCCGCGAAGCGGCACGGCGCCGACCTCATGGTGGGCACGAGGGTGGTGGCGCTCCTTCGCGAGCCGGACGGTGCGGTGAGCGGGATCGTCGCCACCGACGCCAGCGGAGAGACCAGGACCCATGAGGGCCGGGTGGTCTTCAACGCTTGCGGCCCCTGGGCGCCCCGGGTGGCCGCGCTGGCGGGCGCCGAGGTGAAGATGAGGCCCGGCAAGGGCGTGCACCTCACCCTCGACCGGCGGGTCTCGAACTACGGGGTGATCTGCCTCGCCGCGGACGGCCGCGACGTCTTCGTTATGCCCCACGAGCAGACCGCGCTCATCGGCACCACCGACGACGACTTCTACGGCGATCCCGACGACCTGCGGGTGGTCGAGGACGAGGTGAAGTACCTGTGGGAGGCGGCGGTGCGCAGCCTCCCCGCGGTGGCGCAGGCACGGGTGATGCGGGCCTGGGCGGGCGTGCGGCCCACGGTGTGGGAGTGGGGCAAGACCGAGGACGCGCTCAGCCGGGAGCACGAGATCCTCGATCATGCGAAGGACGGCGCCCCCGGCCTCCTCACCATGATCGGCGGGAAGCTCGCCTCGTACCGGATCATGGCCGAGGAGGCGGTGGACGCGGTCGAGCGCGTGCTCGGCGAGGAGCACCGCGCCTGCCGCACCCACCTGGAGCCGCTCCCCGGCGGCGAGGGCCTCCCGGACGCGGAGGAGCTCGCCGCCGCGCACCGCTTGCCGGAGCCCACGGTCGCCCGGATCGTCTACCGCCACGGCGCGAAGGCGGTGGAGATCTGCGAGCTGATGGAGCGGGAGCCGGCGCTGCGGGCGCCGGTCTGCCGCTGCGAGCAGGTGATCGCGGCCGAGCTGGTGTGGTCGCTGCGGAACGAGGAGGCCGAGGGGATCTCCGAGCTGCGGCGGCGCACGCGCCTGGGGATGGGGCCCTGCCAGGGGGCCGACTGCGCGGCGGCGGCGGCGGCGCTCGTGGCACGGGAGCGCGGCGGGGGCGCCAGGCGGGCGCAGGCCGAGACCCTGGTGATGCTGCAGGAGCGGTGGAAGGGGAACCGGCCGGTCCTCGGGCGCTGGGGCCTGGCGCAGGAGGAGCTCTCCCGCGGGATCCACCTGGCATCCGGAGGCCTCGCCAACGCGCCCGCGGCCCGGGGCGGCGTGCCTGCGGTCTCGCCGGGCGGAAAGGGCGGGAAGTGAGCGCACCGCTCTCGGCCGACGTCCTCGTCGTGGGTGCCGGCGCCGCCGGTGCGATCGCCGCGCTCGCCGCCCGCGAGGCGGGCGCCAGCGTGATCGCCGCGCGCAGGGCCTGGGGGGCGACGGCGCTCTCGTCGGGGGCCGCCGACGTCGCCCCCGATCCCCTCTCGTCTCCCGGGTCGCCGCTGGGTGGACGTGCCAGCGTGGAGGCCTGCGCCCGCAGCCTCGCCCTTCGCCGGCCGGAGCATCCCTACGCCATGTTGCGGGAGCGGCTCGGGGCGCTGGGGGAGGCGCTCCGGTTCGCCTCCCGTGCCACCGGCGGCCTCCTCGCCTTCGGCGATCCGGGCGAGGAGAACCGCGTCCTCCTCTCCCCCTTCGGCGCGCTCAAGCAGAGCGCCGGGGGCCTGCGCTCCATCCTCGACGGCGATCTGCTACGGGTGCGCGGCACGGTGGGTGTCGTCGGCTTTGACAGGCCGGGGCTGGAGCTCGACGCGCGGGACCTCGCCGCCGCGGCGGAGGAGACGTGCTCGTTGGCGGGCCTCAGGCTCCGGGCGGTGCCGATCGAGTGCGACCTGCTGCGCTGGTCCGATCTGCCGCTCCTGCGCCGCCACGAGGTCGCCGAGCGGATCGAGGCGGATCCCGAGGCGCTCGCGACGTCGATCCTCCGGGCGCTGCCGGCGGAGCCATTCGCGCTGCTCCTCCTGCCGCCAGTGATCGCCCGGGGCGATCCCGAGCCCGTGCTCCGGATCCTCGAGGAGCGCCTGGGCGTGCGCTGCGCGGAGCTCCCGGCGGGCGCTCGCTCCGTCCCCGGCCTGCGCCTGCAGGAGGGCCTCGAGCGCAGGCTGAGCGAGGCGGGCGTGCGCCTCGTCGAGGGCGAGGTCTTCCTGGAGGGCGGGGACGACGCGCCGTCTCTCGTGGAGCGCCCCCGCCGGGACTGGGCGGATCGGCTGCGCCTCTCGTCGTCCCGGGAGGCGAGAGGTGACGCGGAGGCGGTGGTGGTGCGCGCCTGCGTCCTCGCGGCGGGCAAGTTCATCGGCGGCGGGGTGGAGCGGCACGGCCGCATGCGCGAGCCGATCTTCGACCTGCCGGTCTGGGTCGAGGGCGCCGTGGACGAGGGGCGGTGGGTGGGCGACTCCACCCGCCCCGCCTGGCTCGAGCGGCAGGCCGCCATGGCGGCGGGACTTCGGGTGGACGGATCGCTGCGACCGCTCCTGCGGGACGGCGCGCCCTTCGACGATCGGGTCTTCGCCTGCGGCGCGATCCTCGCCGGCAACGACCCCGCGGCGGACGGGGCGGGCATCGGCCTCGCCGTGTTCTCCGGCTACCTCGCCGGGCGGGAGGCGGCGGCCCGGGCGCGAGCCTCCGAGCGAGGGGCCTTTGGCACGGCCGCAGAGGCGGCGGACGCCGGCGCGGGGGCGCCATGAGGCTCGGCGCCGATCTCTACCTGGCGTGGCGGGCCCTGGTGGTGCAGCCGCTGCGACGGATCTTCGGCAAAGTGGGGCGAGGCGAGGCCTGCTTCCTGGAGAACTACGGGCCGGAGGGGCTCGTCCCCACCCCCGCAAAGGACAAGGCGATGGTCGCCGCCGCGAGCCGGTGCATCTCGTGCGGCCTCTGCGACCAGATCGACGGCCAGCTCGGCGCGATCTCCCGCGGGGACTACGACGGCGTCTCCCTCCTCCCCCGGCAGTACGCGCGCTCCTCGGTGGAGCTCGTCCACGCACGCCGCGCCGTGGAGGCGATCGATCCGGAGCGGTACCGGGCGGCGGAGGCGATCTGCCCCACCGGGGTGCCGCTGGTGGCGCTCGCCGGTTGGCTGCGCGATCGTCTCCTTCGAGCGAGGTCCGCCGCGAAGGAGCTCCCCGATGGCGTTCGAGACGATGCGCGCGCCGCCCCTCACGAGGCGGGAGGCGCCGCCGCCGGCCGATGAGGCGCTGGCGCGGGACTTCGCCGCGATCGTCGGCGCAGAGGGCGTCTCGGTCGATCCCGTCGACCGGCTGAACGCCGCCCGGGACATGTGGCCCAAGGGTTTCCTCTGGGAGCGGCAGGGCCTCTTCCCCGCGCCGCCCGACGCGGTGCTGCGCCCGGCGAGCGTCGAGGCGATCGCGGCGGTGGTCCGGTTCGCCTCGGAGCGCGGCGTCCCCGTCACCCCGTACGGCGCCGGGAGCGGGGTGTGCGGCGGCGCCATTCCACTGAATGGAGGCGTCACGCTCCGCCTCGATCGCCTCGACGCGATCGGGGAGATCGACCCCGACGCGCTCGAGGTGGAGGCGCAGGCGGGCGTCCTCGGCGTCCGGCTCGAGGAGGCGCTGCGCGCGAAGGGACTCACCCTGGGTCACTTTCCCTCCTCCATCGGGTGCTCTTCGGTGGGGGGCTGGATCGCGGCGCGATCCGCGGGCCAGAGCTCGTCCCGCTACGGGAAGATCGAGGACATGGTCCGCTCCATGCGCTGCGTGCTGGGCACGGGGGAGGTCGCCGAGCTCCGGCGCCCCGCGGAGGGCATCGACCGGATGGAGCTGATGCTCGGGAGCGAAGGGACCCTCGGCGTCGTCGTCGAGGCGAGGTTCCGGCTGTGGCGGGCGCCGGAGTCTGTCGTCCCCCGGGGGTTCCGCTTCCCCTCCCTGGGCGCCGGGCTCGACGCGGCGGAGGCGATGTTTCGCGCCGGCCTGCGGCCCTCGGTGGTGCGGCTCTACGATCCCCTCTCGACCGAGGTCGCGCTCGGTTCACTGGGCGCATCTCCCGGGCACACCAGACCTCCCGGCCTCGAGGACCTGCGCCCGCGGTTCCGCTCCAGGGGCGAGGCGCTCGCCGACGCGATCGCCGGCGGGCCCGGCGTCGCGAGGCGGATCGCCGCGGAGGCCCTGCGGTCGGCGGCGGCCGCCGCGCGCAACCTCGCCCTCTCCCGATCCGAGTGGATCGGCCGCGGGATCTCGCTGTTGCGCCGCAGCCTCCTGGTCCTGGTCCACGAGGGCGCCGCCGGCGAGGCCGAGGCGGAGGCCGCGGAGGGCCGGGCGATCTGCAGGGTGCACGGCGGGATCGATCTGGGCGAGGGGCCGGGCGCGAAGTGGTTGCGGGATCGGTGGGCGGTGTCCTACGGCCTGCCGAGGATCTTCCAGTCGTCCGGCTGGGTGGACACCTTCGAGGTCGCGGCGCCCTGGGGAAAGGTGCTCGCGATCTACGACGCGGTGCGGGCGGCGGTGGCGCCCCACGCCCTGGCGATGGCGCACTTCAGCCACGCCTATGCGGATGGGTGCTCGCTGTACTTCACCTTCACCGGCGCCGCCCGCACGCCGGAGGAGGGGCTCGCCGGCTACGACGGCGCCTGGCGCGCCGCCCTCGACGCGGCGCTGAAGGAGGGGGCGACGATCTCCCACCACCACGGGGTGGGCCTCCTCAAGTCGCCGTGGCTCCGCGAGGAGCTGGGGGAAGGCGGCCTCGAGCTCCTAAGGCGGGTGAAGCGGGAGTGGGATCCGAGGGAGATCCTCAACCCCGGCAAGCTCGGCGCCGCGGACGTGGCGGGCGAGCCGTTCGCCGTCGGTGCCGAGGCCGGGGGTGGCGGACGGGCGGCAGAGGGCGCCGGTGGAGATCGCGGGGGATCGCGCAGCGACGCGCGCGCGTTCCACCTCGACCGCGGCAAGCTCAGGGCGATCGATCCGGTGGACGAGCGCGCGATGTGGATCCGCGCCTACGCCGGCGCCTCTGTCGCCGACGTGGAGGCGCGCCTGCGGGCCTGCGGCCTCACCCTCGGCTCCCAGCCGCCCAGCATCTTCCGCGGCACGGTCGGGGCGTGGCTCGAGGGCAGGTTCGCGGGGAGGCGGGTGGAGGGCGACCGCCTCGCCACCGGGGTCGCGTCGGTGGAGGCCGTGCTCACCGACGGCCTCCTCTTCGTCTCCCACGGCGCACCGCGCTCGGCCGCCGGCCCCGACGTCAAGCAGCTCCTCCTCGGCGGCGAGGGACGATACGGCCAGCTCGTCGCGGCCACCCTCAAGGCGGAGCCCTTCCCGCGCACGAAGGAGATCGCCTTCGCAGGCGACGCCGAGCGGCTCGCGCGCTGGCTCCTCGGCTGCGTGCGCGATCCCCTGCCGCCCCTCGGGATCGCCGTGGAGGGGATGCCGGCGCCGTCCGCCAGCGTCGTCTTCGCCGCTGGAACGAAGGTGCAGCGCGCCCGCGTCGCGCGGGCTCGGCTGGCCGCGGCAGCCCTCGGCCTGCAGGCGCGCGAGCCTCCAGGGGTGCGGGGCGATCGCCCGCCAGGTACGGAGGCGATCCGGGAGAGCGAGGCCCTGCTGGAGCTCCCCACCCTCCTCGCCGGAGGCCGCTCGATCCGGATGGTGCGCATCTGCCGCGAATGCGCCGTGTGGATCGAAGGGGATCCGGCACCGTCCTGACCATCGGGCCCGTCGGGAGAGGGCGCCGGACCCCCGCGCGAGGCGCCAAAAGAGGTGAAGGAACGGCGGCGTTGTCGGAAGATGCCGGGATGCGCCGCGAAGATGCAATGGACCGAAAGGTCGTCTTCATCGTGAACCCCCGCAGCGGCAGCGGCGCCACCGGCCGGCTCTGGCGCGGCCTCTCCAGCCGCATGCGCCGGGAGGTCGGCGACTTCGGCGAGCTCTTCACCACCAGGCCGCAGGAGGCCACGCTGCTCGCGCGCCACGCCCTGCAGGACGGCGCGGACGTGGTGGTGGCGGTGGGCGGGGACGGCACCCTGAACGAGGTCGCCAACGGCTTCTTCGACGAGGAGGCGAGACCGCTCCGCGAAGGAGCGGCGCTCGCGCTCTTTCCCCGGGGCACGGGCAGCGACTTCCTGCGCACCCTGCGCTTCGCGGACCCCGGCCCCGAGGCGATCGCCGCGAGGCTGCGGGAGGGGAGGATGCGCCGCATCGACGCGGGCCTCGTCCGCTACGTGGGCGACGACGGCGCCCCCGCGTCCCGGATCTTCGTCAACGTCGCCTCCTTCGGCAGCTCCGGCCTCGTGGATCGCTACGTGAATCGATCGTCGAAGGTCCTCGGCGGCAAGGCGTCGTTCACCATCGGCGCGGTGCGCGGGCTCCTCGCCTACTCCGATCGCCGCTGCCGCATCCGCTTCGACGACGGCCCCTGGGAGGAGCACGACGTCACCTGCCTGGCGGCGGCGAACGGACGCTACTTCGGCGGCGGGATGATGGTGGCGCCGAAGGCGGAGCTGGACGACGGCCTGCTCGACGTCACCCTGTGGAGCGGCTTCGGCCTCAAGGACTTCGTGCGCCACCGCGGCAAGATCTACGACGGCACCCACACGAAGCTGAGGGGCACCACGACTCGGCGGGCCCGGAAGGTGGAGGCCGCCTGCGACGAGGAGTGCCTGCTCGACGTGGACGGCGAGGCGCCGGGCCGGCTCCCGGTCACCATCGAGATCCTCCCCGCCGCGCTCTCGTTCGTCGGGTAGGTCGCTCCCCCGGGTTGAGTGGCGCCACCTTGGCCAAGGAATGGCTGCGAACGCGGCCCGGCGGGTGTAGAGATCGCTCCCGGCAAGCGTACGACCCAGAGGAAGCCTCCCGTGACCAGCCAGCCGATCGATCAGTTCAAGACCCTCCTCGCCCGCGCCCAGTCCGCCGGCGAGCCTCTCGCCGAGGCGATGGCCCTCGCCACCGCCGACGAGGCGGGGAACCCCTCGGTGCGCATGGTGCTGCTCAAGGGCGCCGACGAGCGGGGCTTCGTGTTCTTCACGAACCTCGAGAGCCGCAAGGCGCAGGAGCTTCGCGCCCGGCCGCGGGCCGCGCTCTGCTTCCACTGGGCGCTGATCGAGGAGCAGGTGCGGGTGGAGGGCCCGGTGGAGCCGCTCCCCCCCGAGGAGGCCGACGCGTACTTCCGCACCCGGCCACGCGGCAGCCAGCTCGGCGCGTGGGCGTCGAAGCAGAGCCGGCCCCTCGCCTCCCGCGAGGAGCTCGTGGCCCGGGTCGCCGAGGAGGAGCGGCGCTTCGAGGGGAAGGAGGTGGAGCGGCCGCCGTTCTGGTCGGGCTACGTGGTCCGCCCCGAGCGGATCGAGTTCTGGTCGGGGCAGCCCGACCGCCTGCACGATCGCTTCGTCTACACTCGCGCGCAGGGCGAGTGGATCCGCCAGCGGCTCTATCCCTGAGCGCGGGGGCGGCTCATTCCCGCGAGGCGAGCGCGCGCCAGCGCTCCATCTGCGCCGCCTCGGCGGCGGACTCGGGCTCCGACGAGAAGAAGCGCAGCCACTCGTCCCGCATGGCGCGGGCGTCGCGGCGGCCCAGGTCCACGAGGCGGTCGGCGAAGCCCCCGTCGAAGAGGAGGTAGGAGACGAGGTCGGCGCGGTCGCGGGCCTCCGACTCCGCCAGCCGGCGGATGACGCCCCCCACGAAGCCGCTCGCCCGCTTCTTGAACTCGGGGGAGCGGGCGTAGTCGGCGGCGAGCTTGCCCAGGTCCTCCGAGGGGTGGACGAGGACGTTGCGCACCCAGCGCATGGGGTGGTGGCGCATGGGCCTGAACGCGTCGTTGAGCACGGTCTCGAAGTCGGCGCCGTAGGCGCGGGTCCCCGCTTCCAGGATCGAGTTGAAGCGGCGGAGCCGGTTGAGATCCTCGTCGATGCGATCGAGCAGGAGCGCGTCGAGGGTCTTGCCGGCGAGGAAGGCCGCGGTGGGGTAGGCCGTCCGCGACTCGCCTCCCCGGCGCGGCGGGGGCTTCGCCTCGGCGGGGGCCGGCTCGAGGGGCCGGGCCGGCGCGGGTGGGCGGACGGGCTCGCCGGTCGGCAGCACGTTCGCGGTCACCGGCCGGTGGCGCAGGGAGATCACGATCACCCGGTGGGCGCCCAGCCGCAGCGCCGGGCTCAGGGGCACGCTCTGCCGCAGGCCGCCGTCGACGTAGAGCTCGCCGCCCACGGAGACCGCCGGGAAGAGCAGGGGGATCGCCGCGGAGGCCAGGGCGTGGGAGGGGCCGATCCGGGCGGCGATGGCACGGTAGTGGAAGTCCTTGCTCCACGGCGGCGCGTCCCGCTCGCGTCGCTGCACGAAGACGGTGGTGCGGCCGGTCGCCACCGTGGTGCACGACACGGACAGCGCGTTCAACCTGCCTTCACGGATGTTCCGGCTGATGTCCCGCCAGGGCACGCTGGTGCGCACCAGGTTCCGCAGGCCGGTCGGATCGACGATCCCGCCGAAGGTCTCCTGCTCCACCCGCGCCGGCGTCCGCTGCAACAGGCCCCGCAGGAGGCGGAAGGCGTCGCGGGGCCCGAAGGCGAGGACGTCCTCGATCCGCAGGGAGGTCCACTTGCCGGCGAGCTCCACGCCCTGGCGCTCGGGCGAGGCCGCGGCGCCGGCGAGGTAGCAGGCGTTGATCGCGCCCACGGACGTGCCGGCCAGCACGTCGATCGACGCCTGCCGGTCCAGCTCCCGGGCCAGCTCGTCGCGCAGGTAGGCGACCACGCCCGCCTCGTAGGCGCCCCGCGCCGCGCCGCCGCCCAGCACCAGCGCCGTTCGCATCCCGTCCATTCGCGCTCCTGCAAAAAGGTGGGAGGGGGAGAATAGCGAGGACTCGCCGAAGGCCCAACCCGAGTCCGCCGGACCTCAGAGGACCTTGCGCGGCGGCACCAGCACGTTCGCCACCAGCAGCCCGGTCACCAGGGAGATGGCGATGAGCCCCATGGAGAACGCGATCTCCACGCCCATGGCGGGATCGTTGCCCAGCATGGCGCTGAGGCTGCGAAAGCCGATGCTCCCCGGCACCAGGAGGATGAGGCCGGGGACGATGGTGATGAGCGCCGGCTTGTCCCGCAGCCGGGCCAGCGCGTTGCTGGCGGTGCACAGCACCAGCGAGCCGACGAACGCGCCGAGCTCGGGGCCGAGCCACGCGGAGCCGAACCGCGTGCCGAAGAACGCCACCGCACCGGCCAGCACCACCCACGGGGTGTCGCGGGGCTTGGCGCTGAAGAGCACCCCCGTGGCCGCCGTGGCGACGACGAGGGCGGGGACGAGGAGCCAGGGCTGCAGCGGGACGTCCGCGGCGAGGTGGGGCAGCGGCGGCAGGAACCGGTCCACCTGGCTCCCCAGCGCCACGCCGAAGACGAGCTGGAGCAGGACCAGGATCGCGCTGGTGAGCCGGGTGGTGCCGGACACCAGGTTGCGCATCGCCAGCTCGGTCATGGCCACCGTGAGGGTGAGGCCGGGCAGGAGCGGGATCAGGCCGGCGATGATCGAGGTCTGGGTCGAGAACGGCCCCAGGACCCGCGTGGCGATCACGGCGATGGCCGCCGCGCCGAAGGCACCCAGGACCTCGGTGACGCGGTCGAGGCCTGGGCGCTTCTTGGAGAGGACGAGGAGCAGGCCGAGCCAGCCGCTGATCAGCACGGAGGCGATGAGCTCGCGCATCTGCCCGCCCAGGAGCACCGTCGCGCCGGTGGCGACGAGGCCGAAGCAGAGGGAGGTGAACCCGGCGCCGTAGGGGGACGGGGCGGCGAGGATGGCGTCGAGGCGCTCGAGCCCCTGCTTCGCGTCCCGCTTCCCCTCCATCACCTCGGAGGCGAGGAGATCCAGGTCGACTAGGCGGCCGAGGTCCGTCTCGCCGGGCTCCACCCGGATCATCGCGGTGCGCAGATCGGAGGGCTCGCCGAACGACGCCATGATCGCGGTGGGCGACGAGTAGACCGAGCCCTTCGTCCCCAGGGTCTCGGCCAGCCGGGCCATCATCCCCTCGAGCCGGTGCGCGGGGACGCCGTAGCGATGGAGTGCCTTCGCCAGCCGGAGGAGGAGCTCGATGCGGCGATCGTCCGTCTCGACCTCCGGCGCGACGCCGCTTCCCAACGTCTGCATGTACCGCCGCCCTCGCCCAAGGAGTCCGTGAAGGACGAACCGCCGAAAGGGCGGCGCAATTCAGCAAGTGCCGCCCTCCCTGTCAAAGAACCGGGGGTGCCCCGGCGCCGATCCCCGCGGACTACTCGAGGAACCAGTACGCGGTGGCGAGCAGCGTCCGGCGGACCTCTCCCACCGCCGCCTTGCGCCCGATCTCGGCGATGGCGCGCTCCTTGTCGCCGAAGCGGCGCTGCTCCTCGAGGCGGAGCTGGTCGAGGCCGCGGCGGTACTCGCGCTCGGCGGAGTCCCGGGCCCGGCGCAGCCGCGCGCGTTCGCGATCGTCGGTGGCGGAGAGCACCGCCTTGCGGGCCGCCTCCCACGCCGCCCTGGCGTCGGCCACCCGCTTGCGCGGCTTCTCCAGGCACTCCTCGGTGAAGCGGTCCCAGCGCTCCCGCGCCTTGTCCGCGGCGACCCCGCGGCGGGCCTCCACCTCGAGCTTCACGGCGGCCTGGGCCCGGGCCAGCGCGCTCTCCTGCCAGGTCCCCACGCTGCCGACGGCCCCCGCGGCGGGCTGTCGCGAGGTGGTGCGCGCGGGGATCTCCACGAAGAGCGCGCCCTGCTCCAGGTCGAGGGCCCGGTACACGCTGCCCTCCCGCACGAGGACGAGGTGGACGATCCGCTCCTCGGGATCGACGTTGCCCGCCTCGAGCTTGTAGACGAACCAGAAGCCCTCCTTGCCGAAGTGCGGGGCGAGGGCGGGGGAGGCGCGGCTCGCGTCCAGCGCGAGGGAGGTCACACCCTTGGCGGGAGCGGAGCGCACCAGCTTCGCGGCCGCCTTCACCAGCGGCGAGCCGGGGCCCAGCTTGCGGGCGCCCACCTCCTTGGCGTGGGCCGCGGAGCCCACCGAATAGAGGCCCGCCGCCAGCTCGCCGCCCGCCGCCTCGAGGAGCGCCCGGGGCACGTGGCGCACGTCGATGAGGTCGCCGTCCACGCCCGCGTCGTCGCCGAGCACGGAGAGCGCGAGGGTCCGGGCCCGATCCTCGGAGCGCTGGATCACCTCCTTGGCCTGGCTCACGGCGACCTTCAGCCTCGCCCGCACCTGGTCGTCGAAGCGCTCCATGAGGACCCCGCGCGCCTCCTGCATCCGGGAGCTGATCTTGGTCTCCATCTCCGCCCGCATCCGGGCGAAGGCCTCGTCGATCTCGCGCTCGGATCGGCACGACTGGTAGATGTCGAGCACCCGCCGCTCGAAGTCGACCCCGCTGTCCAGCGCGCCCAGGACCTCGTCCGACGCCCCGAACACGCCGCCGAAGAGGCCGAGCTTCTGCTCGAGCAGATCGTAGAGCCGGGCCTCCGCCGCGTTGGAGCGGTTCACCATGTTGATCACGAGGACGTCGCGCTTCTGGCCGTAGCGGTGGCAGCGGCCGATGCGCTGCTCCACCCGCTGCGGGTTCCAGGGGAGGTCGTAGTTGATCAGCAGGTTGCAGAACTGGAGGTTGAGGCCCTCGGCGCCCGCCTCGGTGGAGATGAGGATCTTGGTGCGATCGCGGAACTCGTTCACCAGCGCCTTGCGCTCCTCTGGGCCGCTGCCGTCGCCGCAGAGGATCGAGACCTGGCCGCGGAAGCCGTTCGCCTCGAGCAGCTCCTTCAGGTAGTCCTGGGTGCGG
>Ga0180220_1001093_pt1 | contig 21992 bp, 23 predicted proteins | sample eDN5th37CBELigBY_FD_151335 | JGI IMG/M metagenome (GOLD analysis project Ga0180220, IMG submission 151335) | Enriched backyard soil microbial communities from Emeryville, California, USA - eDNA 5th pass 37_C BE-Lig BY (version 2) (version 2) | ecosystem: Environmental > Terrestrial > Soil >...
CAATTCCTTGATGCGGTTGCGGCTGAGGAGGTCGTGCGCCTGCGCCAGGACGGCATCGAGCCGGCCTCCGGCAGTTTCGCCGTCGATTACGACTTCGACTTCCGTTTCCTCACCGGAATAATCCTGCATGAGCGATCCTTCTTCCACCGAGACTCAAGAGCCCTTGTCACCTGAGGCGCAGGCGATCTTCAAGCGGGCACGCCGCTCGTTCGCGATTTCCATGGGCATTCTGCTGGTCGGGTTTATGGCGATCGGTTTCGCGCTTGTCTATCGCGCAACGCGCGATGCACCGCCGCCGGCGATTGCAGAGGCCGTTACGCTGCCTGCGGGAGCCGAGGTGGTTTCGTCCGTGGTCGCCGAGGGCAGGATCAATGTTACCTATAGCATCGATGGTGCTGCAAGGCTGGCGCTTTTCGATGCGGAAAGCGGTGAACTGATCCGCGAAATTGCCTTAGGAAACGCCGAACTCAGCGGCTCTGAAGCTCGGTAAGGGCAGCCACGCGCTCGCCCAGCTTTCCGGTACGCGGCGGGCGTGAGGCGGCCGGGGACACCTGCGGCGGGGGCAGGGCACCGGAGCTGCGACCATCATCGGAGAAGCGCTGAACCCGTTCGAAGAGGCTTTCCTCTTCGGGTTCTTCGCGGCTCTCGCTGGCATAGACGATCTGGCTAACGCCAGCAGCGATTTCGTCGAGACGAGCACGAAGCCGTTCGGTTTCGATGCGATCCGTTCCCCAATCGCCAAGGATCGTCGTTTCGACGTCGCCGATCCGTCCACGAAGGGCCTCGAGCGGCTCCTCGAGGCTGAGCTGCTCGGCCAGCAACTGGTCGGTTTCTCCGCTGGATTCGGTCTCGGCCAGAAGCGCTTCGAGGCGATGTTCGGCGCTGGCGATCTTGGCTTCGGCGGCAATGAGCTCAGGGTCGAGTTCCTGCGGTTGCGTGCCACCACCATCGAGAGCGGCACGCATTTCGGCAATGGCTGCGGCTGTTTCGGTGCCGCGCCGGCCGGTACCTTCGAGGCGAGCGATGAGGCTGCGCGCCTGATCGGTCAGGAACTCGGTACGTTTGCGCTCGACAGCCAACGCGGTCGTTAGCCGATCGACATCCTCGTCATAATCGCCGGTCAGCGGTTGGCCATCGGTATCCTGACCCTGCACAGCGCCGTCTCGCAGGCTGTCGCGCAACTGGGCGAGTTCGGCGGTGCGATCGGCAATCTCGCGTTCGCTCATGCGCAGGCGCTGGGCGAGGTCGGCCGTTTCCTTTTCGAGCTCGAGGATGCGATCGCGCAGCTCGGTCTCGCGTGTTTCGAACTCGCTCACGATCTGGGCGTGGGCTTTGCGCTCGGTGGCAATCGCGGCGAGGTCGTCGCGTTTTGCAGCCATTTCGGCGAGCTGTTCGGCCATGCGCTGGCGCAACTGCTCGATCGTCATCTCGAGCCGGCGGGTCTTCAATGCGAATTCGGCGCGCAACTGATCCTTGTCGGCGCGGAACTCGCTCATCGTCATGGGTGTCGCCGCCTCAATGCGGCGGCGGGTCAGGCGCACGGCACGCCGCCAGACAGCCGGCAGGACGACAAGAGCCAGAAGCGCCGATGCCAGTGCCCCGAGGGCGAAATACATGACGTTCTCGATGGGCATGCCTTCCAGCTCCGACCGACCACTTCGATGACAGACAGCCCACTACGGCGCGTCACGGACAACGAAACAGTATTCGTTCGCCCCTTACATAAGCCTATCCGCTCTGGCGAGAAAGGTCACGTCAAGGGCAGCAACACGTGGCCAGAAGCTGCCAGCCTTGAACTCAAAGTGATCGGGTCAGAAAGGGTTCCAGGTCGGTTGCTGGGTGAAATTGAGGTAGCCGACATTGATACCGAGGCGCGCACCAACGCCGGAGCGAATCGGTACCATGACCACATAGTCCTTCTTCATCACGGTCATGCCGAAGCCGCCCACGATATAGGCGGAACCGTTGACGCCGGGGAAACGCCCGTAAACGTCCTGAAGGGACGAGAGGTTGTAAACGAGCACCATCACCTTGGAGCCGTCGCCACCCAGATCGAGGCCGATGGTCGGGCCCTGCCAAAACAGCGGCACTTCGCCGGCGTTTCGCGTGTAGAGGGTACCTTCGCCATAGCGGGCGCCGGCGAAGAGGGCGCCACCGGCTTCCTCACCCAGGATATAGCCATTGGGCAGGCCGAACTCGCTGACGGCGCGCTCGACCACAGAGGCGAGTCCCTGGGCGACGGAGCCGAAGAACTCCCCTCCCTTCTGGACCAGTTCATCTCCGGTATAGCTGTCGCTCAGAGATGATTGTGCGTTGGCTGGAGCAGCGGCAACGAGCGTTGCCAGCAACAGCAGGATCGGGGCAAGGCGCTTCAACATGTTCGGTCTCCGGCGCTTTGATGCGTGGCGAGGTCGTTACGACCACCTTAAGGTTATCGGCTTAAGTTTGGAGAAAGCCCACGACCAGCCGGCGCGTCGATCAATTCGACTCGATGATGAAGCAAACCTCTAAACAAATCTTAACCATGCTTGCCTTTTTGCTGCCACTTTTGGCCGGCGGCGGCGCCTTTGGGGTCTCGCGCATCATCACGATGATCCAGACCGACCCGCTGACGGGGATCGCCATCTCGGGCTACGACCCGGTATCCTACTTCACCGAGCCCGAACCGCTGCCTGGACGAAGCGACCTGGAACTCGTGTGGGCGGGCGTGCCCTGGCACTTCGCAAGCGCGGCGAATCGCGAGGTGTTTCGGCGCGCACCCGACATTTACGCGCCCCAATATGGTGGCCATGGGGCAATGGGGGTGGCGCGCGGCTATCTTTCCAACGGAAATCCAACGATCTATGCCGTATTCAAGCAGCGGCTCTACTTCTTCTATTCGGCCGCGAACCGTGAAGCGTTCATGCTGGCGCCGGACAAGGCCGCTCTCGATGGGCTGGCGCAATGGCGCGTGCTGTCACAGCAGCTGATCGGCGAATGAGGCGCTGTTGAACGCTGGTGTCGATTGCCCGGACGCAACAAGTGGCTAATGTGAGCGCAGTGATTCTCGATACGCTGCGTTCCAACGGAGGACAAGCGATGGCCGACATGGTCGAACTGAATGCAACCGATCTGGCGGCCATGCTGTGCTCGCGGGTATGCCATGACCTCATCAATCCGATCGGTGCGATCGGCAATGGACTCGAAGTCCTTTCCGACCCGAGCCAAAGCGAAATGGCCGAGGGAGCGCGCGACCTGATCGCGAGTGCGGCCAAGCAGTCGCGCGCCAAGCTGGAATTTGCGCGCCTCGCCTATGGCGCCTCCTCGACAGCGGGGACCGAGATCGACACGCGCGAGTGCGAGCGCGTCGCCCGGCTGCTGTTCGAAATCGAAAAGGCGGATCTCGACTGGCAGGTGCCGCTGATCCTTTTGCCCAAGCACAAGGCCAAGCTTTTCATGAACATGCTTCTGATCGCAGCTGGTTCGGTGCCGCGCGGCGGGAACGTCACGGCAAGGATCACCGGTGAGGCGGGCAAGGAAATGTTCGAGTTCACCGCCACCAGCGATCCTGAGAAGCGGCAGAAGACGCTTGTGCCCTCGGGTGCTCCAGAGCTGCTTTCCGGGGCACCGCCCGAGGGCGTGGACGCGCGCGGTATCCAGCCGTTCTACACGGGGCTTCTGGCCCGCATGAGCGACATGGACGTCAAGATCGGCTTGGAGGACGGCAAGTTTTTGTTCACTGCCAGGCCGAAGAATACGCAGGAATAGCGTTCTGCTAACCATTCCGTAGCGACTTGGCACAATAATCCGCCCGGATTTGCCAAGAGGGCGGCCATGAAATCCTGCCTGATCGTCGATGATTCCAGCGTGGTGCGCAAAGTTGCGCGCCGCATTCTCGAAAACATGGATTATGTGGTCGATGAGGCCGAGGACGGGCAGGACGCTTACGACAAGTGTCGCCAGGAGATGCCGGATGCGATCCTGCTCGACTCCAACATGCCGATCATGAGCGGGCTGGAGTTCCTCAAGCTTCTGCGCGCCTATGTCGGTGGCGAAAAGCCTCGGGTCGTCTATTGCACCGTCGAGAACGACATCGGGCATATTGCTCTGGCGCTGAAGGCCGGTGCGAACGACTACATGATGAAGCCGTTCGACCGGGATGTTCTGGAAACCAAGTTCGAGGACGCGGCTTAGGGCAGTTGCTCAAGCCGAGGCTGGTCCGGGCTACATGCCCATGAAGGATTTGGGCGTTTCACCCTCGAGGAATGGCTCGATAAGATCGCGCAGCAGTTCGGGCTGGGTGATCACCGCCGTATGGGACGTCGCCGGCAGGATAGCGAGGCGCGAGGCGGGCAGGGGCTGGCCCATGTCGCCCATCTCACCACCGCCGAGCAGGCGGAAGAGCGCGACGTTGTGTTCGAGAGTCGATACGTCGGCATCGCCGGCGATGATGAGGACTGGCGTTTCGAGTTGCCGGACGTCCTCCTCCCAGGCCATCGGCTCCTTTTCGAGCGCGATCAGCTTGTCGACAAGGGCGGGGAAGCCCTCGGGATCGACTGCGAGCTTGCGGTACTCGTCTTCCATCGGTGTGCCGACGAACATTTCCGGCGTCATTTGCGGGATGAAGTCCCTGAAGGCGGGCTGCCAGCCTTCGATATCGTAGGCGACCGATGCGGCGACGAGCTGATCGATCTTGTCGGGGTGGCGGATGGCGAACTGCAGCCCGGCCGCAGCACCCATCGAGTAGCCGAAAACATCGGCCTTCTCGACGCCGATGGCATCCATGAAGGCAGCGACGTCGTCAGCCAGATTGGGATAGGTGATTGCACGGTCGATGTCGTTGGTACGTCCGTGGCCCTGAAACTCGAGGGCAATGACCTGGCGGTTCTCGGCGAGCATGGGAATGATCTCTCCCATACTGGGAATGGTCATATACGCGCCGTGCAGCACGATCAGCGGCTCGCCCTCGCCATGAGTCTCGTAATACATCTGCATGCCGTTGACTTCGACGGTCCGGCCGGCTTCGGATTGGGCGAATGCAGAAGTGGTCATCAGCAGGGCTCCTGCAATGATGATGGAACGGATCATTGTACGTCTCCTCGCTTGTGCGCAGGCCAGCCGGCCTGCATTTCGCCTACACGACGAGCGGGATCCGCGCGGCTCGACATTTTGATCCGAGAATTTTCAGGCGAAACAAAAGACCCATGCGGCGGGACGCATGGGTCTTGGTGACGTTCAGCAGGAGCGAAAGCGCTCAGGCGCTTTCGGCCATCTCGTTCTCATCGGGCTCGCGCAGCACGTAGCCGCGGCCCCAGACGGTCTCGATGTAATTCTTGCCGCCGGTGGCGACAGACAGCTTCTTGCGCAGCTTGCAGATGAAGACGTCGATGATCTTCAACTCCGGCTCGTCCATGCCGCCATAGAGGTGGTTGAGGAACATTTCCTTGGTCAGCGTCGTGCCCTTGCGCAGCGAGAGGAGTTCCAGCATCTGGTACTCCTTGCCGGTCAGGTGCACCCGCTGACCCATGACTTCGACGGTCTTGGTGTCGAGATTGACGTTGAGATCGCCGGTCTGGATGACGGACTGGGCGTGACCCTTGGAGCGCCGAACGATGGCGTGGATGCGGGCCACGAGTTCGTCCTTGTGGAAGGGCTTGGTCATATAGTCGTCGGCACCGAACCCGAGTCCGCGAACCTTGTCCTCGATGCCGGCGAGGCCCGAGAGGATCAGGATCGGGGTCTGGACCTTGGCGACGCGCAGGGTCCGCAGCACCTCATAGCCGCTCATGTCCGGCAGGTTCAGGTCGAGAAGGATGATGTCGTAATCGTAGAGCTTGCCGAGATCCACGCCTTCTTCGCCGAGATCGGTGGTATAGGCGTTGAAGCTCTCGGATTTGAGCATCAGCTCGATGCTTTGCGCAGTGGCGCTATCGTCCTCAATAAGGAGTACCCGCATATTCTTCCCCTTGCCAATCGTTCCTGCTGGAACCCTGCGAAGCGAGCATCCGACACGCCGCCTCGCCTCAACCCTACTGGATATGACTGAACCCTAAGCCCAAATAGTTAACAAAGTTTAATTCTGATCCGCAATACGCAAAACCGAGTAACCTCAATTAATTCTAAGTACTTGAAATTACGGAATTTTTTACTGAAATTTTTCTTAATGAACAGGTTTAAGATCGCTGGTTAAGCGACTCTGGGGACTCAAGCAATCATGGGTGAATGTGGCGGGGGCGCGGCTGGACACAGCCGAGGAAAAAGTATGCGCCAAACCTGCCATTAGCGCTTTTTGTTTAACGTTGGGTTACCGTTTGATTCGCGATTCGGCGGCAAGGAAGGTGACGATGAAAGCCCTGGTTTCGGCGATTGATGCAATCGACGATGTCGAGGTTTCCGGCCGCGTCAAATCCGTACAGGGATTGCTGATAGAAATCGTCGGGCCGGTGCGCGAGTTGAAGGTCGGCGGTCGCGCCATCATAGAAACCTCCGGGGGGGCGCCGCTGCCTTGCGAAATCATCGGTTTTCGCGACGGGCACGCGCTCTGCCTGCCGTTCGGGCAGGTGTCCGGGGTGCGGCTGGGCTGCAAGGCGGTGTTCCAGCGCCATGAGGGAGAGGTCTTTCCCTGCGAGGCCTGGCTCGGTCGCGTGATCAACGCCAATGGCGAGCCGATCGACGGAAAAGGCCCGATGGCAAACGGCTCTCAAGCCTACCAGCTTCGGGCCGATCCTCTGGCCGCCCATGACCGGGTGAGGGTCGGTCAATCCATTGATCTGGGCGTACGGGCGCTCAACACCTTCACCACGATATGCGAAGGCCAGCGCATGGGCATATTTGCCGGCTCCGGCGTCGGCAAGTCCGTGCTGATGTCGATGCTGGCGCGCAACACCGATGTCGATATTGCGGTTATCGGGCTCATCGGCGAGCGCGGGCGCGAGGTGCAGGAGTTTGTCCAGGAATATCTGGGTGAGGAGGGTATCGCGCGGGCAGTGATCGTCGTCGCGACATCCGATGAAGCCGCGCTCATGCGCCGGCAGGCAGCGTATCTGACACTGACATTGTCGGAATATTTCCGCGATCGGGGACGGCGGGTGCTCTGCATGATGGATAGCCTGACGCGCTTTGCCATGGCGCAGCGCGAGATCGGGCTTGCCATCGGCGAGCCGCCGACTGCCAAGGGCTATCCGCCGACGGTCTTCACGGAGCTGCCGAGACTCCTGGAGCGAGCGGGACCCGGGACGGTGGAGACCGGCTCCGTTACCGGCTTGTTTACCGTTTTGGTGGAAGGTGATGATCACAATGAGCCTATTGCGGATGCCGTACGCGGCATTCTCGACGGGCACATCGTGATGGAGCGTGCCATTGCCGAACGGGGACGATACCCGGCCGTCAATGTGCTCCGGTCCATCTCGCGCACGATGCCTGGATGCGTGCCGCAGGAGATGCGGCCGGTGCTGGCCAAGGCGCGGGAATTCATGTCGGTATTCGCCGACATGGAGGAACTGATCCGGCTGGGGGCTTACCGGAAGGGGTCAGATCCGAAGGTGGACCGCGCCATCGCCCTCAATCCGGAACTGGAGGCGTTTCTGAGCCAGACCCGGGAGGAGACGACGACGATCGAGGAGGGCTACAGGATGCTCGAAGCGATCGTGGCCAAGGGTGAGGCGCAGGTCTGACGGCCCGCAGCAGCGAGCGGGCCGGGTTTGACTTGGTGTGTAAGGAGTACAGGTCGTGAAATCGCGCAGCGAGAGCCTCATCCGGCTCAAGAAATTCCAGGTCGACGAGAAGCGTCGTCAGGTCACGCAGATCGAGATGATGGTCGCCGACTTCGAGCGCATGGCGACCGAACTCGACCAGCAGATCGAAATCGAGCACGCCAAGACCGGTATCTCGGACGTCGCGCATTTCGCCTATTCCACCTTCGCCAAGGCTGCCACGCAGCGTCGCGACAATCTACTCGCTTCAGCCGCCGACATGCGCGAGAAGCTGGAGGCGGCACAGGACGAGCTGGCCGAGGCAATCGAGGATCTCAAGAAAATCGAATTGCTCGACCAGCGTGAGAACCAGCGTGAAGCGGCCGACGAGGCCAAGGCGGAACAGGCCGTTTATGACGAAATCGGTCGCCTGCGGCATCGCCGCTAGCCGTAAAGCGCGTGGAGATGACGAAGGCCCGCTCATGCGGGCCTTTTGCATTCACGGCTCAACGATCATGCGTTGCTCTTCGCGGTTCTCGGCATAGGTGCCCGGATCGTACATGGGCTGAGCCTCGAGCGCGTCGCGGGTGGTGTTGAGGAAAAGATAGCGCACGCCGCCCCTGTCGGTAGAAAAGGTCAGGTTCTCATAGGCGACGGCAACAGGCTTGGCGCCGAGACCGAGAAAACCGCCGACATCGACGACGATGGCGTCGATGTCGCCATTTTCCGTTTCGATCACGGAGTTGATGGTGCCGATAGGCTGGTCATTGAGGCCGTAAACGCCCATGCCGACGAGTTCCTCGGGCGTTGGTTCCGTCGTTTCGATGCTATCAGGTGTAGTTTGAGCGCCGGTTTCGGCCTGATCGGTGGTCAGTTCGGGGTCGACCGCCGTGGCATTGGGATCCTCAACGAGCTGCTCGGCTTCTTCTGCTTCGCTGGTCGGGGCGGCGGGAACGGCGTTCTCGTCGGGCCACTGGAACACGGGCGCAGCGGCAAGGGCCTCGCGAGTGGTCTGGAGAACCCAGCGCACCTGGCCATCGGGGCCCGGTACGCGCTCGATTTCGGCAAAGGCGACCGCGACATCCTTCTGGCCGGTGCCAAGGAATCCGCCGATATCGACGATGGCGGCTGAAATATCACCGAGAGGGCCCACGACCAAATCCTTGATGACGCCGATCACCTCGCTCGTCTCCTCCACACCCGTGTAGAGGGTGCGCCCGAGAATGGTGCTGACCATCACCTCTTCGGCGGTCACGACGTGTCCTTCGGACATCACCGTGGGCGGGGTGAGACCAACCGCGTCAAGCTCGGTCTGCCTCTGGGTTTGGAGCGGTGGCGCGGCGGGAACAGGGGGCGCTTCCTGGGCAAGAACAGGAGCACTTGCCAGCAGGAAGAACAAGGAAACGATCGTCGATCTGGGGAGCATTGAGTGCCTCGGAACTTGCGGCGCGCATCGTTGGGCGCAAACGGCGCACGTAGACAAATAACGTGCGCCGGCTTCATGCGTTCCGGAAAAGGCGGGCGTATGGCCCGCCTCGAGAGTGTTGGTTCAGCTTAGGTCGCCGGCTGTTCGACGGCCGGATCAGCGTCCGGCGCTGCCGGTGCGGCAGGTGCCGCCGGGTCAGCGGGCGCGGCCGGATCGGCGGGAGCCGCCGGATCGGCAGGCGCCGTGGCATTCGGGTCAGCAGGCGCCGTGGCATTCGGATCGGCCGGAGCGGGCGCCATGGCGTTCGGGTCAGCCGGAGCCATTGCGTTCGGATCGGCCGGTGCTGCCGGAGCGCCCGTGGTCTGATCGGCGGCCGGCTCGTCATCGTCCCAGACGAACTCGGGGGCTGCCTCGAGTTCCTCGGCCGTGGTCGCTACGACCCAGCGCTCGGTATTGTCGGCGGCAAGCACGAATTCGAGGGCCTGGAAGTCCACGGCGACCAGCTTCGCGCCGATGCCGAGGAAACCACCGACGCCGATCACGACGGCCTGGATCTGACCGTCTTCCGAGAAGACGAGGTTGTCGACATTGCCGATCTCTTCGGCATCATCACCGGCCGAGGAATAGACGGGCATGCCAAGCAGTTCGGTTACCAGATTGTCGGAATCAACCGAGCTATAGCCTTCCGAGATCGCGAAGGGCTGTTCCTCACCCGTAGCGGCCCCTGCCTCGGCATCTATGCCCTCGGTGATCTGACCCTGCTCCACCTCGGCGCCAGGAGCAGCAGCGCCGGCATCAGGAGCGGCGCCAGCGTCAGGGGCGGCGGGGGCGGCAGGTGCGGCGCCAGCGTCAGGGGTTGCCTCATTGGCAGGTGCAGCAGGCGCAGCACCGTCGGCAGGCGCAGCTTCGTTAGTGGGAGCGGCTTCATTGGCCGGGGCAGCGTTATCGGCGGGAGCGGCAGGAGCCGCTTCATTGGTGGGTGCTGCCTCGTTGGTCGGAGCTTGGGCAGGGGCGGCATCCTGGGCAATCACGGCCGTGCCCAGCAGCGCAGCCAGCGCCGTGGTGGTCAAAAGGGTGCGGATCATTGTAAACTCCAGCGGTTCAAGTGATTGAACAGGGCCGTGCGGCGCAACGCTTTTGCCGGTGGAGTGCCGTGCGGCCCTTATGGTTCGACAACGCGGCAAATGCGGAGTCGTTCCCGCAGAGTTTACCGGATGCCGGTTCAGCCTTGTGAACGCTGATCGTAGGTGCTCATGGACAGATGCGGCATGCCGCCATCCATGAATATTTCGCCGAAAGCGACGAAGCCGAGCTTTTCATAGAGGCCGACCTTATCGGTCTGCGCGCTCAGATAGAAGCGCTCGACGCCCAGGCTGCGGCAATGGTCCATGGCCGCCAGCATCATGGCCTTGGCGATGCCGTTCCCGCGCCAGTCGCGGTCAACGGCGACGCGGCCGATCTTGGCGTGCTCCGGCTTGAAGACGATGCGCAAGGTGCCCACGACCTCGCCCTCTGCAACGGCGACGAAGTGTGTGGCGGTGAGGTCGTCGGCGTCATGCTCGACGTCCTCGGGCACCTTCTGCTCGACGACGAAAACGGCCCGGCGCAGCCGAAACGCGGCATTGCAGAGGGTGGAGAAGACGGGGGCGATGAGGATGGTAACGTCGTTTGCCATGCGCGGTTCAATAGCGTGCCTGAGCGCGGCTGTCAGCAGGGCTGCCTCAGGGCTTGCGTGCGACGATGAAGACGGCCTTGGTGGGGCCGGGGCGCCAGTGATGCTCGATGACAAAGCCGGCGTCGCGCATGCTGGCGAGCAGGTCTTCAGCGGTAAAGCGGTCGACGACGGGCGCCTGTCCCAGGCGGGTCATCAGCGGCAGGATGAACTTGATGACGCCCATATCGCTGACGCAGGTGGTGCTGCTGAAGAAAAGACCGCCGGGTTTCAGCAGGCGGTGGACCTTGGCGAGTACGGCCTGCTTGTCCTCGATGAGGTGCAGGATGCTCATGCCGAGGATGGCGTCGTACTGGGTTTCCTCAGGGAGCGCTTCGATGGGCATGACGTTGAAGGCGACGTTGGAAAGGCCGGCGGCCCGGGCTTTCTCACGCGCGATGGCGATCATTTCGCTGGAGTAATCGATGGCGAGGATCGACTTAACGTGCGGTGCATGGATCAGCGCGGTGGTGCCGGTGCCGCAGCCGAACTCGAGGATCTGCATGTCCGGGTGCAGGTAGGAACGGGTGGTTTCGAGCTTCTTTTGATAGGCCGCTTCGTCTTCGATCGGCTGGGCGGCATAGGCTGCGGCCTTGCGGTTCCAAAAGCCGGCGGCGGGCGATTCCTCAAGCTCTGACATGGGTTTGCCTCCTGCCTCACGATCCTTACAGAGAGGATGTAAGTGTTCGATGACGGAATGCAAACCAGGACGCCAAATACTGTCGTTGGCGGCTCTGTTCGGCGTTGGACGCTGCTCTCTTCGGTGTTGCTCGGTGCGGTGACCGAAGTTGGGGGTCCGCGCCGTTCGCGCGAACCCCCCTTATTCGTGGTGAGGCGGTCGATTACTCGCCGGTATAGGTCACGCGCCAGATGGAGCCGCTGCCGTCGTCGGAGACCAACAGGGAGCCATCGGGGGCGACCGTTACGCCGACGGGGCGGCCCCAGACTTCTTCGGCGGAGATGACGAAGCCGGTGAGGAAGTCGGTATAGGTGCCGGTCGGTTCGCCGTTCTCGTCGAAGTCGACGGAAACGACCTTGTAGCCGGTGCGCTCGCCGCGGTTCCACGAACCGTGCATGGCAACGAAGGCATCGCCGCGATATTCCTCGGGGAAGGCATCGGCTTCATAGAAGGTGATGTTGAGCGGTGCCGAGTGCGGCTGGAACAGCACGTCGGGCACGGTCACCTGACCTTCGAGGTCGGGGCGAACGCCTTCCCAGCGCGGGTCCTCATTGTCACCGATATAGTACCAGGGCCAGCCGTAGAAGGCGCCTTCCTCGACATGGGTGGCATATTCGAACGGGATGTCGTCACCCAGTTCGTCGCGCTCGTTGACGACGCACCAGAGTTCGTCGGTCGCCGGCTGGATGGTCATGCCCGAGCAGTTGCGCAGGCCCGTGGCATAGTAGCGCTGGTTGGAGCCATCCGGATCGGAGGCGAGGACGGCCGCACGCCGTTCCTCGGGACCCCAGGAGGCGCCGAGCGGCTGCTCTTCTGCCCAGGCCTCAACGCCGCCTTCGGGTTCGCGCTCCATGTTCTCACCGACATTGGAGCCGGAGCCGACGGAGAGGTAGAGCGTCTCGCCATCGGGCGAGAAGACGATGTCGCGCGTCCAGTGGTGTTCGGGTGGAATGCCCTCGATAATGGTTTCCGGCTCGCCAGTCGCTTCGAGGTCGCCTTCGGAATAGGGGAAGCGCACGACGCTGTCGGAATTGGCGACATAGACCCATTCGGGGTTGTCCTGCGGATAGAAGGCAATGCCATAGGGCTGCATGAGGCCTTCGGCGAAGATCGATTCTTCTTCCGGCTCGGAGCTGCCCTCCGAGAAGCGGTAGACGCGGATGTCGCCCGGCATGCTGTTGGCAACGAAGAGGTCGCCATTGGGGGCAAAGCGCAGCACGCGCGGCATCTGCAGGCCAGAGACCACCTGCTCGACCTCGAAGCCCTCGGGGACCATGAGCTCGGCGCCTTCCGGCCGGGCCGAGGTCTCGGGGAAGTTGGCGGCCGATTCGGTTACGAACGGCTCGGGCAGGTCTTCGGGGCTGAACTGTCGGGTTACGCCAGGGGCGTCGATCTCCCAGTGTCCGAAGGCTTCCTCGCCGGTGAGGACTTCGCCAGTCGGGGCTGCGGTATCGCTCTGGGCATCGGAGGCCGCGTCAGCCTCGTTTTCATCTTCAGCGCCCGCTTGTTCATCTTCAGCACCCGCTTGGGCCGGGGCTGTATCCTGCGGCTGAGCCTGAGTGTCTTGCTGCTCGGTTTCGACGCCTTCGGGTTCTTCGGGGGCCGGTGCCTCCTGTGCCTGGGCGCCGCATACAACGAAAGCCGCCACGCAGACGGCAATCAGACTTGGTTTCATAACTGGAATCCTCCCTAGGATGGATGTGGCAGGAACGAATGAACGGCCACTGAGTTCCGGAGAAATTTTTGATTAGCAGCAAACGTTTATTGTTTCCAGCGCGTGATGCAGGGACGGGGACCCCAGAGCATTGTAGTACCTGTGGTTTTCCAGCTGAGAGGGCGGCGAGAAAAGCACCTTCTCCCACAACCGGAGCAAGGCACCGGACGTCCGGCATTTTCGAGTGGACATATTTTCCATATATCGAGTAGTATCGAAATATGGATACAAGTCATGCAATCGAAGTTTTCACCGCGCTCTCGCAGGCGACCCGCCTCGAGGCGTTTCGCCTGATCACGGCGCATGAACCGCAAGGCCTGCCGGCCGGCGAAATCGCGCGGCGGCTCGACGTGCCGCAGAACACGATGTCGACACATCTGGCCATCCTGGCGCGGGCAGGGCTGATCTCGTCCGAACGGCAGAGCCGGTCGATCATTTATCGGGCGCAAATCGACAGGGTGCGCGAAATCGCCAGTTTCCTCGTCAATGATTGCTGCGGCGGGCGGCCGGAACTCTGCGAGCCGCTCGTTGCCGAATTCACACCATGCTGCACCCCCGTGGAGGGACAAAATGCCTGCTGATCGGACCTATAATGTGCTGTTCCTGTGCACCGGGAATTCGGCGCGCTCGATTATGGGAGAAGCGCTGATGAACCATATGGCCGAGGACCGGTTCCACGCCTATTCGGCGGGGAGTTCGCCCAAGAGCGGCGGTGTCAATCCGATGACGATCGAGGTGCTGAGCGAGGCCGGGATCTCGACCGAGGGGCTCTATTCCAAGAGCTGGGACGCGTTCGCGGGCGCCGATGCGCCCAAGATGGATTTCATCTTCACGGTCTGCGACGACGCGGCGGGCGAGACCTGCCCTGTCTGGCCCGGCCAGCCGATGACGGCGCATTGGGGCATCGAGGACCCCGCGGCGGTCGACGGCGCCGACTTCAAGCGCAAGGCTGCTTTCGAGCAGGCCATGACCTATCTGCGCAACCGCATCAGCGTCTTCGTAAACCTGCCGCTTGAAAGCATCGATCGCATGGCCTTGACCTCGAAGCTCCAGGGCATCGGCGAGATGGAAGGCAGCACCAGGCGTAGCGCGGCAGCGAACTGATGTCGGTATTCGAACGCTACCTGACTGTCTGGGTGGGGCTGTGCATCATAGCCGGCGTGGCGCTCGGGCATTTCCTTCCGGGTGTCTTCCAGTCGATCGCGGCGCTGGAACTGGCGCGGGTCAACCTGCCCATGGCGGTGCTGATCTGGCTGATGATCGTGCCGATGCTGGTGCGCATAGACTTCATGGCGCTGCGCCAGGTCGGCCAGCATTGGCGCGGCATCGGGGTTACGGTGCTGGTCAACTGGGCGGTCAAGCCATTCTCGATGGCGCTGCTCGGGTGGCTCTTCGTCGGCTGGCTGTTCCGGCCATTGCTGCCGCAAATGCAGATCGACAGCTATATCGCGGGGCTCATCATCCTCGCGGCGGCCCCGTGCACGGCGATGGTGTTCGTGTGGTCGAACCTGACGCGCGGCGAGCCGCATTTTACGCTCAGCCAAGTGGCGCTGAACGACGCGATCATGGTGGTGGCGTTCGCGCCGATCGTCGGGCTGCTGCTCGGGCTTTCGGCGATAACGGTGCCCTGGAACACGCTGGTGCTTTCGGTGGCGCTCTATATCGTCGTGCCGGTGATCGCGGCGCAGCTTTTCCGGCGCTGGCTGCTGGCGCGTGGCGGCATGGAGGCGCTGGATCGGGCGCTCGGCGTATTGCAGCCGGTTTCGATGGTGGCGCTGCTGGCAACGCTCGTCATGCTGTTCGGTTTCCAGGGCGAGCAGATCATCGCCCAGCCGCTGGTGATCGCGCTGCTGGCGGTGCCGATCATCATCCAGGTCTACTTCAATTCGGGGCTCGCTTATCTGCTCAATCGCGTGGCGGGCGAGCAGCATTGCGTTGCCGGACCTTCGGCGCTGATCGGAGCCTCGAACTTCTTCGAGCTGGCGGTGGCGGCGGCGATCAGCCTGTTCGGGTTCAACTCGGGTGCGGCGCTGGCAACGGTCGTCGGCGTGCTGGTCGAGGTGCCGGTGATGCTTTCGGTCGTTTGGATCGTCAACCGCTCGCAGGGCTGGTACGAGCGCGGACCGGCGGTGCGCAGCCAAGCATCCGAGCAAGCATCCGGGCAAGCATCCGGGCAGGCGGCCGAATAGGTTACACGCTGCCGATGGTCTTGAGGCGCACGCGCGGGTGCACCTCGTTCTGGCTCATCACCACGGTTTGCGGGCGGAAGCGCTCGATGATGGCGCGCACATGCGGGCGGATCGAGGGCGAGGTGATGAGGACGGGGAGCTCGCCTTTCTGGGCGGCGTTCTCATAGGCGGTCTGCACGGCGGTGATGAACTGCTGCAGGCGCGAGGGCGCCATGGCCAGATGCCGGTTCTCGCCCTCGCCGACCATGGCTTCGCCGAAATCGCGCTCCCATTGCGGCGAGAGGGTGAGGAGCGGCAGATTGCCCTCCATGTTGAGGTTGGCGGCGCAGAGCTGACGGGCAAGGCGCGAGCGCACATGCTCGGCAATGGTCTGGGCGGAGCGGCCAGGGCCGGCGATCTCGGCAATGCCTTCGAGGATGGTGGGCAGGTCGCGGATGGAGACGCGCTCGTTGAGAAGCGCCTGGAGCACGCGCTGGATGCCCGAGACGGTGATCTGGCCGGGCACGATATCCTCGATGAGCTTCTGCTGGTCCTTGGAGAGACCGGAAAGCAGCGACTGGACGTTGGCGTAGCTCAGGAGGTCGGCGACATTGGCCTTGAGGACTTCGGTCAGGTGCGTCGAGATGACGGTCGAGGGATCGATGATCGAGAGGCCCTGCATCTCGGCTTCGTCACGCAGCGCCGGTTCGATCCAGGTGGCGGGCAGGCCGAAGGTCGGCTCGGTGGTGTGATAGCCGGGCAGCGTAACCTCGCGGCCCATGGGGTCCATGACCATTAACTGGTTGGCAAAGACGCGGCCATTGCCCGCTTCGACTTCCTTGATGCGCACCTTGTAGTCGTTGGGCTCGAGCTGCATGTTGTCGAGAATGCGCACCGCCGGCATGATGAAGCCGAGCTCGGTGGCAAGCTGGCGGCGCAGCGCCTTGATCTGCTCGGTGAGGCGATCGGTGCCGGTCTCGTCTTCCTTGACGAGGCTGAGGAGCCCGTAGCCGAGTTCGAGCTTCAGTTCATCGATCTTGAGACTGTCGGTGATCGGTGCTTCCTGCGGCTCGGCGACGGGGGCGGCGGCGAGCTGTTCTTCGACGATCTCGGCCTGGCGCGTGGCGGCGTTCGATCTGGCGGCGCGCCAGGCCAGATACCCCACGCCTCCCGCAAGGGCGATGAAGGGCACGAAGGGCATGCCGGGCAGGAATGCGAGCAGGCCCATGACCGCCGAAGACATGCCGAGGGCCTTGGGATAGCCGGTGAACTGCTTGCCCAGCGCCTTATCGGCCGAGCCGATGACGCCGGACTTGGAAACGAGAATGCCCGCGGCGGTCGAGACGATGAGGGCGGGGATTTGCGAAACGAGGCCGTCACCAATGGTCAGGAGCGTATAGACGTTCGCGGCCTCATCGAAGGGCAGGCCCTGCTGCATCATGCCGATGACCATGCCGGCGATGACGTTGATGAAGGTGATGATGAGGCCGGCGATGGCATCGCCACGCACGAATTTGCTGGCACCATCCATATTGCCGAAAAAGGCGCTTTCACCTTCGAGCTCGGCGCGCCGGGTCTTGGCCTGGGCCTCGTCGATGAGGCCGGCGGACAGATCGGCGTCGATGGCCATCTGCTTGCCGGGCATGGCGTCGAGATTGAAGCGGGCGGCGACCTCGGCAATGCGGCCGGAACCTTTGGTGATGACGATGAAGTTGACGACGATGAGAATGGCGAACACCACCACGCCGATGATGAAATTGCCGCGCATGATGAAGTTGCCGAAGGCTTCGATGACGTGGCCGGCGGCATCGGTGCCCGAGTGACCCTCGGAGAGGATCAGGCGCGTGGTGGCGAGGTTGAGGCCGAGCCGCAGCATGGTGGCTATGAGCAGGACCGTGGGGAAGGACGAGAATTCCAGCGGCTTCTGGATGAAGAGCGCCGTCATCAGGATCATCACCGAAAAGACGATGGAGATCGCCAGCAGCATGTCGAGCAGCAGCGGCGGCATCGGCAGGATGAGGATGACGATCAGCCCCATGACGCCGGTCGCCAGCGCGATATCGCCCGAGCGCAGGGTCTCGAGGATCGCGGCGGGGCGCGGGAGCTTGAGGCCGGGACGGAGGGTGGTGGGGGTGTCGGTCATGGGGTGGGAGCCTCGCCCGCCGTGCGCGTGGAGAGTGCGCTACCCCCACCCTTGGTCCCTCCCCACAAGGGGGAGGGAGACGATGGAGCCGCTTGTGCGGTGGTTGTGGTGGATTGGGTGACCCCCCTCCTGGCCTCCCCCGCAAGGGGGGAGGTGCCGGGCCGGTGGGTAGGCGCGATGGTGCCAGATGCACCATGCGGCACCCTCCCCCTTGCGGGGAGGGTTGGGGAGGGGGTTTGATGCGGCAGGCGCAAGGCCATCAGGCGACCGAGCGTTCGCCGGGGGCGGGAATGTAGGTGCCCTCGTCGGCGTATTGGTTGAGCTTGTTGCGGAGCGTGCGGATGGAGATGCCGAGGATGTTGGCGGCGTGGGTGCGGTTGCCGAGCGTATGGCCGAGGGTTTCCAGGATCAGTTCACGCTCGACATCGGCAACGGTGCGTCCGACAAGGGCGCGCGAGGCGGTCGCGGCGGCTTCGGCTGCCTGGGCGGAGATGGTGTTGCCGAGGGCGGCTTGCGTGAGCCCGGTCCCGTCGGGCAGGAGAATGGCGTCGGGGCCGATCTCGTCGCCGGTCGAGAGCAGCACGGCGCGATGAAGGGTGTTTTCCAGTTCGCGCACATTGCCGGGCCAGGGCGCGCGCAGCAGTTCCTCGCGGGCGGCGGGGGAAAGGGTGCGCGGGGCAAGGCCATTGGCTCGCGAATATTTGGCGACGAAGTGCTCGGCGAGCGCGGCGATGTCGCCCGGACGCTCGCGCAGCGGCGGAAGCTTGAGGTTGACGACGTTGAGGCGGAACAGCAGGTCCTCGCGGAAGCTGCCCTCGCGCACGGCCTCGGAGAGATTGCGGTTCGAGGTCGCCAGGATGCGGATGTCGACGGGGACAGGCTTGGTGCCGCCGACGCGGTCGATCAGGCGCTCCTGGATGGCGCGCAGGAGCTTGGCCTGCAGGCGGATATCCATTTCGGAGATTTCATCGAGCAGCAGGGTGCCGCCATTGGCTTCTTCGAACTTGCCGATGCGGCGGGCAACGGCGCCGGTGAAGGCGCCCTTTTCGTGGCCGAAAAGCTCGGATTCGAGCAGGGCTTCGGGGATGGCGGCGCAGTTGACGCAGATGAACGGGCGCGCGGCGCGTTTGGAGCGGGCGTGGAGATATTTGGCCATCACCTCCTTGCCGGTGCCGCTCTCGCCGGTGATGAGGACGCTGGCGTCGGAGGCGGCGATCTGGTTGGCCATGGAGACGACGCGGTTCATCACCGGATCGCGCACCAGGAAATCGCTGGATTCGCGGGCGACCGCGGCGATAACGGCGGCGATGAGTTCGGCATCGGGGGGCAGAGGAATATATTCCTTGGCCCCGGCGCGGATGGCATTAACGGCGGCGGCGGCATTGGTCTCGGTGCCGCAGGCAACGACCGGCACGGCGATGCGCTCGGCCTCGAGGGCGGCGATGAGGCCGGTAATGTCGGCCATGACATCGACGAGCAGCAGGTCGGCGCCGCGTCCGGCGCGCAGCGATGCCAGCGCGATCTCCACCGAAGGGGCGTGGGCGACCTTGGCGCCGCCATCCATGGCGAGCTTGGTCGCCTGGCTCAACTGACCTTCAAGGGCTCCGACAATCAACAGGCGCATGACGGTGGTCCTTATTGGGGCTTGACGATTTCTGTCATGGTGACGCCGAGGCGGTTCTCGACGAGAACGATCTCGCCACGGGCGACCAGTCGGTCGTTGATGTAGATCTCGACGGCCTCGCCGACCTGGCGATCGAGCTCGATGACGGTGCCGACATCCATGCGCAGCAGGTCGGAAACCGGTATTCTGGTGCGTCCCAGAATGACCGAGATGCGCACGGGCACGTCGAAGACGGCTTCGAGATCGGCGGCGGATTTCTCGGTATAGGGCTCGCGAACGCCGGCGCGCCCGCTCGCGGCCATGTCCTCGAGGCTCATCGATTCGCGGGCGCTGGAATTGCCCTCATCGTCGGGACTGCTCATGTCAGGCCTCCTGTTGTGTGCGTTTCTCCGCCTATCTCGCTGCGCGTGCGGCGAGATAGGCGGATATGCGTGTGTCGATTTCGCGTGAGATCGCGTTGATGTCGCGGGTGAGGCCGCCATCGACCCATTCGAGCTTGCCGTCGCCCAGGCGCTGCTCGGGATCGCCCATGACGATGAGGCGGCCGGAAAAGCCCGACGTCGCCATATGGGCAGTCGCGGTTTCGCGGATGGCGTCGGCGATGTCGGGATGGCAGCGGATGACGAGATGCGGCACGCCATCGAGCGAGGCCAGGCATTCGGCAATGAGCGCTTCGATCTCGGCCACCGGGTAGCGCGCGATCAGATGCGCGGCGAGCTTGCGCCCGACCATCGCGGCAAGATCGATCGCCTCGCGCTCTATGGCGCGGGTGGCGTCTTCGAGTGCAACGGCCATCTCGCCGGTGCGGGTGGCAAGGGTTGCGGCGGCCGAGGCAATGGTCTGCGCGGCCATGGCGGTGGCGTTCTTCTCGCCGGCGGCAAGACCCTCGGCATAGGCCTCCTCGCGGGCCTGATCGACGAGTTGGGCGACGAGGTCCTCGGGCAGGCCGGCGACAGGGGCCTGAGCGGGGGCATGGTGATGCTCGTCGCGCAGGTCGAGATCGAAGGTGAAGCGTGCCGGTTGCGCCATCTCAAGCCACCATCTGGTCGTCGGCTTTGGTCTTGAGAATGACGATCTCGCCCTTGGCGGCCAGGTCCTTGGCGGTCGCGACCATGCGGGCCTGGGCCTCGTCGACATCCTTGAGGCGCACCGGGCCCATGGCTTCCATGTCGTCGCGCAGGATCTTGGCGGCGCGCTGGGACATGTTGGCAAAGAAGAACTCCTTGATCTGGTCGCTGGCGCCCTTGAGCGAAAGCGCGAGCTCGCGCTTGTCGAGGCGCTGCAACAGGGTCTGGATGGCCGACGCCTCGAGGCGGGTAAGGTCCTCGAAGGTGAACATCAGGGCCTTGATGCGCTCGGCGTCCTCGCGGCTCATGTCCTCGAGATTGGTCATGAAGCGCGCTTCGGTCTGGCGATCGAAGGCATTGAAGATCTCGGCCATCTGCTCATGGCTGTCGCGGCGCTTGGTATGCGAGAGCGTCGACATGAATTCGGTGCGCAGCGTCATCTCGATCTTTTCGAGGATTTCCTTTTGCACCGGATCGAGCCCGAGCATGCGCTGGATCACGTCCATGGCCAGCTCTTCGGGGAGTTCGGCAAGGACCTTGCTGGCATGATCGGGCGCGATCTTGGAAAGGACGACGGCCACGGTCTGGGGATATTCGTTCTTGAGATAGGCGGCGAGCACGTCTTCCTGGACGTTGCTGAGCTTTTCCCAGATGTTGCGCCCGGCCGGCCCGCGAATTTCCTCCATGATGGAATCGACGCGGTCCTGCGGCAGGAAGGAGAGCAGCAGGCGCTCGGTGGTGTCGGTATTGCCCGCAAGCGAGCCATTGGACGAGATCGTGGTGACGAACTCGATCATGAGGTCGTCGAGCATCTCCTGGGTGATGGGGCCGAGCCGCACCATGGCGCGCGAGAGCGCCTTGATCTCGAGTTCGTCGAGCTCGTCGAAGATCGGCCTGCCGAACTCCGGGCCGAGCGCAAGCATCAGCACGGCAGCCTTTTCGTCGCCGCGTAACTGGCGCTGGTTGGCGTCCTGGCCGACGACGAGCTGGCCGCCGGGCACGGAATTTCCATTGCTGTCCTTTTCGACCGTTGCGAGCTGGGCCAAGGCTATCGTCCTCTAGGCAGCATCGTTGAGCCAATCACGCACGATGAGCGCCGCCTGACGGGGATTTTCCTCGACGAGGGTACCGACGGTGCGCAGGGTCTGGAGCTGGTTCTCGCCCATGGAACGGGCATTGGCGACCCATGCCGGGGTGCGATCGCGCGGCAATTCCGGCTCCTCGGGCATAAGGGCGCCATCGGCGTCGACCACCTGATGCTGGCCGAGTTCCGCGCCGGCGGGCAGAGCGAGCGGCTGGCTTTCCGGGGTCAGCACTTTCCTGAGCAATGGGCGCATGATGAAGAAGACGAGCGCCAGCGCGATCAACAGCGTCACCGCCATTTCGGCAAAGCGCATGAGATCGTCGCGGGTGAAGTCGAAAAGGCCGGGTTCGGCGGTGCCGATATCGAGATCGGGCCGCTCGGCGAACTGCATGTTGACGACTTCGACGGTGTCGCCGCGCGTTTCGCTGAAACCGACGGCCGAGCGTACCAGCGCGGTGAGCTGGGCCAGTTCCTCGGCCGAGCGGGGCTGGTAGACGGAATTGCCGGTGCCGTCATCGGCATAGACGCCATCAACGACGACGGCGACGGACAGGCGCTCGATACCGCCGGCCTCGGTGACCTGCGTCTGCGTCGTCTTGGAAATCTCGTAGTTGATGATTTCCTCGGTCGTCGAACCGGTCTCGCTGGCGCCATTGCCCTCCGGCGCATTCTCGCTGGCGCCCGGCAACTCGTTGGCGACGGCAAC
>Ga0180220_1001095_pt1 | contig 21969 bp, 20 predicted proteins | sample eDN5th37CBELigBY_FD_151335 | JGI IMG/M metagenome (GOLD analysis project Ga0180220, IMG submission 151335) | Enriched backyard soil microbial communities from Emeryville, California, USA - eDNA 5th pass 37_C BE-Lig BY (version 2) (version 2) | ecosystem: Environmental > Terrestrial > Soil >...
CAAAGAGAGGTGGTTTCATGTCCCATTATTCGGCCCACTGAACGCTTGGACAAGACCTCGGTTGAACCTACACTAGGTGGCGACTCGGCGACGCCCGGCCGTTTCGCCTTCCCGAAGCGATCGCGGCGTGATGGATTTGCCGTGGCGGGGTCGTTTGTCATAGAATTGAGATCGTGCCTGTATTGGTGATGATGGAGTTGTCTCGAGAATCGGACGACGCGCGCAACCGGGCCCGGCCCGAGCCCTTTCCAGGGCCTCCCCGACGCCCCCTCCCCGCGACGCCGCGCCGCTTCCGCTTTTCCGCGGGGTGATTGTCATGGCTCTGCCCAAGGTCGTGATTGTGGGCCGGCCCAACGTCGGCAAATCGTCGTTGTTAAATTGGTTGGCCGGTCGTCGGATCGCCATCGTCGACGACGTGGCCGGCGTAACCCGAGACCGCGTCGGCGCGTTGATTCAGCTCGGCGACGACGACCAGGCCCAGTTCTTCGAATTGATGGACACCGGCGGGATCGGAATGGTCGATCGCGACGACCTGAGCGAGGACGTCGATCGCCAGATCGACACGGCCATGACCGAGGCCGACCTGATCCTCTTCGTCGTCGACATTCGCGAGGGGTTGATGCCGCTCGACGACGAGGTCGCCACCCGCCTCCGCTACCTCAAAACGCCCGTCATCCTGGTCATGAACAAGGCCGATGATCCGGCCTTCGACGATCGGGGCGGCGAGTTCTACAAGCTCGGTCGGGGCAAGCCGATCGCGGTCTCGACCCAGAACGACCGCAACAAGAAGCAGCTTCTTCGCCTGATCGAGCAGCTTCTGCCCTGGGAGCAGACCCAAAAGCCCGCCGAGGCCGTGATGAAGGTTGCGGTCGTGGGCCGACCCAACACCGGAAAATCGACGCTCATCAACACCTTGGCCCGCGCCGAGCGGATGATCGTCTCGGAGCGGGCGGGAACCACGCGCGACTCGGTCGACGTCCATTTCGAGCTCGACGGCCTGCCGTTCACCGCCATCGACACCGCGGGGGTCAAGCGCAAGGCCAAGATCCAAGACAACCTGGATTTCTATTCGGTCCACCGGGCCGAGCGGTCGATCCGCCGCGCCGACGTGGTGCTCTTGTTCCTGGATCCGACCCAGGGCATCACCCGGCTCGACAAGCAACTGGCCGGCTACATTTCCCAGGAGCACAAGCCCTGCGTGTTCGTCGTCAACAAGTGGGACTTGATGATTGGTGGTGGTCGGGACGATTCCCAGCCCAACATGGCTCGGTTCGCCCACGTCGTGCAACACGCGTTTCGGAACATGAACTACATGCCGCTGGCCTTCATCACGGCCAAGACCGGCAAGAACGTCAAGGCGCTCGTGAATCTCTCCCAAGCGCTCTACAAGCAGGCCAACCGACGGGTCGGAACCGGCGCGCTGAACCGCGTGCTTCGCGAGGCGATCGCCGCTCATCCGCCGGCCATGCGCGAGAACCGAGCGCCCCGGGTTTACTACGCGACCCAGGTCGGCACGGCGCCGCCGACCATCGTGCTGTTCGTCAACAGCACCCGGCTTTTCGATCCGACCTATCAGCGCTATCTGCTCAACGTCTTCCGGGAGAAGCTGCCGTTCCGTGACGTTCCGATCAAGCTCTACATGCGGGCCCGCTCCCAGAGCGACCCGAGCGAGCGCGCGGCGGCCCGTCGAGCGCTCGGCGAGGCCGATTGGAACGAGGCGGGCGAGCATCGACGGACCGAGGGCGAGGAGGTTCGATTCATCAACCGCGAGGTCAACGAGCTTCTCGCCGACCTGGATTCGTAACCCAACGCAACCCAACCGATCCAAGGCCCGCGGGACCCGGTCGGTTCCCGGGCCCGAGAGAATCGGGGTCGATCGTGGCGAGTCGCTTTGAGGCGCGTTAAGATCCGGAGGATGGGCTGATGGAGGCGAATGGCCCCACCATCGGCCGCGAACCGTTCCACCCGGCCGACGGGGCCGGGTGGGATCAGGACGTCTTCCGCCATTGGAGGTCTCGAAGCCATGCGCGCGACTCACCGACGCGGTTTTCTGCAACGGGCCCTACTCGCCGGGGCCGCGACGTCCGCGTTGACTCGGCCAACGTCCACTTGGGCGATCCCGCCGATCATCCGGAGCCGGCCGAGCCAATTGAAGCTGAGCGTCGCCGCGTACTCGTATCGTCGGTATCTAACGGCCAAGCCTCCGACGATGGACATGTTCCGGTTCGTCGACTTGGCCGCCGACCTGGGCTTCCACGCGGTCGAGCCGACCTCGTACTACTTCCCGGCCGACGCCGACGCCGACTACTTCGCCCGCTTCAAGCGGCACGCGTTCATCCAAGGGCTGGACATCTCGGGCACGGCCATCGGCAACAACTTCTGCCTGCCTCCCGGCGAGGAGCGCGACAAGCAGTTGGAGCTCACCCGGCTCTGGATCGAGCGCGCCGACGCCATCGACGCGCCGGTGATTCGGATCTTCGCCGGCGGCGTTCCCAAGGGGGGCAACGAGGACGACGCCTTCAAGTGGGCCGTCGAGTGCATCGAGGCCTCGCTTCCCCACGCGGCCGAGCGCGGGGTGGTGTTGGCCCTGGAGAACCACGGCGGAATCACCACCACGCCCGAGCAGGTCTTGAAGTTCGTCGAGGCGATCGACTCCCCTTATTTCGGGATCAACCTCGACACCGGCAACTTCCGCGGCGGCGATCCCTACGCCGACATGGCGCAACTGGCCCCCTACGCGGTCAACGTCCAGGTGAAGACCGAGATCTTGGCCAAGGGCTCCGAGCGGAAGGAGGAGGCCGACCTGGGGCGGATCATCCGAATCCTTCGCGACGTCCAGTACTCCGGTTACGTCGTCCTCGAATACGAGGCCGACGAAGATCCCTTTTCGGCCATCCCCCGCTACGCGAGGCGGTTGCGCAGGCACCTCTGAGAAACCGCGTCCGAATGGGGCGCGTCGATCTTCGAGGGCGCCCCACTCGACGTCGGCGGATCGGACCGCGGGGACCAGCCGTCACGCGGTTGATCACATGGGGGTCTACGCGGTTGGCGCTCCGCCCCCCTCGGCGTTTCGCGGCGGCCGGTGGAATAATCGACCCCGAGCCCAGAGCGACGCCGCCAGGACCGCCGCGCCGGCTAGGCCCACGAGGCCGATCGATCTGGAAGAGAGGTACCAGGGGGGGCGCGGAAGGAGGACGCGATCGGTCCACATGCCCGCGGTGAGGAGTCGGTCGTAATCGGTGATCCAGGAGGGATACGGCGGGTCGATCACCTGGACCATGGTTCCCGTGGTTCCGACCGGCCGAAGAACGGCGAAATGGCCGCCGCGGGCATCCTTGAGAAAGACGATCATGGGCCTGTCCGGACGGGAATCCTCCTTCGCGAACCTCACCCCCTCCAACGGTAGGCCGAAAGAACGGGCCGTGGCGGCCAGTTCGGCCATCGAGTAGCCCTCGGGATTGGGCGCGGGGAGGGCCGAGACGAGACGCTCAATCGAAACGGGCATTTCCTCAAGGTGGAGCAGGACGTACAGGGCGTTGACGCCGCAATCGAGCTTGATCCGCTCGTCATCGGCGGCATGGCCTCGCGCGTCGATCCCCGAAAGGACGGCCAGGGCCAAGCCGATCCAAACCGCCTTGTTGTTGGCGCTCATTTGGGGACGCTCCCGGGTTGAGTTCAACGGTGCCGCCGTTGGATCCAAAGAACGGCCAGCGAGGCCGACAAAACAAGGCTCAGGCCGGACACGCTCCAGGTCCACCAGTCGATCCCCTCTCGCGGGACCGCGATCAGCCCGCGCCGCTGCTCTTCAGCCTCGGCGATCTGCTCCTGAAGCATCGTCTCGGCCTCCGCCTTGGTCGGCCGGTTGCTGATCTGCTTTTGGCCGAACAGGTAGTTCAGCTTGCGAACCTGATCGGAGATCGGCGTCCCGGGCTTGTGCTTGAGCGTGAACATCGATGAGCTGGGCTTCGTGTTGAACTCCATCGTGCCGGCGATCACGCGGACGGATCGAAGCAACGTGGGGTCCTCGGTGAACACCGTCTTATTGTCGACTCGATCACCCGTGTAATTCTTGATCTCACCGGAGATGGGCATCCAGACCTCCGCGTCGCCCACCTGGAAGGATTTCAGCGAGATGTCCCATCGAGATGCCAACGAGTCCTGGTGAAAGCCGTCGATTCGCACGACCTGGCCACTTCTTGCCAGGTCGATCCAGTAACGCCGCGCCAATCTGCTGGGGATCTCCTGGAACTTGAAGTATACGGTGAGGAGTTTGAGTTCGCGGCCGTCGATCTGATCATCCGTAACCGTCGTCTCGTAGCCTTCGTTCCCCACCAACTCCTTGATCTGATCGAATGGAAAGATTTCACCGAAGTAGCTGTTGTAATTCGCTCGCTCCAAGTTCAGAGGCTCAATTTCCACATGGCCGATTGAGCCGTCGTTGGCACCAAAGGAGCATTCCATCTTCTTGTCGCGCATGTGGATAATGCCGATTTCCCGCGCGATGTGGTTGTCGAACGCTCTTCGCTTGAGCAGGTCGTACCGCCGGTCTCCGTCGCGTTGCCAGACGAACACGCCGCCGAAAGTTTCGGCCACGCCGTTCGACCCGAGTTTTCCCGCCGCCTTTTCGGCCCTCACTCCCTTGTAAACATCCTCGCCCTCGAACTCGCATCGAAAGTCCTTCACCGGGGCTTGAAGGACCTCCATGGCGGCGACGAGCGAGGGTAGATCGCGGACCGCGTCGTTCGAGGGCGCCGCAGCGCCCAGCAGCGTCAGGGAAAGCAAGATGCTCATGAGGCGAATCCTGGAAAAGTTGCTGGGAACAAGATGTAAGGCGCGGATCGTTTGTGGGAACCGAGGACGAACCGCGCCGGTCACCCGATGGAGCAAGCGCGCCGTTACGGGCTTGACCACGCGGGGTCGCTAATCACTTGCGCCAACGCCCGTGTCGGTTTGGCTAATAACCAAATCAGGGGCCTGGCAGTCTCCAGGTAGGGGGAACGTGTTCGCGCATTCAAGTAGCCAATTGCAGGTGCCCTCTTGCATTTTGCCGCAGTGCGTGGGGGTGGCGCTTACGGTTGCGCCGCCGGGAGGACCGCCCGTAAGAGCAAGGTACGACTTCTGCGTGCAATAGGTACATGACTTGCCCGCGTCTCCAGTGTTGCATAATTGCGCGTTGTTGAGCGTGTCGCAACTCTTCTCTACGGAAGTCAAATTGATATCGCGGCCTCGCGACTGATCGAGCACGCTCGCTTCCAATCGAACGCGACCATCCGCGCCACTCGCGAGCAATGAGAGGAAGGCCAAGGCAATGGCCGCCAGCAGCGAGCCAGCGACGGGTGACGAGGTGAATCGGGTAAGCATGGTTTCACTCCTATTACGCAGCCGATTGAGAATCTCGACACGATGTCGAGATGAATCCAGTGCGGATGAATCCAGTGTGCTGGGTCGCCCACCGGCGCGGCGTCATTCAACCAACTCGCCGCCGTTTCGGGTGCCGAGCGCGCGCCAGACCGCGCGGCTGGTGGAATCGCCAACGAAGCGAACGGAGCCGTCGGCCATCAGCGTGTTGACGCCGCCGGGATGAAGGGATCGGGCGGTGATCACGCCCCAATATTCTCCCTCCCTCGTGACGGCGTCGGGGATCCGGCCGTTGGGCTCCTGCGCGTGGTTGTACGCGGCGCAGCTGAAATCGCCGTAGAACCAGGTGAAGCCGGCTTGGCGCCAGGTGGGGAAACCGCGCGTCGCGGCTAGCCGAGCGCACTGGAGGGCGTAGTTCGCGTCACGATTGATGCAATACATCATGACCATGATGTTGCCGAAGTCGCGGGCCGGGGCCAACCCGCCACCCTCGCCGGTGCCTCGGAGGCGCTCGCCATAGGCGACCGTGTGTGACAGGCCGTCGGGAAACGATCGCGGGCCAAGCACGCCGGGCCAGGAGTAGAAGCCGTTGCCGCTGTCGTAAGCTTCGGAGCTCGTGCTTGGTAGGGGGCCGAGGCCATAGTTGCCCCGGTAGTTGCAGCCGTGCGGCGTGGGCGTCGAAGCCCCGTCCGAGGGGCAAAGATAGCCCGCGATCCGCGTGGCGTAGGCCGTCTGATTCTGGGGGTAGGGAAAGACGGATGCTTGATCGCTGGGAAATGTTTCGACCTCGAAGTTGATCGAGGCGTAAAGAGCTTGCTGATCCAAGTTGGGTAGAATGCGCGTCAGCGCCGAGTAGGGACGCCTGCCGATGGTCCCGCGCTCGGGGTCCACTCGGGGAAGCCCCCAGTTGAGTGGAAATGATCCGTGCGCGGCCTCGTAGGCGTGCAGCGCCAAACCGATCTGCTTCAAGTTGTTGACGCATTGGGCCCGCCGAGCGGCCTCGCGCGCCGACTGGACGGCGGGCAAGAGCAGGGCGATCAGCAAGCCGACGATGGAGACGACGACCAAAAGCTCGATCAGGGTGAAGCCCCGGCGAACGGCGAGGCGCCAATATTCGCGGAGCGGGGGATGGGACGTTGTCATGATGCCCTCCCGATGGGTTTCCCGAGGTTCGTCAATCAAGCACGAGGATCGGCGCGTCCACCTTCTCTTGCGCCGGGTGATCGGTGAAGACCGACATCAGGTAACGCCCAGCTTTCAGATTCGGCGCGCGATGAAGCTCGACGATGTGCGACGCCGCGGCCTCGGCGCTCGCCGCGCGGCATTGGAGGTCGATCGCGTCGCACTCTATCCGGGTTACTCGAAACGGCGTTTTATCTTGCGAGGATATGATCATGCGGGGATTGCGTGTGGCGGCTTGTAGGACGATCGTCTCCGGGGAGGCGAGCAGTGGGGAGACGACCCTCCAGTCCACGACATGGCGCAGAAGCACGTCGTCTTGCTTCTGAAACAAGACTTCGGCGGTGCGGACGCCGGGTGAACCGGTGGCGTCGAGCGAGACGGTGAAGCGGCGTGACCAGACTTCGACGCCGCCGAGCGAGGGGGCCTCCTCTTTCGCGCTGGTCCAGGAGACCGGGATTGTCGAGCGCGGCTCCACGTCGTCCAGGTCGATCGGCGGTTCGCGCGCGGTCCCGGTGGAGAATATCTGAAAGACGGCGGTCGGCGATTGGCCCGAGGCGGCGAGCGACGCCCCTTGCGGGAGCGAGACGGCCTCAACGCGCAGGGGCAAATGTGCCGTCGCGGAGGTCTCAAGCATGATGCGCTCGTCCGACGGCGAGTCCGTCGCCACCTCCACCGTGTTGACGACATCGCCGAAACGTCCCTCCAACAAGAGCGTCAATTCGATGTCGGCGGTCTCGCCGGGTTGAAGCGTCGTTTTGTCGACGCCGACTCGCCCGCAACACGTCTTGTGGTTGATGACCTCCAGGATCGTGACCGCGCGCGCCGTCGAGTTCGTCAGTCGATACTGATGAACCCGCCTCGCCCCGGGACCGCCGATGACGTTGCCGAAGTTGAATTGACGATCCGCGACGGGGATGAGCGATGGCTCAACCGTCGATTCCAATGGCGGATCGGATTTGTTGGCGGCTTCATTGCGGCAGCCAATCATGGCGCATGCGACGAACAGGCATAATCGAATGCGATGCGATGCGATGCGATGCGATGCGATGCGATGCGATGCGATGCGATGCGATGCGAAGTTGAGCATGGGAACTTCCTCAAGATCATCGGGCGACGTGGTGTCGCGTCATTGCGCCAGGCCGTCACTCGGTCGCGCGGCGGCCACGAACCCGTTGATGACAAAGGAAACCCGATGGGAGAAAGAGCACGGAGGCCGCTTCACGAAAGGAGCGCGCCCGGCGGACTCTCGTTCGTGGTCCGCCTTTTTGTTCTGTTTGTCGAAGCGACGACGAAGAGGAGCGCGTCGTGCTGGCTTACTATAGTGGAAGGTAATCTTCAATTGTCGGAGTGTCAAGAAAAAGGCGAAAATTCAAGAAGTTTAAAAATCGTGGGACGCCCATCTTCCGATCGCGGCCTTGTCCGTCCCGACCGCGCCGTCTAACATGGAGCGTTTGGCGCTCCGACGGCGCGGACGTTCGGCGCGCCGCCTTGGGATTGACGCGCTTACCCGATCCGGCAAGGAGCCCATGCAGTACAACCCGGCCAACCCGCTCATCGTCCAGGGAGACAAGACGCTCCTTTTGGAAGTGGACAATCCGCTGCACGCCGAGGCCCGCGACGCGATCGCGCCATTCGCCGAACTGGAGAAAAGTCCCGAGCACATCCACACCTATCGCCTGACGCCCCTGTCGCTCTGGAACGCCGCCGCGGCCGGCATGAGCGCCGACGAGATGGTCGATCGGCTTGGAACCTACACGAAGTTTCCGCTTCCGCCCAACCTTCCGGCCGACCTGCGCGACTTGGTCGGCCGCTATGGGCGGGTGACGCTTCGGCGGATCGATGGGGCCCTTCGCCTCACCACCTCCGACCGCCCCTTGATCGAGGAGCTGGCGCGTCAGCGAGGCGTGCGCGACCACCTGGGAGAACGGCTCGACGAGACCAGCTTCGCCATCGACGACGCCAACCGCGGCGTCCTGAAAATGGCCCTGATCGCCGCCGGCTACCCGGCCGAGGATCTCGCCGGCTACGCCCAGGGCGCGGATCTTCGGGTCAACCTGCGCGAGACGGCCGTGTCGGGGCGGGAGTTCCAGGTTCGTGATTATCAACTGGGCGCGGTCGACGCCTTCCACGCCGGCGGCGACGTGAAGGGGGGATCGGGGGTCGTCGTCCTGCCCTGCGGAGCGGGCAAAACCATCGTCGGCATCGCGGCGTTGGCCCGGATCAAGACCGAAACGCTGATCCTCTCCACCAGCACGACCTCGGTTGAGCAGTGGCGGCGCGAGATCCTCGACAAGACCGACCTCGACGAGTCCCAGGTGGCGACCTACACCGGAGACTCCAAGGCCATCGCCCCGGTGACGCTGGCGACGTACCAGATCGTCACCTATCGCCCCCGGAAGGACGGCGACTTCCCGCACTTCGGCCTGTTCAACTCGCGTGATTGGGGCCTGATCATCTACGACGAGGTGCACCTGCTTCCGGCGCCCGTCTTTCGGATCACCGCCGACATCCAGGCCCGTCGCCGACTTGGCCTCACCGCCACCTTGGTTCGCGAAGACAACCGCGAGGAGGACGTCTTCAGCCTGATCGGTCCCAAGAAGTACGATGTTCCCTGGCGAGTGCTCGAATCCAAAGGGTGGATCGCCGAGGCCCAGTGTCACGAGGTTCGCCTGGGGTTTCCCTCGAACCTTCGCATGGAATACGCCGTGGCCGAGTGGCGCGACAAGTTCCGCCTGGCCAGCGAAAACCCGGTCAAGGACGATCTGGTCGCGCGGCTGCTGGACGCCCACGACCATCCCGACGATCGTGTGCTCGTCATCGGCCAGTACATCAAGCAGCTTAGGCGGATCGCCGAACGCTTCGACATCCCGATCATCACCGGCTCCACCCCCAACTCCGAGCGCGAGGAGCTTTACGCCCGGTTCCGCGCGGGGGCGGTTCGCCGATTGGTGCTCTCGAAGGTGGGCAACTTCGCCGTGGACCTGCCCGACGCCAACGTGATGATCCAGGTCTCGGGCACCTTCGGCAGCCGTCAGGAGGAAGCGCAGAGGTTGGGCCGAATCCTCCGGCCCAAGGAGGGAGAACGGCCCGCCTGCTTCTACACCCTGGTGACGCGCGACACCCGCGAGATGGATTTCTCCCATCACCGCCAGCTTTTCCTGACCGAGCAAGGCTATGGCTATGAGATCGTCGACGAGTCGGAGTTGTCGGCGCGGGTCGCCGAGGCGTCCGAGGCCGGCCGTTGACTCGTCCTTTCGACCGACGCGCTTCCCGTTCCCGTCCGCCTCGAACCGTGATAGAATGATTGATTGGATTCGCCCCGATGCCGCGACCCAACATCCGAGTTCCCGTCAAACTGCATAGGAACGTGACCTTGATCCGCGCGTCGGAACCAATCGTCGCCGAGGAGCTGCTGGCTCGGAAGCACCTCGCCCGGTTGATCCTCGCGAGGCTTTCCGACACGGTCCTTTTGGTCAAGCCCGACGAGGCCGACGCGGCCGTCGCCGAACTGAGAAAAATGGGCCAGACGCCCAGGATCGCGCGCTGAGGCGGAGGAAGGGACGTCATGGCCTTGATTTCCGGCTCGGGCCCGTCGCCGGCGCATCCGGCGCGCGACGGGACGCTCGCCACGTCCGGCGGCGACGCTCGACACACGTTCCGACGGTCGCTGAGCCGCCTCCCCGCCGGCGCGCTTCGGTTGATGGCCGAGCGCCGCGGCATGGAGTTGGAGGCGGAGGCGGAGGACGCCGCCGCGATGGCCGCCGAACTGGTCGACCAACTCGACGATCCGGCCGCCGCGTCGGCGATTCGCGAGCGGCTGGACGACGACGAACGGTTGGCGGTGGGGCTGTTCGGCTTGACCGAAAACCCGCGCTGGCCCGCTTGCGGGTTGGAGCACGCGCTGTCGGCCCTCGGCGCTCCGGCCGCCAAGGTTGTCGACGGCTTGCTGGATCGCGGGCTCTTGGCCGTGGCGACCGATGTCCCGCCCACGGAACTTTTGACGCCCCAGCGCGTCGTCGCCTCCGCCGACGTTGACCTCTTGATCCATCCGGCTCTGGCCTCGGGCTCTCGGATTCGTCCGCCGACGACGCCCGCGCTTCCGGTTTGCGAGGCGGTCGTCCAAATTCGCGAATTCGACGGCTTGGAGCCGATCCTTCGGCTCGCCGCGCTCTGGCAGAGACTCGGCGCGGAGCCCGCGCGGTTGACTCAGACCGGCGCGCTCTATAAGCGGGATCGAGAGCGGCTCGAAGAAGACGCCGTCATCTCCGGCCCGTTCCGCGACGCCTTGGTCGACTCGCCCGACGCGGGCGGCCTGCTCATGGAGCTGGCGAAGCGAATCGGTCTGATTCGCCTGGATCAATCCCGGGAAATCCTGATGGCCTCGTCGGCCGATTTCTGGACGGAGAACGACGTTCACCTGCCCCAGATGATCGCCTCGGCCTGGCTCGGCCTGCGCTCCTGGCGCGAGTGGTCCGAGCCCGAACCCATCGAGGCGGCTCGCGTGATCGGCGAGCCCATAATTTACCTGCGCCCCGCGCTCCTGCTTTGGCTGGCGGGGCTCGAGCCGGAAGACTGGGTGACGCTTGACGACCTGGCCGAGCATCTGACGTCCATTTTCCCGGATTGGGATCGGCCCTCATTCGAAGTTGAGCCCGCCGAGCGGGATTCGTCGCGCCGATCGTCCAGAGGCGGCGCCAAGAGGGAGCGGCGGCCTTCCCGCGAGGATCAGGCGCGCCAGGCGCTCGAGCGCGTTCTGTTGGGAGGCGCCTGCGCGATGGGCCTGGTTCGGGCGGCCGATGAAGAATCGACCGGCCGCGGGGCGGTTCAGCTCACCGCGCTGGGGCGCTATGTGATGCGGGTTGGTCCGCCTCCGGGCGCTCCGCCCTCGTTCGAGAAATTCCTGTTCGCGCAGCCCAATCTCGACGTGATCGCCTATCGCCAGGGGCTCACGCCTCCCCTGATCGGCCGGTTGAGCCAGTTCGCCTGGTGGACCAAGATCGACGCCGCGATCGAGCTTCGGCTCACTCGGGAGTCGATCGCCGGGGGCCTGGAATGGGGGATGACGGTCGCCCGGATGATGGAGATTCTGACCCATCACGGGCAGCGTCCGCCTCCCAGCGCCGTGAAGGACGCCGTGGAGCGATGGGCCAAGCATCGCGAGCGCGTCGTGTTTTACGAGGCCGCCACGCTCATCGAGTTCGACTCGAGGCGCGAGCGGGATCGGGCCGTCGAACAGTGGACGAAGGCCGACGGGACCGGCGAGGGCAGACCGTTCATCCCCGTTGGCGAGCGGCTCATTTTGGTCGAGGACGCGCGGGACGTTCCAACCGGACGGATCAGCACCACCGCGGCGCGGGACTATCGCCTTCCCCCTGAGCGTTGCGTCGCCGTGGAGCCCGACGGCGTCACCCTGATTCTGGACCCGACGCGCTCCGACCTGCTCATCGACGCCGAACTCGCCCGGTTCGCCGACGAAGCGCCCGGCGACGCCCCGGGGCGAGTCGATCCGCTCCGGCCGGCCGAGCGGCGGTTCGTCGTCACCCCCGCGTCGCTGCGACGGGGCTTGGAGCTCGGTCTGACCCCCGCGCTTCTGGCCAACTGGTTCGAGCGGAGGGCCGGAGTCGAGCCCCCCCCGGCCCTGAAGCTGATGGCGCGTCCGACCCAGCCCAAAGAGAGACCCTGGAGGGCCTCCCGGCGTCTGGTGCTCGATGTCCCCTCGGCCGAGCTGCTCGACGGCGTTCTGCAACACCCCCTGACTCGTCCCTGGCTGGGCGACCGTCTCGGCCCCGTCTCGGTTGAGGTCTCCGAGGAGAACGTCGATCAACTCCGCGCGGCGCTCTCGGAATTGGGCGTCGCGGTCGAGATTTCGTGAAATCCCGGACCCGCGCCGAGCCATCGCCACAACCGTCCGAAGCGTCTCGCTCCTCCTTCAAAAACCCCCGGCGTTTTTTCTCGATCGACGATGCCTTGATTCGGGAGACCTCGTCTGATCGAATGTTTATGGTGATTCCGGGAGCCCCTCCCGGGGGCGCCCAGTCCAGCTTCTGAGTTCACGGAGATTGATGTTGATGATTGTCGGAGTGCCGCGGGAGATCAAACCGGACGAGTACCGAGTCGCCATGCTGCCGGTCTGCGTCGAGGAATTGACCGGCGCGGGGCATAAGGTGCTCGTCGAGACTGGAGCCGGAGGGGGCAGCGGCATCGCCGACGAACTATACCAGGCCGCCGGCGCGGTGCTCGTCGACGACCCGGCCGAGATCTGGTCGAAGGCCGATCTCGTCGTCAAGGTGAAGGAGCCGATGCCCGGGGAACGGCCGCTGATGCGATCCGGCCAGGTCATCTTCGCCTACTTCCACCTCGCCGCCGACGAGGCCCTGACCCGGGCGATCCTGGAAAGCGGCGCGACGGCCATCGCCTACGAGACGATTCGCGACCATCGCGGCGGGCTTCCGCTTTTGACCCCGATGAGCGAGGTCGCCGGCCGGATGAGCATCCACGAGGGCGCCAAGTATTTGGAGCGTCCCCAGGGGGGGCGCGGCGTCCTGCTCGCGGGGGTCCCCGGCGTGGCGCCGGCCGAGGTGGTGGTTCTGGGAGGCGGCGTCGTCGGCTCCAACGCGGCCAAGATCGCCGCGGGCATGGGGGCGAACGTCAAGATCCTCGACATCAATCTGGACCGGCTCAGGTATCTCGACGACGTCATGCCGTCGAACCTGTCGACTCTATATTCCGACCGCCACACGATCCGAGACGCCATCGTCTCGGCCGACGTGTTGATCGGCGCCGTCTTGGTCGCCGGCGCCCGCGCCCCCCGGCTGGTTCGACGCGAGGACCTCGGCCGGATGAAGCCCGGCGCGGTGATCGTCGACGTGGCCATCGATCAGGGAGGCTGCATCGAGACCAGCAGGCCGACGACGCACCACGATCCCACGTACATGGTCGATGGGATCGTCCACTATTGCGTGACCAACATGCCCGGCGCGGTGGGCCGAACGAGCACCTACGCCCTGTGCAACGTCACCCACTCCCACGTTGTTCGGTTCGCCAATGAGGGATGGAAAACCATCGCCGAGCGCGATCGGGGCGTCGCGCTGGGGGTCAACATCCACGCCGGGCGGGTGACGAATCAAGCGGTGGCCGAGACCTTTGATCTACCCCTCGGAAAATGGAGCGATTGATCCACGGGGCCGAGCCGCCGATCGTCGACGCCAAGCCGGAGCGTCGCGGCGGACATGAAGCAAATGGCAACGTCGGCTTCGGCCCGGCGGTTTCCCAACCGAGTGGCCGAGGACCGGCGTTTTAATCGTTTTTCAAAAGGGAGCGCGAGCGCGATGAGCCAAGACGAGCACGACCACAACCATGACCATGATCACGATGTCGAGGAGGCGCTTGAGGAGGCCCTCGAGCTGGACACGCAAAGCCAGATTTTTCTGGAGATGCGCCGCCAGAACTTGGAACTGCTTCGGATCGCCTCGGATGTCGCCGGCTACGGCGGCGATCACGGGCCGCTGAAGCCGGGCGACGTTCGCAACGCCCTCCGGAACATCTGGGATGTCTTCGCCGAGTTCTACTCGTGGATTGATCCCGAGGAGGAGGACTCGGACGAGGACGACCTCGACGATTTGGACGACGAAGAGTGAGAACCGAAATGATCCGCGCCGGCGGTCGCCGATTCGGGGGAGCGTTCTGATGTCGGAGGAGCGTCGGTCGGATTCATTTCAGACGGTCTCCTGGATCGGCGACGCGGCGAGCGGCCATCTCCGGATGATCGACCAAACCCGCCTGCCGATCGAGAGCGTCGAGATCGACTGCCTCGACGCGGACGCGGTGTGGGGGGCGATCAAGCGGTTGAGCGTCCGAGGCGCGCCGGCGATTGGCGTCGCCGCCGCGTACGGGGCCGTGATCGGCGCCCGCGCGCGGGGGACCGACGACCCGGCGGCGATTCGGCTCGCCCTGCGCGAGGCGTCCGCCCATCTGCGGACCAGTCGGCCGACGGCCGTGAACCTGTTTTGGGCCCTCGACCGCATGGAGGCCGTCGCCGATTCGCCCGTCGAGTCCGCGACGGCGCTTCTCGATCGCCTTCTGCGCGAAGCGAAGGCCATCGAGGCCGAGGACCGCGCCATGTGCCGAGCCATCGGCGGCCACGGCGCGGAGTTGCTCGAATCCGGCGACGGCGTCTTAACCCACTGCAACGCGGGGGGGTTGGCCACCGCCGACTACGGCACCGCGCTGGCCGTGATCTTCTCGGCCCACGAACAAGGCAAGTCGATCCGAGTCTTCGCCGACGAGACCCGCCCCTTGCTCCAAGGCGCCCGGTTGACAACCTGGGAACTGCGGCATCGGGGTGTTCCCGTCACCCTGATTTGCGACAACATGGCCGCGCTCGTCATGCGGGAAAAGAAGGTCCAAAAGGTCGTCGTCGGCGCGGATCGGATCGCCGCCAACGGCGACGCCGCCAACAAGATCGGCACCTACGGCGTCGCGGTTCTCGCCCGGGCGCACGGGATTCCGTTCTACGTCGCGGCGCCCTCAAGCACGTTCGACCTGTCGCTCTCCAATGGCTCGGCGATTCCGATCGAAGAGCGCGACCCGCGTGAAATCACCCACGGCTTCGGCCGTCAAACCGCTCCCGAAGGAATCGACGTCTACAATCCGGCCTTCGACGTGACTCCCGCCGAACTCATCACCGGGATCGTCACCGAGCGCGGGGTGATCCAGCCGGTCAACACCGAGACGGTCGCCGCGATGCTCGGCGCGAAAGTTTAAACCCTCCCGCCATCGGAACCCGCCATGCTGTCTCATAGCGTCTACTTTTCGCTCCACGATAATTCCCCGGCCGCGATCGACGCGCTGGTCGCCGCGTGCAAGAAATACCTCGCCGATCACCCGGGCGTTGTTTTCTTCAGCGCCGGGACGCTCACCAAGGATCTTGCCCGCCCCGTCAACGATCGCGATTTCGACGTGGCCCTACACATCGTCTTCGACTCCCGGGCCTCGCATGACCTGTATCAAACGGCTCCCGCGCACCTGAAGTTCATCGAGGAGAACAAGCCGAACTGGAGCAAGGTTCGGGTCTTCGACGCCGATGTTGAGTCCGACTGAGCCGGCCTTGCCCGGCGCCCTTACAAACAAAATCGGATTTCTCCCCGAACCTACGACGCCACCCGGGCGACCAGCGAATCGGGGAGGCGGGCGAGCAGGGCGGTCAGCGCGGCCATGCGGCGGGGGAAGGCGACGACGCCCGACTTTCGGCGGTCGATCACCCGGGCGATTTTTCGGGCGGCGGTCTCGGCCGAGATCATGAACGGGGCCGCCCCCGAATCCATCGGGGTGATGGCGGTGTCCACGAAGCCCGGAAGGATCGTCGCGACGGCGATTCCTCGGCCCCGAAGCGCGATCCGCAGACCCTCCATGTAGGTGTTGACGGCCGCCTTGCTGGCGCAATAGGCCGACTCGCCGGGCAGGCCCTTCAGCGCCGCGAGGCTCGAAACGGCGACCAGATGACCTTCGCCCGCTCGGAGCATGTCGGGCAGAACGGCTTCGACCGAGTAGATTACGCCCATCAGGTTGACCCGGAAGGTCCGCTCGACGTCGTCGATATTGAGCGGGTCGAGATGGGTCGGAGCGCCGAAGCCCGCGTTGGCGACCAGCGCGCGCGTCGGCCCGATCGCCGATTCGAGGGTTTTGATCGCGGCCCGCAGGGCCGAGCGGTCGCCGACGTCGGCCGTCGCGGCGATGGCGGTTCCGCCGCGGGAGACGACCATCTCGGCCGTCTCTTGAAGCTCTCGCTCGCGCCGGGCGATCAGGCCCAAGGGGTGGCCGCGCGCCCCCAATTCGATCGCCAGGGCCCGGCCGATTCCGCTCGACGCGCCGGTGATCAGGATGGTCGAAGAAGCGGCCGGAGGCATCGTCTCATCTCCAAGAGCGGCTCGGTTCAGACCGACCGCAGGACGAGGCAGGAGTTCGCGCCGCCGAAGCCGAACGAGTTCGAGACCACGGTTGAGACCCGGCGCGGTTGGGCCTCGTGGGCGACCAAGAGGAGATCGACGTCGGGCTCGTCGAGGTTGATGGTGGGGGGGATCGCCCGACGCCTCATGGCCGTGACGCAGGCGAGGGCCTCGATCGCGCCGGCGGCGGTCAGCAGGTGGCCGGTCATGCTTTTGGTGGAGGTCGTCGGGATCGCGTCGAGCGTCTCGCCGAAGACCAGCCTCAAGACGGCCGCCTCGGCGGCGTCGCCGACCGGGGTGCTGGTGGCGTGGGCGTTGATGTGGTCCACCTCATGCGGCTCGACGCGCGCGTCGAATAGGGCTTGGCGGACGGCCCGGCTCGCGGGCGCGGGGTCGGGACTGGGGATCACGTGATGATGGGCGTCGCTGCTGGCGCCGAAGCCGGCGACCTCGGCGTAGACGTTCACGGCCCGACGCCGCGCGACGCTCGACGCCTCCAAGACGCAGAAGACGCCTCCCTCGCCCAGCACGAAGCCGTCTCGCCGCTTGTCGAACGGACGCGAGGCGCGGGCGGGGTCGTCGTTGCGGCGCGACAGGGCCCGCAGGTTGCCAAAGGTCGCCAGGCCCACCGGTGTCACGGCCATCTCGCAGCCGCCGACGACGCAGACATCGGCCGTCCCGCGACGAATCCAGTTGCGGCCGATCTCAAACGCGAAGTTGCTCGCCGCGCAGGCCGCCGAGAGCGTCAAGCTCGGACCGTTGAGTTCAAGAGCCTCGCGAACCCGATCCAGCGTCGAACGTTCGTCGCGGGATGGATCGACCACGCGATCGCCCCCGGCGAGGCGGTCGACCTCCCAAAGCTCCATCCACTCCGCTCCCAAGCCGAGAACCAAGCCGACCCGGATATCGTGGCGGCGATCCCACCAGCCCGAATCCCGGAGAGCCGACTCGATCGACCAGAGCGCCGCTTGTTCGATCCTCGGCAAGTGGACGAAGCGCTCCGGGGCTTGGCTGGGTGGGCAAGGGATCGTCTCGACCACCGCCGCGATCCGACTCGGATAATCGATGGTCGAGAAGGACGTCACGGCCATCGCGCCCGAGCGGCCCTCAAGCAGGTTGCGTTCGAGGGTCGCCATGTCGTGGCCGAGCGGCGTGGCGAGCCCGACGCCCGTGATCCAGACCGATCGCCTCGGGTCGATCGCCGTCATGCCGCCCCTCCATCCAATCCGGGATCGGCCGAGGCGAGTTCGACGAGGAATCGCCCCGTCGCGTCGGTTCCGACCATCTCGCTCCAATTCCCCGCCACGGTCTGATCGCGGCCTCGACGGCGCTCCAGGCCGGCGCTGATCGTGGCCGCCGTGACGGGCGAGGGGACGACCGGCTCATCCGATTCGACCACTCGAAGCCGCGGCGATCCGTTTCCTTCTCGGCTCGGCGCGAGCGCCAGGGCCAGGGCCTCGCAGTGGGTCGACTCGCGGGGCTCGCCATCGAGATCCGGCCGATACTCGGGATCCCAATTCGTCAGGATGAGCCAAACGCCCGGGACGAGCCCGGAGTCGAGCCAGGAGAGCGCCGTCAAGACTCCATCGGTCCCGGCGAACAGTCCGCCGCCGGCGCCCAGGTTGGGACCGTGTCCACCCAGAATCAGGCTGAGCGCGCCGGCCTGCGCGTGCAGGGCGAAATGGGGGATCAGGTGGGGGGAAACGCCCCAGGGGCCCTCGACTTTGAACCGATCCAGGGCCAGCACCAGGTTTGAGCGACCGAGGAACCGTGAGGCGGCCACAACGCCCCAGCCCTCGAATCGAGACGGATCGGGGTTTCCCATGTTCTCCAGGATCTGGCGAACCGCCGCGACGGCCGCGACCGTTTGCTCGTCGGAGTTGCGAAGCGTCGAGGGCCGGCGCGCGCTCCAGGGCTCCGGCAGCGGGTCGGGCCGGCGCCGAAACGCCGCGATCTCCGGACGCGCGAGGCGGATCAGGCCGCTCGCTTCGATTTCCGCCGCGAGCGGGGCGATCGTCGTGGGCGTTTGCGGGGGGATCATAAGAGAAATCTCTCTTCGACCGGATCGGCTGGGCGCGAGCGGCACGCGCAATATAAAGCCGCTTCTGGGCGGATTCCGAACATGGTTGACGTCTTGCCGACCCGTCTCGGGCGGACTGTTGGACCTCGCCGTCGGCGAAACGCGGGGATCGCGGACGATCGTCGCGGAACGGGCGCTCGAATGCTCTCGCGAGCATTAAGTGATGACGATTTACGGTTTTTCCGATAATCTGGCCAGCCCGATTCGGCCGACGAAGGCGGGCGGGGTCATTGGTTTCGGCTTATCCGGGGGTTGAGATGTCCGGCACACCGCCCATGGACAAACTGTTGCGGGCGATGCGTCAAAATACGCTGGTCCGCATCTACGAAGAGTTCGACCGGGATTTCGCCGACATCCATCTCAAAGACCTGACGGTGGATGAGATCGGCCCCGGGCGCGAGATCGCCGTCGGCGGCCGTCGGCTGACGAATTTCGGCTCCGACAGCTTTTTGGGGCTCGACCGCGACCCTCGGGTGATTGAGGCGATCCGATCGGGCCTGGAGCGCTGGGGATCGCACAACGGCGCCTCGCGGGCCTTTTCCAGCGTCGCCGCGAACGTCGAGGCCGAGAAGCGGCTGGCGGCCTGGCTGGGGATGGAGGCCGTCTTGATCTACCCTTCGGCGACGCTGGCCAACATGGGGGCGATCCCCGCGCTGGCCGGTCGGGGCGACGCCGTCGTGATGGACGAGCAGGCCCACAACTCGATTCAGGAGGGCGCCAAGCTCGCGCGGGCGGGAGGCGCCAAGGTGGCGACGTTCGCCCACGACGATCCCGACGACCTCAAGCGCGTTCTCGAAGGGCTTCGCCCCTATCGGATCGCGCTGATTTGCATCGACGGCGTGTACAGCATGAGCGGCGTTGTGCCGCCGATGGCCGAGTTCGACCGGGTCGCCAGGGCTCATGACGCCGTTCTTTACGTTGACGACGCGCACGGAACCGGCGTGCTGGGAACCAAGGGCCGGGGGACGGTGCTCGACGCCTTGGGAAGCTACGACAACGCCTTCGTCGTCGGCTCGCTCTCCAAGGGCCTCTCGTGCGCGGGAGGGTTCGTCGGCTGTTCGGCCGACTTCCAGAAGCTGCTGAAAATTCGGTCGAACACCTTCATTTTCGGCGGTCCGGTGGTCCCCGCCTATTTCGACGCGATCATCCAGGTGATCGAGATTTTGGAGTCGGACGAATACCCCGCGCTTCGGGCTCGGCTCGACCACCGCGTTGAGCGACTCGTCGCGGGCCTGATGGAGCTTGACTTGGTGGTCATGGGGGGGCTGACGCCGATCGTCTCGGTGTTGGTTGGCGACGAGGTCGACACGCTCCGCGCCGGCAAGTTCCTGTTTGACAAGGGGTTCCTCGTCCAATCGGTTTTGTTTCCGGCCGTCCCGTATCACGGCGGCGTGATCCGCGTCCAGTGCAACGCCAACCACGCCGAACAGGCGATTGACGGCCTGATCTCGGCCTTCGCCGAGCTGCGCGAGGTCGTGACGATGCCGCGCCGTTCCGAGCGTCGGGCGCGGCTGAAGATTTCCTCGCCCCCGGAACCGGCGGATTGAGCGGGGAGCGCCCTCATGAGACTTCGGATCCTCGACCTGGACGGAAGCATCAGCACTCAGCCGAAGGTCGTCGCGCTCCCCGGCGCGATCGTCCACGACCTAAGGCGCTGGGGCCCCGAGATCCGGATGGCCAGCGGCTTCCGCGCGTTCGCCCGGTTCGAGAAGGCGCTCCGGGATGTTTTGGGAGGCCCCGCCGACGCCCGGTCGGAGTTCGCGCTGTACGGCTCGGGTGATTTTCACCATGTCAGCCTGGCGCTGGCGAGGAGACTGACCGAGCCGGTCAACCTGCTGGTCATTGACAAGCATCCCGACTGGATGCGCGGCGTTCCGATCCTGCATTGTGGGACGTGGCTGCATCACGCGGGGCGCTCGCCGGACGTCCGAACCATTTTCCACGTGGGCGGCGATCTCGACTTCGACAACGCCTATCGACCGCTCGCTCCCTGGCCCTGGCTGTACGAGGGAAAGGTTCGGACCTTCCCCGCGGTCAGGCGGTTTCGAGGAGGGGGCTGGAACCGGGTCGAGACCGAGCCGCTTCGTCCCGATCCCGAAACCCCTCTCGACGCCGACCGGCTTGGGCGTCTGCTCGAACCGCATCGCCGCGAGTTGGCGTCCCGGCCGCTTTACGTCTCGATCGACAAGGACGCGCTCCGAGAGGACGAGGCGGTCGTCAACTGGGACTCCGGCCTTTTGAGCCTGGACGAGCTGGAAATCGCGCTTCGGGGTTTTCTCGGCGCCGCCAATGGGAGACTGGCCGGCGCCGATTCCACGGGCGACTGGTCGCCGGTTGAGGTCCGAGGCGCGCTGAGGGGGTTTCTGCATCGCGTGGAGCATCCCCGGATCGTCGTGGATCCCGAGACCGCCCGCGAGCGAAACGAGCGCGTGAACCTTCGGCTATTGGAGGTTCTCGCCGATGGAGCCCGGCCGGGATCAGGCGGCGGCTGATTCGGAGCCGTCGGACGCCAAGCGATCGACGATTAGGTCGAGCATGTCGCCGACCGTTCTGACCTCAAGCAGTTCCTCCATCCCCAGGCGGATCCGAAACCGCCGTTCGACGCGCATCACGAGGCCGACGACGTCAACCGAGTCGAGCCCCAGGCCGGTTCGCAAGTCCATCGCGTCGTCGGAAAGGTCGAAGGGTTGCCCCATCTCTTCGTCCAGGAGATTCGCGAGCGTCGAGCGAAGTGATTCACGATCCATCATGAATCAGGTCCTCATAAAACGGGACGGCGGGATGTGGAGTTGAAGGAGACCCGGTGGACTATACCGATTCCGCGGAACGAGGCAATTCCGATTCTTTCCGCCGAGCTCCAGACCGGCGCGAAACGCGAACGGCCCCGCGGGAGGACTCGCCTCGCGCGGGGCCGCTTCTCGATCGTTTCGGGTGAGGCTCCGTTCCGGCTCGGCTTAGGCGCTCACGTGGCCGTGGGGGAGGATGTAGCCGAGTTCCAGAAGCTTCTCGATAATCTTGTCGACGCTTTGGTCGACGTCGAGCTTGCCGGTGTCGATGTCCACCTCGGGGTTCTCGGGAGCCTCGTAGGGGTCGTCGACGCCGGTGAAGCCCATGGGCTTGCCTTCGGCGACCGCGGCGCGGGCCTTGGCGTACATTCCCTTGACGTCGCGCTGCTCGCAGACCTCGATCGGCGTGGAGCAGTAGACCTCGACGAAGTTGCCCTTGGACATCTTGCGGGCCTCGTCGCGAATCGCCTTGTACGGGCTGATGACCGAACAGAGCGTGGTGCCGCCGTGCTGGGCGACCAGGCCGGCGACGTAGCCGACGCGGCGGATGTTGGTGTCGCGGTCCTCCTTGCTGAAACCCAGACCCTTCGAGAGATGGGTGCGGATCTCGTCGCCGTCG